>Ga0326727_10000964_pt1 | contig 112056 bp, 81 predicted proteins | sample MB2enrmetagenome_FD_207643 | JGI IMG/M metagenome (GOLD analysis project Ga0326727, IMG submission 207643) | Lab enriched peat soil microbial communities from McLean, Ithaca, NY, United States - MB29MY | ecosystem: Environmental > Terrestrial > Soil > Wetlands > Peat | place: USA: New York...
CCGGTCATGCCGGCCGTTTCGTGCTCGGCCTCCTCGCCGACGGCGAAGGTGGTTTCCGCCTGCATGGGCAACGCAGCCGGGGACTGTACGATGCGGCTCTCGCTGGCTTCCGGCGAGACCGCGAAGATGTCCACGCTGACCTTGCGATCCTGGAGAAAGTGCACGGTGTCGTCGAGCTGGGTCTGGTCGCCGTTGACGAAGGGCAGAGCAGTGTTGGCGCCGATGAAGCGATGCGAATGAATCATTCCGTTGATGTTGCCCGCATCGTTAGAGCGGACTTGCCCCATGTGACAGTCAACGCAATCCTGCGAATGAGGCGGATAGTAAAACGAGCGAGCGCCGAATCCGGAGACGCCGCTGGCCTGCCAGTTGTCGTAATCGTTGAAGCCGCGCACCCAACGGTAGTGATTCACCGGCACGTCGAGGTGAACTTTGTGGCAGGTGGAGCAAAAATCCGCCGGATTGTTCTTCATGAATGGCTTTAGAAAGGTGCGGCGGTGCGGCTCCGGATCTTCCTCGATGAGAAAGTCGATAAACTTGCGCAGAACGGGATTCCTGGTGTCGACCAGCTTGAAGAGGGCCGGGTACTCGATGGTGTATCCGCCGTTGCCCATGGTGCTGCGCACATTGCGGATGGAGTGGCAAACCATGCAGCCGATGCCCGCCTGCGCCGCACGCATGTTAACGCGATCCTTGATGGGCGTATTGAAGTTGCCGGGGAAGAAGAGCGCCGCATCGTGGCAGCCCGCGCACCATTTTGAAGCCTGCACGCCATTGACATCCTGCATATAAACGATTGCCTGGCGATACCACTGGTTGTTGAACGACGAGAAGTGATGGGCGGAGCTTTCCCACTCGCGGTAAATCTCGGCGTGACACTGTTTGCAGGCTGCCGAATCGACGAAGTAATCCTCTGGGACGGTCTTCCCCGTCGAGGTCTCCGCGGAGCTGGGGAAGAATTCGCTCTTCGGCCCCGCGCCTTCGCTATCCATGGAGGCTGGCGCAATGGAGGGATTTTGAATTCTGTACGCGCGCTGCCACGGCACAGTTCGCACAAACCATGCTCCGGCCGCTAATCCTGCCGAGATGATGAGGCAGCAAGTCAGCCGGACCGCTTCGCGCAGCTTGCCGCCACTGAAGCGCCGGAACCATCCCTGGCGTCCACTCCACACAAACAGCAGCACAGCGCAGCCTGCAATGGAAACAAATTCGTGGGTGTACAGCACGGGCCACATGTTGCGGCGCGCGCCTGTATACAGGAGGCCGGCGCCCGCTGCTCCGCCGAGCAGCAGCACTACCCAACCGATCTTCTCCCACAGGCTGCGGCCGCGCATTAGCCGGGCTATCCAAGGCACGCCGAGGCCAAGGAAGATTGCTCCAAGGAGAATATGGAGCAAAACAATGCACTCATAGAAGATTGTGGCCGACGGAAACGCAAACAAATACAGTGCGCTCCCTGCAAGGCCAAGAATCCCTGCAATCAGAAATCGTCTCATCGACACTGATTCCTAACTCCGAAAAAGATAGGCGTGGCTGCGCAGATCAGAGACCCCCAAATCGACCTCACTGCTGATCTGCAAGATAAGCATAGCCGCTCAGCCAGACGCCTGACATCAACCTTTCGGTGGAGAATTCGGCCTATTCCCCTCCAATTTCCATCTGGCCAGAACATGCCATGTTTTCTTTCGCATAGAAACCTTGGTTTCGGAGCCTTGGGGTGCGCTTTAGAAAACTGTCTTAACTATTAGCAGGAGGCCGCGATATTTCGGAAAAGATTCCTGAAACGAGAACCGTTCGCTATTGAATGGCCAATTTCCTTTCAAACGATAACGCGAACCGCCGCTCAGTTACATTCGTGGACTGACCCCACAGAATGAGACACCGGTGCGATCTGCAGGGGCAAATCGATAACATCTGCAGTTGAGGCAGTGGTTGAAAATCTGTCTCATAGCTCAACCGAGTTGTTCCAAGCTCTCAGTGCCCGCCCGCGTGGATATCCACCTTGCCGCGGAACCTGGTGTACACAAAGACCACGTAGCTGATGGCCAGAGCCATGCCCAAGCCCCACCAGACCAAACCAACGGCAAGCGTGTGTAGGCCAGAGATGGCTCGGGTTATGGTGATGTCAAAGTCCGCTCCGGTGGTAGACGGAAGTAGCGTGGGATACAGGCTCCAGCAGGCTCCAGCCAGCATCAAGAACAGGTAAAGGCACGAAGACAGAAATGCTTTGACCGGTTGGGAGTTGCGATTGAAGAACCAGAGAGTAGCCAGGGATGCGACCACGCCCACAGGGACGATGAACGTGACCGGAAAGGCGAAGTAAAACGTGCCGCCACCAGCCAGCAGCCATACTTCGTTGCCGTCCCATACCGGGCCGATGCTGGCAAGCGTTGTGCGCCGCTCCGCCTCGTTGCGGACCAGGAACAGGTGAAGCACACCCACGCCGAGATCAAATCCGTCCAGCACCACATAGGCGACTATCATCACTGCAACCAACCAAAACCAAATAAATCCCATCATGAATGAACTCCTTTTCTTCAGGCCTTCAAGAGAGACCAGTGATCGTCAATCGGCATGAACCGCATCCGTGGCAATGGCCTCAGGTCCGTTGCTGATCTCGCGATAAATCAAAACGGTAAAGAGGATGCCCATCAGTAGATAAAGTCCCATGAATCCCAGCAGTGAAAACAGCCCGTTGCTTGCAGAGACGGTATTCGAGTAGCCCTCGCTGGTGCGCATCAGGCCATAGATGATCCACGGCTGGCGGCCGAGTTCGGCTGTCATCCAGCCCGCGGTATTGGCGATGTACGGCAGCGGAAAGCTGAGCAGCAACGCCCACAACGCCCAGCGCGCCGTGTAGAGCCGCTTGCGCCAGAGCAGAAACGCGGAGACGATCATCAGCAGTGCAAACCAGGTTCCGAGGCCAGCCATGATGTGGTAGGCATAGTAGAGCAGCGGCAGGGCGGTGGGCCATTGGTCGCGAGGAATCTGATCGAGGCCTTTTACTTCGGCTTTGGTCGTTCCGTAGATGAGGAAGCTGAGCGCATCGTTAACGACGATGGGGTTGTCGATCTGGCCGGTCTCCTCATTGGGCTGGCCCATAAGCACGAGTCCCGCGCCGGCCTCGCTGTGGAAGAGGCCCTCCATGCCGGCGATGGCGGCCGGTTGATTGCGCGCAACGTACTTGCCGTGCAGGTCGCCGGTGGGGAAGATGATGAGGATCGAGGCAACCAATCCGGCGATGACGCCAACCTTGAGAAAAATGCGGCCATACTCGTCCAGCCGCCCTTCCAGAAGATAAAATGCGCCTACGGCGGCCATTACGAAGGAGCCGGTGATGACTGCGCCGGTCATATTGTGTGCATATTGGAGCAATGCCCAGAAGACGCGGCTTACATCCCGTGAGTATCAAGCGCTGGCGGAATTCCGCTATCAGATCCGCAGGTTCCTGCGGTTCAGCGAAGACCAGGCACGCGCCGGCGGAATCGAACCGCAACAACACCAGCTTCTGCTGACCATCAAAGGCCTGCCGGACGGCGTGAAGCCCACCATTGGCGAACTCGCCTCGCGCATGCTCATCCGCCATCACAGCGCGGTGGAACTGGTGGACCGGCTGGCCGAACATGGCGCGGTGGAGCGCGTGTCCACGGAACAGGATCACCGCCAGGTCATTGTCCGGCTCACCAGGAAAGGGGAAACGTTGTTGCACGGCTTATCGGTTGCGCACTATGACGAACTGCTAGACCGGGGCCCGGAATTGATGAAGAGCCTGCGCAAGGTGCTGGGGCACGCATGAGACTTTCGAATGAGCTGAAGAAGCTGGGCGATTTCACGACCACGATTCGCGTGCTGCCTATCGCCGGGTTGGCCATTGTGAGGCGAGCGGCTCTGTCGTCGAGGCACGGAGTTTGTTGAAGAATAGCCATCCCGCTCGCGGACAGCACCTCTATCCAGTCATCGACGCAGACCGCCGCCTCAGCGGGGTGATTACGCGCAAGGACCTGGCCGCTGCCAGTGGCGAACAGACTCTAATGTCCGACGTTGCGCGCGGCAGCCCGGTGGTGGCAGTCGCGGACGAGCCGCTGCGAGCCGCCGTCTATCGCATGGCAGAGACAGGCTATACGCGGATGCCAGTCGTGGACAGCTACGAAGAGCGAAGGATCGTAGGGATGGTTTCGAGCGAGGATCTACTGAGCGCGCACTCTCGCAATCTCGCGGAGGAGCGCAGCCGTGAGCGTGTCCTGCGCATCCGTCTGCCGTTCCGAGGCGACAGAGAATCGGCCCCGGCGACCAAGTAAGAGTTATTGTCCTCGCATGATGCCGTTGGACCTGTGGCTGTGGAATATGGCAAGATGCGGCAATCTGCAAAGCGTGTTGCGCTTACTTCAACTTGCACGAGCCGGTCCGCAATTTCCACATTCATCGTTTTGTCACACGATCGTCACTCCTTATTCACATCAGTCAGCCATAATGCTCCTATCGAAGCACGGCGGCACTCGATAGCAGCTCCGGCGCCAACCTGCGCCCATGCTGACTCAGGGGAGAACGAGCTTGCAGACACAACTGAGCTGGTACGACCGCGGCCACTCCATCCCTCGGCACTTCACCGCCGGTGTCTCCATACTCAGCCACAACAGTAGCTCGCGGCCGGGCAAAATCGATGGGAGCACGTGGTGAAGGAGACTCCGATTCGCGTGGCGCTGTTTCCGGACTCGTTGCGCGAGGTAAACGGCGTAGCAAATACCTTCCGTCACTTTGCCGATTACGCGCGAATGCGCAATTTGCCACTGCTGGTTGTTCATGGCAGTGCGCCAGACGGTATCCGTGAAGCTGGTTCAGTAAGGTATTTCGGCCTGAAGCGTGGGCCCATCTCTTTTCCTGTGGAGAAGGATCTGCGCTTCGACGTGGCGTTTGCGCGTCACCTCGGGCGCGTGCAGCAGGAATTGCGGCGATTTCGGCCCGATGTCGTGCATATCACGGGTCCAAGCGACATGGGAATGCTGGGCGCGATTGCAGCCCATCGACTCGGTGTTCCGCTGGCTGCCTCGTGGCACACAAATATCCATGAATACGCGGCGAAGAGAGTGGATCGAATTCTTCCCAAGTGGCTGCTATGCGGAGGGGCGCGCTCCTGGATGCTCAATCGGATCGAAGAGACAGCCTTTCAGCTCTTGATGCTGCACTTCAAGCTGGCCCGTTTTTACTTTGCGCCTAATCCCGAGCTGGTTGAGCGGATGCAAACTGCGGCCAACAAGCCATGCTGGCTGATGGAGCGCGGCATTGACTTGGATCTCTTCGGGCCGCAAAAACGCGCGCGAAAAGAAGATGGCGAGTTTGTCATCGGATATGTGGGCAGACTCTCAACAGAAAAAAAGATTCGCGGCTTTGCGCCGCTGGCTCAGGCCCTGAGCAAGGCAGGGCATCGGCATGTGCGCTTCGTCTTCGTGGGGCATGGGAGTGAAGAAAAGTGGCTGCAAGAAAACATCCCCGGGGCCCGGCTCCCAGGCGTGCTGAAAGGCGAAGCGCTGAGCTGCGCTTATGCCGATCTGGATCTTTTCGTCTTCTTTTCAGAAACCGACACCTTCGGCAACGCTGTGCTGGAAGCTTTGGCTTCGGGCGTGCCCGCGGTGGTAAGCGATAAAGGTGGTCCCAAGTTCATTGTCAACAATGACTGTGGAATAGTGTGTGCAAGTGATGACGAGTTTTTGCGGGCCGCATTGCATCTCATTGAAGACCAAAGTCTGCGCCGGGCAATGTCTCTGGCTGCCCGCCGGCGTGCCGAACTCGCTTCATGGAATGCGGTTTTCGACGCCGTATATTGTGCCTACGGATGTGAGTTGCGGGAAAAGGATGGCGCATTCGAAAACAAGGCGCTTGCATCTGCCAGATTAACGCAGAATGCGTAGTGATGGAGGTTATGTGATCATGCCGTGCGCTCAGCTAATCCGAATGGTTCCGGTCGCTGTGATTGGATCCGGTTATGTCGGTCTCGTAGCCGCTGCATGCCTTGCCGAGCTGGGGCATGAGGTCGTTTGCGTTGATGTGGATCAAGAGCGCATAAAGTTGCTTCAGTCAGGCGGCGTGCCCATTTTTGAAGAAGGTCTGGATGCCTTGCTGGCCCGTCATCGCGGCCAACGGTTGCGCTTCACCTGTAATTTGGCCGAAGCTGTTCGGCATGCGCGGGTAATTTTTATTGCCGTTGGCACACCCCAGTCACCGACGGGCGAGGCCGATCTATCGCAGGTGGAGAGCGCGGTAATCAGTATGTGTCCTGCTCTCGATTCATATAAGGTTCTGGTTGAGAAATCGACCGTGCCCGTGCTTACGAGTCAATGGATTGCGCGCACCTTGCGCCTGAATGGCGCCTTGGAAAAAAACTTCGACGTTGTCTCCAATCCGGAATTCTTGCGCGAAGGCTCGGCCATCACCGATTTTCTCTATCCTGATCGCATTGTAGTTGGCGCCGATACTGAACGTTCGCGCCAACTGCTCCGTGAACTCTATCAGCCGCTCATCGATGGCAGTTACTACCGGCGAGCGGACCGGGTTGACGGCCCTGCCGACCTTTCCGGCGGCGTCTATTACATCGAGACAAGCACGAACAGCGCCGAATTGATCAAACAGGCCTCCAATGCATTCCTTTCCCTGAAGGTCTCCTTCATCAACGCTGTCAGTAACCTCTGCGAGCGAGTTAACACTGACGTTGAAGAAGTTGCTCGCGGCATCGGCGCGGACAGGCGTATTGGTTCGCGCTTTTTGCGCGCCGGGATTGGTTATGGAGGATCATGCTTCCCCAAGGACATCCGCGCCTTCGGCAAGGTCGCGGAAGCTGTGGGGTATAACTTCGACTTGCTCAAATGCATTGAACAGATTAATGAAGACCAGCAAACTGGTTTTCTGAAAAAACTCCGTACTGCCTTGTGGTCTCTAAAGGACAAGCGCATAGCAATCCTCGGCCTTGCCTTTAAGCATGGCACTGACGATATTCGCGAGTCTCCCGCTATCACGATTGTCCGCAAGATACTAGCGGAAGGCAGCCGCGTCTCTATCTTCGATCCCGCCGCCATGCAAAATTGCCGGACAATGCTCCCCGAAGGTGTGCGGATTCAATATGCAAGGGACGAGTATGACGCGGTAAAGGGCGCGCATGCGCTGGTGATTCTGACCGAGTGGCCGCAGTTCTCCAATCTCGATCTCGCGCGCCTTCACCTATTAATGAGTTATCCGATTGTGATCGATGGTCGTAATTTGTACAGCCCCGCAAAAATGAGTGCCGCTGGTTTCTATTACTACAGTGTTGGCCGGCCGTTTTCCGAGCCGCTCTCCGAGAAATATGCATTTGCTCTAGATCATACCCAGAGTCAACATTCCCTTGATGAGAAAATGGCTTTGCCTTGAGACAATAGCCGCCTCAGGTCATCGCTTCTCGGGATTACGACTCTGGTTTTTCACGAGCGAAGCGCAGCAATAAAGCCCTCAGCCATATTGCTCCGTTGGAATACATCGTTGTCAGCGGATCATTTCGATGGAAACGAATTCGTGGCCAATGACCTTCGGATTATGGACCTGGAAACCCATCCATGTGAGCGGAAATCGAGCGTCTGGCCCCGCCGCAGGGCTTTGCAGATAATTACGCTTCCTTGGCGCACAATGGAAGAATGAATCATTACTACAGGCGAGGGATTGACTGACCACTGACCACTGTTCACTGTCCACTGAACCAGGTACCCCCCACCCCCCCTACCCTGTGGAAATCATTTTTCGGCCCCTCCATCGCTTGTAACTTGCACAATATAAATAACATACAATTTACCTCTGTTGGCGAATTGGTAACTGCAAACCCCGTTTTTAGCCCATTTTTTAGCCCAAAAAGGCCTCATTTTGGCCAAAAAGTGCCCTGTTTTCGTCAAAAATGGCTGCTTTTTTACCCGGAAGGTCCTCGATTTTCAGGTATCAACTGGCCTCGTCCTGCTTTTCGCCAACGACGTTTTTGCCATCGACGGAGATGCGCAGGGAGCGGAGGAAGCTGAGATCGTTCTGGGTGAAGGGCTGGTCGGCGCTGTGGCCGGCGGGGACTTCGACCTGCGCGTTCTCTTTATCAATTTTGGCGGAGAGGTCGTTGAGGGCAATGGAGGCTTCGAGCATGAGCAGCACGTCAAAGCCGTGCAGGCGGATGTCCTGGACGACGCCGGCGATCTGCTCGTTCTCGATGACCGCCTCGTGGATGGCCTCGCCCAGTTGCTGAATGAGTTCGCGCATACGTGTTGTCACAGGTGCCTCCAGGGGCTGCGGCCGGCGCGGGGGATGCGTGGGCAGCGGCATGGGATTCATCTACCTTACTTCCGTTATCGGCCGGGAGCAAGGGGGAATCGGCCGAAGCCGGTAAAAAAGCGGGGGGGAATCCGCCGCTGATACCATCATATCGGAATGAAACCTGAGAATATAGGGCGCGTGCTGGGGGTCGGTCTGCGGGTTGCCGGGCGGATGGCCGGCCAAAAGCTGATGGGCGAGGCTCATGCGGCCGACGCGCAGGCGGCGGGCACGGCTGCGGCCGGGCAAGTTCAACAAGCTCAACAAGCTGGAAAAGCCGGACAATCTGCGAGTACTCAGGCGGCCAGCCAGGCCGATGCACGGGCGGCGGGGCAGGCGGCCAGCCGGGCGGCGAAAGGCGTGGCGCGCGGAGTGGGCGGATTCTTGCGTCCCTTTCGCCGGGTGGGCGGCATTTTGTGGCTGGAGATGACGGGTGCCTTCTTCTTTCTGTTTGTGGTGGCCGCCGCCCTGCCCTTATGGCGTTACAAGCCGAATCATCTCAGCGGCCCCTATGATAAAAACTTTCTGGCCGCCGCCGGCATAATGGTGGTTTTTTTCTACTTGGGAGCGAGCTCGTTCTGGCGTGCACGGAGGCGGTGAGGGGTGCGGGTGCTATTCTGCGACGCCTCGCGCCAGTTCAGGATTTCGCTTGTGATGAATGACCGCAAGTACAATGATGATCGCGTCTTGGATCAGGTAGTAGATGCTATAGGGAAACTTGTCGAGGATCATGCGCCGAGTATTCCTGTAGACGACCTGATATCCGAATGGGTTGGTCTTAATCCTGTCCAGTCCTTCATTCAGTGAATGAACGAACCGATTTTCTAGAATAGGATCGATTTTCCTATACCAGATTCTGATACGGCTCACATCGTCGAGCGCTTTCTTGCGAAGCCGGATCGAGAAACTACCCATTAGAGGATCGACTTGCCGCGGGCTTCCGCCAGACTGACGTCGTCACCGGGGCAGATTTCAAGATCATGCAGCCGTTCATCGAGAATCCGGCGCTGCCAGTCTGGTATTTGCGCGGGGCTTGCCGTGGGCGCGGCCTGGTTCGCTTCGAGGCTCTCCCATAAGTCGTCGATCAGCGCCAAACGCTCCTGGATGGGGAGTGCGGAGATTTCCGTTTTGCTCAGGACAGCCATGAAGACAGTTTACGCCAGAATCATTCAAACCGCACACTAGCTTGACCGTCTGATCCCAGGATGGATCGCCTGGTTTGACCCCGGGGCCGGTGCGTCACTATCGTAGGCAAGGTGCGTTTGTATCGTGAAAAGGATGATCTATGACTGAATCGACCGTGCCCATCGCTCCGCTGAAGAAGACCGCATTGAACGCGGCGCATCGCGCATTGAAGGCCAAGATGGTGGATTTCGGCGGATGGGATATGCCGGTGGAGTATCCGGCAAATAATGGCGGGTTGATTGCCGAGCATATGGCCGTGCGCACCGGCGTGGGCTTATTCGACGTAAGCCACATGGGCGAGATCTGGTTTCGCGGATCCGGCGCGCTGGCCGCCGTGCAATATGTGACCATGAACGACGCCGCGCGGCTGAAGGACAGGCAGGCGCACTACTCCGCGCTGCTGACGCCTGATGGCTGCTTTGTGGACGACATATTAGTCCACCGGGCGAGTGAGAACGACTACCTGCTGGTGGTGAACGCGAGCAACAAGGACAAGGACTACGCGTGGATCCTGAAGCAGGTGGATGCATGGCCATCCAAGTCTCTGGTGCGGATTACGGACGACTCAGCCAGCTACTCGCAACTGGCCGTGCAGGGACCGCGAGCGCTGGAGACGCTGCATAAGCTGACGAAGGCCGACTTGGCGGCGATAAAAAACTATTGGTTCACTTGGGGTGAAGTGGCGGGCGTGGCCAACGTGCTGATCGCGCGCAGCGGATACACAGGCGAGGACGGATTTGAGCTTTATTTACCGAGCGACCCGGCGACGACAGAACGAGTATGGTCCGCGTTGCTGGATGCGGGCAAGGAATTCGGGATTCGCCCCTGCGGGCTGGGCGCGCGCAACACATTGCGGCTGGAGGCGGGTATGCCGCTCTACGGGCACGAAATCTCCGGCACCGTGAATGTGTTTGAAGTCGGGCACGAGCGCTGGCTCAAGCTGGACAAGGGCGAATTCATCGGGCGCGAGGCGTTGCTGGCGGTGCAGGCCGCGGGCAGGCCGAAGCGCAGGCTGGTGGGGCTGGAGATGGTGGAGCGCGGCATTGCCCGCGACGGGTATCCTGTGTTGTCTTTAAATGGAGAAGAGATCGGAACGGTAACTTCCGGCTCGCCCGCGCCGTTTCTGAAGACCAACATTGCGTTTGCGTTGCTGCCGGCGGGCGTGGCTGAAAGTGGCCAGGATGTGCTGGTCCAGGTTCGCGCCAACCGTGTGCGGGCAAAGCAGGTTCCGGCGCCGTTTTACAAGCGTGCGAAGAAATAATTTGGCAGTCTTCTGCCCATCCGCGAGAAAATCGTCTTACCCTTCACCCTGAAGCCTTACCTTTCACGATGAAAGAGGTTCTGCCCATGATGTCGCGCAAGAAGCTCTCCTCAGCGCTCTTTTTGGCTCTGGTTTTATCCTCTCTTATTTCCAGGCCGCTCCTGGGCCAGTCCGCCGCTCAGCCTGCCGTTTTTGGATACGCGGACTTCACCGCGCAGGCAAAGATTGAGGAGAAATTTCTATCCGTTCCCGACGCCAAACTGGCCGGCCAGCACCTGAAGACGCTCACCGCCGAGCCTCATCTGGCCGCGACCCCCGAGGACCACAAGACCGCCGAATACGTGGCGCGGCAATTTCGCGCCGCCGGCCTGGAGACCGAGATTGTCCCTTACCGCGTGTTGCTGAACCAGCCCAAAGAGGTGCGCGTGGAAGCTTATGACAGCAGCGGCAAGCTGCTGATGAGTGGGCCAACGCGAGAGCATGTCTTGGGCGATCCTTTCCAGGACGATCCTCGAGTTGTAATGCCCTTCAACGGCTCGTCGGGCTCGGGCGACGTTACCGCCGAGGTGGTCTACGCAAACTACGGCCGGCTGGAGGACTTTGACCAACTCGCGGCGCGGCACATCGACCTGCGCGGCAAGATTGTGCTGGCGCGCTATGGCGGCAACTTCCGCGGCGTCAAGGTTTTCATCGCCGAGCAACGCGGCGCCGCCGGCGTGCTGATCTACTCCGACCCGCAGGATGACGGCTTTACCAAGGGCGACGTCTGGCCCCAGGGCCCATGGCGGCCGGATACAGGCGTGCAGCGCGGCTCGGTTCAATACATGTTCGAGTATCCCGGCGACCCGGAGACTCCCGGCGTGGCCTCGACCTTGGACCTGCCCGATTCAGCGCGCGTCTCGCCCTACGGCAGCCAGCCCCGCATCATCTCCATCCCCATCAGCTACCACGACGCCGCGCCCATTTTGCAGGCCTTGCAAGGCCCCGGTGTGCCGCAGGGCTGGCAGGGCGGGCTGGGCTTTCGCTATCACATTGGAACGGTAGGAGGGCTGGGCAGCGTCAAGGTCCACCTGGTTTCCGTGCAGGATTATCAGCGCCGCATCATCTGGGACGTAATCGGCAAGATCAAAGGTTCCGAGTTCCCCGACAACTGGGTGGTCATCGGCAATCATCGCGACGCCTGGGTCTACGGCGCGGTTGATCCCTCCAGCGGCACTGCGGCCATGCTCGAATCGGTGCACGGTATTGGCGAGCTGCTCAAGCAAGGCTGGCGGCCCAAACGGACGATTGTCTTTTGCAGTTGGGATGCCGAGGAGGAGGGCCTGGTCGGTTCCACCGAATGGGTGGAGCAGAATGCCAAGGCGCTGGAACAAGCCGTGGCCTACTTCAACACCGACGTGGGCGTTGCCGGGCCGGATTTCTCCGCCGCTGCCGATCCCTCGCTCAAGGAGTTTCTCCGTGAGCTGACGCGCTCGGTTCCAAGCCCACAGGGAGGGACGGTCTACCAGCAATGGAAGATCAATTCCGCGAACGGCAATGAGCGCCGCCGCTCCAACGCCCCGCCGGTCGCAGGCGAAGAGGTCCACGTGGGCGACCTCGGCTCGGGTTCCGACTTCACGCCCTTCTTCCAGCACATCGCCGTGCCCTCCACCGACATCAGCTCCGGCGGTCCCTACGGCGTTTATCACTCCGTCTTCGACAACTACGCCTGGTACACCCAGAACGCCGATCCGAATTTCGTTTACCTGCAGGAGATGGCCCGCGTCTTCGGCCTGGAGGCCCTGCGCATGGCCGACGCCGACGTACTGCCCTACGACTACGTGGCTTACGCGCGCGAGATCAGCTCTTATATTGATGCGGCCAAACAAAAATCAATAGTCTAGGGCCTCTCGCAGGACTTTGCAGCGGCGCAGGCCGCCGCCGCGCGCTTCTCCACTGCGGCTGAGCATGTTCACAGCCTGCAATTGGCTGCCTCCGGCGATCTGCCAAAACTCAACGTGGCTCTTCGCCAGGCCGAGACCGATCTCACCTCCGTGGCCGGCTTGCCCAACCGTCCCTGGTTCCGGCACATTATCTTCGCTCCCGGCGAGTACACCGGCTACGCGGCGGTGGTGATCCCCGGCGTCAACGAGGCCATTGACGGCAAAAATCAGCAGCGAGCCACGCAGCAATTGACGGTGCTGACCCAGGCGCTCGCTCGCGCGGCGCAGACGCTGGAAGGGGCGCGATAAACAAGTCACGCTTCTATTCCGGTTGACCCGCGCCCTCTCCGGCTCGTATCGTTAATGGTGACGATGAAAACTTCCCCGAACACACTTCGCATCGGAATCGCGGTAGCCATTGTCGTGGGCACCATTACCTGGCTGGCCTTATCCGGCATCGGCGCCAGCAAGAGCTACTATGTCACCATCCCCGAGCTGGGCGCGATGGGCGACAAGGCCTACCACAGCAATCTCCGCGTAGAAGGCTTCGTTGTGCCCGGCTCCATCGAGCAGAACGGCACCCACGTCTCGTTTGTCATGAACGAGTTCGAGAGCCACACGCCCAAGGCCGCCACGGGCCGCCTGCTCACGGTCAACTACAAGGGCTCCGAGCCTCCGCCGGACACCTTCAAGGACGATGCCCAGGCCTTGGCCGAAGGCACCTATGGCCGCGACGGCGTCTTCCACGCGACGGTGTTGCAGGCCAAGTGCGCCAGCAAGTACGCTCCGGCACAACCGGGAACGACGCAGCCTGGAGCCGCGCCTTCACAACCTGCCGCGAGTCCGCGCGCTGCTGCCGCTCGTTCGGCTGCGGCAACCTCGGCTACGGCAAACTGATTGCAATGATTGCTCCTGCAACAGAGACCGCCACTTCGACTCTTCGCGCTCGTGTTGACGGCGTCTCCAAGCTCTTCGGCACATTTGCCGCGCTGCGCCAGGTTTCGGTGGACCTTGAGCCGGGTCGATGCTACGTACTCCTCGGCGAAAATGGCGCGGGCAAATCCACCTTGCTGCGCATTCTGGCCGGCCTGCTCCGCCCTAGCTTCGGCAAGATCACAGTCTTCGGCGATTACGAACCCCACGAAGCCCGCGCCCGCATCGGCTACATGAGCCATGCTCCCATGCTCTACGACGAGCTGACCGCCGAGGAAAATCTGCGCTACTTTGCCAGCCTTTATCCCGGCCGCGAGTGCCTTGCGCCAGCCGAAGCCCTCAGCCAGGTTGGTCTCGACCCAACACTCAACCGTCCCCTCGGCCAATACTCGCAGGGCATGCGCCAGCGCACGTCTCTGGCCCGCGTGCTGCTTTCCGTTCCTGAATTACTCTTACTCGACGAGCCCTTCTCCAACATGGACGTTGAGTCTGCCCACCAGATGGTCGAGCTGCTCGCCAGCTTCCGCCAGGGCAACCGGACAATTGTCCTGACGACTCATCAACGCGAGCTGGCCGCGCCCATCGCCAACTGGGTGCTGACGCTGCACGCCGGGCGCGTGGCTTCATTGGAGCCGGGGTCTCCCACGCGATGAAGACCAACGGCGCGCGCCTGCTCGAATCTCTGGGCATTCCCTTCGCACTCCAGGAGTACGAAGTTGATCCGGAGGATTTGTCGGCCCTCACTGTCGCCAAGAAAATAGGGATGCCGCCGGAACAGGTCTTCAAAACTTTATTAACAACAGGCGGTCCCAATTCCTACATCTTTGCCGTCATTCCCGGCAACGCCGAACTGGACTTCAAGAAGCTGGCCCGCGCCGCCGGACTGCGCAAGGCCGAGATGGTTCCACTCAAAGACGTTCAACCGCTCACCGGCTATATTCGCGGCGGGGTTACAGTCTTCGGCGCGAAAAAGCCTTTTCCAGCTTTCCTCGACGAGACGGCGATTCTCTTCGACAAAATCAGTGTCTCGGCCGGCACGCGCGGAACGCAGATCATCCTTTCGCCCGCCGGCTATCTCCGCGCCACAGGGGCTCAGATTGCCGACCTGACCAAATCCGCCGCGCCAGAATCGGAGGGCCACGCCTGATGACCCGCGCCCTCTGGACTCACCTCGTCAAAGAACTGCGCATCGAGTGGCGCTCGCTGGACGCCCTCGTCTCCATGCTGTTTTTTTCCGGGCTGGTGGTGGTGCTTTTCTCGATTGCCTTCGATCCGCGCGGGGCTTTTTCACAGCAGATCGCCGGCGGCGTGCTCTCGGTGGCTACCATGTTCGCCTCGGTCAGCGCGCTCAACCAGGCCTGGGCGCGCGAGATTCGCCACCAGGTTCTGGACGCGCAGCGCATGACGCCGTCACCCGGCGCGGAACTTTACCTGGCAAAAGTGATTGCAAACTTTCTCTTTGTCTCCATTGTTCAGGTAATCCTGGCGCCATTTTTCTTTATCTTTTATAACCTGCACATCGCGGGTCAGGCATGGCTGCTGGCGCTGGTGTTGCCGCTGGGCACGTGGGCGCTGGTCGGGAATGGCGTCTTTTTTGCCGCGCTGGCCATCCGCAGCCGCAATCGCGAGCTGCTGCTCTCGCTGATTCTTTTCCCCATCTTCATTCCGGCGCTGCTGGCCATGGTGCAGGCTGTCACCGCCATCCTCACCGGCGAAAGCGACCCCGCGCTATGGATCAGGATGCTCGCCGGTTACGACATCATCTTCACCACCGTCAGCCTGCTGCTCTTCGACGTGGTATTTCACGCCGAGTAGCCATAACTCTCCAGCTTTGCTCCGTCAGAAGTCCTTCGTAAATTCAGGCGTTGCGAAAAATAATTTGTCCGTTACAGAACGTGCTGTGGCATAATCCGTAGTTGCATACTGGGCGGCCTCGCGCGCGGCTTCTGTTGAGAACGTCCGATTGAGTTTGAAAATGAAAGGACGGATTTTGATGGAGACAAATGCAACAATTCCCAATCCCAGCGGCGGCTACGGTTCACAGCAAGCCGGTTCGGATTCCCGGGACTGGCTGCAATCGGCCTCAGGCCTGGCCCGGGATTTTCTGATCGACGTTCTCGGCAGCCTGATAGGAATAATCTTTATCATTGCTGTCTGCGCGTTGGTCATTACTTCGGGAACGTGTTTCTTGAATGCCTACGGGCAAGGTGCACAGTACAACGAGCCGACCTTCGGAATCCTGTTGACGAGACAGGTAGATACATTCCATGCATGGATTCTGTTCATCGTCGCTTATGTTCTCGGCGGGATTTTCCACCGCCTGGACCCCAAGCGCCCGGACCGCAAGAGCCTGGAATTGACACTCAGGTGGTTGACAAACGAGGAATTGACAAGTTCTCCGGTGCAGTGCGACGGTGCGTTACCGGAGTCCTGGCGCTGGAAGTTGATGTTTCCATATTACTGGGTGCGCGATCGAATTTCCATGTTGCCTAAAAGTGCGTTGGGACGGATGAATGCTGCCAAGATTGCCTCCTTGCCGGGCGCTCATTTTCCCTACTCGCATATGGGAAAGTACCTCAAATCGCGGGAACTGGATCATCTGGAAAAGTTAATACCCTGGGCGAACAGAACGAATTGGGGAGCCGATTCAAACAGGCGCGGCTGCTCGAAGATGTTCATCAATAAGTTGAAGATCAGAATGCAATGGGTGGCGCCCCGGAAGTGCAGCGAGGTTATAAGGAACGAGGCGCATGTGCGCATGATGTCATCGGTTTGGTACGCCGCTAAAGCGGTCTTTAGCCTGACCATCGTCAGCCTGTTGCCGGTACTGGCCGCGGTATGGCGTCTGCACTCTGGTGGAAAATCCATCTATGATGCCCTGACCTCGCATGATCTTGTGGTGTATGGGGCGGTTGCTTCATTCGTCTACATCTCCGCGCTCTGGCTCAAATGGCACGTGGAAAGCCGCTTCCATTATCAGCGCGTGAAGGAGGTTGTCTACGTGCTTGAAACGGCGTATTGCATGAAAAACTCCATGGATCAAAAGAAGATACTGGATTAATCAGTGACGGCGGCCGACTCTCGGGCACGGAATGCCAGCACGAATCACTAGCCATCCCAAAGCCCCTGACTTCCATTTTGGACCGCGATTTTCGTTTCCGGAAGCCCGCTAGAATGATGTGATTGCCAACACTCGACAGTGCTTGACTCGAATGATAGCCTGCGAATGACCCTGTTTTCTGGGAAATTTGACGTGTTTCCTGGTGTTTCCCGGATTCATTTGCGATCAACCATCTCATTTTCCGCTTGGAGGATTTGTGACTGCTCAGTATTCGGTGTATCTCTTTGAGGCCGTCAGCGCGCTTTCGCTCGTTATGGCCTTAATCTTTGCGCGCCAGAGCGTTGGCGCCATCAAGGCAGGCGCCGGGGCGTTTCTGAGGCGTCCGTACAAAACCGTTGCGGCCGTCCTTGGCCTGGGCCTGCTGCTTCCCGCATTCGCTGGCGCGCAGGAACATGCTGGCGGAGGCGAAGCCAGTCTGAAGCTGCCAGATTTGTCGTCCGTGAATTTTGTTGGCATAGACGGTCGATCCCTTCTGATGATCGGGTTGCTCTTCTGCGCCGGAGGCCTGTTGTTCGGCTTGGTGATCTATAAGCAATTGAAGAACCTGCCGGTTCATCGTTCCATGCGCGAGATTTCCGAACTGATCTATGAGACCTGCAAAACCTATCTGATTACGCAGGGCAAGTTCATTCTTTTGCTCTGGGCTTTCATTGCCGTCATTATCTCGATGTATTTCGGCTGGCTGGCGCCGGTGGGAAATGTTGTGAAAACTCTGCCCATTATCCTGGGGTTCAGCCTGGTGGGCATCGCGGGCAGCTATGGGGTGGCGTGGTTCGGCATTCGCGTCAACACCTTTGCCAACTCGCGGACGGCGCACGCGGGATTGCACGGCAAGCCGTATCCATGTTTTGCGATTCCGCTCAAGGCCGGCATGAGCGTCGGCATGATGCTGATCTCGGTCGAGCTGCTCATCATGCTCTGCATCCTTCTGTTCGTCCCGGCCACCTACGCCGGCCCCTGCTTCATAGGCTTCGCCATCGGCGAAAGCCTGGGCGCGGCGGCCTTGCGCATTGCCGGCGGCATCTTCACCAAGATCGCCGACATCGGCTCCGATCTGATGAAGATCGTCTTCAAAATCAAGGAAGACGATGCCCGCAACCCGGGCGTCATCGCCGACTGCACGGGCGACAACGCGGGCGACTCGGTTGGCCCCAGTGCCGACGGCTTTGAGACCTACGGCGTCACCGGCGTGGCCCTGATCACCTTCATTCTCTTGGCTGTTCATGACCCTAAGACACAGGTGCAGTTGCTGGTTTGGATCTTCGTCATGCGCGTGGCCATGCTGGTCTCCAGCTCGGCCGCCTACTTCCTCAATGGCATCATCGCCAAGGCGAAATACGCAAACTCCGACGAGATGGACTTCGAGGCGCCCTTGACCTCGCTGGTCTGGATCACCTCCATTGTTTCCATCGCCCTGACCTTCGTCGTTTCGTTCTATATGATCCCCGATCTCGGCGACGGATCGCTGTGGTGGAAGCTGGCGTCCATCATCTCCTGCGGAACCCTGGCCGGCGCGCTCATCCCCGAACTGGTCAAGGTATTCACTTCAACCAACTCGGCCCACGTGCAGGAGGTCGTAACCTCCGCCAAGGAAGGCGGAGCATCGCTGGGAATCCTCTCCGGACTCGTGGCCGGCAATTTTTCGGCATACTGGCTGGGATTGAGCATGGTCGCGCTCATGGGCTTGGGCTACTTCTTCTCGACCGGCCCGTCCATGGATGCCCTGATGCTCGCTCCAGCCGTATTCGCATTTGGCCTGGTCGCCTTCGGCTTCCTGGGCATGGGCCCGGTCACTATTGCCGTTGATTCCTACGGCCCGGTGACCGACAATGCGCAATCCGTCTACGAACTGTCGCTGATCGAAACTCTTCCCGGCATCCAGGCTGAATTGAAGAAGGAATTCAACTTCGACGCGAAGTTCGAACGCGCAAAACACCTGCTGGAGGCCAACGATGGCGCCGGCAATACCTTCAAGGCTTCGGCCAAGCCGGTGCTGATCGGTACCGCCGTGGTGGGCGCAACCACGATGATCTTCTCGATCATCATGGCCCTGACCCACGGACTCACGGTTGGAAAAGAGAACCTCTCTCTTCTGCATGCGCCCTTCATGCTGGGCTTGATCACCGGCGGGGCCATGATCTACTGGTTCACCGGAGCTTCCATGCAGGCGGTCACTACCGGCGCTTACCGCGCTGTCGAGTTCATCAAGGCCAACATCAAGCTGGAAGGCGCGGAGAAGGCCTCCGTCACCGACAGCAAGAAGGTGGTGGAAATCTGCACCAAGTACGCGCAGAAGGGCATGTTCAACATCTTCCTTGCCGTCTTCTTCGCTACGCTGGCCTTCGCCTTCGCCGAGCCGTTCTTCTTCATCGGCTATCTGATCTCCATTGCGGTCTTCGGCCTGTACCAGGCCATCTTCATGGCCAATGCCGGCGGCGCATGGGACAACGCCAAGAAGGTTGTTGAGGTTGACCTGAAACAGAAGGGGACGCCTCTGCACGACGCCTGCGTCGTCGGAGACACCGTCGGCGATCCCTTCAAGGACACATCGTCGGTGGCATTGAACCCAGTCATCAAGTTCACCACCTTGTTCGGATTGCTGGCTGTCCAGCTTGCAGTCACGCTCAGCGCGGAAAACGCTCAGCTTGGACACGTGCTGACCGTCGCATTCTTCCTGGTGTCGGTCTTCTTCGTGCACAAATCCTTCTATGGCATGAGGATTGAGACCAAGGAAAGCAAATAATTCCGGTCATGTAAATCGGAAGGCCCGGCGGCCCCGCGCAATCAGCGTGGGGCCGCTTTTTTGCTCCTGCCCTACGGATGGTATGATGTCGGACGATACCCAAAAGCCAGTTTTCCGGCTCGTTATTGAAATAAACCAGCGCGGTTTTCTGTACGGAAAAGGACAGGTTATGCGCATTCACATGATTGCAGGCGTGGTGTTGACAGCGGCGGTGTTGTCCTTGCCGCTGACGGGTGCGGCTCAGAAGTTCCAGGAGCCGACAAAAGAAGAGTTGCAGATGACCTCGGATCCCAAGGCTCCGGGCGCTCCGGCGGTCTATCTCTATCGCGAGTCGGAAATCGACAACCGTAATCACTATCAGAGTAGCTATGCGCGCATCAAGGTGCTCACTGAAAAAGGCAAGGACTGGGCCACGGTTGAGGTCCCCTATATTCCGGGCTATAACGCTACCCCCATCATCGAGGGGCGCACCATCCACTCCGACGGCATGGTGATTCCGTTGACCGGCAAGGCCGCCGACCTGATGATCGCCAAGACCAATAGCTCTCACGTGAAAGTTTCAGTCTTCAACCTGCCCAGCGTCGAAGTCGGCAGCATCCTGGAGTACAAATGGACCATTTCGCTGACCGGCGGAAAGGTTTCCGGCATCGCCGACCCGGGGGTTGAGAGCTACGCTTCCGCGGCGCTGGCAGGCATCGAAAATCCCGTATGGGATGTGCAACAGCCGATCTTCGTCCACAAGGAGCACTTCTACTGGAACCCGTTCTCCGATATCGAATCGAACACCATGAATACCCAGAATGGAAGCTCGGTCGACCACTACGTTGATGGCGAACTGGCACACTACCTGCTCTTCACGCAGCGCCTGCCCGCCGGGTTCACCACCACCCGCAGTCCCAGGGGCGATTACACACTGGACATCCAGGATGTGCCCGCCTTTGTGCCCGAGGCCAATGCGCTTCCTGAGGAAGCCCTGCTTTACAAGGTGCGCTTTTTTCGTACGCCCTACCTCTCCCCGGATGTGTACTGGGACAACGAGATCAAGCGCTGGTCCAGTCAATTGAACGAATTTGCCAGCCTGAGCAAGACGATCAAGGACGCGGCCGATCAGATTACCGTTGGAGCAGCAACGCCCGAAGCCAAAGCCCGCAAGCTCTACGATGCGGTGCAGGCGCTGGACAATACCGATTTCTCACGAGCGAAAACCGAAGAGGAGCGCAAGAAGTTGAATCTCAAGAGGGAGATCAAGAAGGCGCAGGATGTGTGGAACGAAAAGAGCGGCTCGGGCAACGAAATTGCCGCCCTTTACCTGGCGCTGGCGCGCGCCGCGGGCCTGCAGGCCGACGGGCTGGAGGTGGTGAACCGGGACCGGTTGGTCTTCGATCCCAACCTTCTCTCGCTTCATCAACTGGATGCGCTGCTGGTTGTGCTGCACCTTGACGGCAAGGATATTTATCTCGATCCTGGCGAAAAACTCTGCCCCTTCGGCCAGATGCACTGGAAGCATCTGATGGCCGGCGGTATCCAGCAGAATGCCAAGGGACCGGTCTACTCCCCGCCCAATTCAGCCAAGGAGGCCATCACCGCCCACGCCGCCGATCTGACCCTGGACGCGCAGGGCGGAATCACCGGAACCGTCAAAATGCTGATGAACGGCCCCGAGGCGCTCCATTGGCGCCAGCTCAACCTGACCTCCGGTACAGAGGAGGTTAAAAAGCAGATCAACGAATCCCTGCACAATCTGCTGCCCCAGGGAATTACTGGAGATGTGGACAAGATCCAGGGGCTGGAAACCGGGGAAGGTTATCTTTCAATTTCCGCCAAAGTCTCCGGGCAGATAGGCAGCGCAACCGGCAAGCGTTTGATGCTGCCCGGCTTCTTCTTCTCCACCGGCGCGCGCACGCACTTTGTGAGCGAAGAAAAGCGCGTGGCCGCGGTGGACCTGCACTACGCCGATCAGGTGATCGACGACGCAGTCTATCATCTGCCCGCGGGATTCACCGTCGAAAGTGCCCCCACGCCGGCGCAGTTGCCCTGGGAGGGTCAAGCCGCTCTTGTGGTCAAGACGATTCCCGGCGCGGGAACCATCGACATCCGGCACACCTTCGCTCGCTTTTTCGTGCTGCTCGATCCCAAAGAGTACCCGGCCCTGCGCGACTACTATCAGAAGATCGCCGCCAGCGACCAGCAGCAGTTGGTGCTGGTCAAGGCAGCAAACTGACGAACACGGCCTCCGGAAACAAAGAATGGGTATGGGCATAGGCTCATACCCATTTTTTCCGTTGTGGCGGATCGATGCCGCACCGCGGGAGCTTTGGCAAAGTTGGCCAAAAAGCGTAGACTGAAGCTGAGGTGCCTCATGCCCACTCGCAATGTCAGTCTGCCCGAAAAACTGGATCAGTTCATTACCGCCAAGGTCGAGTCCGGTGACTACGCCAACGCCAGCGAAGTCATGCGCACGGCCTTGCGCTTGCTGGAGAAAGAAGAACGCGAGTATGAGGAGAAGATTGCAGTATTGCGGGCGGCGATTGCCGAGGGAGATGCAAGCCCCGACGCAGAAGAGGGTGTCTTTGAGCGGATTCGCGAGAAATATGGATTGCCGCAGAGAACTAATAGTCCGGTTAGTGTATGAAACGCTTTGTGGTTTCAGCCGAAGCGCATGCCGATCTTGATCTGATTGCCGCCTACACAACCGACAAATGGGGCTGGCAGCAGACGGATCGATATTTGACCCAGCTTGAAGACTCTTTTCAACATATCGCAGAAAATCCGAGAATGGGCCGGCTCTGCGATGCTGTCAGTGCAGGCCTTCGCCGTCACGAAGTCGGAAAACATACCGTCTTTTATCGCATAAAGCCGGATGGAATTCGCATCGTGCGCATTCTCCATCAGCAGATGATTCCAGCCAAGCCGCGCTTCGAAAAATAAGAATCCGTGCGGTTCTTGTGCCGTGAAGATCCTGGCGCCGCTCTGTAAATCTGAACCGCTCCGTTTTAAACACATCCTTTACCACTTGAAGATTTGCCCGGTCCGTTTATAACGTATGGATTGACTGCACAGCAGGATAACCCTCCCCAGAAGTATTGCTGGAAACCAATTCATGGCAACAATCAACGTCAGAGCCGACAGAAAATCGAGTTGACCATTTGTCTGCGAGGGCAGCAGACCCAGGAACGGCAAGGGGGCGATGCCCAGGAAAAATAGATTGCATAGGAAGCGTAAAAATCCCTCGCTATATTTGAAGGTGCTTGGGGCGATCATCTCCGCCAGAACCACCCAAATCTTTCGCCCGGCGGACAGGTCGAGCCAACTCTGCAATCCGGTATTAACGCGATTGCCGCATTTCTTGCAGATGACAACTCCTGGGCCAAAGCCGAGCGGTCCTCTGTAAAGTGTGTGCTTGCAATTTGGGCAGATCCTTTGCAGTAATGTTGCCATTTGTGAAGACTCCTATGAAAGTGAATGCGATGGTTGTATTCATGAAATTAGATGGGAGTATATCGAACCGCTTCGATTCCTGCCAAGTGCCAAGCTGGTTTTTCGCGCGTGGCCTCACTTGTCCACATCTCCACAAATTTGGCCTCGGATTGCACCGTTTTTGCGCCTTGTCCCCGGCACCGGCAAGGACTACGCTTGGGTTTTGAGGCCGGCGCAGCCGCAGACCCCGGATTGCACAAAATTATGGGCACTTTGGCAGGCGGAAACCCGCGTCCCGCAAGGGTCTTTGGAGCTTTCCACAGGCAAATCCCTTTGTTTAGTACTTTGGTGCCTGAAATGTCAACAAAATACAAGATGTTGTGGTTTTTTGTTGACATATACAACCAACAGAGGTACTTTTTCATCTGCGGCCTTCAAAACGGGTCATTAGGTTTTTCGGTGAGATAGTCCCACCAAGACGCAACAAAACAGAGAACTCGCGGTACTTTTCAATCCCCCGCTTCGTGTTTTTTGACCGAAGTTATTCCTGACCCGTTCCAGGCAGCCTTGTGTTGGAGATGGGTCTAAATTTTACTAGCTACTTGCCGACTGAGAGGGTGTTTATGAATGAGGTCCAGTTGCAGTCTTCCTCCACTGCCCAGCAGACTCCCCAAACCCAGAGGGGTCTGATCTTCACCCGCCGTTTCACCACCGAGGGCGTCTCCCCCTATGACGAGGTTCGGTGGGAACTGCGTACTGCTTCGATTGCCGACAGAGATGGCAACTGTATCTTCGAGCAGAAGAATGTCGAGACGCCATCCGAGTGGTCGGTCACGGCTACCAATATCGTGGCTTCAAAGTACCTGCACGGGAAGCTGGGCACCTCCGAGCGAGAGACCGGCGTCCGCCAACTGGTAAGCCGGGTGGCCGAAACCATCCGCAACTGGGGCCTGGCGGGCGGTTACTTTGCCACCCCCGAGGACGCGGTGATCTTCCACGACGAGCTGGTTCACATGCTGTTGTCGCAGAAGGCGGCCTTCAACTCGCCGGTATGGTTCAACGTGGGCTGCGACCGGCTGGAGCCGGAGGCGGAGGGGCAGAACTGGCACTGGGACCCGGCCTCGGGCGGCGTGCGCTACTCCGCTTCCGGCTACCGCAATCCGCAGTGCTCGGCCTGCTTTATCAACTCGGTTGAGGATTCCATGAGCGGCATCATGGAGCTGGCCCGGACCGAGGCCATGCTCTTCAAATTTGGCTCGGGTACGGGCACCAACTTCAGTTCCCTGCGTTCCAGCAAGGAATATGTCTCGGGCGGCGGCACTGCCAGTGGTCCCTTGAGCTTCATGCGCGGCCTCGACGCCTTTGCCGGAGTCATCAAGTCCGGCGGCAAGACCCGCCGCGCTGCCAAGATGGCGATTCTCAACGCGGACCACCCGGACATCGTTGATTTTATTGAGTGCAAGGCAAAGGAAGAGGCCAAGGCTCACACTCTCATCAAGGCCGGCTACGACGGCTCAGGCCCTGACTCGGAGGCGTTTTCGTCGATTTTCTTCCAGAACGCCAACAACTCCGTCCGCGTGAGCGACGAGTTCATGCGCGCCTACGAGAACGACGGCAACTTTACAACGTATACGGTGAAGGGCCACGAGCCGGTCGCCACCTACAAGGCGCGCGAGATCATGCGCAAGATCGCCGAGGCCACCTGGCGCTGCGGCGATCCGGGGATGCAGTTCGACACCACCACCAACCGCTGGCACACCAGCAAGAACACGGCGCGCATCAACGCGTCCAACCCCTGCTCGGAATACATGTTCCTGGATAACTCGGCCTGCAATCTGGCCAGTTTCAACCTCTTGAAGTTCGTCACCCCCTCGGGCGGCTTCGACATTCCCGCCTACCGCCACGCCATCTCCGTGATCATTACTGCCATGGAGATACTGGTGGACAACTCCGGCTACCCGACGGAATCGATTGCCCGCAACTCCCACGACTATCGCCCGCTGGGGCTGGGCTACGCCAACCTGGGCGCGCTGCTGATGTCCATGGGCCTGCCCTACGACTCGGCCGCGGGCCGCGATATGGCCGCCGTACTCACCGCCATCCTCACCGGCCAGGCTTACCTGCAATCGGCCATTATGGCCGCCAACTGCCCGCCAATCGCCTCGGCTACTCCCCTGACCGCTAATGTTGACCACAACGGTGGCGCATGCCCCGGCTTCTACATCAACCGCGAGCCCTTCCTGGACGTGATCCGCATGCATCGCGCCGAGGTCAACAACATCGGCAGGTCGCGCCAGAGCGGCGATCCATTTATCGTGCCGCAGCTCGATGCTCTCATCGACGCCAGCCGCGAAAGCTGGGATACGGCCCTGGTTTACGGCGAGCGCCACGGCTATCGGAATTCCCAGACCACGGTGCTGGCTCCCACTGGCACCATCGGCTTCATGATGGACTGCGACACTACCGGCATCGAGCCCGACCTGGCCTTGGTCAAATACAAGAAGTTGGTGGGCGGCGGCATGATCAAGATCGTCAACAACACCGTTCCCGAAGCCCTCTTCAAGCTCGGCTATTCCAGCGAAGAAGTCAACGCCATCGTCAGCTACATAGACGCTACCGGAACCATTGAGGGCGCGCCCGGCATCCGGCCAGAGCACCTGTCGGTCTTCGACTGCAGTTTCAAGCCAACCAAGGGCACTCGCACTATCCACTACATGGGCCACATCAAGATGATGGCCGCCGCGCAGCCCTTCCTCTCCGGAGCCATCTCCAAAACCATCAATCTGCCCCACGAGGCCACCGTCGAGGATATTGCCGAGGCCTATGCCGAGGGCTGGCGTCAGGGACTCAAGGCCGTGGCCATCTACCGCGACGGCTCCAAGGGAACCCAGCCGCTGAACACCAGCATGGACTCCCGGCACGAATCTTCGGCCCTGGATGCCGCCGGTAGCCGCGTTCTGGCGCAGTTGGCCGCCGGCCAGCCCGCCGCCGAAGCTGACCTCAAGATTCTGGAAGGCAAAAGCAGCGAAAAAATCGAGCTGCCCGCTCTGCAGGTCCTCCAGGCCGCCGCCGCCTTCCAGCGCACACTGGAGGAGATTGCTAAATCAGCCGCCGTGCCTACCTTGCAGCCCTCGGCCGCGCAAGACGCCGTCAACCCCGATGCGCAGGACCTGAGCGGCCCGCCACGCGCCGTGCGCCACCGCCTGCCAGGAGAGCGCGCCTCGGTCACCCACAAGTTCGCTCTCAGCGGCCACGAGGGCTATATCACCGTCGGCCTCTACCCGACCGGAATGCCCGGCGAAATCTTTATCAAGATGGCCAAAGAGGGTTCCACAGTCTCCGGCCTGATGGACGCCTTCGCCACTTCCATCTCCATCGCCCTGCAGCACGGCGTTCCTCTCAAGCTGCTCTGCCACAAATTCGCCCACACCCGTTTCGAGCCCTCCGGCTGGACAGGCAATCCGCAAATCGGCCTGGCCACCAGCCTCATGGACTACATCTTCCGCTGGCTCGACCTGCGCTTCCTCTCCGGCACGCAGTTGACCTTGTTCGCGGGACTCGTTCCCCAGGCTCCGCAACTGCCCGCCTCGCCCAGCATGGCCCCTGAAACCGAGCCCTACCAGGACTCCATTGCGCAGAGCCATCTGGCCCAGTTGGCCGAGGAGGTCGCCAAGCGCCTCAATCAGGTCAGCAACTCGTCGTCGGGCGGCGGCATCGCTCCCGATGCGCACGATGCCTCGGCCTTCGCCTCAACAGGCGCAGCAGAACCGCCGCAACTCCACGACCGCGGCATCTACCATGCCGCCGAAGCCATGCGCGAGATGTACGAGATGAGCGACGCGCCCAGTTGCCCCACCTGCGGAGCCATCATGGTCCGCAACGGCTCCTGCCATCGCTGCATGAGCTGCGGCACCACCAACGGCTGCAGCTAGGCAGATTGAACCTCATGATGGAAGGAGTATGTCATGTCTGAGGTTGAACGTGATTATTTGGATCGATATTTAACGAGTCAAAAGCAAAAGACTGATCCCGACTCGGAGGATTATGATTTTTTTGCTCGATTTTGTATTAAGCAAGTTCTTAAGGCGCGTGATATAGGATCGGATGAGCAAGATGATGGCTATACATCTGGTAATCATGATGGTGGGGTGGATGGAGCTTACTTATTTATTTCTGGGAAGTTTGTAGCAGATGACTCAGATCCTGCGGACTTTGAAGAATATGAACGACTCACATTGGACTTTCACGTGATTCAAGCCACGCGAAGTCCGCATTTTACTGCAGAACAGATCAGAAAATTTGAGGATACCGTCAAGGATTTGCTCGATCCTACGAAAGATGTAGATGCCAAACCAGATATTTACAACCCTAGCGTGCGTGGCATCATGCGACGCTTTCGTAAATGTTGGCAGACTCTCAATACTAAACTTCCTAATCTGACCATCACATTTCATATCGCCAGTAAAGGCGATGAAGTTCACAAGAATGTTATCGATCGAGCCAAACCGTTAAAAGATATAGTTAAAACCCTTTATCCGTGTGATTGTAATGTTCAGTTTTATAACGCCAAGGCCTTGCTAGATATGGCTAAAACCCCTCGCCGGACGCCAGTGACATTAAAATTCACTCCCCCAAGCGTACAATCTGCGAATTTAGGTAACGCTTATGCGGTTCTGGTACGACTCCGTGACTACATAGATTTTCTAGTAGCTCCGAACGGGGACCGCCGCGATTTCATTCTGCAACCAAATGTACGAGGTTTTTTAGGAGAAAAGGGCATTAATTCAAATATATTTGATACTCTTACGAGCAAAGCACCTCACATTGAAGAATTTTGGTGGCTCAACAATGGCGTTACACTGACCGCATCCAAGGTGAAGCCCGGTATTAATTCATTAACACTGATTGATGTGCGTCTTGTAAACGGGTTACAAACTTCGCGGATGGTGTATCAGTATTTTAAAGACAATGAGATTGAATTGAGGGCGGATGAGAGACACATCCTCGTGAAAGTCATAGAGGCTGAACCAAAGGTAGCTAGGCATATCGTTACGACTACAAACAGTCAGACAAGGATTGATCCGATCTATCTTCGTACTGCTACAGATGAAATACATGACAAGATTGAAGCAGCTCTTCCATCTTTCGGGTTTTATTATGAGCGCGTCAAGAACCAATATTATGACGACGAGACTGTTCATCGTGATCAAATTGTGACCCTACCTTATCTAACACGCGCCATCATTGCGATATTTATGGAGGATCCTGGAGCCGCACGCGGCGGTCCTGATAAGTTTGCAGAAAAGCATTATGTCAAAATGTTTAAACCTACTAGTAAGCCGGAATTCTTTGGACACATTGCACAAATAATGAAACGTGTTGATGTGTTCTTGGCAACCAAGGTTACTCTCAAGAATGATCGCACCAACTTATGTTATTACGTCGCATACGATGTAACCTGTTCGGCACTCAAAAAGTGCCGTCTTCAGCGCGGTCTAATCACGGATTTAAAATTAGAAAAGATTACTGATCAACTCTTGGACGCATCTTTCAAAAGAGTAGACAGAATCTACAAGAAACTAATTGCCCAGGATATTGAGCCTGATGTAGTCGGCAAGGGAAGGGATTTTACCAATCACTTGAAAGCCAAACTGGCAAAAGCTTATCCAATCAACTGCAAATTACGCGTGAAAAGGATGTAACCGGGTGCCCCCGGTCCCTCGCAGTCGGGGACCGGGGATACCACGAACTTCATGCGAGCGAATAGCGAGCATCCGCCTGGACGGCCAGTCCTTGCAGATTATTTCCCATCTTTGTGCATACTGATCCTTAGAAGCTTTCCCTCCAATCGGATAACGTACGATATTTTTCGCACATTTGATATGAGTTTTATGCTTGGGAGGTTGGTACAAGCAGGAGGAGCGAGACCTCTGAGGCGGGAACGATGGAGCCAACCATGGAAGCAGGGGTGGACCCGGCAGGCGGGATGCAGGCAGTGCCGGGGCCGGTAGTGCAGATCGACGAAGGGCGCATCCGCGAGCACCTGGACGAGGTGGTCAGATCGACAGTCGAGGAGACGCTGAACGGGCTTCTGGATGCCGAGGCGGACCGGCTGTGCAGGGCGCGCAAGTACGAGCGCACGGAAGGGCGCAAGGATACTCGGGCAGGCAGCTACGAGCGGCATCTGCAGACCAAGGCCGGCGAGGTGACGCTGACGGTGCCGAAGCTGCGCAGCCTGCCTTTCGAGACAGCGATCATCGAGCGTTACCGGCGGCGTGAGTCGTCGGTGGAAGAGGCGCTGATTGAGATGTACCTGGCCGGGGTGAGCGTGCGGCGCGTGGAAGACATCACGCAGGCGTTATGGGGCACACGGGTCAGCGCCAGCACGGTCAGCGACTTGAACCAGAAGATATACGGCAAGATCAACGAGTGGCGCGAGCGTCCACTGGTGGGCGATTTTCCTTATGTTTACCTGGATGGGGTATGGCTCAAGCGCAGCTGGGGCGGAGAGGTGAAGAACGTTTCCGTGCTGGTGGCCATTGGCGTTTCGCAGAGCGGCTATCGCGAGATTCTGGCGGTGAGCGAAGGCGCCAAGGAAGACACGGCGAGCTGGACGAACTTCCTGCGCGAGATGAAACAGCGTGGCCTCAAGGGCGTCGAGCTGTTCGTCTCCGACAAGTGCCTGGGGCTGGTGGAGAACCTGGCGGACTTCTTCCCCGAGGCCAAGTGGCAGCGCTGCGTGGTGCATTTCTATCGCAACGTGTGGACCGCGGTGCCCACCGGCAAGGTGAAGGAAGTGGCTGCGATGCTGAAGGCTATTCATGCCCAGGAAGACGCCAAGGCAGCTAAAGAGAAAGCTCTCCAGGTAGTGGAAAAGCTGCGTGCCATGCGACTTGCCAAGGCAGCCGATATCGTCGAGAACGGCATCGACGAGACGCTGAGTTACTACGCCATGCCGCCGGAACACTGGCGCTGCCTGAGGACCAACAATCCGTTGGAGCGGCTGATGCGGGAGATCCGGCGACGAACCAGGGTGGTGGGCGCCTTCCCGGATGGCCAGTCGGCGTTGATGCTGGTCGCCGCGCGGCTACGGCATGTTGCCGCAACCAAGTGGGGAACCAAACGCTACCTACAGATGGACCGGCTGGCCGAAGTTGTGGCCATCGCCTAACCGCTTTGCTGCTGGCCCCCATGGGGGCCAGCAGCAAAACAACCCCAACCCAACAACCTTCCTGGGTAAGACGGAAGATCGAAAGTGCGAAAAACTCTGGACACTACCTCCAATCGTCCCGGCGCGTCCCTTTGCGCCGCTTTCCAGCCAGAAGCGGCTCAAAACGGCCCGTAACTCCTTATCCTGGACGACTTTGCAGGGAACTTCTTTATTTTGACGATTTTACAGCGCAACCCTGCCTGTAACCTCAAGAAAACAAGGATTTTGCGCCCAAAGTATGGGTGGGGGTATCCGAGGTGCCAGCGTTGCCGGCCTATCAAGACCAACGGTCAACGATGTCAATCTCCGGCTCTCTGTGGGGTGGAGGTCCGGGGTGGAAAATTGGGGTGGAGGATCGGCGTCCCACCCTGGCGGCATTTTGCCGCCAGGGTGGGAGACTTTAATGAACGCCGGTTGTCCTAGGTGATGAACTACTTTGCCACGTAGGTCGTTTCGGTGTATGCGTAGACTCCGTTGAAGTTAGTGATCAGCCGCGCATAGATCGTGCTGCCGTTCACCGGCAGGCTGTTGGACGTGAGAGTGGTGCCTGCCGTGTGACCGTCATACAGGTTGCCCGTGCCCGCGCTGCTTCCCAGCCAAAGCGTGTAGCCGGTGGCTCCGGCGGCGGGATTCCAGGTGAATACCTGGCCGGAAGCTGCCAGCGTTGCGCCAGACGAGGGTGTGCTCAGCGTGGCAGGCGAGACCGCCGTGTAGGTCGTGCTGGTGTATGCGTAAGTTCCATCGCTGAAGTTGGTGATCAGCCGCGCATAGATCGTGCTGCCGTTCACCGGCAGGTTGCTGACCGTGAGAGTGGTGCCTGCCGTATGACCGTCATACAGGTTGCCCGCGCCCGCACTGCTTCCCAGCCAAAGCGTGTAGCCGGTGGCTCCGGCGACGGGCGCCCAGCTGAAAGTCTGGCCGTAACCTGACAGCGTCGCAGCCGCCGCAGGTGAGCTCAGCGCAGCCGGCGAGACCGCCGTGAAGGCCGTGTCGGAGTATGCGTAGGTTCCTCCGCTGAAGTTGGTGATCAGCCGCGCATAGATCGTGCTGCCGTTCACCGGCAGATTGTTGGACGTGAGAGTGTTGCCGGTCGTATGACCGTCATACAGGTTGCCCGTGCCCGCACTGCTTCCCAGCCAAAGCGTGTAGCCGGTGGCTCCGGCGACGGGATTCCACATGAAGGTTTGGATGGAACCGTTAAGCGTTGCGCCCGGTGTGGGCGAAATCAGCGTAGCCTCGGCATTGCCTTGAGTCAGCGAAGAAGAGGTCGCGGAAGCAACAAAGGTTCCGTTTTCGTAGGTGGCCGAGGTCCATGGCGCGCTCAGGGTGAACTTTGCCTGAGTGCCGCAGCCCGTAAAGTTGATGGTGAAGGATGCGCTTGCAGTTCCATTGGCCGGAATGTCACCGAGAACAACCGGGTACGCGCTTGGCGGCGTGATGCTCGGAGAGCAGGCCGTTCCCGAGGTCTGCGTCAGCGTCATGCCGTTGATCTGCGTCGCATAGGCCGTGCCCGCGCTGCCGTTGGTTGCGGTCAAGGTCCACACGCTCGTGTTTCCTGCTCCGGCCTTGTTGCTGGCCGAGAAGGTCAAACCGTAGCCTGGCAGTTGGGTTGGATCGACAATGCCCCAGTATGCGGGCTTGGCTTGCAGGTTCATGTCGAAGGGCAGCGGATAGTCGGTACGAGAGACCGGGAAGCTATCCAGCCAGGTGTCGTCATCCGCCATGCCCCACAAAGTTACGTCGCTGATCACGCCCTTCAATTGGCGGAAGGCGTTAAAGTACTGCGCGTAAAGCCATCCCTCCTCGGCCAGAACCGATGGCGGAATGCTGTTTCCGTAGTTCGTTGTGGTGTCGCCGGCATTGTAGACGCTGATGTCCATCTCGGTAATCTGCTGGTTAATGCCAGGGAATTCCGCAGCGACGGTGTCGATCGCGTTGACCACCGCGCCGACCGATGGATAGTTGATGGCGCTGTGCATCTCGTGGCCGATGCCGTCAATGGGAATGCCCCGGTTTTTCAGATCCTGGATTACACTCAACAGGCAGGCCAGGCGGTTGGGGTCCGCGGTGCTGTATTCGTTGATGAACAGCAGCGTGCCGGCCGGCGCATACTTCCGCGCCGCCTGCAGGGCCACATCAATATAGCTCTTGCCCAGCACCTGGTAGAACGGTCCATGCACCAGGCAATCCGGCTGGCTGGGATCGAGCGGTTCATTGATCACATCCCACGCATATACCTTGCTGCTGAAGTGCTGCACTTCGTTTTGGATGTGCTCCTGAATATTCGCAGTCACCGTCGCCTGATTCGCGGCAGAGTTCGTTCCGTCTCCAAATGCATACGAAGGCGTCTGCGCTCCCGTTGACCAAACCAGGTTCTGGCCGCGCACCTTCATGTTGTTGCATACAGCCTCATTCACCAGGTTGTCGCCGTTGCCGAAGGTATAGGAGCCCAGCGAAGGTTCCGTAGAACTCCACTTCAGGTCGTTGCCCGGCGTCATGCTGTCAAAGTGCATCGCCAGCAGTTGCGCATGCGCGCCCGAAAGATCGGATTGATCCACCGCGGCGCCGATCGGGAAGTACGACGAGAGCGTCTGGAAGATCGAAGGAATGTTCGTCTGGATGCTGGCCGGCGGCACATAGCTCAACTGGAAGTCGTCGATGTAGAACGAAACCAGGTCGGTGCCTGACGCGGGGTCGGTCTGCAAATAGAGTGAGGCCTGGCCGGTGTCATACGGGCTGGACATGGTGTAGCCCATCACGCTGATCTGGTGCCAATTGCCATCGGCCAGAACCGTAGTGCCTGGATACCCGTTCACGCCTGGATAGCTGGTATTGCCGCTCAAGGTAGTCTGCAGGCTCATGTTGATAAAGTGCGACGATCCATCGGTCGGTACAAGCATCACCCACACGCTAATGTTATACGTGGAGCCGACATACATCTTGTCGCTGACGCTGATCGAGGGCCCATCCCAGTTGGCGATGCGGCCGGTGGTCAGCAGGCTGTAACTGCCGCTGTGCGCCACTCCGCTGGCCACCGCCACGGTCGAGCTGCCGGAGCGCGAACCCCAGCCATCGGTCGTGCCGTCTTCAAACGTGCTCGTAATGCCGGTGTTGTCCTGCTGGCTTGGGTTGAGCGGCGCCGGCGAAAGCTCGCCGATCGTCACGTCGCTGACGTAGAAGGAATCCGTCGCGCTGCTCGATTGTAGATAGAGGTCCAGTTGCGTGGGCGGTCCCGGAAGATTGCTGTAGCTGAAGGTGCCCTGCACCTTGGTCCATGCCGTACTCGACAAGGCCGCCGAGGTGGCGATCGTCCCATAGGCTCCGCTGGTTGCGCAGTCGGCCGTCACGGTCGATAGCGAGACCGTCGGACCAGTTGTATCGTCCGTTGCCAGCATCACATACGCGGTGATCTGATAGGTCGCGCCGGCAACCATATTGTTTACGCCTAGAAGGTTCAGGGCCGGGCCCATCCAGCTCTGCGTCCGATTCGAAACCAGAAGGCTGGTCGTATTGCCATTCGGATCGGCCAGCGGCGAGGTCATTGCGGCCAGCGTCGGCGATCCGAAGGGGAACCAGTTGTCCGTGCTGCCGTTGAAGAGGTAGGTCGCAATCGTCGCTCCGCTCGGTGGCGGCGCGGTCTCGGTAATCACCACATCGTCAAGATAGAAGCCTTCACTGGTTGTTCCGCCTATCAACTGCGCATACAAGGTCAGGCTTGTCGTGGTCGTGGTCGGCGTGTAGGTGCCGCCGATCTGCGCCCATCCGGAGTCTGTCACTGCCACTTCGTAGTTGCCGATGGTTTTATAGTTGGTGCCGGACGAATCGACCTGAACCATCGAAAAATTCGCATTGCCGCTGGAGTTGCCAGCAGCCAGTTGGACCCAGCCCGTAATCGTATACGTCGCCCCAGGCAGTAATAGACTGCTCAGGTTAATTGACGGCCCGCCGTGTGCGTTTCCGCTGGAGTCGGTGGTCGGGGCGGTCGCCGTCAAAAGGCTGTAAGAACCCGTATACGTAGCCGCTGTCGATGCCACCGGCGTACTCGCGCCGTAAAACGAGACCCACCCATCGGCTGTCCCATCATCAAAGTTGTATGTTGCCACGGTCTGAGCTCTCAGGTACCCGCTTCCCAGCATTGCAATCGTTACTATCAGCAATGCGACGCGAGCAATCAAGCCAATTGACAAACTTTTATTCGGACGCAGATGTGAGTGATTCATCTCGGATCTCCTATTCAAATGTGTGATTGGAACGGACTCAAACATTACCTCGTTAGCCTCAATCTTTAGGACGACCAAGTAATGTGTTTTACTTTGGCAGGAGAAGTATATGTACGCTATTGAAACAGTGTCAAGAAGAACTTGGCCTGACCCCAGGGCCGTCGCATATCAATAACTATATGAAGCAGATACCGATCTCACCGGCGACAAATCGGCTTAGCCCGCGAAGGCGCGCCCCGGAACGCGATTGTCGTTCGGGTCGTCGCTGATTCAGCCGGGCGCCCAGGTCTCGCTTCGAGACCTGGGCGTCCGGCCGCTGACCACTGAAAATCCTACCGGCTGAAGATTACATACCGGCGCTGGGCGTAGAGCCTGAAGCCGCCGGCCGGGTCGGCCACAATCTGTAAAGGCATGGGCCGCTTGAGTCCCGCATCCTCGCTGGTGTTCACCGTGAGCACGTCGTGCGCGCCCACGTCGGTCACCAAAAACTTGTCCCCAACGAATCCCACGCCGTAGATGCCCGCTGCAAGGCTTTTCCCGCCCAGCTTGATGGGAACCTCGACGATAAAGTAAGCCTGGTACTTCGACGCCACGGCGTCCGAGTAGCCGGTGGTGTCCACCAGGGTCGTCAGCACGTAGTGCCCGTCGGCAAACTTCACGCCGCCCGAGTTGCGCACCTGCGTGGTTGCAGGCTGCCCGCAGTAATACACGCTGGCAGGCAGCAGTTTCTGCGTATCCTCCGGCTTCAAAATTGTCGCTCCCTGCTGTGCCTTCATCAAGCCCGGCGCCGCGATCATCATCACGGCCAGGGCGCTGGCCGCCGCCATCTTCATTGCGTAGTTACTCATCGTGAAACCTCCTTTTCCACTACGTACAGGAGTATATCGTACCAAAAACGAACAAGGGGGACGATCAAGGACTAAACAGGCAATGAATCGGGCAGCGGGTTCACGCTGCGGAGTTCAGGCGCCGATTGCATCCCGGAGTGCAGCGGCGCGGGCTGCTTGATGAGAAGGCCGTCGAGCGGGACCGTGGTGAGAACGCGGGCTATGGTGGTGGCGGCGCTTCCATCGCCGTAGGGGTTGACCATGCCACGCAGCGATTCCCGGAATTCTGGAGAAAGGGCTTGCGTGATGGCGCGAAGAATTGCGGCGGTTTCGGCAGGCGCGTCGATTACGTTGCGGGCGCGCTCGCGGCCCTGTTGGCGTATGCCGGCGTTGACCGTGGGCAGGGCGAAAGAGGCCGTTTCCATGATGCCGCTGGAGGAGTTGCCGGCCATCGCGTCTACCTGGCCTAAAAGGCTCCAATAAGTGACGGCATCGAGGTTGACGAAGACGTGCGTGTGAGGTCTCGTGCTTGACAAAACCTTCGTGCGTTCGATCAGCGCAAAGCTGCCGGCGTCGGCGTTGGGATAGACGAAAATGAGCTGGCCGGGCGCCTGAGCGAGAGCGGTGAAGAGGGCATCGGCTTCGGCGTTGGTGTCTTGCAGGATAGTGACTGGGTGCCAGGCGACGAGCAGCGTGGGCGGAGCGAGCGCAAGGCCGAGCTTAGCCTCGAGAGCTTGGCGGCTCAACAGGGTTGAGCGGCGCAGGTGGTCGAGCGAAGGGGCTCCGGCGTGGATTACGCGCCATGGTTCCTCGCCCATGGCGATAACGCGGCTTCGCGCAGTTGGCGTTGAGGTGAAGTGGATGTGGGCCAGCTTGGTGAGAGCATTGCGCACCGTGTCGTCGATGGCGCCTTGCGAGATTTCGCCGCCTTCGATGTGCGCGATGGGGATGCGCAGCGCAACCGCAACCGACGCCGGCGCCAGCGTCTCATAGCGGTCGGCGATAAGCAGCAGCAGATCGGGACGCCAGGCAGTGAGCGCGTCAGCCAGTCCGAGGATGGCTATGCCGATGGTCTTGGCCATGCCGGTGTCGGTGTCGGAACTAAGCAGGCACTCAATGCGCGCCTGGATGGGAAAGCCGTCGCGCTCGATCTCCCAGATAGTCGAGCCGAACCCGGGCGCCAGATGCGCGCCCAGCGTGAAGAGGCCGAGCTCTACATCCGGATGAGCGGCGAGTTCGCGCAGCGGCCAGTAGAGGTGACTATAGTCGGCGCGCGAGGTGGTCACTACGCCGATGCGCCGCTTGTTGCTACGATTTTCGAGGGACGGAAGCACACCCAAAGTATAATTGGACTCGCTTCCCAATTGCGCGTCATCAAATGTCATACTTTACTACGATGCGGCGCTACGGACCGCTCGCATACACTGAAGAGTTATGTTGCATTTTGGTCAAGCTGTTCCTGCCGGATTGGGGAAGAAAACTATGAGAATGACCGGGCCATTGGCCCTTGCTCTTTTTGCGGCGTCCGTGGCCGGAGCGCAGGCGCGCTTTGACGCCGAGGCGGTGCGGCTGAACAATCGCGGCGCGGCCGAGATGAGCCAGCAGTTCACCGAGCGCGCGGCAGCGTCGTTTGCCCAGGCCTTCCAGAAAGACCCGAAGCTGGCTCAGGCGGCGATCAACGAGGGCATTGCGCTGATGGCTCTGCAAAAGCTGGACGAGGCCAAGAAGGCCTTTCAGGCCGCACTGGCTTTGGAGCCCGGCAACGCGCAGGCATGGTACAACCTGGGTCTCGCCCAGCACGCGGGCAATGAGCTGGAGCCGGCGCTCAAGAGCTTCCAGCAGGCGGTGAAGATCGATCCCCGGGATGCGGATTCCATGTACTTTGAAGGCGTCTGCTACCAGGAGATGAAGGAGTACGACAAGGCCATTGCGATTTTCCGGAAAGCGCTGGAAATCGATCCGCTGCACGCATCGGCGGAGTTTCAGTTGGCGCGCGCGTTGCAGCGCTCCGGCAACACCGCGGATGCCAAGGAGCACTTCAAGCGTTTTCAGCACCTGACCAGCACCAAGATCGGAGCGCCCATCGGGCTCTCCTATGGCGAGCAGGGGCACTATTCAACGGTGTTGCCGGTCGAGGAGCACGAGGCGGCAAAGAAGGCAATGATTCCCGTGAAGCTGGTGGCGCAGCCGATGGTGACCGGAAAGACTGCGCCCTTCACCACCACCGGCGGCGCGTGCATGATGGACGTGACCGGCGATGGACATATGGACCTGGTGCTGATGCAGGAGGGCGCGCAGGCCATTCGCGTCTTGCACAACAAGGGCGACGGCAACTATGAAGAGTGGGATGCAGAGACGGCGGGGCTGAAGGCTTCGGGTCATGCGGTGGCTTGCGCTGTGGGCGATTACGACGGCGATGGGCTGAATGATCTGGCCGTCGCGCTGGACGATGCAGTGCTGCTCTTCAGGAATTTGGGCCACGGAAAGTTTCAGGATGTGACGGCGGAGGCTGGGATGGCTCCGAAGAACCGGCCAACCGGAATCACATTTATCGATTATGACCACGACGGGGATCTGGATCTCTTTCTGACTGGAGCGCCGTTGACGGCGGGCGGATCGTCGAATGTGCTCTGGCGCAACAACGGCAACAAGACCTTCACCGAATGGACCGAGCCGACTGGGTTGGGCGGCGGCGGCAAGACCTCAGCAGTCATTCTGACCGACTTTAATAATGATCGAGCGGTGGACTTTGCTGTGACTGGTGATGGACCTTCGCCGTTGATCTATGTGAATCCGCGGGAAGGGAAGTACCCAACGCAACCGCTCTACTCGGGGGGTGAGCAATTCAAAGCGACGCCGGGTCTGGAAGTCGCCACATTGGCTGGCCGGAATGTGGTGAAGTTGCCAGCGACCGTAGGCATCGCCGTGCTCGACTACAACAAGGACAGCTGGATGGACATAGCCGTCACGCACGCCGGCGCGCCGGGATTGACACTGTGGCGTAACGTCGAGGGGCCGAATCATATTGGCCGGCTATTTGAGCGCGTGGAACTGCCGCTGCACGGTGCGTTGCGCGGATGGGGCCTGACGGCTGTCGACATCGACAACGACGGCTGGATCGATCTGGCGGCGGTTTTGGAGACTGCGGCCGGGCCGTGCATCAAGGTTTTCCGCAATCGCGGTGACGGAACATTTGAAGATGTGAGCGTGGCGCTCGGCCTGGACAAGGTGAAGCTGACCGCGCCGCGCGGATTGATTGCCGTCGAGGACAATGGCGCGGCGGATCTGATTGTGACGCAGGTGAATGCGCCGCCGGTGCTACTGCGCAATGTGGGTGGCAACAAGAATCACTCCGTGCGCCTCGACCTCACCGGTTTTGCCGACAACAAGACAGCATTAGGAGTGAAGGTGGAGATATTCACGAGCGGCCACTGGCAAAAGTGGGAGTTGGCCGGGACTTCGGGCTATCAGACGCAGGGATTGCCACAGATTCTCGTAGGCCTGGGCGATGCGGACCACATTGATTTGCTGCGCATCCTATGGCCGACCGGCGTCTTGCAGGATGAGATCGATCTGCCGCACACGCCGGTGATTGCCATGAAGGAGGCCGATCGCCGCGGCAGTTCGTGCCCGGTGCTCTTTACGTGGGACGGTCATAAATATAAATTGGTCACGGACGTGATCGGCGCGGCGGTCGTAGGCCACTGGTTCACGCCCACGCGGCGCAATATTTCCAATCCCGGCGAGTGGATCAAGATTGACGGCGACGCAGTTGCGCTGGTCAACGGTAAGCTGAGTTTGCGCTTCATGGAGCCGATGGAGGAGGTCAACTACATCGACCAGTTGCGTCTGATTGCGATCGATCATCCGGAGAATGTGGAAGTCAATCCCGACGAACGCTTCCTCGACGATCCGCCCTTTGCCTCGGGGCGCGTGGTGGCCACGGCAGGCGCGCGGCTGCCGATGGGCGCGTGGGACGGAGAGGGCCGCGATGTGCTCGACCTGCTGAGCCGTCGCGATCACAAATTCGCCAGCGGATTCACGCCGCTGCGCTACGATGGATTTGCAAATCTCCACACGCTGACTCTCGATTTGGGTTCTGTGGACGTGCACGTTCAGCTGCGGCTGCTGATGACCGGCTATGTGAACTACTTCAGCGCGACCTCGCTCTATGCCGCGTGGAAGGCGGGCGTGAAGCCGGTCTCGCCTTACGTGGAAGCGCAGATGACGGATGGCTCATGGCAGCGGATTGCCGATGATGTGGGTTTTCCGGCAGGCCTGGAACGCACCATCGTTGTCGAACTCAGCGGAAAGCTGCCGGCGGGCGCGCGGCGCATCCGGCTCGTCACGAATCTCGAAATCTATTGGGACCAGGTGCTCATCGATAACAACGCCGAGGCCGAGTCGCGCACCACGGAAGTTCCTTTGTCGTTGGCGACACTGCACTTCCGCGGCTACCCAACGCAGATTGAAGGCGCAAGCCCCGGCGATCTCGACTACAACTATGACCGCGTCAGTTTGACCGGGCCCTTCCAGCATCAGCGCGGCAACTACACGCGCATGGGCGATGTGACGGAACTGCTGAAGAACATCGACGACCGCTATGTGATCTTTGGCAGCGGCGAGGAGATCGCCGCCGAGTTCGATGCAGCGAAGCTGCCCGTGCTGCCCGCTCACTGGAAGCGCGATTACTTCTTCTATGCGAATGGATTCGTCAAGGACATGGACTGGTGGGATGCATCGCCCTTCACCGTGGCCCAACTGCCGTTTCACGCGATGAGCGCCTATCCTTACCCAGACTCTGAGGAATTTCCGCAGGATGTGCAGTCCCTGGACTACCAGTTGAATTGGAATGATCGCTTTGATTCGGGCGAGCCTAACCGCATGTATCATTTTGAGTACCGCGACCGGCACGCGACGCCGGCCGAAGATACGAGGCCATGAGACCGATGGACGAATCGGAGATTCAAGAACTGGCTGAAAGTTCGAGGGAGATCGGCGCGGCTCGCGGAAGCGGCCATCTTCGGCTGGTACTCAACGTCGTGTGCATTCTGGTCATTCTTTGGCTGGCGCGCGATTGGCTGCTGCCAGCAGTCCACTGGCTGAATGGTCATTCCCAAAAGGAGATTGCGAGGAGGCTGGGCATCTCGTCCGGTGCGATAGGTTTTCTCTACTTTCTACTGCATACGGTCTGGCCTATCTTCCATGCCAATACGAAGAAGAAGCAGAAGCGCGCCGAGGAAGAGAAGAAACAATTTAATCCGCGCTATAACCCCATCGAGGAACGGGATTCGGAGAGCTGGAGCCATGAACGGCATAACGGTTGAGCCGGCCACGCGGCAACTGGAGATGCTGCGCTCCGGCGAGATTTCTACAGTTGAGCTTGCCGAGGCGCACATCCGGCAGATTGAGCGGCTGAATCCGCAACTCAACGTCTTCGCCGACTTCGACGCGGAGCGGGTGCGCGAGCGAGCACGGAAGCACGATGAGTGGCGTGGAACACGATCCCGCAGGCCGTTGTTTGGATTGCCGGTGACCGTGAAGTCGTCAATCTCAACGCGAGGATTCAAGTGCGAGATCGGCAGCCTGCTGCACAAGGGCGAGATTCCGACTGAAGACGCGGTGGTGGTTGCGCGGCTGCGCGCGGCGGGCGCGCTGATTCTGGGCACTACCAACTGCCCGGAGTTTCTGATGGCCTACGAGACGGCGAATCTGCTGCATGGGCGCACCAACAACCCCTGGGACTTGGAACGCACTCCAGGCGGATCGAGCGGCGGCGAGTCGGCGGCCATTGCGGCGGGGCTTTCAGCGGCGGGGCTGGGCTCTGACAGCGGCGGCTCGGTGCGCGTGCCCGCGCACTTTACCGGCATCTGCTCGCTCAAGCCCACGCCGGGCCGCATTCCGGGGCGCGGCCATCTGCCGCCGTGCGTCGGACCCTTCTCGACGTTGGGCGCGATTGGACCGATGGCCCGCACCATTGCCGACGTGGCGCTTATGTTTCGCACGCTCAGCGGCCAAGACCCGCACGATCCGGCGAGTCCCCCGATTGCGTTGCGGGAGCCGGGTCTCGACGAATTGCGCGCCAACACAATTGGATTTTTTGAGGAGGACGGCCTCGTTCCGGTTACACCGGAGACGCGGGCCGCGGTGCAGGCCGCGGCGGCTGCGCTACGCGACGCCGGTTTTCGCGTGGAGCCTTTCCGTCCGCAAACGCTGGAGTTGCTGCGCAAGTTGTGGTGGAAGTTTTTTGTGCAGTGCGGGGCCATGTTTTATGCGCCGGCCATCCGCGGCCGGGAGCATCAATTGAGCCCCATCTTCAGCGAGTTTCTCAGCTTCTCCGCTGCCGTGCCGCCGTTGACGGCCGCCGAGTTGCTGGACGCATGGGCGGAGCTGGATCTGATTCGCTCCAAAATGCTGGAAGAGATGAGCGGGCATCCGGTGCTGTTGTGCCCGGTGGCCAGCATTCCCGCCTTCCGCCACGGGGAGCGGAGCTGGATCATCGAAGGCCGGTCCGTGGATTATCTGGACGCCGTGCGCCACACACAGTGGTTCAATGTGCTGGCCGCGCCAGTTGCGGTGGTTCCTGTGTGCCGCTCGCCGGAAGGCTTGCCCATCGGTGTGCAGATTGCTGCCCGGCCCTTTCACGACGAAACGGCGCTGGGCATTGCGGCGGTTGTAGATGCGGCTTTCGGTTATCGTCCGCCTCCCATGGCGCAAGGGGAATAACTGCTTTCCCATCAACCTTATTCCTCACAGACAATCGTTGATCCCCTCGATCAGAGCGGGCTGGCGGGTGCGTGAGCCGCGCTCCGTCTCCACCTTTAGGATGAGGCGTGCCTGACTAGGCCGCGATACTATGATGCTTCCGCTTCCCCAGAAACGGAGCCTGCCGTGTGTGAAGGTTGGCACGAACAGTTCGCCGAAACCCCCGATGTTCTGAAGAGCGCGCGGCGCCAGCAGACGATCGTGCGGGTGCTGGACGTTGCGATTGGCGGCCACGAATTCATCACAATGGCTGGGCCCTGCTCGGTGGAAACCGAGTCGCAGCTGATGACGACTGCCAGCCATGTCCGCCGCTCCGGAGCGCGCATTCTGCGTGGAGGCGCCTTCAAGCCGCGCAGTTCTCCTTATGCATTTCAAGGACTTGGACTGGATGCGCTGAAGATGATGGCCCGCGCGCGGGAAGAATACGGCCTGGCTATCGTGACCGAAGTTATGTCGGAAGAAGACGTGCCAACAGTGGCGGAATACGCCGACATTCTGCAGATCGGCTCGCGCAGCATGGAGAACTACTCGCTGCTGGAAGCGGTGGCGCGTTCCGGGCGCCCCGTGCTGTTGAAGCGCGGCATGGTGGCCACGGTGGCCGACATGTTGCGCTCGGCACAGTGCATCCTGGACCACGGCAACCCGCATGTGATTCTCTGCGAGCGCGGCATCCGCGCTTTTGAAACGGCCATGCGGAATACCTTTGACGCGGCCGCCATTGCCTTGCTCAAGCAGGTCTCGCATCTTCCGGTGATTGCCGACCCCAGCCACGCCGCTGGCCGCCGCGACCTGGTTCCCGCGCTGACGCGCATTGCGGTTGCCGCCGGAGCTGATGGACTGCTGGTCGAGGTGCATCCAAATCCGGACAAGGCGTGGAGCGACGGTGCGCAGTCGCTGGACTTTGCCGGATTCGACGAGATGATGGCCGATCTCGATCCGTATATTGCTCTCAGACAAATGGCGCTGCACGGTCGTGAGCTTTCGCAGCGAGAGCGTGTACGGATACAGCACAAAACGGTGGAGTCTTATTCCATGGAGGCGGTTGGATGAGATTCCCGGCCAGGTTACTGGCAGTTGCCGCGTCAATTGCCATGCTGATTCCCGTGTGCGGGTTTTTAACCGGCGCGGAGCAGGCTCCATCCGTGGACATCATCGTCACCGCCGCTCCCGTTTATGAGCCGCTGGCTGCCTTGCGCGGAGAAGAACGTTTTCCCAAAGGCGCGCAGCTTTTGCTGGTTCATGCAGGCAAGCCAGAGCCACTGGTGAAAGACTTTGCGGCTTCCGCGGACGCCAATGTTTCCTTCGATGGTAAGAGGGTCCTCTTTGCGGGCAAGCAGGCCGCGAGCGATTCCTGGCAGATATGGGAACTGACGCTGGCTGATCGTTCCGTACGCAAGGTGATTGCCACCGCCACCGACGCCGTGCGTCCGTTGTATCTGCCGGGCGGGCGGTTGGTCTGGGCGCAGCGCCAGCCGTGGGGATTTCAACTGGAGTCCGCCGATGACGGTCATACGCCGGCACAAATGTTTTTGAATCCTACGGCCGGTCCGGGCGTGCTTCCGCTCTCGTACATGCAAGCCAGCGCCTTCCCCGCGGATGTGCTCGCCGATGGCCGCATTCTCTTTGAGGCCGGCTTCCCCCTCGGGTCAGGATCGACGCCGGAATTGTATCTGGTGTACGCAGACGGCTCGGGCGTAGAGTCGTACCGCTGCGATCACGGCCGGGCGCGTTGGGGCGGAAGGCAATTGGCCTCCGGCGACGTGGTCTTCACGCACGGAGCAACGCTGGCGCGCTTTACTTCGCCGCTGGCAACCGAGACTCCCGTTGTTGCGCCGCATGCGGAGTACGCGGGCGCAATTGCCGAGACGGCCTCGAGGGCATGGCTGGTGAGCGCGCGGGCCGCGGCGGGCATGCACTTTGCGTTGAAGCTGTGGAAGCCCGGCTCGCCTGCATGGCAAACCGTGCTCGCAGTCAGCAATGAGAATCTTGTCGAGCCGGTCGTGGTTGCGCCGCGCGCTGCGCCCAGGCGTCATCCCTCCGGGCTGCACGATTGGGATTATGCCAACATGCTTGCGCTCGATGCGCGCCAATCGCGCGAGGGCGATCTGAAACTTTCGCCTGCGTCGGTGCGCCTGGAGACGCTGGACTCCGCCGGTCACGCCGTAGTTATGGGCTCCGCGCCGGTCGAGACTGACGGATCTTTTTATGTAAAAGTTCCGGCTGATAAGCCCATTCGCTTTGCGTTGTTGAATGACAAGGGCGCGGTGGTGCGGCAGGAACTCGGATGGTTCTGGATTCGCCGCGGCGAACAGCGCATCTGCGTGGGCTGCCATGTGGGACCGGAGCGCGCGTCGGAGAATCGTCTGCCGGCTGTGTTGCTGCGCTCGACCACGCCGGCTGATCTGACCCGTGCGGCGACGGCAAAAGTACCGCAAGAGAAATCACCGGAGTTCCCGCGGATAACTCTTCGTCCGGGTGGTGGTTCGCCGGGAGGCAACTGAAATGGACTATCGTTTTCTTCTTTTATTCGGCGCTGTTTCCCTGGCCGCGGCTCAAACTGTTCCGCTGCCGCCAGCACAATCCATCCATGGCGCGCAAGCGCCGTCTGCCGTACCGTCTGTGCTCGCCGCGCAACCCACTTCTGCCGCGCAAGCGCCGTCTGCCGCACCGCAGGTGGTTCGCTTTGAAGACGCGAGCGATAAGGCGGGCATCAACTTTACGCACAGCTTCGGGTCGCGGCAACTGGGTTCGCTGCTGGAAGGAACCGGCGCTGGCTGCATCTGGTTCGACTACAACAACTCCGGGCTGGAGTCTCTTTACGTCGTCAACGGTCGCCCGCTGGACGATTCGATGCATCCGTATCCACTCAAGGAAAAGCCCGATCCGCTGCCGCATAATCATCTTTATCGCAACAACGGCAACGGCACTTTTACCGACGTGACGGCGAAGTCCGGCCTCAATCCGGATTTGTATGGAATGGCTGTGACGGCGGCCGACTATGACAACGACGGCTATATCGATCTGCTGGTCACCGGCTACGGCAAGACGATTCTCTATCACAACAACGGCAACGGCACTTTTACCGACGTAACCGAGAAGGCCGGCATCAAAGTGGACGGCTGGGCCATCAGCTCCACCTGGCTGGATTACGACAGGGACGGTTGCGTCGATCTCTTCGTCGGCCGCTATGTCAAATTCGATCCCAAGTATCGCGCCTACTACGCCGCCGACAACTATCCGGGGCCGCTGGATTATGAGGGCGAAACCAACAAGCTCTATCACAACAACTGCAACGGAACCTTCACGGATGTGACGGAAAAATCAGGCATCGGCGCATACGTGGGCCGCACCATGGGCGTGACCGCGGCGGACTTCGACAACGACGGCTGGGACGACATTTACGTTGCCAACGACCGCACCGAAAATTTTCTGTTTCACAACAAGCACGATGGAACCTTCGAGGAGATTGCCAACGAGACGGGCACGGCCTACGGGCAGAATGGTGAATCGACTTCATCGATGGGTCCGGTCTTTGCCGATCTCGAAGGCCGCGGAGTGCTCGACCTGTGGGTCTCCGATGGCCACTACAACCGGCTGCTGCATAACACTGGGAAGATGAGCTTTGAGGACATTGGCGCGTCCAACGGCGTCTCGCAGGCCAATGCGCAGTACGTGAGTTGGGGCACGGGTGTATACGACTTCGACAATAGCGGGCAGCTCGACATTCTCATCTTCCACGGCGGGCTCATTCACCTCATTCCCCAGGAGCACACGCTTTTTCGCGGGCTGGGCAACGATATGTTCGCCGATGTTTCGCGCGAGGCTGGACCGGTGCTGAGCGAGCGCACCACGGCGCGCGGCGCCTGCTTTGCCGACTACGAAAACAACGGCAAGGTCGATGCGTTTGCAGTGAACCTGGGCGGAAAGGGAACGCTGCTGCGCAACGTCTCCACCAACACCGGCCACTGGATCGCCATCAAGCTGGTTGGCGGGATGCGGCCAGGCGACCAGAATTTCGCTTCCGGTCCCAAGGCCAAGAGCAATCGCGACGGCATCGGCGCGCGCGTTGAAGTTTTAGCAGGGGGTAAGCGCCAGACGGCAGAACGCGTGGCCGGCTCCGGCTATCTCTCGCAAAACGATGAGCGCCTGCACTTCGGGCTGGGCGCGGCGACGACCGTGGATAAGCTGATTGTTCATTGGCCCAGCGGGCGAGAGCAGACGCTGGAAAAACTCAGCGTAGACCGCGTGCTGACGGTAGAGGAGCCGAATTGAGCAGGCGCATCCATACCGCGGTGATCACGGGGCTGACGGCGCTGGTCGTGGTGCTGCTCGCGGTTGCGCTTTGGACGGATCACCCGGTGCGCGCCAGCGATGCCGATGACGTGGATTACGCTTCTCCGCTGGAGCTCCTGCTCTCGCCCGATGGAGCGCGGCTCTACGTGCTCTGCCAGCAGAGCGAAGAGATTCGCGTGTTGGATGCGGCGAGTTTCTCGGTGATTAAGAACATCGCCGTGGGGCGCGTGCCGCGCGGTTTTTCGCTTTCTCCTGACGGCGCGCGGCTGTTTGTGACCAATACCTGGGACGATACGCTCTCAGTGATCGACACGCGCACGCTGACCGTCACAGCCACGTGGCCGGTGGGCGCGGAGCCGTCGAGCGTGGTGGAAGATCGTGCCGGCAAGCGGCTCTTCGTGGCCAATCGCATCAGCAATGATGTGGCCGTGCTCGATGCTGCGACGGGGGTGGAACAGAAGCGCCTTCTGGCCGGGCGCGGCGCAAGCTATCTGACGCTTTCGCCCGACGGCAGCAGGTTATACGTCACGCATATTTATCCGAATCCGCCGCGGGTGCGGACCGAGCTGGATAATCGCACCGCGCCGGAGTCGGAGATCACGGTGATCGACACGGCGCGCGCGGTGGTGGTTGATCGCATGCCGCTGCACCGCATCGCCGGCGTCTTTCATCTGGCCTTCTCATCCGATGGCCGTCTCGGTGTAGTGGCTGAATATCATCCCAAGAATCTCGTGCCGATAGCGCATCTGGAACATGGCGGATACTTTGATTTCACGCTAACGGTCTTTGGCGCGGATGTGGGCAAGCCGGTCGAGATTCCGCTCGATGATCTGGAGCGCTACGCATCCCGGCCCTTCGGCATAGCCATTACGCCGGACAAGTCGCGTATCTTCGTGAGTTGCGGCGGCTCGGAGATGGTCACGGTGATCGATGTGACGCGGCTGCTGCGTTATGCGCGCTTGCATCCGGGTTCGAGCGTGCAGGATCTATCCGCCAGCGCAAATTATGTTGTGGCGCGCATTCCCGTTGGTCAAGATCCGCGCGGGCTGACACTGAGCCGCGACGGACGCAGGCTCTTCGTCGCCAATCGCCTGGATGATACGATCAGCGTCATCGATACGCGCGTGAATCGCGTGGCCTCGACCATCAAGCTGGCCGGTCCCATGCGCGTCTCTGCGATTCGCCATGGCGAGCAGACTTTTTACACCTCTCGCCAGTCCTTTCAAGGGCAGATAGGATGCGCCACTTGTCACATCGATTCCACCTACGATGGATTCACATGGCAACTGGAACCGAGTGGATTTGGCCGCGACATCGTATCCAACAAACTGATCGAGGGCATTAATGATACCTGGCCTTACAAGTGGAATGGAGGCAATCCCAACATTCCCACCGAATGCGGCCCTCGTACGGAAAAGTATTTCTGGCGTGCGGATAACTACGACGGCCTCACGCTCGCCGATCTGGCGCTTTACATTCGCAGCTTGCAGCCGCGCCCCAATCGATGGAAGCTGCCCGGCCGCGAGATGACGCCGGCGCAGGAGCGCGGACTGGAGTTGTTCACGCGCGACACAGACAAGTTCGGCAAGCCGATTCCTGAAACCAACCGCTGCAACTATTGCCACAGCGGGCCCAAGGGAACGAACCACAAATTGTTTGATGTGGGAACGCGCAAGCCCACGGATAATTCCGCAATGTTGAAATCGGCGCCGCTGTACAGCATTGCGCTGCACGCGCCTTACCTGCATGACGGCTCGGCGCGGACGCTGGAAGAGATATGGACGGTCTACAATCCCGACGACAAGCACGGGCGCACCAACGACCTGACCAAGGATGAACTCAACGACCTGATCGAATACCTGAGGACGCGATGAAAACACTGGCATGGAAGACGCTTATGATAGGCGCTGCGCTGGCGGCCTTCGCGCCTGTCCTATTCGCCGCGCAAGCACCATCATCCAATGCGCAGAAGCCTCATACCGCGCAGGTGCCGTCTGCCGCTTCGAAGGTACCAGCGCCGAAGCAAGCCGTTGGAGCCGCAGCATCTCGTGGCGCGCAAGCGCCGTCTGCCGCACCGCAGGTGCTGCCCCGCTTTCGCTTCGAGAACTTCACCACCGCCAACGGCCTGCCAGACAATCATGTCTACTCCGTGCTGGTGGATGGAGACCGTATCTGGGCGGGCACCGACAACGGATTGGGGCTTTACGAAAACGGCAAGTGGAAGACCTTTACCACCGAGGATGGACTGGCGCATCGCGCCGTGCTTTCCCTGGCGCTGGATAGCCGCACCGGTGACGTGTGGGCGGGGACGATGGGCGGATTGAGCCGCATCTCCGGCGGGCGCATCGATACCTTCACGCAGTTGAACTCCGGGCTGAGCAACGATGTGGTCTACGGCGTCAGCGTGGAAGGCGAGAATGTGTGGGTAGCCACGGCTGCCGGCGGTTGCAAGCTGAATACACGCACCGGCCAGTGGACGCTCTACAACGAGCGCAACACGCCCATGATCGAGATATGGGTCTACGGCGTCTCCGCCGCGCCGGACAAGGTCTATTACGCCGTGTGGGGAAGCGGGCTTCTGGAATACACGCAGAAGACCGGGCGCTGGGACAAGTACGAGGATCCCGACGGAGAAAACGAGATTGTGCTCTTCAGGGACCAGGGGCTGATCCACGAGATTGTAACTTCTGTCAGTTATGTGGATAATATCGTCTGGGCGGCGACCTACTTCGGCGCCAGCCGCTACGATGGCCGCTACTGGCACAATTTTCTCGCCAAAGACAGCGGACTTCCTTCCAACTTTATTAACTTCATCAAGGGCGTGGACGCCAACCGCGCATGGTTCTGCACCGACAAGGGGCTGGCTTATTATGACGGCGTGAACTGGGCCGTCTATACTCCGTCGCTCAAAGACGGCAAGCCGGAGATGTGGGTGCGGGACGCAAAAGGCAAGATAACGCCGGTCTCCGTCACCACCGCGCCGGCCCACAACTATATTCTCGGCATCGACTTTCAGGGCAGCGACATATGGGTCGCCACAGCCAAGGGGTTAAGCCACGGAATTCGACAACCACAATAAGAAAACAAGGAGCCACACCATCATGAATGCATTTGCAGATATTCTGGAAGCCATTGCACACGCACCCATTGAAAAGCGCGCCATGACCAACCACGGCGTGCTCAACGAGGCCTTTCACTACGCCAAGCCAAGCTCGTTTTCGCGCGGCATGAGGATTGATATTGGCGGCGTCGTCATCTTGCTCATCTCCGGAACGGCTTCTATCGATGAGAACGGCCAGAGCGTTCACATCGGCGACTTTCCCGCTCAACTGCGGCGGACTTTCGACAACATCACTGGCCTGCTGAAGAGCGAGGGCGCCACCTGGCACGACATCGTGCGCACCACTTGCTACCTGCGCGACATCGATCGCGATTACGATGTCTTCAATGCGGGGCGCACGGCGTTTTTCAAGGAGCAGGGGCTCGATCCGCTGCCTGCCTCCACCGGCATTCAGGCGCATCTCTGCCGGCCTGAGCTGCTTATCGAGATTGAGGCCATCGCCATGTTTCGCACGGATAAGGGCGCGAACAACAAGGAGTAGTCGTCATGCGCAAGGGATGGTTGTGGGCCGTAGCCTGCTTGATGGCCGCCGGCAACGCGGCGCCGCCTGCCGCGGGGCAGGCGCCGGTTGCGCGTCCGGATGCCGCGCAGTATTCGGGCCAGTACACTAAACTGGCTTCGGAGCTGAATGCGAGTCCGGTTACGGTCACGGGCAAGGGAACGTGCGAGTGTGGCGCGCATCCGCCCGGTCCGCCGCGGGATCGCGTGGTCACGCCTTATGCCGGCGAGCCGAAGGATTTGAGCCCGTACGCAAAGTTTGCCGAGCCCTACGACCTCAACTACATCCATCCCAATATATATTCCGGCGCGGCGCGGGATATTCCCGCGCCAAAAAATATCACCGAAGTGCGCATCGGTTTCTTTGGGCCGGTCGAGCCGAATCCGGAATCGGTCTTCGGATTGCGCATGATGCATGGCGCGCAGTTGGCCGTGGAAGAGGCGAACGCCCGCGGCGGCTACGGGGGCAAGCCCTTCAAGCTGATGCCGCACAATGACTACGACAACTGGCAGGCGAACGCAGTTTACGGAGAAGACAGGCCCACCGATCCTGCCATCTGGGGCTCGGCCTCCAATGAAGCGGTGAAAATGATTTACGACGACCAGGATTGGGCGATCTTCGGATCGATCAGTTCCGAGTCGACGCATATCATGCTGCGCGTGGCTTTGCGCGCGGAGATTCCCATCGTCAACTCCGCCTCCACCGATCCCACCATTCCCGAAACCTACATTCCGTGGTACTTTACCGACCTGCAGGATGATCGCGTGCAGTGCCTGACGCTGGCACGCCACATCTTCACCGAGCTTGGACTCAAGCGCGTGGCGATTCTCCGCGTGAACTCGCGCTACGGGCGCTTTGGCGTTCTCAAGCTTCGCGATGCCTCGCGGCGGCTGGGACATCCGATCGTCATCGAACAGAAGTATCTGCCCGGCGATTCGGACTTTACCAAGCAGTTACAGGTGATCCGCTCTTCGAGGGCTGACGCTATCGTGCTGTGGGCCGATGAGACGCAGACGGCGACGATTCTGAAAGAGATGCGCGCCGCCGGAATGAAGCAGCCGGTCTTCGGCTCCCATCGCACGCTGGGACCTACGCTTCTGGCCGAAGCAGGAGACGCGGCTGAGGGCTTCGAGGCCGTCTTCCCCTACGACCCAACCCGCAAGGATCCAAAATGGCTGGACTTCAACCAGCGATTCGAGGCGCGTTTCCATGAGAAGCCGGAGCAGTTCGCTTCGCTGGCCTACGATGCGATGAACATGCTGCTCGACTCCATCTGCAAGGCGGGCCTGAATCGCGCGCGAATTCACGATGCGCTGGCTAACATTGAAGAGTACGAAGGCGTCACCGGCCACATGATTTTCGATCCCAATCAGAAGAATGTCGCTCCCATGTATCTGGGCACGGTGCATAACGGCACGATTACGTATCGCATTGCGACTATGGAAAAGGTTCAACCATCTCCTGCCGCGCCAGCAGCGTCTGCCGCACCGCATGTGCCCGCGAACGCGGAGGCTGCCACGCCGCGGGTGCCCTACGCGCGCGTGGGCGAAGATGGTGTGGACTATGCCGGCCCGCATCCGGCCGACGTGCCGCCAGGGCCGGTGCGTGTGATTCTCTTTGGGCCGAAGGCAAATGAGGTTGCGCGCTCGCCGGAGATGCTGGCCGAGTTGGCCTCCGCCGCGGCGATGGGCCGCGAGTGGAAGCTCGAGCCGGTGGCTACAGATCAAGTCACCCAGAATTGGGGCGCGGCTTCAACCGCGCTGGTTCACGCGCTGATGGACGAGCACGCGCTGGCGATTGTAGCTCTGGATCGCGATGCCGCCCACCTGGCCGAGCAATTGGCCCTCAAGGCCTTTGTTCCGGTGCTCGCTGTGAGCAGCGACAAAGCGCTGACTTCAACAAACGTTCCGTGGATCTTCCGCTTGCCCGCGCAGACCGCGCCGGTGGATGCGTTGCGCCTGCTCAAGGCGGCCGCTCTCCGCAGCGGGCCAAATCCGGAGCGGCTCAGAGACGAGCTGGCTTCGGGAAGCAGGATCTCCGGGATGGCTTTTCTGACGACCGGCGAGCCGCGCGGAAGCAATTGATCTCTATTCCTCGCCTAACTCGTAGGGAATGACAAAGCGCCCAATCTGAATCAATGCCTTGTCGGCGGGAGGCCAGATGCGCAGGTTCTCCACGCGCCCCGATCCCGCTATGCGATGCGCGTCCGTCGTTCCCACGAGAGCGCCGCTTGCCGCCTCGTTGAAATGCACGCGTAGCGCTTCGCCCGCCCGCGTCCATCCAAAAACATACTCGCCGGGCTTGAGGGCGATGCCGCCGATGCGGATCGGCGTCTGCACAATCAGATAGTGCGAATACTTGCCCTCCGCGGAGTACCCGGCGGTCAGCAGCACCACTCCGGCGATGAAGTGGCCACGTCCGTTCACAATCCCCGATGCAGTCCGCATCTCGGTCTCGATGTGTTCCTTTTCCACATGCGCCCGCGCCGGCAGCAGCGATGCCAGCTCCGCGTCGGTAGCTTGCCGCCATGCCGTCTTCTGCGCCCGTGCAACCTGGACGAGCGGCGACAAAAGCAACAGAATAACTCCGGGAAGAATGAATCTTTTCGTCAATGTTAGGCTCATAGATTTGGCTTTCTGAGGGATTCGAGCGGAACAATCCCGCGCTGGATAGCGGCCGTGGCGGCTTGCGTGCGGTCGGTCACTCCCAGCTTGCTCAGCAAACTGTTGATGTGCGTTTTCACCGTGGCCTCTGAAACAGTCAATTCAGTAGCGATCTCCTTGTTGCTCTTGCCGCGCACAATCTGCTCCAGCACGTCGAACTCTCGCGGCGTCAGCTCCTCGGTGCCCATCCGCTCGGCCAGCTTCTGGGCAATCCCCGGCGGAATATACGACTTGCCCGCATGAACCATGCGAACTGTCGCAATCAATTCTTCTGAAGTCATGCCTTTCAGCAGATAAGCCTTGGCGCCGGCCTGCAAGGCGCGATAGATGTCCTCGTCGCCATCGTAGGTGGTAAGCACGATGAAGCGCGCCTGCGGCGTCTCCATGCGCAGGCGCTCGATGACCTCGACGCCGCTCAGCCGCGGCAACCGCAGATCGACCAGCGTGATGTCCGGCAGGTGCTTGCGAAATTGCGCGATGGCCTCCACGCCATCCGCGGCCTCGCCCACCACCTCCAGGCCTTCCGCCACGTTGAGCAGCGCAACCAGTCCCTGGCGCACCACGTGGTGGTCTTCCACTATCAGCACGCGAATGGATTCCTTGGTCAACGTCGCTCCTTTATGTGTCTTCCACTAATTCTGGGTGCCCCATCCATCCGCGTATTGTGCGTATGGGTGGGAAACCACAAACCTCAACTACTTCGCGCCTCTCTCGGAGCAGCCGCCCGCAGCCGGACCGTCGTTCCCTCGCCGGGCTTGCTGCTCACTTCCAGCGTCCCTCCAATGGCCGCCGCGCGCTCCTTCATCCCGGTCAATCCATAATGGCCTGACGCGGACTCTGCTTCCTGGTTCGTCTCAAATCCGCGCCCATCATCCCGCACATCCAGCGCAACCTCGTTTGGCCGGTACTCTAATTGAACGAATAAATGCCGCGCCCCGGCGTGCTTCTTCACATTATGAATGGCTTCCTGGGCCACGCGCAGGAATTCGCGCTCCGTCTCTTGAGGCAAAGGCCGGTAAGCGCCGAAGAGACTGAATCTAGTCTCCACCCCATGACCGCCTTCGGCCTCCACCAAACGGTTGAGCCGGACCGGAAGCGTAGTTTCGTCCGTATCCTGCGAACGCAGCGCCCAAATCGATTGCCGTGCCTCGGCCAGCCCCTCGCGCACGTGCTCGCGTGTCTGGTCCAGATGCTTTGCCGCGGCTTCAATCTTGCGCAGCCGTAACAACTCCGCCAGCACCTCCAACTGCACCGAGATGCCCACGTAGCCCTGGGCCAGCGTGTCGTGAATCTCGCGCGCGATGCGGTTGCGCTCGCCCAGCACGGCGCGAAACTCGCCTTCCGCCCGGCGCAGCCTCAGCCGCAGCAACAGCACCACAATCCCCGCCGTGGCAGCCAGCAGCAGTGCGTAAAACCAGACAGTCTGGTAAAAGTGCGGCCGCAGCTCAAAGCTGAGCGCCGCGCCCGTTGTGTTCCACAGCCCGTCGTTGTTGGCCGCCTGTACGCGGAAGGTGTAACTGCCGGGCCGGATGTTGGTGTAGTAGGCGGTGCGGCGCGCGCCGGCCTCGGTCCAGCCGCGGTCGAAGCCCTCCAGCATATAGCGGTAGCGCACTTTTTGCGGCGCGGTAAAGCTCAGTCCCGCGTAGTCGAACTGGAAATGCTCATGACCGGCGGGAATTCGCACGGAAATAGCCGCTCCCGGCAGTGGCTGGGAAACATCGTCCACGGCAAAGCGCTCCAGCTCCACCGGCGGCGGAACCGTATTCACCGGAAAGTGCGCCGGGTCCACCTCCACCAGCCCTTTGGGCGTGGCAAACCACAATCGTCCGTCGCGGGAGCGCCAGGCCGAAGGGTGGCTGTTGGTGGCTGTCTCGCGGCTGCGCAGACCATCCGCGGCGCCGAACTCGAGCCATCGTGAGCAAACCGGCGTCTGCATCTCCTTCGCTGCCCCGGCAACGTCGCAGCGGGCGATTCCATTGGCGGTGGCGAACCATAGATGGTTGCCGCCGTCTTCCAGAATGGCGTGAATGGCCGCCTGGCCCTGGCCGTTCTGCGTTGCCGCCGAAAATCTCCGCCCATTCCACACGTTCCAGCCGTGGTCCTGCGTGCCAATCAGCAGCGTTCCATCGCTGCGGGGCAAAAGAGCCGTAGCCACGTTGCTCGAGAGCCCATTGGCGGTCGTAAAATTGTCGATCTTGCCGCCATGCAGCCGAGAGAGTCCGGCCAGCGTGGCCACCCACAGGTCGCCGTGACCATCCCGCGCCATCGCTCCCACCAGATCGCTGCCCAGACCGTTTGCCTGCGTATAGGTTTCCATATGGGCAACGGAGCGTGTGCCTGTCGGGCCGCCCGTCCAGTGCGTAAGCCCGCGCCGCGTCCCAATCCACAGCGACCCATCGGCGTCCACCAGCAGCGAGCGGATGAAGTCGTCCGGCAGGCCGTCGGCGGAGGTGAACGAAGCAACAGAGCCACTGCGAATCCGGTTGAGCCCATCCGGCGTTCCCACCCACAGATCGCCGTTGGGAGCTGCGGCCAGCGACAGAATCACGTCACTCACGAGGCCGTTGTGGACTGAATATGTTTTGGCCGCGCCCAAGCCCGTGCCTGGTTTGGACCCACTCCGGCGCAGCGCATTCAGCCCGCTGCCATTGGTTCCCACCCAGAGCGTGCCCGCATTGTCCTCGACAACAGTGGTCGTGGCGTCGGAGGTTAGGCCCTCCCGTGCGCCGATGGTCCTGAAGCGCTGATCGCGCAGGATGTGCAGCCCACCGGTCTCAGTCCCCACCCACAGATTGCCCTCGCGGTCTTCCATCAGCGCCAGCACCGACGCCGTGGCCAGTGGATCAGTGACCGGCAGCCGTTCGAGCATTCCTCCAGCCCACCGCGCCAGCCCGCCGTTCGTGCCGATCCACAGGCTTCCCTCCCGGTCAGCAAAAAGCGCCTGTATACGGCTGCCGGAAAGCTCTTTGCCGGTGGTGAATCGGTCGAGGGCGTTATCACCGCGTTTTTTGTCTCCATCCAGCATCGCTACAGTATTCTTGTCAGCGGATGCCACTCTTCCGCGAAAAGACTGGATGAATTCAATTGGCCCTGCCGGAATCCATGGGAACATACCGCCTTGAGACGTAGGTATAGTCCACTGGCCATCTCGGTAGATTGACGCTCTGTCTTGCGTCCCCACCCACAACATTCCCTGACCGTCCGAAATGACACTGGTGATAGCGTTGGCTGGCAGCCCCGTCTTGGCCGTAGCGTCAACAAACTGACCGTCGTCGTTCAGCCGCGCTAGCCCCTGATCCGCCCACACCCATAACATTCCGTTCGCGGATTCCACCAGCGCTCGAATCCCGTTCCCCGGCAACCCATCATTCGCCGTGAACGCCGTCACCACCCCGTCCTTCCATCGCGCCAGCCCCTCGCTGGTTCCGATCCATAGCGCCCCGTCGCGCGTCTCCAGCAGGCAGCGGACATCGTTTCCCGGCAGCGCAGGCGACGAATTCTTGTCGAAGACCGTAAAGCCGTTGCCGTCAAAGCGCACCAATCCCGCCTCGGTTCCCAGCCATACAAAGCCATTCCGGGTCTGCGCCAGCGCCTGCACCGTATTCTGCGGCAAGCCGTTTTCCATTACCCACGCCTGACGGCCATAGTTAGCCAGCGGAGTGGAAGGCTCCAGCGCCATGGAGGGAATCCAGCAGCCCATCAGCAATGCGGCAGCCAGAAGGCCGCGGAGCGCGGTTGCGCCATGCCTTCTTCCCCTCAGGGTCCAGCGCAGGGCGGCCTCCCGCTCTGCATCCACCGAATTGGCGTGATTTTGGGCCATGGATCCGTGCGGAAGTACCCTCCGCAATCGTCAACCTGCGCCAAACTGCGCACCTCCACAGTAATTGGACAGGCGCTGGATTGCACAGACATAAATGCAGACTATCGCAAAAGATGCCGGCTTCCGTCTCCACCTTTGGATGGAGGCCGGGCTCACTCGTTTGGGTCAAGACACGCCATCGAGTTCCCGATAGCCTGTGAATGTTAGCAGGATCATGTGACCTTCCGGGTGGCGCCCTCTCGCTGGGCTTCCACCCGTTTCATTTTTAGGGCGCAGTGAAGACTTCAGGGTTTGGCCGTCTTGGCCGTCGGCGGAACCGGAGCTGAACTCTCGATTTCGCAGGGCTTGCCGCCGCACAGCGCGCCGGTGATGCCTTGGCCCTCGGTGATGGTATAAATCCGGTCCACGGCAGGGAGTTTCAGCATCTCTTTCACTCCGGAAGGCCAATGAATTTCGGCGCTCCCGGCATCGGTCGCATCGCCCAGCCCAAAGTGAACCCTGAAATCGTTAGAGGATAGATAACTGCCGCCGCTCAGAACGTCTCCCCGCTGGCGCATCCCGTTCGCTTCCAGGTAAACCGTGGCTCCGACCGCGTCGCGCGGGCTTTTCGGCCCTCCAATGAGCTTCAGCTCCACCCAGTGGTGGTGGTCATTGTTCACGTTGCGAAGCAGCACCGGAACGCCATCCATATTGTTGATGATCACGTCGATCTTGCCGTCGTTGAAGATATCGCCAAAGGCCGCGCCGCGGCCAACGCTGACGACGGCAAGCCCGGTTCCCTCCACTGCCGGAACCAGTTCAAACTTGCCGTTCTTCAGGTTGTGGTACAGCAGCGGACGCTCGGCATAGCTGGTTCCCCAGCCGGGGTGTTTATCCACCTCCGGATAAACGTGACCATTGATGATCAGCAGATCTTTCCATCCGTCATTGTCGTAATCGAGAAATCCGTCGGCGAAACTGACAAACGGAATAGAGGACTCCGCAATGCCCGCCTGGTAGCTGACATCGGTGAAAAACCCTTTTCCATCATTTTGGAATAGAACATTGTAGTCGTCGGAAAAGTCGGTATTCACGATGGATAGGTGGCCGTTGTTCTCATAGTCTCCCGCGGCGATGCCCATGTTGGCCACCTCCCGGCCATCGGCGTTTAGCGCATATCCGCTTTCGTAACTCTGATCCTCGAAAGTCCCATCTCCTTTGTTCATATAGAGATAGTTTGGCGTGGAATCGTTGGCCACCAGCAGGTCCGGCTTGCCATCTCCGTTCACATCCGCAAACAGAGCCCCCAGGCCGTAGTATCCGCTGGCATTGTCCACCCCCAGCTTCTTGCTGACATCCGTAAATTTTCCATCCCCATCGTTGTGAAAGAGATGGTGCCGTTCGCCCTTCAGGCCGCGCGGGCCGCACATCACCTGCACCCCGCGGAACTGGCAGAAGGCATAGCCCACCGCCTTCGATCCGGAGACCGGAGGATTGGACAAATCCATTTGCAGGTATCCGCCCACGAAAAGGTCCAGCCGCCCGTCGCCGTCATAGTCGCCGAAGGTTGCGCCCGTGGACCATACCGGATGCTGCGCCGTGCCAACAGTCACTCCGGCCTTTTCCGCCACATCCGTAAAGGTTCCGTCGTGGTTATTGTGGTACAGGCGGTTCTCTCCGTAGTTGGTCACGTATAGATCCGGCCAGCCGTCGTTGTCGTAATCGCCAACCACGCACCCGTATCCCCACCGGTCGTTGGCCACGTGGGCCTTTTCCGTCACGTCGGTGAATGTTCCATCGTGGTTGTTGTGAAACAGAGCCGCGTGCGGCGGAGTGGCTTTGCCTTCAAGCGCATCGTAAGTCGAGCCGTTCACTAAATAAATGTCCAGCCAGCCGTCATTGTCATAATCCAATAGACAGACGCCGGGGCCCTTGGCCTCCAGAATGAGACGCTTTTCGGGTGTGCCCGCCTTGTGGTGCCAGCTGGTAAGCTTGGCGGTCTCGGCAACATCCTGGAAGACAATCGGGCCGGTCTTTACAAACCCCCCGGCGGTGATGGGGCGATGCTGGCTGTCGAATTCAGCCTCGTGAGGACCGGCATTAGCCATTCCGCCCTGCGATTGTTGCATCCCCTCTTGCTTTGCCTCCTGGCAAGCCAATGGAGCCGTGGTAGAACCGGAAACAAGCATCGTACAGGCGACGAAAGCGGCCAAAAATCCGGATTTACGTGACAAAAGAGAGTCCTCCAAGCTTGAATTTTATTGTAACCGGCGCCTCTCTGGCCCGGGACGCGCCCGCCATGAGCCTGCGCCGGCAGCCCGGAACGCGGCATAAGTCTGCCCGGCGATTAAGGCCGCTCAGGACCGGGGAGGTACCGCCGGCTAGCTCCCGGCACACACATAAGCGAGTTTGATTAGGTGCTATATTACACATAATAAATGATTTGATTACCTAGAAGCCCCCGGAGAAATCCGCGCTTAAATAGGTGGATGCGGCGCTGAATCTGATCCAAAACGTACCCTGCTGATTGCACGGCGCATCCCCTTCGGCGAAGGACGGAAAGGGATTATGATGGGGGACAGCTTGTTTCGCCCTTTATTCTCCCCTCTAGAGCCGGTTCCTCACAGCCCCAGGGTCAATTTTGCTCTTTATTTCCCTTGACAAGTGTTATTTCGCGGAGTTTAAATGCCTTAAACGTTTTATCCAGGATTTTTCGTCCTCAAAATCAGCGCATTGTCTTGCGACAATGCGCTGGCGGTGCGGATGAATGGAGAAAAACGGGTTCGTGTGTATCGTTGTCAGGCAGGCGAAAAGCGATCTTAATGTGCAATCGATCGCAAAGATAAGTATTCGCGAATCTGCCGGCAATCAACATTTTCTGCTATCTCCGCTGCTGTCATGGGTGGAGAGAAATTGTGAGGTAATTTGATTCTCTTTTCAACGCGGATTGTTGCGATTGTTAGCAATTTCCGGTGTGCTTTAACCGGCTTCATTTCTGATACGCAGGAAATTGACGCAGCACAACCAGCAGCAAAATTTCAAAAAAGGAAGGTCACATGAAACAAGCGAGATACTGGATTATCCTGTTGCCGCTGTTCCTCGTGTTGGCGTGCGTGGGTGCCTATGCGCAAGCCAACTCTGAAGTCACCGGCATCGTTACTGACCAGACGGGAGCCGTCGTTGCGGGAGCAGCTATTTCCCTCACCGATCAGGCCACTGGCAGCACACGCACTACCGTCAGCACCGGCAGCGGTTTGTATGACATTGCCGGCTTGAACCCCTCCAACTACAACCTGAAAGTTGTAGCCAAGGGCTTCCAGACCTACACGCAAACCGGAATCGTGGTCAACGTGTCCATGACATTCCGCGTTGACGTTAAGCTCACCATCGGCGCTGAGACGCAGACCGTGAACGTCGTGGCCGATGCCCTTACTGTGCAGGCCGACTCCAACGTGGTCAGCACCCTGATCACCGCCGAGGACATCTCCAACATCGCCACATTGAACCGCAACTTCGTGGCTCTGGCATCGTTGGGCCTTGGCGTAAGCTCGACCCTCCCGGACGATGACGCCCCGGCATCCTTTGGCGCCAACTTTAACATCAGCATTAACGGACTGCGCCAGAGCCACAACCTCTGGCTCATCGACGGCGGCGAGTCGAGTGACCGCGGCGGCGCCGGTGGCATGCAGATTCAGCCTTCGCAGGACGCCATCGCTGAGTTCCAGATGCTGACCTCGAACTATCCTCCCGATTACGGTATCTCCTCGGGCGCCACCATCAGCCTCTCGCTCAAGTCCGGCACCAGCAAGTTCCATGGCGCGGCCTGGGAAGAGAACCGCAACACCGACTATGACGCCAACTCCTATTTCAACAAATTGACGACTCCGGTTACCCCGAGAGTGAATACGAAATGGAACATTTATGGCTTCAACATCGGTGGACCGCTCTACATTCCCAACACTTACAACACAAGCAAGAAGAAGACCTTCTTCTTCTATAACGAAGAATGGCGCAGGACCACCGCTAGTGGAGGCGCTAACAGCCCCACCATCGACCCGGCCGACATACCCAAGGCGGGCACCGATCTCACGTACGTTGCCCCGCTCTTCGCGGCAACCAACGCCCTCGTGGTTCCGAAAGTCGCACTCACCTCGGATTACTATGTGAACCACCTGGAGCCGCTGGGCCTGACCCCTGGGAGCGCCTTCCCGAACAACACAATCCCACATTCGCTCTTTGACCCCAACGGTGTCATTTATCTGAATGCGGGCATCCTTCCCGCGCCGAACGTTGCCGGTAGGGACTATGCCATCTCAAGCGTATCGCTCCCGTTAAAGGTTCGCGATGACATCGTCCGCGTCGATCACAACATCAACGACAAGTGGGCGATCCTCGGCCACTACATCGGCGACGTAGAGACTAATGACTACGCCACCCCGGAACTGGGCTGGACCTGGGCCAGTTACAACACACTGACCGACGTTCTTAACTCTCCTGCCCACAGCGCGGCCGTCAAGATGACCGGTTCCATCACCAACAACCTTCTGCTGGAAGCCAGCATGAACTATGACGGCAACGGTGCTGACATCACGCCTAGCGCGAACACCTTCCTGCCGTCCACCTGGAGTGTTGCTCCGGTTGTCGCGGCCTTTGCTGTCCAACGCAGAATCTGGCCCGCCATCGACGGCTTCGGCGCACCTTACTTTACGGCAGAAGACACGGCCACCGAGCCCTATCACAATGCTGCCCAGGACTATGAGCCCAAGGTGGACATCTCGTACACCACCGGAAAGCATCAGCTCAAGTTCGGGTACAGCTACATGCGCTACACCAAGAACCAGATGCTCTACGGCCCGGCGCAAGGCAAGTATGGCTTTAACGCGTTGTCGGGTGACGGCCTTATGGATATGCTCTTGGGCATACCTGGCAGCTACTCCCAAAACCAGGCCGCGCCAATCCGCCACTACGTCAACCAGACGAACTCGATCTACGCAATGGATAACTGGCACTTTTCACCGCGCCTGACCTTGCAGCTCGGCCTTCGTTATGACGCTCTGCCGCATGCCTGGGAGCGCCAAAACCTGGTGGGCGACTTCCAACAGCAAATGTACAACACCAACCCGGCGGCGGCTCCCATCTGGGATGCCAGCGGCGCCATCGACCCGGCCAGCCCGTACCTGTACGTCTACAACGGCATTCCCGCGTACATCAACGGCACCGGCCTCGTCGGTCAGAATCGCTTCCCGCGGGGCGCGGTTGACAACGACTACAAGACTCTGCAATACCGCGTCGGATTCTCCGACGATCTGTTTGGCAACGGCAAGACCATTCTCCGCGGCGGCTTTGGAACCTTCTTTGAGCGCATGCAGGGCAATGATATCTTCGACGCAGCCACCAGCGCGCCCTTCGATCCTGCGCTCAGTTTAGGCGACCCCTACTTCAGCACTCCCGGAAAGAACTGGAACACCGGTGCAGTTATCTCACCGAGTGCCCTGATCTTCGCTCAATCACAAACCAGCCTGCCTAAGATTTACCGCGCGCCTGAAACGGCAATGTTCAGCCTCGGTGTGCAGCGTGAAATCACACACTCGCTCATTTGGGTGGCTCAGTACGTCGGCAACATCGCATGGCACCAGGACGCCGGCACCCAAATCGACAATATGAACCCCAACGTTGGCTATGTGAGTGTTGCCACCGGTACGGCAGCCTTCTGCTCAACTCCTTCGGCGACTTGCATGGACGCTCGTCAGGTCGCTGGCGACAGCGCCGGTCATTATGGTAATGACGGCGTCACCTCCTTTAACGACTACGGTGGCGTAAACCCCTACCTCGCATTCAATGGCTATACCGGCATTGAGCAGAATGAAAACGCAACCAACCAGAACTACAACGGTTTCCAGACTGCTCTTCGCATCCAGAACCGTTGGGGTCTCAGCGGTGAACTTGATTACACGTACTCGCACGAAATCGATGTCATCTCTGTCGATAACGGGGGCGGCAACATCATTAGCAACCCCTGGTACTACAAGTATGACAAGGCTTCTGGCCAGTATGATCGCCGCCAGATAGTCAGCGCCAACTACGTATACAAACTGCCCATCGCCACCAAGAGCACCGGCATGGTTAAGACCCTCGCCGGCGGGTGGACGATTGCTGGTACGGTCCTCGATGAGACCGGCGTGCCAGCGGCACCGGGCATGAGCATCACGTATGACACCATCGGCCTGAACGGCGGTTACACCAATCGTCCGGGCCAGTATCATCGTCTGTCGAACTATCCCAAGACACGCTTGGAATGGTTCAATACCAACAATTTCTACGTTCCTCTCCCCTCCTGGGCGGGCGGACAAAACCTCGGCTTTGGCAACTCCGGCAGGGATGCAATCGTTTCTCCCGGCCGCGTGAACTTCTCGACTTCTCTCTATAAGTCGTTTGCCATCGTCGGTTCGGCTCTCTTCGATCTTCGCTTTGAGTCGTTCAACACCTTCAACCACACCCAGTGGAGCGGCGTCAGCACCTCCTTGGATAGCGGCAATTTCGGCCAGATTACGGGGAACCAACTGCCTCGTAACCTCGAACTGGGCGGCAAGTTTGTCTTCTAACTTGTAACCCTCAACCAGGGCGCGGCAGGCAATCCCTGCCGCGCCCTTTTCTTTGTTCCGTGTTCGAGTTTTCCCGCCGGCACGTCAAAGCCATGATTGATCCGGCACGGAAATTTTTAAATGCTGTGCCCCGCGCATTCCGCGTCTTTTCGAAGAAAAAAAGCGGATTGCGTGTGAGGGAGAGTTGCATTTCTTTGGGGCCGGATCAGTAATATTGATATAAGGATGCGAATGAATCGGGCCATACAATGCGGAATCGCCCTGGGATGGGCCATGGGTGCCGTCCTCGGCTTGGGACAGGCCTCGCCGCCGCAGAGCCAGCGGCAGATCGCGATGGCTCTCGAGCAGCAAGGTAAGAATATCGAGGCGGAGGCCGCATGGCGCGTTTACCTCAAGGATCATCCCTCAAGTCCGGAGCCTTACGCCCACCTCGGACTCCTCGAAGCCCGCCAGGAACACTACAAGGAGGCCGTGCCTCTTTACCGCAAGGCCATGGCGATCAACCCCGCAATCCCCGGCCTGCGCCTCAATCTTGGTCTCGCGCTCTTCAAAGGCGGAGATCTGAAGCAGGCAATTCAGGAATTCCAGCCGCTGCTCAAGAGCCAGCCGCCTTCCTCGCCCGAGGCCCAGCGCCTGACCATACTGCTCGGCATGGCTCATTACGGGCTGAGCGAATATGCCGAGGCCGTCCCTTTCTTGAAGGCCGCGGCGGCGCAGGATGCGCAGAATCTTCCCTTGCGCCTGGCATTGGCGCACAGTTGCCTCTGGACAAAGCAGTTCCAGTGCGTGCTCGACGTCTACCACGAGATTCTCATGCTGGACGCTGAATCGGCCGAGTCCGACATGTTGGCCGGCGAGGCGTTGGATGAAAAGAAAGATATCACCGGCGCAATTCAGCAATTCCGCGCCGCCATAAAGGTCAATCCCAGGGAGCCCAACGTCCACTTTGGCCTGGGCTATCTGCTCTGGACGCAGACTGAGTATCGGGAGGCGGCCAGCGAGTTTCAGGCCGAGCTGGCCAACGATCCCGATCACATTCAGTCCATGCTCTACCTGGCCGACTCCGAGATTCAGCAGAACCAGTACGAGGCCGCCGCTCCACTGCTGGAGAAGGTTCTCAAGCAGGACTCCGGGGTGGGGCTGGCGCACCTCGACCTGGGCATTGTCCTTGCCCAGGCCGGCCGCTACGACGAGGCGCTGCGCGAGTTGACCGCGGCCGCCAAACTCATGCCCGGCGACGTTAATGTGCATTGGCGGCTGGCGCGGCTTTACCGTTCAATGGGTAAGATGGATGAAGCCAAGGCCGAGTTCGCCAAGGCCAGCTCTCTCAACAAGGCGGCCGACGAGTCATTATTCAACAAGATCAAAAATGGCCAGCCCAGGAGCGCACCTGCGCAGCAACCGGCGCCGCCGCCGGAGAAATAACCGGCAAATTCAAGATCAGCTTCACGAGAGACTTCACTGGCTGAGCCGTCAAGGCCAGTAGCGTTGTTTTGTCTTCATCTCAGCGGCATCCCAGGTTTATGATGAGTTCTCACAGGGAATTACTCTCTGTCGAGGAGGTCGTATGAGCGAGAATCAACCGCTAGCGGCGTGGAAGCAGGGTCGCCGTGAGTTTCTCAAGGCGGGCGGAGCCCTCACCGCCGCATTGCTGGCGCCATCGGCGTTGGCCGATACATCAAAAACTCTCCCCGGATTGCCATCTAACCCCAGGACTCCCGCGTCCATGCCCACGCGAAACCTGGGCAAAACCGGCTATAAGGTGGGCATTTTCTCGCTGGGTGGGCAAGGCTCACTGGAAAAACCGAATAACTTCGACGTCGCCGTGCCGATTATCGAGCGGGCGCTCGACCTGGGCGTCAACTACATCGACACCTCCTCCATTTACGGCGGTCCCGAGCGCTGGAGCGAGCAGTACGTGGGCCGGGTAATGGCGCATCGGCGCAACGAGGCGTTTGTGGCCACCAAGACCAGGGAGCGGGACCGCGACGCATCGCTGCGCATGATCGAGAAGTCGCTCGAACTGCTGCGCACCGATCATGTGGACCTCTGGCAGTTACACGACATCGGCACCATGGCCAATGTGGATGCGGTCTTCGCCAAGGGCGGCGCAATGGAGGCGCTGATCGAAATGCAGCAGCAGAAGGTGGTGCGCTTTCTCGGCATCACCGGCCACTTCCGGCCCGATAGCCTGATCGAGTGCATCAAGCGCTATCCCTTCGACACTATCCTGATGGCCATCAACGCCGCTGACCCGCACCACTACAGCTTCAGCGAAGCGCTGTTGCCGCTGGCCGTCGAGCGTCAGATGGGCATCATCGGCATGAAGATTCCCGGCCGCGGCCGCATTCTCTCCACCTGGACGCCGCCGCCCATCGAGGCGCAGAAGCATACGTGGGAAGGCATGGTGCTCGCGCCCACGCCGGGAACCATCACCATGCGCGAAGCAATGTACTACGCTCTTTCCCGCCCGGTCAGCACGGTCATCATCGGCTGCGACACCGTGCCGCAACTGGAAGAGAACGTGCATTTGGCGCAGGAGTTTACGCCATTGAGTGAAAGCCAGCTGGCGGAGCTGGTCAAGCGCGTCGAGCCGGTCTCCAAACAGTCGCTCTTTTTCCGCTTCTACGACCACAGCTGAGAAGCGCGCCGGCAGTTCAACGCGCTATCGGCTTCTGCAAGGATTCATCATGACCATGAACACACGACGTGATTTTCTGCAACATATCGCTGGGGCAGCCGCTGTTTCCGCGCTCTCCCATGGGCCCCTGCTATGGAGCCAGACGAGCGAAATTCTGCGCCCGGTCCGTGCCTGGGTAACCTCTGGCGCGCAGAGGTTTGCGGATTTCGAAGCGCCACGGTGGCAAAAGGCCGCGCCGGGTGTCAGTCTCGACATTCGCATCGATCCGGCCAGCAGGCGTCAGGCAGTTCTCGGGTTTGGCGCGGCCTTTACTGACGCCTCCTGTTATCTCTTTAGTCAGTTGCCTGCTCAGGGGCGTCGGGAACTGATCGGCGAGTTTTTTGGGCCGGAGGGCCTGCGCCTTTCCGTAGCCCGCACCTGTATCGGCTCCAGCGACTATTCCCGAAGCGTGTACAGCTTCGACGATTCGCCGGATCCTGACCCGGAGCTCAAGCACTTCAGCATTGAGCACGACCGAGCCTGCATTCTTCCCTCGCTGCGTGCGGCGCGTGAACTGAATCCAGAGCTGTTTCTTTTCTCCTCGCCGTGGAGCCCGCCCGGATGGATGAAGGCTGGGGGTTCCATGCTGGGCGGCTCCATGCGCAAGCCGTATTTCGCCGCGTACGCGCAGTATTTTGTCCGCTTCCTGGAGGCATATGCTGCCGAGGGTGTAAAAATCGATGCCGTCACCGTCCAGAATGAGCCCGACACCGACCAGGATGGAAAAATGCCAGCGTGTTTGTGGGGCCAGGAGTACGAGATCGATTTCATTCAAAACTTCCTGGGGCCGGCGCTGGAGCACGCTTCTCTCGACACAAAAATCTGGCTCCTCGACCACAACTACAACCTGTGGGGCCGCGCGATGGACGAGCTGGGCGAACCCGGGGTGAATAAATACGCGGACGGGGTTGCCTGGCACGGTTATGCCGGCGCCGTGGATGCCATGTCGCGCGTGCATGAGGCATTCCCCGATAAGAGCGCGTATTGGACCGAGGGCGGCCCGGACTTCACCCGTCCGGATTACGCTACTGATTGGAGCGCGTGGTCGCAGACCTTTACCAGCGTTCTGCGGAACTGGGGCCGCTGCCTGGTGGGATGGAATCTGGCTCTGGACGAACAAGGCAAACCCAATGTCGGCCCCTTCTCGTGCGGCGGCGTGGTGACCATCGACTCGCGCACGCGGCAAATCACGCGCAGCGGTCAGTACTGGGCCTTTGCCCACTACTCCAAGGCCATCCGGCGCAACGCGCGCGTGCTTGCCTCGCATGGGCAGCTCGCCGGCGTGGAGCATGTGGTGCTGGAAAATCCAGATGGCAGCCGCGTGCTGATTCTCACCAACCGTGGCGAGGCGCGCGCACTGAACTGCGGCCTCGATTCATCCACGCTTCAGGTCCAGATGCCTGCGGACTCGGTGGCCACTCTGGTCTGGTAAATCAATGATCGATCCGGCACAGAAATTTTCAAACGCTGTGCCCCATCCATTTCGCGCTTTTTGCGGAATGGGTGGGAGGTGTAGCGCCGGTTTCCCGGCCGGCTGTCGTGCGGGCGTCCTCGCCCGTACATATTCAGGCATAATACGGCAGGAATCTCGCGGCAGATTAAGTTTTCGCTCATGCTGATTTATTTGCCGCGTGGTGATTCATAATCTCTACAATATCCGCGGCCGCCGTTCGTCTTTAGAAATGGATGGAAAAGATTTTGATGATTGACTCGATGATCGAGCAGAACCGTCAAATATCTGAAGTTATCGCGGAAGAGCGCTCCCGGCTGCGCAATTTCATCCGCAAGCGTGTGCCCAATGAAGCCGACGTCGAAGATCTTCTTCAGGAGGTTTTCTACGAACTGGTGGAAGCCAATCGCCTGCTGATGCCGATTGACTACGTGACCGGCTGGCTTTTCAGCGTCGCGCGCAATCGCATCACCGATCTCTTCCGCAAGAAGAGGCCGGAGAACTTCACCAGCGCATCGGCCATGGACGAGGACGGCGAGCTGCTGCGGATCGAGGATTTGCTGCCCTCGCCGGATGCCGGGCCTGAAGAGCTTCTCCTGCGCCGCCTGCTTCTCGAGGCGCTCGAAGCCGCACTCACTGAGTTGCCCGGCGAGCAGCGCGAGGTCTTCGTCGCTCATGAGCTGGAGGGGCGCAGCTTCAAGGAGCTGTCGGCGGAGAGCGGCGTCAGCGTCAACACCCTGCTCTCGCGCAAGCGCTACGCGGTGCTCCATCTGCGGCGGCGTTTGCAGAGCATTCACGATGAGTTCAACAGGAAATGAGGTAGGAAAAATGGATAACAACTGGGTCAAAAGAAACAAGTGGATCTTTTTTGTAGCCCCGCTGGCGCTCGTGCTGTTCATCTGGATTGGCGGCGAGGTGGTCATGCTTCTGTGGAATTGGCTCCTGCCGGCGATATTCGGATGGAAGCTGATTACCTTCTGGCAGGCTCTTGGATTGCTGGCTCTCTGCCGGATTCTCTTCGGCCGGCTCGGCGGCGGCAATCACGACCATTCCAAATGGAATCGCGGTCGTTGCTCCGATGAGAAATGGAAAAAGATGACGCCCGAGGAGCGCGAAAAATTCCGCCAGAGTCTGCACTCCCGCTACTGCGGTTCTGAAGCGCCTGCCAGCGAGTCCGGTGAGCCGTCCGCATAGCGCCGGATTCCACAAAATCTTTGCATCGGAACTTTTCCCGGGCAGTTTGCGTACCCTCCAACCAGATAATCATGCAAATTGCGCAGGTAAGTTCCGGTCGGATCAGAAACTCGGAAGGAATCAGAAAGAGCGTAGGCAAACTGAAGGAATGGCTCGCAAAATCCTCGCCGGCTATCAATGCGCGGCTCGCCGGATTTCTTTACTTGATCAGCGGAATGGCGTACTCCTATGCTGATGGCAATGTTCACGGCAAGATTCTTGTCTCGGGAGACGCCGCGGCCACCGCGCATAACATTCTGACGAATGGAAGATTGTTGCAGCTTTCCTTCGCGTCCAATCTGGTCTCGTTCGTGCTCTATATCGCGGTGACGCTGCTCCTCTATGAGCTGCTGAAACCGGTGAATTGGAGCATCTCCTTGCTCGCGGCCTTTTTCAGCATGGCCGGATGCGTCATCGGGGCATTTAGCAGCCTTTTGACCATCGCCCCGCTGACAATCCTGGGAGGCGCGCCGTACATGAACGTCTTCACGGCGGAGCAATTGCAGGCGCTGGCGCTTCTGTCTCTCAATTTGCAAACCACAGTTGCCTCCATCTCCATGGTGCTCTTCGGATGCTACTGCATTCTGATTGGCTCTCTGATTCTCCGGTCGAAATTCATGCCGCGAATCATCGGCGCGTTTTTGATCATCGCCGGCTTGACCTATCAGGTATTTCTATCGCCATCATTGGCAACCCAACTATTTTCCAGAGTTGTGATGCCCGCCGGAATGCTAGGCGAAGGCTCGCTGTTCCTGTGGCTGCTCATCTTCGGCGTCAACTCGCAACGATGGAAGCAGCAGGCTGGCGCAGCGAGTGAGTTGGGAACTAATTCCGGCGATATATCGTAAGTGTTTTCAAGCCCAGTCGGCGCTCAACCTGAACTAAAGTAGAAGCGCCGTTTGCAATTCAGTCAATAAGAAGGATCGAATGATAAACTCTGACAGCCGGAGATCGCAGATCCGATACGCACGGCTCGCGGGCTTCATGTTCCTCTTCGTCATCGCTGCCGATTTGCTCGGTATGGCGATGAGCAATGGGTACACAGTTCCCGGCAATCTCACTGAGACCATTCATAGAATGACGGACGCTGAGCTGCTCGTTCGCACAAGTATAGCCAGCGGATTCATCGGAAGCATCTGCACGGTGTTACTGGCTATGGGTCTCTACGTTGCCGTCAAGCCGGTCAATGCCAGCCTTGCATTGCTGGCTTTTCTCTTTCGCATGGCCGAGGCCACTCTGGGCGCCGCGCAAAGTGTCCTCAATTTCGCCCTCTTGAAGGTGTATATCGGTCCCGATTCCCTCAATGTCGCCGGCGCAAGCCAATTGCAGCTCCTCATGAATCTGCAATCTGCCGCGAATTCGACCGCCATGAACGTTGCGGCAATTCTCTTCAGCCTCGGGTCCACAATCTTCTTTTTCCTCTTTTTCAAATCAGCCTATATACCCAAGGCTCTTTCAGCGCTAGGCCTATTCGCCTCTCCGCTGGTAACCATCGTCAGCTTCGCAACTTTGATTTCTCCGCATCCCTCCACATATTTGCAATTTGGATGGGTACCCATCGCCGTCGCCGAGGTCTCCGTTGGCCTATGGCTGTTGATCAAAGGCATCAATCTCCCCCAACAGGAGCTGATCGTATGAAGACGATTGTCTACGAACAATACGGACCACCAGAAGTTTTGCAGTTTAAGGAGCTTGCCAAGCCCGCGCCCGCGGAGAACGAACTCCTGATCAAAGTACGCGCCGCCTCCGTTAATCCGCTCGACTGGCACTTCATGCGAGGCGAACCGCTGTTCATCCGCCTGATGCTCGGGCTGCGCAAGCCGAAAGACACGCGGCTGGGTGTTGATGTCGCCGGTGTAGTGGAGGCGGTTGGCAGAAACGTTACTCAGTTCAAACCTGGTGATGAAGTCTTCGGAGGGAGCCGCGGGGCCTTTGCGGAGTATGTGTGCGCCAAAGAAGATCAAATAGTGCTGAAGCCGGCCAGCCTTTCGTTCGAGCAAGCTGCTGTCGTCCCCATAGCGGCCATCACCGCCCTACAGGGCCTGCGCGATAAAGGACACATCATGCCTGGACAGAAGCTTCTCATCGATGGCGCATCCGGTGGCGTCGGCACTTTTGCAATTCAAATTGCCAAAGCCTTCGGCGTCGAGGTCACAGCCGTGTGCAGCACGCGAAATCAGGATCGAGCGCGCTCGCTTGGCGCCGATTATGTAATCGACTACACGCGCGAGGATTTCTCGCAAAGCGGGCGGCTTTACGATCTGATTTATGCCGCCAACGCATTTCATTCGCTCTTCGATTACAGGCGCGCTCTCATCAGGGACGGAATTTGTGTCAGGTCCGGAGGCCGGGCAACTTTCCCAGTAATACTTTTGGAATCATTTCAGTCCATGATCCTCTCCCTGATCGGACGCAAGAAGTTTTATGGCTTATTAGCGAAGATCAACAAGAAAGATTTGCTTTTCCTGAAAGATCTTCTCGATTCCAGAAAGATTGTGCCTGTCATTGATAGGAGATACCCGCTGAGCGGCGTGGCTGAAGCTATTCGCTATCTTGAAGAGGGACATGCGCAGGGGAAAGTAGTCATAACTGTTTAGCGCGCCACCGACAGCAGCAGCGTCATCCCCAAACCGGCCACCGAAAGCACAGTCTCCAGCACCGTCCAGGTGGACAAAGTTTCCTTCAACTCCAGCTTGAAGAAAGACTGGATCATCCAGAAGCCGGGGTCGTTTACGTGCGACAGCATCAGCGAGCCGGTGCCGGTGGCCAGCACCAGCAACTCAGGCCGCAGGCCGGCCTGTCCGGTCATGGGAGCCAGAATCCCCGCGGCCACAGCCATGGCCACCGTCGATGAACCCATGGAAACGCGGACCACGGCGGCCAGCAGCCAAGCCAGCACCAGCGGCGGAATGTGTGCGCCCAATGCCAGGCCGACTGTAGCCTGGGCGGCGCCGGAATCGCGCAGAATGCCGCTAAGGCCTCCCGCCGCGGCCAGAATCACCAGCACCCCGGCAATGGGTTCAAAGGCCTCGCCGGTAAGCTGCCGCAGCCGTTCCACACCGTGTTGCCGGCCAGTTTGAATGTGGCCGCCCAGCGTGACCAGAGCCGCCAATACACCGATCAGCAGCGCCACCTCCGCCGTGCCGGTAAAGTGCAGAATCTGGTTAGCCAGGCTGCCCGGCGCAGTCAGAAGGTCCGCCCAGCTTCCCAGAAAAATCAGCGCCACGGGCAGAAGAATGGCCGCTGCCGCGCGGAAGGCTCCGGCAGGCGCGGGAAGAGATTCATGATTCGATTCCGGCGCATGGTAAACGATGGGCGAGCTGAAGGTCGTGCTCTGCGCGCGAAAGTTCCTGGCCCGGAATCGGCCCAGAAACCAGCCCAGTCCCGGCCCGGCCAGTGCCGCGGCGGGCAGGCCGGCGGCCAGGCCCCATAGAATCGTGCGGCCCAGGTCGGCGTGGTACTCGGTGGCCGCCAGCATGGCCGCCGGATGGGGTGGCAGCGTCCCATGAACAATGGAAAGTCCGGCCAGCACCGGCAGAGCCGTCAGAATCGGCGGCCGATGGCCGCGCCGCGCCACCTCCGCCACAATCGGCAAAAGCAGCACCAACCCTACCTCGAAGAAGACCGGCAGCCCCACCAGGATTCCCAGTCCCAGCAGCGCCCATGGCAGGCCACGCGGGCCGCAATGTTCCACCAACACCCTGCCTAGAGCGTCTGCCCCACCGCTGGTGGCCACCAGTCGGCCCAGGATCGCGCCCAGCCCCAGCACGATGGCGATGTGCCCCAGCAGATTGCCCACTCCGCCGGCGAAGGAGAGCGGAACCTGCGCGAGCGGCATTCCCGAGGCCACGCCCAGCCCAAGCGCCGCCACGCACAGGGCCAGCGCCGGATGCAGCCGCACACGGGCAATCAACACCAGAATCAGCAGAACCGCTCCGGCGGCGCAGGCCAGCAAAAAGTAGTTGTGCGCGGAAACGGCGTCAAGGCTCACGGGCAAATTATTCCACACCGGGCCGGGAAACGAGGAGAAAACAGTTCGGTAAAGTTTTCACCTTATGCGTCAACCTCCCAAAACCTGGTCAATCGTCTGGATGTCCACCAATCCCTGGCAACCGTAAATCACCGGCAGCACCTTGCCCGCCGGATGCGCGCGCCGCAGCTCAGCCACCTTCTCCGTGCCGCGGCGGTACGCGGGCAGATACATTCTGCCCAGCAGCGGATGCCGTCCCCACGCGCCCGACAGCTTATCGGCGCGCTCTTCGGTCACCAGGAAATCGCGCCGCAGCGTCGCCGCCACCTCCGCCTGCGGCTTGCCCTCGCCCCACGTCAGATACGACGACTGGTTCTTGGCGTCATCCTGCAGTAGCGCCAGCAGCACGCCGGTCTGCGTGTCTTCGTCGGGCAATTGTTCCACCTCCGTCACTCCATGCGCAATCAGAATCGCGTTGTTGGCGATGCCCTCAAACAGCGTCGCCGCGCGCGTGTTCATCGTCAGAATCGTCGCCTCGAAGCCCGCCTTTCCGCGCACGTACAAATCCTGCAGGTACGCGAATGTCGTCACGTGCCCCGGAACCACCTCGTGGCTGATGAGCTGCTCAAACTCCGGATACGAAATCTGCAGCGATGCATTGATCTCGTAGCTGGCCTCGTATTGCGGCGAGTCGTCCTTGTTGCGCGCCCGCCCAATATAATTCATCGATCCGGAAAACCACGCTTCCTTGATGGGCAGAAAATCGATGTTGGCCCTCGGCACCCGCGCCAATTCCTCCGGTAAGTGCGGCAGCAGATGCTTTGCGCTCAGATTGTCGTAGTGGGCAATCACCGCCGCGCTCAGCGCGCGCACCGATGCCATCGGCGTCACGCGCTCCCGCCGCCACGCATCCACCGCCTCCAGCAATTCGCCCTTGTACCCCGCCCGTCCCAGCAGCTCCGCCACTCGCTCGCGCTTTTTCTCGGGCTGCGAGGGCTCCGGCTGACCCGCCGTCGCCGCATACACGCAGCGCGCGTAGGGCACTGCATCGCCCTTGCCCGCCACTTCCATCGCCAGCTCCCACATCACATCCAGGCAATCCGCCATGCCGATCAAATACGCCTTGCGCAGCGCCTCCATCTTGGCCGCTTCCTCACGCATTCCTGCGATAGCCTCCGGCAGGTTGATCGCGCGCAAGTACTCATCCACCGCCTCGCGATTCTTCGCCGAAACTCCGCCCGCCGCGCGCAGCTTCGCCGCCGCCGGATGCGTGTACGCCTCGGGCAGCGGAAAATCCGAAAACCACGAATCGGCAATAAACCGCCCCGTCCCCGAGGGATTCATCACGTCCCCGCCCCACAGCGTGTCGATTCCTAAAACCGCGTCGGCAATATACTTGTACGCTTGATTCATCGCTTACACCTTTTCCTTCTTCACGGAATAAAACCACACATACAAACAAATCCCAACAAACGACAGCACGGAAACCGATTGCGAAACGGGATCGTTCATGTAGAACGGCGTGGTAATCAGATCCTCGCGATACCAGGGGAACAGGTGCAACGCCGCGCCCAGCACGCCTCCCAGCGCCCCGCCCGCCATCAGCCCTGAAGCCAGAATCACGCCGCGCTCGCGAATCCTGCTCCCCGGCTCGCCGCCAACCTTCTCCGAGCGTTTGTTGATAATGTGCGACAGCACGCCCCCGGCCAGCACCGGCGCGGTCAGATCCAGCGGCAGGTAGATGCCCAGCGCAAAGACCATCGACGATTTGCCCAGCATCTCCAAAATCAGTGTAATAATAGCGCCGATCCCAAACAGCATGTAGGCCACCGGCTGGTGGCTCATGAATCCCACCACCAGCGCCTTCATGATCGAAGCCTGTGGCGCAGCCAGAATCTGCCGTGCGTCTCCCGGCGCGGCCTCGCCGAATTGATAGACCTTGGCCAGCAGAACAATGGTCAATCCAGCGGCAATCGCCGCGGCAATCACGCCGTAAAACTTCACCTTCTGCTGCGCCGCCGGTGTCGATCCCAGCCAGTAGCCGGCCTTCAGGTCGGTAATGAACTGTCCCGAGACGCACAGCGCGGTGCACACCATGCCGGCGATGGCCATGATGAAGAACATTCCCGTATCTCCCGATAGGCCAAAGTTCAGCAGCACGACACAGGAAATGATGATGGTCAGCATGGTCATGCCCGAGGCCGGATTGTTCGCCGTGGTAGCAATCGCGTTGGCCGCCACCGATGTAAAGAAGAACGAAAAAATCAGCGTCAACACCAGGCCCAGCCCCAGCACCGTCCACGAAACCTGCAAACGCCCAAAGAAAATCGCCACCGCCAGCGAACTGATCACCACGCCCAGAAGAATGGAGACAATCGAAATGTCGCGGTCGGTGCGCTCCGGGGCGGCTGCCTCGCCGTGGCGGAAGGTGCGCAGCGCAATGCCGAAGGACCCCGCCACCACCCGCAGCGATTTCAGAATTCCAATTATGCCCGCCGTGGCGATGGCGCCCACGCCTATAAATCTCACATAATTGCGCACAATCTGTGCCGCACTCATCTGGGCTATGGGAATCGTTCCCGGATAAACTGCGGCGTCAATGTGGCTGCCGAAATACCAGATCACCGGAACAAGAACAAAGCTGGTCAGCACGCTCCCCGCGCAAAAAACCATCGAACTGCGCAGTCCCATCACGTAGCCCAGGCCCATGATGAAGCTGATGGCGTCGAATTTGAAGACCATGCGCCCGCGCTCGGCCAGCGAGCGCATCACCGGCACGAACTGAAAGTCGACGTGCTCCTTCCACACTTGAAAAGTGGAAACAAAAAAGTCGTAAACTCCGGCAATCGCGGTTGCCTGCAAAAGCAGCTTCGCCTGCGAGCCGCCCTTCTCGCCGGTCACCAGCACCTCGGTGATCGCCGTCGCCTCGGGAAAGGGCAACTGCCCGTGCATCTCCCGCGCAAAGTATCGCCGTAGCGGAATCAGAAACAGCACGCCCAGGCAGCCCCCGGCCAGGCAGATGAAGATAGTCTCGACCGGGTGCGGATCGAGGTGCAGCGTATACAGCGCGGGCAGGGTGAAGATGGCGCCCGCCACCACGCTGCCCGAAGCCGCGCCGATGCCGGTGATGATCATATTTTCCAGCAAGCTCGTCCGCCGCTTGTACACTCTCGCCAATCCAATGGCCAGAATCGAAATCGGAATCGCGGCCTCCATTCCCTGGCCCACCTTCAGCCCGGAATAAGCCGAGGCGACGGAAAAAATCGCGCAAAGCAGCACGCCCCACAGGACCGAGCGCCACGTGATCTCCGGCTCTTTGGCCGTCGCGGGAATGATAGGTTGGTAGCTTTCGCCGGGTTTCAGCGGCAGGTAGGCGTTTTGTGGCAGTGAGTTGGCTTCCTTCTCGGTCATCGATCCATCATCCCCTGGGCAGTTTGTCAGGCCTCGCCCGGCCCAATCCTTCCGGCTCTCTGGCGGTTGACCTTTCAAGCCGGTCTCCGGGCTCGTTTTGGCCCGCAATCCACCATACACTCTACCGATGCACAGCAGTCAAATCGGCCCGCAACAAGGAAATTGTCATTGTAATTCGTCTCTGGGTGCCCCAGGTCCCTCGCATTTGGGGACCTGGGATACTACAAATTCATGGCGCGCAAGCGTCGTCCGCCAGAGCGGCCAATCCTTGCAGACTATTTTTAACCCCTTTGAAATCAACGCCTGTAGAAAAGTCTTAGCCCCAAAATCTCCCACATGGTGAGATTCAGCCTCTGAAAATGACCGGAAAATCCCGGAAAATGCCCTTTTTTGTCGGGAAAAAACTCTTTTGCCCCCCAAAACGGCCCCAAATCACCGCCCTAATTCCAGTTCGCTAACTCGCTAATGTGCGCGCAGCGCACGCTAACCCGCAAATTCGCTCTCCCGCTCTCCCGCTATTACACTAAATCTGTGCAAGCCTCATCCGATTCCCGACTCGCCAGCCCGAAAACCGTCAAGCCGCGCCGCATCGTTCTCACCGGCTTCATGGGCTCCGGCAAATCCACGCTCGGCCCGCTGCTTGCCGCGCGCCTCGGCTGGAGCTTCATTGATGTGGACGACGTGATCGAAGCCGAGGCCGGCACGACCATCGCCGAAATCTTCGCCCGCCACGGTGAAGCAGCCTTCCGCGAGCGCGAGCGAGCCACCATCGAGCGTCTTGCCGCCGGCGACTCGCTGGTCTTAGCCCTTGGCGGCGGAGCCATCGAGCACCAAGCCACGCGCACTCTGCTGCTCACCGCTTCCGGCACATTGCTCGTCCATCTCCAGGTTGAACTGGCCACAACCCTCAAGCGCTGCCGCGGAACCGAGCAAACGCGGCCCATCCTTGCCGATCACGCCAACCTCGAAAGCCGCTACCTGCGCCGCCTGCCGCTCTACCGCATGGCCCACCATTCCATCCACGTTGACGATCTTTTCCCGGAACAAGCCGTGGAAAAAATTCTTTCCCTATTTTGTCTTGATTGTGGACAAAAGAATCCTTCGTAATCTTGCGCGTGGTGACCCTTCAATTGACCATCGAACCAGCAGGGGGTCAGCCGCAATGATGTTTCCCGACACAAGAAACGACCAGCAACTCTCCGCGCTTCGTCGCGCCGCCGAGCGTGACCGTGCCTCTTGCAACACTCGTGCCGAGTATGCGCGCGCAACGTGGAAGCCGGTGCCTCCCAGGCGCGAGGAATCGCACACCGGCGCCGCATATCTATCGGAGCATTACGCCTCAACCCCCAACGAACTTAGTTTCGCCAGCCGCTAATCACTTATTCACTTGTTCACTCATTCACTTGTTCACTTATTCACTCATTCACTGTAAGATCGGAATCCCGGCAATCCGCCGCTGCCACTCCGCCGGTCCGGTCTGGTGAACGCTCGTGCCCTTCGCATCCACGGCCACCGTTACCGGCATATCGCGCACGTCGAACTCGTAGATCGCCTCCATCCCCAGATCCGCAAACGCCAGCACTCTCGCTCCGTGAATAGCCTTCGACACCAGGTACGCCGCGCCGCCCACCGCCATCAGGTACACCGCGCCGAACTCCTTGATTGCCTCAATCGTCGTCGCCCCGCGCTCGCTCTTGCCCACCATGCCCAGCAAGCCTGTCTCCTTGAGCATCTGCCGCGTGTACTTGTCCATCCGCGTCGCCGTCGTCGGTCCCGCCGGTCCCACCACCTCGTCGCGCACTGGGTCCACCGGTCCCACGTAGTAGATGAACCGCCCGCTGAAATCCACCGGCAGCCGCTCGCCCCGGTCCAGCATGGCGGTGAGTCTTGCATGCGCCGCGTCGCGCCCCGTCAGCAGTTTTCCGGTCAGCAGCAGCACCTCGCCCGGCTTCCACGTCGCGGCCTCTTCTCGCGTCACCGTGTCCAGATTCACCCGTCGCGCCGCGCTCACGTCATAGCTCAGCTTCGGCCACGCGTCTAGGCTCGGCGGGTCCAGGTACACCGGCCCGCTCCCATCCAGCACAAAGTGCGCGTGCCGTGTCGCCGCGCAATTGGGAATCATCGCCACCGGCAAATTCGCCGCGTGCGTCGGATAATCCAGCACCTTCACGTCCAGCACTGTCGTCAGCCCGCCCAAACCCTGCGCGCCAATCCCCAGCCGGTTCACCTTCTCGTAAATCTCCAGCCGCAGCTCCTCGGCCCGCGTCCGCGCGCCGCGCGCCTTCAGCTCCTGAATGTTGATCGGCTCCATCAACGACTGCTTGGCCAGCAGCATCGCCTTCTCCGCCGTCCCGCCAATCCCAATCCCCAGCATCCCCGGCGGACACCACCCCGCGCCCATCGTCGGCACCGTCTTCACCACCCAATCCACAATGGAATCGCCTGGGTCCAGCATCACGAACTTGGCTTTGGCCTCCGACCCTCCGCCCTTGGCCGCTACAACAACATCAACAGCCGCGCCCTTCACCAGCTCCACCTGTACGCAGGCCGGCGTGTTGTCTTTGGTATTCGTCCGCTTGCCGGCCGGATCAGCCAATATCGAAGCCCGCAGCTTGTTCTCCGGATCCAGATACGCCCGCCGCACGCCCTCGTTGACCATCTCCTGGAGATCGAGTAAAGGGCTGCCGTCCGCGGGACGCTCGAACTTCACGTCCATCCCCACCTTCACAAACGCCGTCACAATCCCCGTGTCCTGGCAAATCGGCCTGTGTCCCTCGGCGCACATCCGGCTGTTGATCAGAATCTGCGCCATCGCATCCCGCGCCGCCGCCGACTCCTCTCGCTCATACGCATTCGCCAGGCTGGTAATGTAATCCACTGGGTGGTAGTAGCTGATGTACTGCAACGCCGCCGCAACGCTCGCCACAAAATCTTCCTGCTTGATGCTGCTCATGGGGAAATTCCTCTGTCGGTATTAGGATACCGCTTTAAACACGAATAAGGGCTATGGAGGGATATTTGTGTGGACACATAGCAGAAATATGGGAGCATCAATTATTCAGTGAATTATAGTTAGATCAAGTTGAGTGATTCACATTATTTGAGCATATAATCCATTAGGGATTGCAATGTTAAGAAGGAGATGAATTCGATGTCCGTTTCAATTCCATACCTTGCTAGTCCAGGCTCGATAAAGACAGCATTGGAAAAGATCAGTCTGGCAGCCACTCCTGAACGCGTGACAACCGATTTCGTACAAACCAAGCTTGGAATCAAAGGGGGTACGGGTGGGGCATTGTTGCCTTTTCTCAAAAAAATTGGATTGGTTGGTTCCGATGGGGCACCTACGGATTTATACAAGCAATATAGAAATAAGACTACGTCGGCAGAAGCGATTGCAAAGGCCATAAAAATCGGGTATAAGCAGCTTTCTGCAAAAAATGAGTACTTTTATGACTTGAACGATAAAGATCTTCAATCGCTAATTACAGAGGTGACGGGTGAGGAAGCTGGAAGTTCGGTGGTGAAATTAGCGTTATCTACACTTAGGATACTCAAACAACATGCAAGTTTTGAACCTCAAAGCGAAGAAAAACAAGAAGGTAAAGCGGTTAGTAGCAACTTGATAAAGCATTCTGCGGACACGTCACAAATCTCGTCATCAGGGCAGCAAGGTGGCATTGGCCTCAACCTCTCGTACACAATTAATTTGAATTTGCCAGCGACCTCTGATCAAGCCGTGTTCAATGCAATATTTCGGAGTCTGAAGGAGTATTTAATAACAAATGTTAAATGATGAAGTAATGGAAAGGATTAAGGCATTTGGAATGACGAATCAGATGCTTACGGAGGATCTGAATCGCATCGCTTCGTTGTATGCAATTGATCTTGGTCATATACAGTCAACAAGTGCTCAGGTAGAGTATATTTATTATCCGCAATTTGACGCAGTCGTTCGCAAGGAATCTGCAGCGATGGCAAAGCATTATGAATTGTTTTATTGTCTTGAAAAATCTATACGGGCGCTAGTTTCGCAACAGATCGAGGCGAATGAAAAGACAGAGAATTGGTGGTCAACATCGCGCGTATCACAGTATATTCAAGACGCGGTGAGGGATCGAATTCAGAAAGAATTAGATGCCGGAATGACGCGCAGGTCAACAGATGAACTCGATTACACTACATTTGGAGAACTGTCAGTCATTATCGTATCCAATTGGGACATATTTGGAGCGCTTTTCAGTAGTAAGAAAGCTGTTGAGAAGATAATGTCTAATCTAAATTCGCTCCGGGGACCAATTGCGCATTGCAGCCCATTAGCCGAAGACGAAATCTTGAGATTACAACTTACAATGCGTGATTGGTTCCGTTTGATGGAGTAGTGAAGTATTTCTCAAAATCGGAATCATTTAGCAAATAACCTCACGCCGGCCTCAAATTGGTACGTCAACCCCCTCGCCCTTCCACAGCGCCCGTTCCCGCTTCTCCCGCGCCAACGCATAGGTGATGCACTCGTCAGGGAAGCCATAATCCACAAAGCGCGAAGCGCTCCATGCCTGGACGGCCAGTCCTTGCAGATAATTACCTTCAACGGGCGCACAATCAATATATGAATCACGACCAAATCTGCGGGGCGTTACTGACCACTGTTCACTGTTCACTGACCACTGAAAACAGCATCTTTTCGTCTTCGTCGCATCCGCAAACCGCTCATAAACCGTGGGTTAGCTCCATAGAAAGTGCAAGAATGCAACTATTATTTACCCCATTTTCGCCTTTTGGATAAATAACCATAATTCAGTAACTATCATAGAATCAATAATATAACCAATCAACAAGGGCGAACAATTGACAAATAAAGGGCGAAACCCAGGCGCGGGAATTCTCGCCGGCAGGGCAGGTGGCCCGCTCTCGCCTTTGGGATCTGGGAACTCAGCCATGACTGGCTGCTGCGCCGCCGCCTTCAAATCCGTATGTCCAAAATCCCCGCCCTTCCACTGCACCGGCTCGCGCTTTTCCCGCGCCAGCGCATTAAGGAAGAAACTGACGCGGGACCTGGTTTCGAAAGCAATGGCGGCATGATCCCGCAGCCAATCGCTGACTCTTTTCATGTCATTTGTAACGGATCCCATGTTCTAGGACTTTATTCATATGAGTGCACCACCCAAGGACATTTCACCAATGAGTTCTCACCATTACCGACCCCTGGGCTTATCGCTCCTGTTGTGTGTAGGAGGATTAGCCGCCATGGCGCAAGAGCCTCTGACGCTTCGTCAAGCCATCGACGAGGCCCTGAGGCAGAGCCCTCAAGCCACAATCGCAAGCGCCGATGTAATCGACACTAAGGCCGCGGCTAGAATTGCGCGTTCCCAACTGCTTCCGCAACTCAACTTTACCGAAGACATATCCCGCGGCAACGACCCCGTGTATGCCTTTGGTACGCGCCTCCGGCAGCGGCAGTTTACGCAAAACGATTTTTTGCTTAACGCGCTGAACTTCCCGCAGCCCATAGGCAATTTCTCTACGCGTTTTTCCGGCTCGTGGATGGCCTTCGACTCGTTCAAGACGCAGAGAGAGATTCGCCGCGCGGATCTCTTCAGAAAAAGCGCAGCGTTCTCTGCCAAGGCAGTAGACCAGCAGATTGTTCTCCGTGTTGTTGAGGCTTACCAGCAGGTGCTGTACGCGCAGCGGAAGATTGAAGTTGCCCAGCACGAACAGGAGACTGCAGCGGCGCTGCTGACTTCCATCGAGGAGCGCGTCAAGGCCGGTCTGGCGATAGAATCGGACCGGATGTCGGCGCTGGTGAACGAGGACGCGCGCAAAGAAGAATTGATTGCCGCCGAGGGAGACCTGGAGCTGGCGTGGGCGGAGTTGCGAGAGGCAATGGGAGCCCCTGAGCTTAAGGCATCCGAACTAAAGCCGATTGAGCCGCACAGATTTCCGCAGCAGCCGCTGGAAGAGGAGATGGCGACAGCCGCAAAGGCGCGACCCGACCTGAGGTCGCTGGGTGAGGCGCAATCGGCGCAGGCATCAGCCGTGGGCGAGTCAAAATCAGAGTTCGGCCCTCGCGTGAGCGCCTATGGAAACTGGGAAGAAGACAGAACCTCCTTTGCTGGTTCAGGGGGAAACAACTGGGTAGCCGGCGTGCAGGTCAGCATCGATATTCTGCCTTTTGGCAAGCGTTCCCAACTTGCGCGGGAGAGCGCTGGTAAGCAACGAATCGATGCGCAAGTGGCTGCTGCTCAACTTCACATACGCACGGAAGTTAGCCGAGCACACATTCACCGGCAAACAGCGGAACTCTCGCTGGAAACGGCGAGAGCCGCGATGGATCAATCGGCCGAGAGCCTGCGCATTTTGAAGAATCGTTATAACGCCGGACTTGCCACCATCACCGATCTGCTGCGCGCCGAGGATGCCGAGCGGCAGAGCCAGTCCAATTACTGGCACGCCGTCTACGGCAACGCCATGGCCTATGCCGAACAGCTTTATGCGACAGGGATGCTGACTCCCGACGCAGCGGAGGAATTGCAATGAAGAATATCTTGGGAACAAGTTTGCTTGCCGTTACCGCGTTGATGATGGCCGGTTGCAATGGAAACGAATCCGCACCGCCGGTGATTCAAACCGCGCAGGCACGCGTGGTTGAAAGCCAGCAGCAGCAGGTTCCACTGAACGTGCGCTCCACCGGGACCATTCACGCGCGGGAAACAGCGATCCTGTCGGCGCAGGTCATGGGCCGTATTCAGCAGGTTCTGGTGAGCGCGGGAGACAGTGTACGCGCGGGGCAGACTCTTGTGGTACTCGATGATGCGGCACTACGCGCCTCGGCGGATCAGGCGCAGGCAGCGGTGAGGGCCACACAAGGTCAGCAGGCTGCTGCACAGACCGACGCTAATCTCGCGGCCAGCACGCAGGAGCGCTTCAGGCAGTTGCAGGCGGAGAAGAGCGTAAGCCCACAGGAGATGGATGAGGTTGCGCGGCGTGCCGAGGCCGCAGCAGCGAGACTGGATGCGATGCGCGCGCAAACTGAAGCGGCGCGTTCTCAGGCAAGCGGCGCAGCAGCGATGCTGAGTTATACGCGATTGCACGCGCCCTTTTCCGGCGTAGTAACCGCGCGCATGGCCGATCCCGGAACAATGGCTGCGCCTGGCTTGCCGTTGCTTCAGATTGATCAAGCCGGAGCGTTGCAACTGCAAACTACCGTGGATGAGTCTGCCATCAGCGCGATTCACAAGGGGATGAAAATGCAGGTGGTGATCGATAGCGCAAGCACCGCGACATTTTCCGGCACTATTGCTGAGATCAACGCCGGCGCAGATCCAACGAGCCATAGCTTTCTGGTCAAGATTGATTTGCCTTCTTCTAGCCAATTACGCGCCGGGATGTATGGGACGGCGGAGTTCCCGAACGGGATTCGGCAGGCGATTCTCATTCCGCGATCTGCTGTTGTATCGCGCGGTTCGCTGTCCTGTGCGTACGTTCTTGACTCTCGTGGAATAGCTCAACTCCGGTCTGTCACCCTGGGCGCAACGCAGGGCAACCTTGTCGAGGTTCTGTCCGGCATCTCGGCTGGCGAGAAACTTATTGACGCGCCCGCTGACCGTGACCTTGCCGGCAAGCGCATTGAGGTCCAGCCATGAAGCAAGAGCTAGGAATCGCAGGGCGCTTGGCGCATTCATTTCTCAACTCCAAGCTGACGCCGCTGTTTATTGCCGCGTCGTTGGCCGTTGGAATCTTTGCGATTGCGATCATACCACGCGAGGAAGAGCCGCAGATTCTTGTTCCAATGCTGGACATTGCCACAGTAATGCCGGGCGCATCCCCGGCGGAGGTGGAGCAGCGCGTCACACTGCCCATCGAAAACCTGGTGCGCGAGATTCCGGGCGTCGAATATGTCTACTCCACATCGATGCCGGGCCAGAGCCTGGTGATTGTGCGCTTTTTGGTGGGCACGCAGCAGGAAGATGCGCTGATCAAGGTCTACAGCAAGCTCTACTCAAATTTCGACCGCATACCGCCGGGAGTTTCGCAACCGCTCATCAAGGCTCGCTCTATTGATGATGTTCCCATTCTCGCCCTGACATTGTGGGGCGAGCATTACGACGGCTATCAGCTACGCGCCATCGCCGCAGAGATGCAACACAACATCGGGCAGATCTCCGACGTATCGGAAACGGCAATCATCGGCGGACTTCCACGCACCATGCGCGTAGTGTTGAGCACCGAAAAGCTCAGCGCCTACGGCCTGTCGCCGTTGGCCATCGCCGGTCATCTGCAAGCCGCAAATGCAAGCGTACAAGCGGGGAACTTCGCTGAAAACAACCAGGAGATACGCGTTGACGCCGGCAGCCTCTTCACCAGCCGCGAGGATTTGGAAGCAGTGGTGGTGGGTGTGGTCCGCGGGCATCCGGTGTACCTGCGCGACGTTGCCGAGAAGATTATCGACGGCGCAGCGGATCCGGCAAACTACGTGGTCTACGGTACGACATATGCCGGCGCATCTGCGGCGCGCCAGTATCCAGCGGTCACCATCACCGTGGCCAAGCGCAAGGGAACCAACGCCACCAATATCTCCAACGCAGTTCTCAAGCGCGTCCGCCAGATGCAGGGCGTCAAGATTCCCAATGACGTGATCGTGACCACTACGCGGAATTACGGTGAGACGGCTAAGGATAAGTCGGACGAGTTACTCGAACATCTATTGCTGGCGACACTATCTGTAACACTGCTGGTAGCGCTCTTTCTGGGGTGGCGCGAGTCTGGCGTCGTGTTGCTGGCGATTCCGGTCACGCTTGCGCTTACCATGTCAGTGTTCTATTTTCTGGGCTACACCATCAATCGCGTCACGCTCTTCGCTCTAATCTTCAGCATCGGCATACTTGTAGACGACGCCATCGTTGTCGTCGAAAATATGGTGCGCCACTTCCGGCTTCCAGAAAATCACGGCCGGTCGATGAGTGAAGTCGCGGTAGAAGCGGTTGCCGAAGTGGGCAACCCCACCATTCTGGCCACCTTTGCCGTAATTGCAGCAGTGCTGCCCATGGCCTTTGTTCGCGGCCTGATGGGTCCGTATATGCGGCCCATCCCCGTGGGAGCCTCGGCGGCCATGCTCTTCTCGCTGCTGGTTGCCTTTGTGGTTTCTCCCTGGGCTGCTTTGCGCCTGGTTGGCAGGCATCTTGAAGGAGCCAAGATTTTGGAGCCGGAGACTGAAAACTGGCGAACTCGGCTCTATCGCCGCATCATGACGCCGTTGATTCACTCCGTGCACAATCGCGTGCTGTTTTTCATAGTCGTTGCCGCGCTGCTTTTGATCTCGGTGGCATTGGTGCCTCTTGGATTAGTGCGCGTGAAGATGCTGCCGTTCGACAATAAGAGCGAACTGCAAGTGGTTATCAACATGCCAGACGGCACTCCGCTGGAAGAGACGGAGCGAGTTACTCAGGCGCTGGGTGAAGAGCTTGCGCGACATCCGGACGTGTTGAACTACCAGACCTACACCGGAACCTCAGGCCCCTATAACTTCAACGGCCTGGTGCGCCACTACTATATGCGCCGCCAGCCGAACCAGGCTGATATCCAGGTGAACCTGCTGCCGGCAAAGCAGCGCAGTGTGCAAAGCCATGCGATTGCCAAGCGGCTTCGTCCTTTGCTGGACGCGATTGGAAACCAGTACGGAGCGCGCATCCAGGTGAGCGAGGTTCCGCCGGGACCGCCTGTTGTGCAAACCCTGGTGGCCGAGGTTTACGGCCCCGACCTGGATGGCCAGACGCGCGTCGCCCAGCAGATCAAATCGATCTTTCAGAACACTGCGGGAGTTGTTGACACGGACTGGTACGTCGAAGACCCAGCGCCCAGACTGGTGATGCGCGTGGATGAGGTCAAGGCCGCCGAGCATGGCATCGCGGTCTCCGATGTGGCTCATGCCCTGGCGCTGGCAACTTCGGGAATGGAGGTCGGGCTGATTCACGATCAGTCCGCGCGGGAGCCTGTGCCCGCGATGGTCGAGCTTGACCGCACTGATCGCTCCTCCGAGCAAGGACTCGAAAATATTCGCCTGCCTGGCGCGGACGGAACGATGGTTTCATTGAGGGAATTGGTAATCGTCGAACACAAGACCATCGAGCGCAGCATCTATCACAAGAATCTGCGCCGCGTGGTGTACGTGACGGGAGACGTGGCGGGAGCTGAAGAGAGTCCCGTCTATGCCATTCTGAAGATGAACAAACAACTCGACCATCTCACGCTTCCCGCCGGATACACGCTGGCCCGTTACAACGCGTCGATGCCTGAATCCACCGACCACTATTCAATGAAGTGGGACGGTGAATGGCATATCACCATCGAAGTCTTCCGCGACATGGGGCTGGCGTTCGCTGCTGTGCTTATTCTGATTTATGTGCTTGTGGTCGGCTGGTTCCGCTCCTTCATTGTGCCGCTGATTATCATGGCCCCTATTCCGCTTACGCTGGTGGGCATCATGCCGGCGCACGCCATGCTGGGCGCATTCTTCACGGCAACGTCGATGATCGGCTTCATTGCAGGAGCCGGCATCATTGTGCGCAACTCAATTATCCTGGTGGACTTCATCGAACTCAGGATTCGCCAGGGAATGCCACTGGCTGAAGCGGTGATCGACGCCGGCGCAACGCGCTTCCGTCCCATGCTGTTGACAGCGGCCGCGGTGGTTGTCGGCGCCAGCGTGATTCTCACCGACCCCATCTTTCAGGGACTCGCATTATCGCTGATTGCCGGAGCGGTCGCTTCCACTTTCCTCTCGTGGCCGACTATTCCTGTGCTTTACTACATGGTTCACTCCGTGCACCATTCCCAACCTGAACCTAAAACCGATCAAGGAGACTCTCTATGACAGTTGAACGCGGTGTGCGCCTGATGGCAGGCGTGATCATTCTCGTATCTCTCGCTCTGGCGTATTATTTTTCGCCCTATTGGCTATGGCTGACGGCGTTTGTCGGGCTCAACCTGCTGCAGTCGGCATTTACAAACTGGTGCCCGGCTATGTCAATCCTACGCAGCTTTGGATTGAAAAGCGGAGACAGCTGCTGCTTTAAGTGACACCAAATATGACGCATTAGCTGGGCGAACTGAACAAGCAGCCGGAGGTTATAATGGTCGTAATGCTGAGATCAGCAAGCAATGCGACCAGAACTAGCCCACGCGATCGACCTACTGCGCCACAACACTCCTGAAGCTGTCGAGGAGGCAATCGGCCTGCTGCAAAACACGGTATATTCCTTCAGCATGAAGGTCTGCGGGCATCCGGAAGATGCCGAAGACACCATGCAGGAGGTGCTCTACCGTTCCCTTGGTCACCTGGCGAAGATTCAGAATCCGCAAGCTCTTGCGGTTTGGCTTTATACCGTAACCAGGAACCGCTGCTGGCGAATGCGCCGCAAACCGGCTCATGCTCCCAGCCACACATTCTCACTCGACGAATTGATGCCGGACGAGACTGAGTTGGAGAGATTGTTGAAGGATGCAGGCCAGAGTCCTGAAGGCAACCTGCTTTATGCCGAGAAGCACCATCTATTGCATAAGGCGGTTCTGCGCGTTCCTGCTCAATTACGGATTGTTCTTGTTCTCCACGACATGGAGGAATTGACCACTGAACAAGTGGCGCAGATTCTTGATCTGCAACCGGGAACGGTCCGGGTTCGGTTGCACCGGGCGCGCCTATCCGTGCGCAAAGAGATGAACAGGATTCTGGACGGGACGCACGCGCAGAAAGAAGATCACAAACCAGCCAGGAAAAAGGCTAAAGACATTCTGCCTAAACACAGGCGGCGTCCCACTGAGTGCCGCGAATTGTTTTCAAATCTCACAGATTATCTCGATGGTAGATTGGAAGCGCGTACCTGTGACCAGATGCGCGCGCATATCGATGCATGTCCAGCCTGCGTGGCGTTCCTTCGCGACCTGCGCGGCGCAATTGACCGCTGCCGCTCGCTTGAACTTCCCTGCGATCCCGCTGTTGCATCGCGCCTGCGTACGATCCTCACCCAGGAATATCTACGCCTATTGGGCATGTCAGTAACAGAATAATTCTCTGTTGTGTTGTAACGAATCCCCGCCGGCGTGTCTTTCTTTTAATGAAAGACAAAAACCATGATGGATGTGAAGGTCACGAGTCTTGATGCTGTTGTCGCCGCCCAAAATCTGGATCGAGCTGACTGCTAAGGATAAGACTGCACCCACGTATGAAAGCCTGAATGGAGCGGCTCGCGTGAGGCAGCCGCGATCCATTGCAGCGAACGCCTGATCGAAGGGATCAAACCAAGCATCGTGTCCAAGAATGTCTTCTTTATCGGATTGATCCTTGCTGCCAGCGGCCTCGTGTCGCCGCCCATGGCATTAGCCGGTGGTCTCATCTACGGTTTTTCATTCGTTCATCCATTTCATATTGAAGCAAAGAAGCTATCCAAGATCCTCCTCCAGACCTCCGTGGTCGGTCTCGGATTTGGCATGGATTTACAACAGGTTATGCAAGCGGGACGTGCCGGCTTCATCTATACCGCGGCCGGCATCAGCTTCGCGTTATTGCTGGGTTGGGGACTGGGAAGACTCCTGCAAATGAAACAAAGAATCTCATTCCTCATTTCGGCCGGTACCGCCATCTGCGGTGGCAGCGCCATTGCCGCAGTTGCACCAATTACCTATGCGAACCAGGAAGAGATTGCCGTCTCACTCGGAACTGTTTTTGTGCTGAACTCGGTTGCCTTGCTTACATTCCCAGCAATCGGGACAGCGCTGCATATGACGCAGACCCAGTTTGGCCTTTGGTCGGCGCTCGCCATTCATGACATAAGCTCCGTCGTAGGTGCGACAGCAAAGTACGGAGCAGTGGCTCTTGCGGTTGGCACGACCGTCAAGCTGGCCCGCGCTCTATGGATCGTACCGCTGTCAATCGGGACCGCAATAGCCAAAAAGAGCAAGACGCGCGTTCAATGGCCTTGGTTTATTCTCTTCTTCTGCCTGGCGGCTGTTGCCAATACCTATCTTCCAATCTTCCAGCCCGCTTATCTGGTGCTGAAGCATCTGGGCGTCATCGGCCTGACCGTCACTCTCTACCTGATTGGAACCGGGCTCTCCATGAAGACTCTTCGCGAAGTCGGGGTTCGACCGTTTTTGCAAGGAATTCTTCTCTGGATATTCGTTGCAGTGGGGTCTCTCACACTGATTCGCGGCGGTTGGATTCACCTGTAGGGCCTTCCAGTCATTCTTGAGAGTTCACTTGGGCTGATTGGTGTCGGTCAGATATACCAATGGGAGGCCGAGCGCCCATGTTACGCAATGAAGTGCTCGAAATCGCTGCCACGATTGATTTTACCTGGCAATCGCGGCTTGGTTTGCGCCGCATCTCTAAGGATGTGCTGCATAGCCTCAGATCACCGGACATACTCAGTAGAGACGGTTTGCTGGCGCTGCGCTCTGCACATCATTACCGGGCAGACAGTTTTTCATATGAAAGATAAAGAAATCATGCAACCTTTTACACGGGATGGTGTCTATGAATAATGTGCAGCTCTCTAAGGCAGTGCTGCCTTGAGTTGCAGTTGCCGATCCGTTTAGAAACTGTTGCTTGGGTGCCAGTTGACCGTGCATAATTGGAGCAAATGCCGTCTAATCAAAATCGTAGGAACTCAAGCGTTCCTGGGATTGTCCTTTTGCGTATTTGCTTGGGGCTTGCAATACAAACTTTCCCTCTATGATCCTCCTCACACTGCTTCGCATCAGATTCCAAAGGCCAAGCTTCTATCCAGAGATGAGCAATCCAGCACAGCGGAACACCCACAGGTAGTTCGGACCAAAACATCCACCAGAGTCATCTACACCGCGCCTACGGCAATTTTCTTGATTCTGTTACTAGCATTCAATCTATTGAATCCGCCTGCAAGTGGAATATTGGAGAAACATACTATTCGGTTATTGCATTTGCATAATGCTGTATTGAACACCCTCTTCGTGCGTCCCCCTCCCGTTCTCGTCTAGTTATCTCTTCATCGACGATTCTTTAGTATTCGGCCATGTTCAATGACCGGATGCGGCAAGGCATATTCTCCGTTGGAGGATGTGCCTCTCTTTGAAGGCTAATAATCACAAATATTATTTGAGGTGCATTCAATCTATGCGAAAGAAAACCTCATGGATGCTTGCCGCTGGAATGGCGCTGCCTGTCCTGGCTGGCATAACCACTTGCAAAATCACGAATCAACATACAGACGCGAGCGCCGCTGAGATTCCTTCGGCGAAGGTGGCCACGGCAATAAGGGGCAACATTGCGCACACGTTGAGCCTTGCCGGGCAGTTCCAGCCATATCAGGTTGTTGATGTTCATCCCAAGGTTACTGGTTTTATGGCGAAGATCTACGTGGATATAGGTGACAAAGTGCGCAAGGGCCAGACCTTGGCGGTCTTGGAAGTTCCAGAGTTAAATGCGCAGTTGAAGGGCACGGGATTCGAGATGCAGCGTGCCAAGGACGACCTGCTTCGCACGCAGCATGAGATTACGCGGGCAGAGGCGGTCCATTCGGCGCTGCACGCAGAGTATGAGCGGCTGCTTGAGGCATCCAAAGTGCAGCCAGGCTTGATTGCTCAACAGGAACTGGACGATGCCGAGAGCAAGGATCTCTCTTCGGAATCGCAGGTTGATGCGGCCAGAGCCGCCGCGGCAGCCGCCGAACAACATGTTGAAGTGTCCCATGCGGATAACGATCGCGTGCAAGCACTCAAGAATTACACCAACGTAGTGGCGCCGCTGGACGGTGTGATTGTTTGGCGCTATGCCGACACTGGAGCACTAATTCAAAGCGGAACGAATTCAAACGAACAGGACATCCCTATAGTACGGCTTTCGCAGAGCGGTCTATTGCGCCTGCGTATGCCGATTCCAGAAAACGATGTCCAGTATGTGCATGTTGGGGACCCAATGCAGGTTCGCGTGGATGCCATTGGCCGTTCCTTTACGGGCAAGATCGTACGTTTTACCCGCGACGTTAATTTTGAAACGCGAACCATGGAGACCGAGATCGATGTTGACAACAAGGATCTTTCGATCTCTCCCGGCATGTACGCCAATACTCAAATGCAGATCGATCATGCGGATAATGTAATCACCATTCCGGTCGAGGCACTGGTGCTCAACGACAGCAGAACGACGGTCTATACGCTGGATGCGCGCAATTGTGTTCACATCCGCGAAGTACAGGTGGGGTTGCGCGGGTCACGGCTCGCCGAAATCAAAAGAGGCCTTGAACCTGGCGACCGCGTGATTCTTGGCAGTCAAGAGAAGTACACGGAAGGCGAGCAGGTTTCACCGATCCTTACCGAGGAACCTGCTTCCGATGTTGAACGTGAAGCCGGCGGAGTGATCGACATGAAAGCGGAATCAGAAGAGAACGGCGGAGGTGAGAAATAATGCCGAAGTTCGCTCTCAGGTATCCCTTTTTCATCATCATGGTTTGCCTGATGGTCGCGCTCGTAGGAGTGGTTACGACCGTTCGCATGCCGGTCGATTTATTTCCCAAAATTGATATGCCGGTAGTGGTGGTGGCGACCTTCTACAACGGCATGCCGCCGGAGCAGATCGAAGCCGACATTACGAACACCTTTGAACGCTTCTTTACTCTCGGCGCTAACATCGACCACAGCGAATCGCGCTCGCTGACGGGCGTGAGCCTCATCAAGATCTACTTCAAGCCGGGAACCGATCCAAATGCCGCGCTGAGCAACATTGCCAATCTAGCCATGGCCGACCTGCGGCGGCTGCCGCCAGGTACATTGCCACCGGTGGTGCTGGGTATGGACGCCTCAACGCAGCCGGTGTGCCTGGTGACATTGAAAGGCCAGGGGCTGAACGAGACAAACCTGAAAGACCTGGCGCAATTCCAGGTGCGCAATCAGATTGCCAATGTTCAGGGCGCCTCGGTTCCTCAACCGTATGGAGGAACTTACCGGCAAATTCAGGTCTACGTGGACCCGCTGAAGATGGAAGCGCGCAACCTCAGCCTGAATGATGTGGTGACGTCGGTCAACAGCTTTAATCTGATTCTTCCGGCCGGCGACGTGCGCATCGGCTCGAAAGACTTCAATATCTATGCGAACAGCCAGTTTCCCGATGCGGATGCGATGAACGAGATGCCGCTCAAATCGGTGGGCAATGCCTCGGTGCTGGTGGCCGATATCGGCAAGGCGGAGGACTCGGGCGCGCTACAGTACAACATCGTGCGCATTGACGGACAACGCTCGGTTTACATCCCAGTCTTCAAGCAGGGCGGCGATAGCAACACCATCACGATTGTGGACGGAATGAAGGCCGCCATCAAGCATCTGGTCGACATCCCGGCCTCGTTAAAGACCGCAGTGGTTTTCGACCAATCCGTCTTTGTCAAAATGGCGATCAGTAATGTCAGCAGGGAAGCAACCATCGGACTGGTGCTTACCGGGATGATGATCTTGATTTTTCTGGGCAGCCCGCGCGCCACCATTGCCGTGCTGCTTTCCGTCCCGCTCTCCATGGTGGTCTGCTTGATGATCTCAAATTCCATGGGCGGCTCAATCAACACCATGATTCTGGGTGGTCTGGCTTTGGTCTTCTCTCGGCTTATCGATAACGGCGTCATTGTGCTAGAAAATATCTTCCGCCACATGGAGATGGGGGAATCGTCAATCGTTGCAGCGGAGAAGGGCGGAACTGAGGTTTCAATGGCGGTGCTGGCCGCCACCTTCACCACATCCATTGTGTTTTTCCCAGTCACATTTTTCAGTGGCATCAGCAAGTATATATTTACTCCGCTGGCTCTGGGAGTGGTGCTGTCGATCTTCGCTTCTTACTTCTTCGCGATGACCGTGGTGCCGCTTTACTGCGCCAGATTCATTCGCCTGAAAGACGAGGACAAACATCTCGAAGATTCAAAGCCAGGTCTCTTCGTCCGCTTCGAGAGTAATTTCAACGCTAAATATGAGGCCCTGCTGAGTTGGTACGAGGGCCTTGCCAAGCGGGCGATGCAGCGGCCAGGCGTTACCGCGGCGGCGATCCTGTGCGGCGTGATGCTGGTGCTTGCGGCAGTCTTACCCTTCTTGGGACGCGCGTATTTTCCCCGTACCGATCCGGGACAATTCGTCATCAACGTGCGCATGCCCAGCGGTACGCGGCTGGAATCCAGCAATGACTTTATCGCTAAAGTTGAGACCATCATCTGCGGCGTGGTAAAACCGTCCGATCTGGGCATGATCGTCTCCAACATCGGCGTATATCCCGACCTTTCCGCTATCTACACCACCAACGCATCAATGGACTCGGCGTTCGTGCAGGTCAGCCTGAAGGAGGGCCATAATATCGGCAGCTACGAGTATATGCAGCGCGTGCGCGAGAGGCTCTCACGCGAGATGCCTGAATTGACCGCTTACTACCAGGCGGGCGGCCTCGTCGACAGCGTGATTAACCAGGGCCTGCCTGCTCCAATCGATATTCAGGTCAGTTCGATGGATTTGCATGGAGCCTACACTTTGGCCAACGAACTCGTCCAGAAGATTAAAACCATGCCGAATGTGAGCGGCGTATATATCCCTCAGGATATTGATTACCCGGGTATTGCCCTTAACATCGATCGCGAGAAAGCCAGTCTTATCGGCCTCTCCGCCAAGGATGTGGTGGACAACGTGATCACCGCCATGACTTCGGACGGCATGATCGCCCCTAGTTACTGGATCGATCCCAAAAGCGGCAACAACTATATGGTGACAGTTCAGTACGCCAACCGCATTCTCGATAACATGTCGATGCAGGACTTCGAGAACATTCCCTTGCGCGGCGTCCAGCCCGCCGGTTATAGCCAGATGCAGCAGGCACATGTGTCATCCAACGATGCGCGCAAGCTTTGGAGAGGTGACCACATTGCCGGATATACTCCACTAAAATCGGTAGCGGATATAAAGCTGATCAATACTCCGACGGAAGTGGACCATTATCAGATACGTCGTGTGATTGACATTTACGTCTCTACCAAAACGGAAGCGCTGCAAGGAGTAGGCCGCGACATTGACAGGCTGCTTGCCAACACCAGGACCGACAAGAATACCGTGCTGACGGTACGCGGCGCAGTGGTCAGCATGAACCGGTCTTTTGCGGAATTTGGACTGGGACTGGTGATTGCGGTGCTCCTGGTGTACTTAATCCTGATGGCGCAGTTCGCATCTTTCATTGATCCATTCATCATCCTCATGGCCATACCTCCAGGGCTGGCAGGGGTTGCAATGATCCTGCTGGTCACTGGCAGTTCTCTGAATATTATGTCCTTGATGGGCGTGATCATGATGACCGGCATTGTGGTCTCGAACAGCATACTGATCGTCGAATTCGCCACCACTCTGCATAGACAGGGAATGACACTGGTGGAAGCCGTCATCGAGTCCTGCAAGATTCGCCTGCGCCCGATTCTGATGACCTCGCTGGCGACCCTTCTGGGCATGATTCCGATGGCGTTAGGAATGGAAGCCGGGAGTGAACAATATGCGCCGCTGGCGCGAGCGGTTATCGGCGGTTTGGCAGTTTCCGTGGTCGTAACCGTGTTTCTGGTACCGGCGGTTTACCTGATCGTTCACGGCAGGCGCGAAAACAAGTCCGTGCTTGCAGGGGGGGCATAAGAAAGATGAAACGATTAAAGACAAGAAGGATATTTCCCGCGATCATCGTTGCATCTGCGATTATCCATTCAAGCTCTATGGCTGGTCAGACAGCTAATGCGAAGCCGCAGTTGCCCGATGCGCCGCATATTGTGCTCGTTGCCATTGCCCAACAAAGTGTACTGTCTATGCAGCAGGAAACTGGTAATCTCCCAGCTACGCCGGCCGAGGCCGCAGCTTCTGGCCAGCGCCCGCGCCTCACACTGGCGGATGCGGAAAAGCTGGCTATCAAGAACAATCCGCGGATTAGTGTCGCGCATTTACTGGCACTCGTGCAACATCAGATTGTTCGTGAAACCAGAGCCGCGGAGTTGCCGGCAGGCAGTGCTGACTTAACCGCCGAGAATGCTGAAAATGGGAGTCGTATCTCCGCGGGATCGCTGACAGCCTCGCGCCTCATTGAACATGCGGGAGCGGGAGGAGGATTTACCCAACTGATTACCGACTTTGGGAGAACCGGAAATCTCATCGCATCATCAAAGCTTCAGGAGAAGGCTCAGAATGCGAATGCTCTTGCCACAATGGAAGACATCATCCTGGCTGCCGACCAGGCGTTCTTCAACGCTCTTCAAGCCCAAGCATTGATCAAGGTCGCGGAACAAAACGTTAGTACTCGCCAGGCCACGGAGACGCAGGTCAGCGAAATGACAAAGAACAAACTCAAATCAACTCTCGACTTGAGCTTTGCGGACGTCAACTTATCGCAGGCCAAGTTGTTACTGTTAGATGCTCAAAACAACGTCGATTCTTCAATGGCGGCATTAGATACGGTTTTGGGGCTTGATCGTCAGGTAACGTATGACCTGGTCGATGACAACGCACCGGTGAATGCGCCGCCACCAGATGCAGATCAACTTTTGCAACTTGCATTTCAGCAACGGCCGGATTTACAGGCCTTGACATATAGCCAGCAAGCTGCTGTCAAGTTCAGCCATGCGCAACGCGATCAGATGCTGCCGAGCATCAGCGCCTCCGGGACGGCAGGCAGCGTTCCCGTCCGTCCCGCTGAATACTACACAACAAATTGGTGGGGCGGCATTGGCGTGAATATGAGTATTCCCATCTTCAACGGCTTCCTCTACTCAGCTCAGGCAAAGGAAGCGTCCATTCGCGCTCAGGCCGCCTCGGAACAAAGCCGCGATTTGCGTGACAGGATTGTTCGGGATGTTCGCACAGCTTGGCTTGCAGCTAATACCGCGTACCAGCGCGTTGCTGTAACAGATGAGCTTCTGAAAGAAGCAGACCTTGCTCTTCAACTGGCAGAAACACGCTACCATCTGGGACTCAGCTCAATCGTAGAACTGAGCCAGGCGCAGTTTCAACAGACCGATGCCGCGATCGGCAACGCAGACGCGCGATACCAATACCGAGTTGCCCTTGCCACGCTCAACTACCAGATAGGAGCAAATCCATGATCGAAAACTTTAAGCTGAAAGTTTTCCGCGTGGTTGCGGACAATCTGAATTATCGCAGGGCCGCTGACGAGCTTCATATCACCCAGCCCGCGGTTACGTCTCAGATCAGGTCCCTGGAAAAGAGCCTTGGAATTGCACTCTTCGACCGTGTCGGTCGTGAAACCAGTCTCACCTTAGCTGGGGAGACGCTCTTGCATTACGTACGAAAGATCGAGGCAGTTACCAACGATGCAATTGCCGCGCTTGCGCCGTTTGGAGGACTCGAAGGCGTCGAAGTAAGTATCGGAGCCTCACACACCATTGCCGTCTATCTTCTGCCAACACTACTGCCTCATCTTTTGCGGGAATGGCCTAAGCTCAAAATCCATGTCACGAGCGGGAGCACAAAAGAGGTTTTGCAGGCTTTGGCTTTACATCAGATTGGAATTGCATTAATTGAGGCTCCCGCCCATCGTCCGGATCTGAAGGTAGAAGCATTTGGTGAAGATGAGCTGACGCTTATTGTAAAGCCCGATCATCGTTGGACGAAGAAGCCATTGATAAGTGCTGCCGAATTGGTTCAAGAGCCGATCCTACTGCGAGAGGTCGGGTCAGGTATGCGTCATTATGTTGAAGATTATCTTGAACAGAATGGCATTCTGCGGCAGCAACTTCATACATTCCTCGACATAAACACGACCGAAGGCATTATCTCCGCGGTGGAAGCGGGCCTCGGCATTGGTTTTGTCCCCAGCGTCGCGATTGAAAAGACATTAAGGCTTGGAACAGTCAAGGCAATTCAACTCGACAACGGTCCGATCCGGCGCGAACTGAGCATTGTATTGCATAATGGTCCAGATCCAAAAGGGCCGATCGGAACGTTGTTAGAGATTATTCGTGAGCACGGCGTGGTTAGACGTAACCCCCAGTCGAGGATTCATGTGCATGGTAATTCAGAAAACGTGGTCGTGATGAACGGTGTGAACTATCAAGAACACGAGAAAATTGCTTCCTAAATGAGTATCCTCTTGTTGTTCGCATGATTGCGGGAGATAGCCATGATGCCTGTCATAGGTGACAAACCTGTTCTGTATCTGAATTCGGTCGTGTATGCGACTGATTTCTCTCCATGTTCCCAGAAAGCAGGGCTGTATGCCGCGCGAGTGGCCGCCCTGTTCTCGGCGAAGCTTTTAGTTGCTCACGCATTCATCCTTTCTCAGGCCGCCTTGGAGGTTGAAGTAGGCGACCGATATGCTAGCCAGCAAAGGAACGATCTAAATGGTCTCCTGTCGAAGGAGGCACATCTCCTCGGAATGGATTTGTTGAAAGCCGTTCCTATTCTCCTGGAGGGTCATCCCAAATATACCATTACAAAACTTGCTGACAGCAATGAGCCTTCGATGATTGTCTTAGGGACGCATGGCAGGAGCAGATTGGAACGAGGAATCATTGGCTCTATCGCAGAGAAGATTCTGCGCTCTACACGTTGGCCTGCGCTTACTGTTGGCCCGCAAGTTCCAGCATTGTCTTCACAGACTAATCCTTTTAAGAAGATTCTCTTTGCTACTGACTTCACCTCGGAGTCTGCCATCGCGGCAGCGTTCGTTGTGAACTTCGCAGAAGCATTCGGAGCCGAAATTGATGTTCTCAATGTGGTTCAGGATGGCACAATTGACAACCCCACGCTACTAGGCGATGTTCGGGATCGGTTCTTTTCCGTTGTTGATGGTATAGTGCCACAGCATGCTCGCGCGTTTTGCGATCCGAAGACTTATGTGGCAGTTGGTAGTGCGCATAATCGCATCATTGAACATATCAGAGACAGATCAAATGACTTGCTTGTGTTAAGTATTCGGAATGCTTCGCATCTAAGGATGGAAATGAGAACGTCTGGGGTATTTCAAATCATAGTGGACGCGGAGTGTCCTGTCCTGACTATTAGAAGGTAGGTTGATAACCGCAGTGTAAATGGTGCAGATGAGACGACGAGGTAAAGAAGCAAGTCTCGAGTATATCGACACAATAAGGACGTTGCTAGTTGCGTTGTTTTGTGGCGCATGCGCGGTCCTCACTGTTGAAACTTACACCGGAGACGCAAAGGATGGGGGGGTGATGCTTATAGGTAGGGTGCCTGCATGGCAATTGTTGTGGTATGCACAGCGCATTACAAACCATCGTGAGGAAGCCGAGGACATTGTGCAGGAGGCCCTGATGAAGGGATTCAGGAACCTGCCGCGGTTTCGCGGCGAGTTACAGATGAGCACCTGGCTATCCGTGATTGTGCGGAATACGGCAGTCGAGTGGCTGCGAAATCGAAAGGGGAGAACGAACGTGCCACTGGAGCATCTCCGTAACAGGGATGACGAACCATTCCTGCTCGATTTGCCCGATCCAAATCGAAATCCGGAACAGTTTTACGAGCAAAATGAGATGGAGAGGATTCTGCATTCAGAAATTGACGAAATGAACTCTGTTTGCAAGCGCGCAATACAGATGTGCGCCCTGGAGGAACTCTCGCACCTTGAGGCAGCGAACGTGCTCGGCGTAAGCGTCGTCACCATCAAGTCACGAATCTTTAATGGCAAACGAATGATGAAACGAGTCATATGCCTGCGCACCGGCAAACGCCTTTCCATGGAACCGGCGTTATTGCAATCCACGGGATGATAGAACCTGTAAGAAGATTGACCTGAGCAGTGGCCAGGACTCTCTTGGTGCCCGCTATTGTTTGATGTGGTTGTATCTTCCGCCAAAATGCGGCCGCCGGTCTGGGAATCTAACATCAGGTCGGATGCGCTTTGACTTTACGGAGCTAGAGTAAAGCTTACATCCGAGAAAGGCGCATTCCCGGACGTTATTAGCTAAAGAATTTCCAGCTGGATTCGGGAATACGTGCCGGCTTCCCGTTACAAATCTGGGACCCCTTCGTTGTTTATCAATGCTGACCAGCTTGTAGCGCGCCACGTGCCCAGAGGGAACAGCCGTAAATCGCGGGTTTGCTTGCAGAGGATCGGACGGCGTCAACACGCTGGAGTACGGAGCCGGATTGCCCGAGGCTTCCGTATGGACTAAGCCCGAGCCGGAGTCACTTCAGGCGGGCGTTCTCGACGCGAGCTTGCTTCAGGATGGGCACGTCCGTGTCCGCATCCTTCCACGCATCGAAGAACTTTTCATACTCAACTCGGCTGGCGGAGCTGTTCTTCTGAAGCGCGAGCACGCGAGCCAGACGAAGATGCGCAAGCGGATAGAGGGGCGAGAGGGGATCGACTCCCTGGTTGGCGAGGATCAGGCGATAGTCCGCGGCGGCCGCATCCAACATTCCGGCCTCTGTCTCGGCTCGCGCGCGCAGATAGGGAACGTCAAAGCTGTCCATTTGGTAGGGACGCGCCGCCTCAAGCAACTGGATTGCCTCGGCTGGATTATGGCTGGCAAGCGCTAATAGGGCGCGCAGTTGGGGTAGATCCTTGTAGAGGATTTCCGTGCTCTTCTCGTTCTTCGAGTCCTCATCGGCCGCAAAGCGCCTAGCGGAGGCCAGATCTCCGGCCGCCGCCTGCAGCACGGCCATCCCCCCTGGATCTCCCCCATCGCCCTTCCTCAGCTTCAAGGCGTCTGCGGCTTTGCCCAGCTCATCAAATGCAATCAGGACGCCTACGTAATGGATCAGCACCCGGTCGGCAAAATCCGTATCGCCACTACGCAGAGCATCGGCCCGGGCGCGCAAAAAGTCGCCGGTTGCCTCGCGCAGTTTGCCATTGGTGGCCGCGGCAAAGCCAAGATCATCAAGTGAAAGGTCTGGTTGCTGATGGCTCAATCCCCACTCGCCTTCCGACTTGATCCGGGCTGCATCGTGCTCGGCATAGGCGATCTGAAAGAGAATGCTATGGATGCCCCAGCCATCCTTGCCTTCGGCGACACTGATATTTGCCATTCTCTTGGCATCGGCAAAACGGCCCGCGCGCTTGTATGCCCGTGCCAGAACCACCTGAACATAACTGGAATGAGGATCGATGCGGAAACCTTGTTCGCCTGCCGCAATTGCGCGGTCATACTCGCCTAACTGTGTATAGAGATTGCAGAGGCGGCCCCAACTTCCCGCTTCGTTCGGGTAGATGCGATTGAAGAGTTGAAGGCTGCGAATTCCTTCCTCGTAGTCGTAGTCTCCGGCGGTGTGGTAGCCGATCTCGATCAACAGCCGTTCGTGCTCGGAGGTGCGAGCACGCAAATCGAAGGCCTTCTTGTGAAATTCCGCTGTCTGGTTCAGTTTGTACTGGGCATAATAGGTAACCGCCAGCGCGTTGTATGCGCTGGCGAAATCTGGATCATGCGCAATTGCCTTTTTGAGCAGATCCTCGGAGGACTTCCAGTCGCCATAATCGTAGCGATCGCGGGCCAGCGAATAATCCTGCAGCGCTTCGAGCGAATTGGTAGTTGCCTGAGCAATAGGTGTCTGGAAATGTTCCAGTGACGCGGCCGACTCGCCCAATTGCCTGCGCACATGGCTTGCGACAGTATCCAGCGCGCGTAATATCTCCTCTTTCGAGTTAGCCTCGGCCTTGTAACCGGCGACGTGCTTGCCGCTCACGCAACTGTCTGCGGCCAGGGTCAGCAGATACTTGCTGCCGAAGTTGGCGAGCGTGCCGTGCAGCACGGCTTGGGCATTGTTGCGCTCGCAGACCTCGCGCGCCAGTTCCGGCGTGAGCGTCTCATCCCCTTTGCGTTGCATCAGCGCCAAGGTCTCCTTGACCTTCGACCTGGAGAGCAGATTCAGAAACGGAGATTGCTCCAGTTCGATCTCCAGTGCCTGGTTGAGCGTGCTGTCAAAAGTGGAGTCCCGTGTGGTGTTGGTAAAGTCTGCGAGCACCACATCGCTGAGCTGGGGCGGGTGAACGAAGCGCTTCCATCCATACATCGCGGCCAGCGCAATCAGAGCGCCACACAGCGCCGATACTCCAACCCACTGCCAGAACTTCCGATGGTGTGAAGGGGCCCCCGCGCTCAGCAATGCGGTCTCGCGCGACGCAAGCTGAATCGTCGGCACATCCTCATAGACCACTTCGGTGCGCTCCCGCACACGCTGCACCAGAATATCTCCGGGACGCTGCTCGGGAGTGTCATCGACGGCGATTTCCGTCCCGGCATCGCTGCGGAAGACCTGGGATGTGAACTGATAGCCGCGGCCGGGAACGGTCACGATCAGATTGGATTTCTCCCCCAGCGCATGGCGCAGTTGGGAGATGTACTTGGGCAAGTTGCCCTCTTCCACAAAGGAGCCGGACCAAACCGCCTCAAGAAGTTCCTCCTTGGGCACCACCCGCCCAGGGTTCAAAACCAGGAAAGCGAGAACGTCGAAGGCCTTCGGCGTGAGCGTAATGGGCGCATTCTGGTGCGTCAAGACCCGCTTGCGGAGGTCCAGGCTATAGGCATCGAATCGAAACAACTCATTTTTATTCAATAACATAACAAGCCGTCATAAATCGTCAGAAAAAGTCATGAAGAACGTCAAGACATTCGCCGTGCCTGGTGATTCAGTAGAGAGCGTGGCAGCTTCCGAACGCCGCGGATTCAGGAGTGGATATATGAACATCTTACGACGCGGCGCTCCGGCAGAGGAAGCCAAAAGCAAGGAACCCATCGCCGAGCCGGCAATGGGTCGGCGCGTCAAGGTCACCGTCGAGCGGGAGACAGTCACCGTGCTGATGCGCGGCCAGCCAGAGCCGGTTCAGGAGCCGTCTCAAACGATTGAAGGCGAGCCGGAAGGCGGAAGGGTTGAGCCGGAATCCGGGCCGCTGAAGTTGTTGCCTCCGGCGTGCAAGAACAACGGGATACCAATTGGATGAGAAACACAACCATGAAATCAAAGGAGAACACCATGTCGATGCTAATTACTAACATCAAGCGCATCTGCGCGCTCGCGCTGGTCGCCGTCCTGGCCTTCGCCGTTCAACAGACGATGGCCCAGTGTGACTGCCCGTGCGCCAAGAATAAACCGGTTGCAGCTCCTGCTGCATACCCCACGGAAACCCAGACCGCAACTCCCACGACGCCCCCTGCGTCAGCTCCCTCGGAAGCCAGCCCGGCGCAGAGCGCGCCCGCCACCCAGGAGTCAATCTCCCACAACGTTCTGTTGAAAAAGATCAATGGAAACGTCAACATCCTCATCAATACGGATGGAAGCTGGCTCTTCTCCGGCTCGTCAAAGGCCGAAAAGGACAAGGACTTCGACATTTCGCTGGCATTGAAGACCAAGTCGGGAGCGACCTATGTCTTCCACTGGGTGGGCGACGCCAGCCATGGTGTTGAGTTCAGCAAACAGGGCAAGAGCAGCATCCTCAAGGACGACTTTGCTCTTTTCAAGCAGGAGCATAGTTATGCCTGGTCCTATCGTTTCTACGAGAGTGCCGCCGGTAAGAGACAGCAATATGAAGAACACCAGAAGAAGAGAGAAGAACTGGCGCGGGAAGAGAAGGAAGCCCGGGAGCGGCACGACCTGAAGTTAGAGGCCGAAAAGAAGGCGGAGCAAAAGAACGAAGCGCAGAAGGTGCTGGCAGAGGAGCGCGCGCAAGAGCAGCAGGAACGGCAGCATGCTCCGCAGCAGCGGCAAAATGGCGGCGGCGGCATCATCGGCGGCATTGTCAATAATGTTGGATCGACCGTCAACAGCGTCGTCAATACCGTCAACAATGTTGCTTCCACTGCTGTTTCAGGCGCGGTCTCAGTTGCTTCCAACGCTGTTTCCAGTGTTGGAAATCTGATCTCCTCCATCTTCTAATCGAGATCGCTGGGCGGAATCAAACGTAGCTCAAGGCACAACATTAGCTCATCGCCTGGAAACCACAACCATAACCCCGATTAAAGGAGAGAAGATGAAAACCAGTAATGTTGCACGCGTAATCGCAATATGTTTCTGCATGGTGCTTTTCGGCCAGTTCGCTCAATCCGAACAACACGGCGTCAAAACTCAGCCCACAGGCTCGGTGCTAAACCAGCCGGCGTCAGCCAATGCCGTGGGAGTACAGTCCGTGACCGCCAATGGCAAGACGCTCAAAAACGACGAGCCTTACAGAGGTTCCTGCCCGGTCACCATGGTATTTACCTTTCTCGTCCAGGCCACGAAGCCTACCACGATCAAGTATCACATCGAAAGGAGCGATAAATCTCATCACGCTCCTGAGACGGTCAACGTACCCAAGGCTAACGCCATTGTCCCCGTCCCCTATTCGTGGCAGTTGGGCGCCGGCATCCCTGAGTACAAGGACTTCACTGGATCGGTATCGCTGGTCATAGACTCTCCCAAGGGCGTCGGCTCTGATCAGTCAAAAGTGGGGGATACGTTCTACCTAAAGTGCAAGCAAGGTAACTAATCGGCGCGTCTCGGAAGAGACGAAGGCACGCAGGCAATTCAATTTGAAATCAACCAACAACCGGAATTCAATTACGGAGAAAACGGTCATGATGAAAACGACGAAGCACTCAATGTTCAGTTCGATGCCGATGCTGGCTGCGGCGTGCGGCCTGATCGCGATTCTTGCCCTGGCGACGGCCAGCGTGGCCCAGCAGGCCGCCCCGGCCCAGGCCAAACCCGCCGTTGCGCCAGCTCATGCAACGGCTGCCCCGGTCGCCAGTCCGTCGTCGGAAGAAGAGAGCCCCGTGCCTAACTCGGGCAATCACCAGGGCATCAAGGTGCATGGCCACTGGATTCTCCAGGTCAAAAACGCCGACGGCACGCTGGGCGAGCGCCGCGAGTTCGATAACTCGCTGGTGCACGAAGCAACTTTGCCTGGCGGGGATACCTTGCTGGCGGGTCTGATATCAGGCAACATGTCCGTCGGCGTTCCCGCTATCGGCTTTCTTACTACGACGACTATTCCTTCTAGCGGCGGATTTGATATAAGCAACGATTGTTACGGCACACAGTGCTTCATCTACTATCCGCAGGGTTCGTCATTTTTCACTCATATGCAAGTATATACTGAGACCGGATTGGTTTCGACGCTCTCCATTGCTCCGGGCGGCGTTCAATGGGTGCTTTCCGGTAACTATGTCGTGCCTGCTGAACTAACTCAGATAGCGATGGTACAGACGCTCTACGAAGCCTGCATGCTAACTTCATTGGCGCAATATAATAGCCAAAATCAATTACTTGTCAACACCACAGGCCTCTCATCGGATTTCTCCTCGATAGCTTGTTCTGCCAGTAATTACGGGACAATTAACGCAAACTACACAGCAATGGCAGGCACACTTACCTCGACAGCCGTTACGCCCGGACCACTTGCTGTAACACCGGGCCAGATTATCGCCATCAAGGTGATTATCACCTTCTCATAGTCCGCGTGAATCAGGCAGAGCAGCGCCGCTCAGGAATCGCGGAATGGTCAGCCATCAACCTTTGAAACAGAAAACACCATGCACTCAGGATTGAACCAAAATTCAGAAATGGAGAAGAAAGCGATGAAAACGACGATGAAGCAGTTTGAAATGCATCCTATGCGCCTGCTGGCTGCGGCCTGCGGACTTATCACCCTTCTTGCCCTCGCCGCCGCCGCTGTTGCCCAGCAGGCCGCTCCGGCAGCGGCCAAAACAGTGGCTTCCCGCACAACTCAGAGTGCCGTGGCTGCCAAGCCGGCTGCCAAGCCCGCCGCGGAAGAAGAAACGGCCGCGCCCAACTCGGCCGGCAATCAGGGCATCAAGGTGCATGGCCACTGGGTCTTGCAGGTTAAAAATGCCGACGGCACGCTGGGCGAGCGCCGCGAGTTCGATAACTCGCTGGTGACGGGCGGATCCATTCAGGGAGGGGATGCCATGATAGCCGGCCTGATCTCCGGCAACTTCTCTGCCGGCGATCCTACGATCGCTTTTGTTCCCACGCAACCAGGCTCAGCCGATGCAAGCACCTACTGTAACTGGGGGATTAATCCTCCGGCCAGCACATGCTATCTCTTCAGTACCACACAGAACCAGACCTATCTCGGAAACATGTTCGGAGCTAGCTACACCCAAGACGGACTTCACACGCAACTCACGATCATCCCGTATGTATCGAACCCTGTTGGAATGGCGCCGACTCCTGCAACTGTTAATTGGGTGCTTTCCGGCAACTATACTGTCCCATCCGGCCTGACTCAAATCGCGCTGGTACAGACGCTCTACGAGGCTTGTTTTGGTTCCGTCAGAAACCTCTCGGCTAACTCATATATTCTCAACGTTCTGGAGTCCGCCCGAACCTCCACGCTTCCCTCGGCGTCATGCACTCAGGCTTTGGCTGGAGCAGCAGGCTACTCACTCTATCTGGGAACCTTTACTTCGACAGCCGTTTCGGGTGGTCCTCTTGCTGTAACTCCCGGCCAAATCGTACAGGTCACCGTCACCATCAGCTTCTCTTAACTCGTTGGCGGCAAATTAACCAGCGAAAGCCAATCAAGGAGAGAAGCGATGCGAGACGGAATAGGCGTGGAAGTGGTGCGGAAGTGCGAGTGGGGCCGGATGAGCAGTGCGGCCCTGCGCCTGATCTATAACGTGGCAGGCTCGTTGGCGCTCGTTTTGGCGGCGCTGGGGATGGCTGTCTCGGCGCGGGCGCAGGTCATCACGCTCAATACTGAGACTTTCCCGGTGACGCAGGTGGGAACGAGCGTGACGCAGGCGGTGGTGCTGAACTCAAGCGACGATCTCACCTTCAACACGATCCAGATCGATCCGTCCAATACTGAGTTCACACTGGCCGGCCCGTATAGCTTCCCCGGCACCTGTTTCATCACCATGACGGTTGCCGCTGGAGGCGCCTGCACGATCAACGTCACCTTCACGCCCAAGCTGCCGGGCTGGTCCAGCGCCTCGGCGCCCATCTCCCGCTCGGCGCCGCTGACAATCAACTATTGGGATTCGGACCTGAACATCGGGACGACGTCAAACTTCGCCTTGACCGGCACGGGAACCGGTCCGGTTGCGGCGATGAGTCCGGGTTTGATTACGGACATTGTCGGCAACGACGCCCCGGCCACTCTGCCCGCAACGGCGTATGCCGGCGATTATGGGCCGGCCAGCGGCGCGGTCTTCAACTCTCCGGCGGCGATGGCCGTCGATAGCCTGGGAAATATCTATATTGCGGATACACAGAACGATCTGGTGCGCGTAATCTACAAGGGCGGCACACAGCTTTCCAACCTGATCGCGCTGGAATATGGCGGAGCTAGTCCACCAACCGCGGGCTATGTCTACACCATCGCCGGCGAGGCGGCCTATGCCGGCACGCCCGCATCGGGCGCCGATGGTGTGCTGGCGACGCTGACCCAGCTGGCCAATCCGCAGGGCGTCGCGGTGGATGCGGCGGGCAACGTCTATATCTCTGACACCGGCAACTGCGCGGTGCGCATGATCAACGCCTCGACCGGCATCATCAATACCGTGGCGGGCACACTGGGTTCTTGCGGCTACAGCGGCGACAACGGCTCCGCCACGGGAGCGCAGCTCAACTCCCCGGCAGGCATCAGTGTGGATGGCTTTGGAGATATCTTCATCGCCGATAACCAGAACAATGCCGTGCGTGTAGTCAATAGTGGATTAGGCGAATCAGCGCTGTACAATCTGATCCCGGCCGTGACCTCTGGCGCAATCTCCTCTGCCGGACTCTATGCCGGATATATCTATACCGTCGCGGGCGGAACCTACTGCGGAACTGTCATCGGCGGCGGAGACGGCGATGGCGCTCTGGCCACCCAGGCCGATATCTGCGCTCCAACCGATGTAACCGTGGACTCGCAGGGCAACCTCTTCATCTCCGACACCGGCGACAATGCCGTGCGCCGCGTGGATGCGGTCACGGGCCTGATCAGCACGGTCTCGGTGGGAGGACAAACGCCGGCCGGCCTCGCGGTGGACGCCTCCGACAATCTTTACTACGGAACGAGCAACAGTTGCACGGTCTACGAATACAACGCACAGACAAAGACGAGCATCGCCGTAGCCGGCGGTTCAAGTTGTGGGGCTTGGGGCGACGGCGGCAGCGCGACAGCAGCCGGATTGAGCGGAGCGCAGGCCGTGACCGTCGACGGCGCGGGAAATCTTTACATTCTCGAGCCGGATGGCGTGCGTTTTGTGAATGCGACGGCCACCAGCATCGCCTTCCCGTATGCGCAGTTTGGAATCCAGGCGCCTGCGCAGACCGTGTTGATCGAAGACGCGGATATTGTGAATTACGCGATTGGAGCGCCGTATCTGAGCACCACCACCGCGCTGGCTGAGATAACGGGAACGACAGGGCTGACGGTGGCGTCTCCCTTCTTGGTGGTTGCTCCCGCGCCGGCCTATTCCGGAACCGGCGCAACGACGGCCGATTGCGGAACGGCGGCGATGAATCTGACGCCCGGGCTGACCTGCGGAATCGGCCTTACCGTGCAAGCGAGTTCCAATACCACCTACACCGCTGCCGTAACCTATCCGGAGAATGGCATAAACGGCGCGCAGCTCAACTTTAGTCTTTCCGCCACGGTGGGAGGCACGGCGCCGGCGGTCTCGCTCACCGGCGGCCCTCTGACCTTTTATGCGGTTCCCGGTGGAGCGGCCAGCGCGACGCAGCCGTTGACGCTGACCAATCTGGGTACAACCGCCGCGATCTCCATCACTTCCATCGCCGCGACATCTGGATTTGCCCAGACCAACAATTGCGGCAGCAGGCTGGCGGCAAATGGTTCCTGCACCATCAACGTGAGTTATACGGCGACCGGGCTGAACCCGCAGACCGGCTGGCTGCAGATCACCGACAATTCCTCGACCACGAACGGGATTCAGTCGGTGGCACTGACCGGCAATGGCGCCTATCCCACAGCCACGCTGACCGGCGGCCCGCTCACCTTTACGGCCGTTGTCAATGAGAGCGCCAGCGCGGTGCAAACTCTCACGCTGACCAACACCAGCAGCGTGGTGCCGCTGACCGTTACATCCATTACTCCGCCCGAATATACGCCCACCAACGGCTTTGAGCAGTTGCCCACATCCACATGCGGCGCCGCCTTCCCTATCACGCTGCCCGCCGGCCAGTCGTGCAGCATCAACTTTGACTTTGCCACTAGCACGACCGGCACGTTCACGCAGATGGTTACCGTTACCGATAACGCCAACGGTGGCGCGACGCAGACCACGCAGTTGACCGGAACCGAGGGCGCGCCCATCGCCACCATCACGCAGCCCGCCACGCAAGAAATCAACTTCGGGTCGCTGCTGCCGGGAACCACCAGCGCGGCGATGCCCGTGATCATTCAAAATACCGGCACGGTCCCGCTCACCTTCTGCATGGCCTATCCCGCATGTATGCTCAACGCCTCGGCGGGCACGTCGGGAGTTCCCTTCCAGATCGTTGGCGTAGTGGCGGATCAATACTACGTGGATGGAAGCGCCTGCTTGGCCGTTGCTCCGCTCGCCGTGGGGGCAAGCTGCACACTCAATGTCTACTTTAAGCCAACCTTCGCGGGCAGGCTCAACGCCACGCTGGACATCAACGATGACTCCGGCGGCGCGATGTTGCGGGTGGGCAGATACTCCACGCAAACGGTTACGCTGAACGGCGTTGGCAATGTTCCCGTCGGCGGATCCACCTTCACCATTGCGAATGCGACCCAGTTCCTGGCTGCGGTGGGACAAACGCAGACGCAGACCGTCACGCTCACGCTGAATAATGCCGTGGCGCTAAACCCCATGACCATCCAGAGTGGATTCACCGAGTACTCGCTGGGCGGAGTCACCGGCTGCGCAGTCGATGGAATCACAATCAATCCCGCGGGAACCATCTGCCAGATACCGGTCACCTTTGCGCCAGTCTCTCCGGGCATTCGAACCGCGCCGCTGATCGTCACGACGACGGAAAACGGCGGAACGCCCTATGTCTTCGGCCTCTCCGGCACAGGAAGCGGCTCGCTTGCCGTGCTCACCCCCGGCATCATTACTCAGTTTGTGGGCGGCTATCTCGGCACGACATATACCGGGATCGGCGGCCCGGCCAGCCAGGCCGGGGTTGGATACCTCGAAGGCATAGCGGTTGATTCGGCCAACAATGTCTTTCTCTCCGATGAAGGAAACAATACGATCTGGCGCATCGACGGCGTCAGCGGCATCATCAACTATTACGCCGGTGGCCCCTGGCCCGACTACGGGCCGTCCTTCACCGATGGAAATACGGCCATCGATTCGAATATCGCGGAGGTCGGGCCGCTGGCGCTGGATGCCGCGGACAGGCTCTATCTCGGCGACTCGGATGGGTATGATACCGGGTTGGAGGGCCCCGCATCGGGACATAACCTTATACGCGTGATCGATCCGGTCAATAACATCATTACTTCTGTAGCGGGCAACGGCGTCGCCGGATGGCCCTCCCATGCACGCCTCTATCCGGGCGCTGTCATTCAAGTCGCAATCAGCAGCGTTAACTATCTCTTTACTGTACAACAGGGCGGCGTCACCGGCCCCACGGCTCCAACTTTTCCCGCTCTTGTCGGCAAGACCGTACAGGATGGCACGGTGGTGTGGATCAACTCCGGCAAGGGAACCACGCCGGGCTTTGGCTGCCCCGGCCAAACCGACTCCATCGGCGACGGCTGCACGGGCTTGAATGCGTTGCTGCCCTACGCCCCCGTCGGCCTGGTGCTTGACCAAGCGGGAAACATCTACTTCTCCGACGGCACGATGGTGCGCCGCATCGATGCGGCGACCGGCATCGTCACCATCTACGCGGGCAACGGAACCCCCGGCCACACTGGCGACGGTGGACAGGCCACGGCGGCCGAGATCTCGGGGGGTGATCTGGCCTTCGACAGCAGCGGCAATCTCTACATCGCGGAGGCGGCCGCGGTGCGCATGGTGGCCGGTCCCTCCTCGCAGACGCCGGGCGTGATCACCACCGTGGCCGGGACCGGCACACGCAACCCCGGCAACAACCAGGGCGGTACTGTCTGCGCCGGCGGCAGCGGCGACGGCGGACCGGCCACGGCGGCCGAGTTCAGTGGCCTGACCGGCATCGCCTTCGACGCGGCCGACGATCTCTATCTCACCGATGGCTCTGCCTGCCGTATACGCCGGGTCGATGCCGGAACCCATACGATTGTCACCGTGGCCGGCGCGGGCGGCGGTTACCTTTACGGCCCCGCATCCGCAGCCAACGACGGCAATCTGGGCGATGGCTTGGACGGCGGCGACGGCAACGCCTTCGGGGCGGCACTTCCCCAGGCGATTTTCACCCGCCTGGACGGCATGGGAAATATGTACATCGCGGAGTTCACCGACGGCGTTCGCAAGATCAACGTCTCCCAATCGGTGATGGACTATAACTTTGTCTACGCGCCCAACTATATGTACGGCGTTGATAGCAATGTTCCGATCGACACGCAAGCCGGCACGCCGCTGACCACGACGGTTCTGAATGCCGGCAACAATGGAGTCTTGAACTTTAAAAAGCCGTTTACCGATTCTCCCTGGGGCATCAATAGCGCCAACTGGACGCGCGACATCACCGGCCCCACCGGCAGCGCGGATTGCTACGACACGCGCAAAATCGGCGTCGGCTATGAGTGCCCCATCAATACCGGTTTCACGCCGCTGGTTGCAGGCTCGCCGCTCACCGGCACGACTACGGTGAACGACGACGCAGTCAACACGCCGCAAACCATCACGCTGATCGGCTCGGCCACCGGCACACCCGCCGATGTGACGCTGCTGCCCTTCCTGCTTTCGTTCTCGACGCCGCAGAACAGTTCCTCGGCGCCGCAAACATTAACGCTGTTCAACCATAACGCCACGGCGGTCACTGTCTCCATCAGCCTGGCGGGCGTCAACATGGCGGACTTCTCAATGGATGCCAGCCAATGCCCCGCGACACTGGCGGCAAATACCGGTTGCCCTATCAACGTCTCCTTCAATCCGCCGCTGCTAGGAGGTGGCAATGCAGACAATGCTCCCCCGCCCGACATTCTGAAGGCGCAAGTGGTGGTGCTTGACAGCGACACGAATACGCCGAAGCTGGTCTCCAACCTGATCGGCATTGGAACGCTGCCCGCGGCGGCTGCAACCATTCCCCTTCCGATCACGGAGACCATCCACGTTTCGGATGCGTCAACCGTGGTTGTGCCGACTCCATTGACAATCATCGAAAACGTCCAACTGTCGGATGCGCCAACAATAATAGTGCCGACTCCATTGACGATTATCGAGAACATCCAACTCAGCGATGCGGAGCCGCCCGTCTCAGCTTGGCTTCCATTACAGTTGCCGATTCTAGAGATGATTCACGTGTCAGACACGTTGCCTTCCGTTGCGCTTGCGCAACAGTTGCCGATTCTGGAATCCATTCACGTATCGGACGCGCTGACCTCACTGACGCCATCTCTATTGCTGCCCATCAGTGAACAGATACACGTTACCGATTCCGTGAGCTTGTTAAAGAGACTGCTGGCGCAGACCATCACCTTCACCGACAGCCTGCCCGCCTCGGCTCCTTACAGTGCAGGTCTCTCTTACACGCTTTCGGCCAACGGCGGCGCCTCCGGCAATCCCGTCATCTTCAGCGCTACCGGTCCTGCAACCGTAAACGGCAACGCGCTCAGCATTAACGGCTGGGGCACGGTCGTGGTGGCCGCGAATCAGGCGGGCAACGACAACTATGCCGCTGCGCCGCAGGTGACGCAGAGTATCAACATCATCCAGGCGGGGCCGCCCGTTGCGGCTAAGCTCTCAAGTCCCACATCGGGCGCGACGCTGGCAGCTTCCGGCCAGACTTTCATGTGGAATCCCGTCGCCGGAGCCACAGGCTACACGCTTTGGCTGGGAAGCAGTGCGGGCACGGGCAACCTGTATGACGGTCATACGGCCGGCAACACTCTCACGGTCAGCAACCTGCCGGTGAACGGCAGCACGATCTATGCGCGGCTGATCACCAACTTCAGCGGAGGAACCTACGCATACTCCGACACGACCTACACGGCGGTCTCGCCGGCTGCGCTGAGCTCACCCTCGTCTGGCGCAACGCTGGCAGCTTCCGGCCAGGTCTTCAGCTGGGCACCCGTTGCCGGAGCCACCGGCTACACGCTTTGGCTGGGAAGCAGTGCGGGCACGGGCAACCTGTATGACGGTCATACGGCCGGCACCACTCTCACGGTCAGCAACCTGCCGGTGAACGGCAGCACGATCTATGCGCGGCTGATCACCAACTTCAGCGGAGGAACTTACGCATACACCAGCACGACCTTCACGGCGGTCTCGCCTGCCACGCTGAGCACACCCTCGTCTGGCGCAACGCTGGCAGCTTCCGGCCAGGTATTCACCTGGAATCCCGCCGCCGGAGCCAC
>Ga0326727_10000965_pt1 | contig 112043 bp, 101 predicted proteins | sample MB2enrmetagenome_FD_207643 | JGI IMG/M metagenome (GOLD analysis project Ga0326727, IMG submission 207643) | Lab enriched peat soil microbial communities from McLean, Ithaca, NY, United States - MB29MY | ecosystem: Environmental > Terrestrial > Soil > Wetlands > Peat | place: USA: New York...
ATCGTTAACGCCATTAAACAGATAAGAGACGCTTTCGTTTAAAATATAACTTGCCCCAGTTAGCTCCAAAGCAATCGGAGAAAAACTATGATTTCAGAAAATCCATTCGATCAACTTCGCCAAGAATGCCAAACAGTATTGGCAAACGCGTTGAAGAAGGCTTTGCCCGAAATAAAAAAGCCAAGTATAACGCTAAGTAAAACACCAAACATTGAATATGGCCAGTTAGCTTCCTCACTGTGTTTTGAGTTGGCAAAGAAACTAAACCAAAAACCAATAGACCTTGCGGGGCATATAGTCGCTGCAATCGATAAATCCAGCTTTAAACTGATTGAGAAGGTTTCATGTGCAGGTGCAGGATACATAAATTTTCATGTTAACTTCGCCAAGTTTTCAGCTTTAACTTTGGAATCGGTTAAGCAGTTAAAGTTTGATTACGGCTTTGTTAAGACTGCTGAGCCGACTAAAATTATCGTTGAACACACAAGCGTCAACCCGCTTCATCCGATCCATATTGGGCAAGCCAGAAATCCCATGCTAGGCGACGCTTTAGTACGTATTCTAGAGTGCAGGGGAAATAAGGTTTCACGCCATTACTACATTGATGATGTTGGCAGGCAATCATCTGTTGTCGCTTACGGTTACGAAAAGCTTGGCAGACCGAAACCCACAGAGAAACCAGACCTTTTCGTTGGCAAAATCTACACCGTTACCAGCTGCCTTGTTGAAATTAAACGTTTGAAAAAAACACGTGAACTCGCTATTGCTATGCATTCAGCTGACGATTTAGTTAAGGCAAATAGGGAAATTGATGAGTGGATGTCAATTGCCGCTGAACTTAAAGAAAAATATCCAGTGCTCTTTGAAGCGTTGATGGCTAAAATTGGTGAAGACCAAAATCCAGAGGAAGAAATAAACCGGCTGAACCGTGCCTACGAGGATGGGGAACCTAAAGCTAAACAGTTGATCCGCGAAGTCAGCGATCTGTGCCTTGAAGGTTTCAGAGAAACCATGAAACGGGTTGAAGTCACTTATGACTCGTGGGATTGGGAAAGCGACTTCGTGTGGAGCGCCCAAGTTAGTGAGGTTCTACAGAAACTGAAGACTTCACCGTTTGTTTACAGTGAAAAAGGCGTGTTGGAGTTTGATGCTGACAAAGTTGTCTGCGCCTTGAATTTGAAGGATAAGCTGGGTTTGGGCGAGGATAATGAGGTTCCACCGTTAACGCTTGTACGTGCTGACGGCACCACATTGTACACTACTCGTGACATAGCTTATACGCTATGGAAGTTTAAGCATGCACAAAAAGTCATCAACGTTATCGGTATGGAGCAGTCGCTGGCACAGCTTCAGTTAAAACTTGCGCTATACGCGTTAGGCTACAGTGTATACGCTGAGAACTTAGTGCATTTCGCTTACAATTTGATTACTTTGCCCGGTTACAAGATGAGCAGCCGCAGAGGACACTACATCACTTTAGACGAAGTTCTCGACGAAGCGGTCCAACGAGCCTACGAAGAAGTTTCGAAGCGCTCCCCACAGCTCTCCGAGGAAGAAAAACGCAAAATCGCCAGCTTCGTCGGTTTAGGTGCTGTGCGTTACGCGCTTGTGGACGTTGATTCTTCAAAGCCCGTCATATTCACTTGGGAGCGTGTGCTCAACTTCGAAACCAACAGTGCACCATACGTACAATACACTCATGCAAGGGCATGCAGTATTTTGCGCAAAGCAGCAAGAGAACCGGAAAAACCAGCATTTGCGCTTCTCTCGGAAAAGCTTGAGCGCGAGCTCATCTTAAACATTGCAAGCTTCCCAGATACGTTCATCGAAGCCACAGAATACTTAAAGCCGAACTTGATTGCCGATTACACGAATGCGTTAGCAGACAAATTCAACACTTTCTACAACGCACTTCCAGTCATTAAAGCCGAAACGCAGAAGCTCAGCGACGCACGCATCGCATTAACGCAAGCCGTACAAATCGTAATGCATAACGCCTTAACCCTAATCGGTGTTGTAGCACCAGAAAAAATGTAGCTAACCAGAGCACTAAGGGGTCTACTTTTAGCTATTGAAATCACTTAACAAAAAGAGGGCGAGAGGGAGCCAATTTTGTTGATGAATTTCTCTAGCTAAATTGAGGCAGGCGGGGGCCGTTGAATTCTGCATATTCACTGTGGACTAAATTTAGCACAATTAGGCTGTTACCGCATGGTTGGTTGATTTTTGGGATGGCAAATTTCATATACAAGCCCATTAATCTACAACGAGGTGCACATTAATGAGCGATCCATACTTCAAAAAGAAACTTGAACCAATCAAAGTCAAACAAAAAAGCATCTCGCAACTTTTAGCTGAAATGAGCAGAACCGCTTACCAGGGAAGAAAGCTTGGTGAAGCCGTTGATGTTTGGGAAAACATGCTTAAAGAAAAAGATTTGACCATAGCCATGGGCTTTGCGGGTTCCATGAGCACAGCGGGACAATGGACCATTATTAATTGGCTTATAGAAAACCGCTTCATCGACGTGCTGGTTTCCACGGGCGCTAACGTTTCAGAAGACATTGTTGATGCTATGGGTTTGGGTTACTGGCAGGGAAGCCACATGGTTGACGACTCAGCGTTGCTGAAAGCGGACGTTAACAGGTACTACGATGTTTTCGGGAAAGAGACTGATTACCGCAAGATGGAAGAAGTGGTCACCGACTTCGTCATGACCTTAAAAACCGATTACAATTACACATCAGCAGAATTCCTATACCTGCTCGGCAAATACTTAGGCAAGAAAAAGATTCCCGCAATCTCCGCGGTTGCAGCGGCAAACGGCGTTCCAATCTTCAGCCCAGCCATGGTTGACAGCGCCTACGGCGAAACCTTCCTCATGGCAAAAAATCAGGGACACAGCGTCCATATCGATTCGGTCAGGGAATTTGACGAGTTCATCAGCATAGGCACAAAAACCAAGGATGTCGGCGTGGTCTACATAGGCGGCGGCGTCCCCAAAGACCTAACACAACTCATCGCCATATCAGTTTCACCGATGACCCAGGACCAAGGAGTAAAAGGCAGAAAAGGCGGCTTACGCAAAGGCCTACAAGAATACTACTACCCCCACAAGTACGCCATACAAATAACCACAGACTCACAGCAATGGGGCGGCTTATCAGGCTGCACACTGGAGGAAGCCATCAGTTGGGGCAAAATCAACAGCCAAGAAGGAACACGAGCAGTATGCTACTGCGACGCAACAATCGCACTGCCACTAATAGCCCATGCATTGTGCGAGCGCGTTCCAGAAAAACGAAAAGCGCCAGACATGAGCTGGCTATTCAAAGGCGTCCAATAGACGCCCAATTTTAAATTTTTGTCATATCTTTTTAAATCGATGTGTCTTCAATGGCTTGAGTGATTCCTTAACCACTCAGTAACTTCTTCAACACCAGCTTTATCCATGGCTATTCTGAGCGTTATAGAGACTGCATCATCTATGCTACTGTTTATGTCAATACCATTTTCATTCAAGAATATCAGCGCCGCCATGTAGCCTGTTCTCTTGTTAGCTGCTTCAAAAGGGTGACCTTTAATCAGTTCCCGCATTAAGACTGCTGCCTTCTCAAAAAGGTCGGGGTAGAGCTCCCGTCCATACAGGCATTTCTTAGGCAGTTCCAAAGCCAACTCCAAAGCGCTTGGATTTAAAATAAACGAACGTTAAGCTATTTTGTTGTGTGTTGCAAAAATTATGGCTCGGTGCAATTCCTCTATAGTCTGGCGATTAAGATATCTTACAATTCGGCGAGTTTTTCCAGAAGAACTTTGTTTCGCTTGATGCTTTGAGCCATGCGCTTTCGGAACTTTTCGTCCAGAACTACCTCTTCCTCTATGCATCTCTCCGCCTCAACCTTCAACTCTGCCATTTTATCAGTCCCTACGGTCGTTAATAGTACTTTGCATGGATAAAGATTTTGCCCTTTTTCCTTTGTTTAGCTAAAAATGCCCAATCATTATTCGGAAAGGTACCCCCTACAATAACCTACGGAAGAACTCGGCGGTATGCCGCTGCGACGCGACGATCGCATTGCCACTCATAGCCCACGCACTCTGCGAATGCATGCCGGAAAAACGGAAAGGACCAAACATGTTCTGGCTCCTAAAAGGCGTAACTTAAAATCTCTAACTTTTTATTTTCTTTTTGCCAAGTTTATCAGAAGCGCGTTGGTCATTTTTGGCATGATTACTGTGGCGTCGCCTTCTATCATTATGCGTTTCTACGATAGCATCAGTGGCCGCGATCTCGGTCTTCCCTGATAATCTCTGTTGAGGACTCAGTAGTTCCTGTCTTTTTGCCCAGTTTAGTCCTAAATGTGTCAGTTTCTTTCAAGATTCGCTTTAGCTTGCTAGTGTTAATCTTTCCTTTCATTTTCGTTTTCCAGTTTAAGTTTAATTACTTTTGTTAGGCGTTTTTCTTTTTGCTTTTTGTTTTTTCTTTAATTTTTTATTTTCAGCTTCAATTTGGTCGATGGTTAGTGTTTCGGTAGCTTTCTTTAATTCAACTACCGAATCTCCGTAGCATTCTCTGATTTCACTTATAAATTCTATCGCTCTCTTAGCCCCCAGTTCCTTGACCAACGCTTCAAATGGAACTTCAACAGTAGCAACTTCAGAAGCCATTTTTCATTCCCATCTTCTTTTTATCGCTTAGTCTGTCCAAGAGTGCGCTGGTCATTATTGGCATTATTACTGTTGCGTCTCCTTCTATCATTATGCGTTTTGCTTTTTCGTTGATTTTTCCCCATGAAACCGCTTCCCGCGGCCTCGCGCCGCTGAGGCTTCCGTCCCACTCGTCCGCCGTGGTAATGTAAACAACGTAATCTAAGCCGTCTTTGAATTGGTTCCACCAAATCGTATGATGCTTGCTGATGCCTCCGCCGACGATGAGGGCACCGCTTTTCTTGGCGTCGAAAACGATGTTGTTGAGGTCGCCTTCGTCTTTAAGCAGGTTAATTCTAAAGTCGCGGTGGTCTTGGCTGAAGAACCAGAGTTGGTAGCCTACTGAGCCGTCAGTTATGCCTGGCACGAAAACTGGAATGTTGTTTTTGGCTGCCCAATAAAGAATCGAGCTCTCGTTGCAGCAGCGTAACCCTATTTCGCGGCATAGTTCGCTGGTTGAAAGCTCGCGTTTGCCTTCCTTGTATAAGTCTTGAAGCATGGCTTGGATTTTCTGCTCTATTATTATGCCGTAGCTGTCGTTTGGCACAAGCACGTTTCCAAGGCGGTTTACTCCTTCTTGGTGCAGTTTAGAATCGTTCATTATGAAGCTGCCTTTGTAGTAGTCTTTCCAGCAGCGTGCCACGTCATGGTCAAGCGTTCCACAAGTCGTAATTAAAACGTCAACGAGTTTGCGTTTAACCAGCTCTTTAATTACTCCTCGCGTGCCGGTAGCCACTATGTCGGCCGTAAAAGAGAGGAACTTTACACAGCCCTTCGAATTAATCATGGCTTCCATTATGCTGACGCCTACAGCAAGCTTGCCCGCGGTGAAACCCCACGCCTTATCCATCTGGTTAACAAGCTCATCCACAGACATTTCTTCGCTAAATTGGTAATCTTTCACTGCTTCTTTATGTTTCTTATGTGCTTCTTTAGGCATGACGCTGATCTCCTGTGCACTGGATAAATGAACGTTATAATAAATAGGTGTCGAAAACCGACTCTGAGGCTATTCTGACAGGTAAGTGATGATTCTTTGGTAAATGTCGTGGTCCATTGAGTCTTCGTAGCCCGCGTAGATGCTCGGGTTATCGTTAACTTCGACAACAACGTAGTTGCCGTCTACTTCTTTGATGTCAACGCCATAGAGCCCTTTCCCAACCACACTGCAAGCCTTCAATGCCACTTCCCTAAGTCTAACTGGGATTTCTTGTCTCTTGATGCTTACAGTTCTGCCCCAAATAACGGTTGGTTTGCCTCGGAGTTTGGCGCCATGCTTCCATTTACCCTTAGGAATCATGTACTTACACACGTAGAGCACATCGTTGTTCAGTACGCCGACTCTCCAGTCGAAAGCTGTTGGCGTAAACTTTTGAATCGCTAAAACGTCAGATTTCTTAAAGAACCGTTTAGCAACATCTCTAAAGCTTGTTTCGCAAGCAGCCTTCTCCACGTAACGCGAGAAACTTGTGTAAGGCGCTTTTATGACAACCGGTTTTCCGAGTGCGTCGAATGTGTCGCTGATTTTTTTATGGTGCAGTTCATCTTTGTTTAGGAACATGGTGGGAATATACGGCACATTGTACTTCTCGAATAATGCGTACTGATGGATTTTGTTACCGCAAATAGTTATTGATTCAGGATCATCAATAACTTTCAAGCCCAGTTCCCATGCTGTTTTAGACACAACGTACGCCGTATTCAAGGGGTCGGTTGTTGCCCTAATGAAAACCGCATCATATTTTGCAACGTCTGAAATGTCTTCACGGAACAGAAAATGGAATTCTCGCCCTTGTTTTTCTGCGGCTAACTTGAAGTTTTGAAGCGCGTCTTCCTCTCTGGGATCAGAGAAATTATATTTCTCAACAAAGCAGGCGATTTTAGACACCGAAGGCTTCACCCTGCTCAGAAATGAGCGAGACCTCTTTTGAAATTATTAGCAAATCTTGTTCGGAAAGCTCCTCTCTATTTACGGGTTGCAGTCCACAAAGATAAGCTTTGTCAACTGTTTTTTGTATGTGGAGTTTGCAAAGTGGGATTTTGAAGGTTTTGTAAACTTTTTCTGCGATCTTTTGCAATTGAGGGTCTGAGTTGGTTGTTTTGCCGAAGAAGGATTTGACGGCGAAGAGTTCACCTTTTAGGGGTTGGGCACAAACGGCGAATTTGTAGTTCATGCCTAGGCTTTTCACGGCGCGGTAGAGCGCACTTTTGTTGTGGGCGACTTTGTAGCCGTCGTAAATGAAAGGATTCACTGCAAAGAGAATGACTGGGAAGCCGAGTTCGTTGGTTATTTTTTTAACAGAATCTGTGACGAGGAAGGGCAAGGTGGGTACCCCAGCTTTAGCTGCTCTGAGAAGGAGAATCGGGGTTCTGCTTGAGTCAATAATGTTTTCGCACGATGGAATAACACGGTTGCCGAGAATTTCAGCGTGCATAGAAACATAATAGCCTGTTTTGAGGTATCGATATTCGTTGTTGATGTTGAGGGTGGCTTCTTTGATTGTGGAATCTAGAAACGTCGCAGGCTTCATTATTTGCAAATTAGTGGTTAGGTCGATATTTGAGACGACCAACACGGTCATAAGACACCAGGTTAATCAAAAGGCGTTATTACTGCAGTTATATTTAAGATTAACTATCAATATATTCGGATCCAAAATTGACGCTAAAGAAAAAGAGGCATAGTCTACGTATAAACCGCTTGAAGTGCTTGGGCCAGAACATGAATTTTCGCTCGTAAACCAAGAACTAAAAGTCCTGCCAATTACTGACAAAATAATAAAGGATTACTGTGGAAAAATCATCAACTTCGTGGAGTTGCCCACCTTCACCTTTGGAAAAGAGATACAACTTCACGTAATGGAAATAAAAGCGAGCTCTCCTTTCAAGTCGCCTGTCAAATTTGAAGAGACAATGCAAAACGCGGTCTCAACCCTAAACCAAATCGTACATAAACATGGAGCCCTGCTTCTTGGAACAGGCATGCATCCTCTGCTTAAGCTAGAAGATACCGCCATCTGGTCCCACTATCACAGAAAAATCTATCAGGAATACGGCAAAATCTTCAAGCTAAACCAGCATGGGTGGCTAAACATACAAAGTTTCCACTTAAACCTCCCATACCGAAAAGAAGCCGACGGCATCCAAATGCATAATTTGCTAGCTAACTTGTGCGCTTATCTTCCAGCAATCGCTGCTTCTTCGCCAATCTATGAAGGCAAAGCCGGTCCCGATGTCGACAACCGACTGCATTTCTACAAGATAAACCAGAAAGAAATCCCATCCGTAACGGGTGAAATCATCCCTGAATATGCTGACTCGTTTAGTCAGTACAAACATGAGGTTATTGGGAGGTATTCCGAGGCTTTATCTAAAGCTGGCGCAGGCAAAATCTTGCTGTCAAGAGAATGGGTTAATTCAAGAGGCGTAATTTTCCGCTTTGACCGCTCAGCCCTTGAAATCCGAGTGATGGATGAGCAGGAATGCATTAAATCCGATGTGGCTTTAAGCTGTTTCATACGTGCCACCCTCAGAGGCTTAATTGCCTTAAAGGCTGAGCTTTTACCGCATGACCTGTTAGTCAAAGACTTCAACGCGGTAGTTAAGGAAGGGTTAAACGCTCAAGTCTTAAGCCCTGATGGTAAAACAGCAAGGCAGGTGTGTCAACACTACTTTGATTTGGCGCTTGACTACGCTGATGAGGATGAGAAAAAATACTTATGGCTTATTAAAAAGCGCCTTGAAGAAGGCAATCTGTCTGAACTCATTCGAGATAGGGTATTGAGGCGCGCAGGAAAAACTGATTTCCGCGAAGCAATCATAAACGTTTATTCAACGCTTATTAAGTGCCTCTCCGATAATGAACCATACTTTTAAAAAAATGGTGCCTCTCAATGCCTGAAGATGACAATGGACTAACCTTTTCGCTTGATGTTTGTAGACGATGCAAAATAGGCTGCTGCCAAGACGCAAAACCACCACTAACCGAAGAGCGAAAAAAAATCATAAAGGAATACTTAGAAAAACAGAATATTAAAATTGAAAAACCATTCGTTAAAAAAGGCTACTCTTATCCGGCAGTTGATGAACTTGTTTTCTGCGGGTTTTTCAACAAACTAACTGGAAAATGCTCGGTACACCCAGTTAAGCCTGAAACATGCAGGGCAGGTCCAGTCACATTTGACATTAACTTTTCAACTGAAAAAGTTGAATGGTTCCTTAAAAACCCAGAAATCTGCGCTTTTGCAGGATTATTGTATAGCAACAAGGCTGGTTTTAAGGAGCATTTTGAAGTGGCTAAAAAAGAATTAATTCGACTCATCAGTCAGTTAGACGCTGACGAGTTGCGCGCGATTGTGAAAATTGAGGAGCCGCAGACATTCAAAATCGGCGAAGACGACTTGCCCTTAGAAGTTATTAGAAAGCTTGGCTTGAAATAGTCTGAGCACCACTTTCACGCTACTGAAAACTATCTTGGCGAGTTTATGATCTTTCTTCAGCTTGCTCGTTCTAAAACCATAGCCATTCCTTGTCCCCCACCGATGCATAAGGCTGCTAGTCCATACTTTGCTTTGCGTCTTTTCATCGAATGAATTAATGTGACGACAATTCTTGCTCCGGTGCATCCTATCGGGTGGCCTAGCGATATGCCGCTGCCATAAATGTTGGTGATGTCTAGACTCAATCCGAGTTCTCTCATACAGGCTATAGCTTGAGATGCGAAAGCCTCGTTCAGCTCTATAACGTCTAAGTCATCTAAAGATATGCCAGCAATCTTCAACGCTTTCTTAACGGCAGGTATAGGGCCAAGACCCATGTACGCGGGATCAACCGCGCCAGACGCAAATCCCAAAATTCGTGCTATTGGTTTAAGGTCATATTCGGCGCATTTTTCCTCTTTCATAAGGAGCACTGCTGAGGCTGCATCGTTTATGCCTGAGGAATTGCCTGCGGTTACTGTACCGTTTGTCTTAAATGCTGGTGGAAGTTTGGACATTTTTTCTAAACTAGTTTCCATCGGTCTTTCGTCAGTATCAAAAATTGTTGTTTCTTTATTCTTTTGGATGATTGGGATTGGAACAGTTTCTTCTTTAAATATTCCTTCCTTGATGGCGCTGCGGGCACGCTTGTGGCTCAAAAAACCAAGTTCATCCTGTTCTCGCCTAGTTACGCAATATTTTTCCGCGATGTTCTCTGCGGTTATGCCCATGTGGTATCCATAGAACGTCTCGAACAGTCCGTCTAAAACCATGAGGTCCTGTACTTCTCCTTGTCCGCTTATGTCCATTTTGTATCCCCATCTGGCTCTTGACAGGGCATATGGTGCATTACTCATGCTCTCCATGCCTCCCGCGATAATGACGTTGGCTGAACCGGTCATTATGGCTTGGGCACCAAGACTTATCGCCTTCAAACCAGAAGCACATACTTTGTTTACGGTAAAGGCATTGGTCTCTTTGGGGATTCCTCCGTAGATAGTTGCCTGTCTAGCTACGTTTTGTCCTTGTCCTGCCTGTAAAACATTGCCCATGATCACTTCGTCGATTTGGATTTCTGTCGCTGAATCATCCCATGTGTAAAACTTTTTCTCAAGCTCAGTTATTCCTCCAACCAGCACCTTAGGCCTGAACATTACATTCTCCACTGGAGGAATTGGGCGTAAGTTATTTCTTTTTAAGACCTCGTTGACAACCTTGCTTCCGAGTTGAACTACACGTATATCTCGAAGAGCTCCTCCAAAGTTACCAATTGGCGTTCTAACTCCGCTAGTAATAACAACTTCATTCATTTTCAACGAGCAAACCCCGTTAAACCTGTTGTAAAGAATCTAAAGATAATTTAAGTCTTTCACTAAAAAAGATTTTTCACTTAACGTTCGAAGACTTCAAGGCATCTAAAATATCCTGAAGCATTGCTAATGTAAGAGGGCATCGTTCTTTAGAGGTGAAAAAGGTAAAAAGCCTTGTTTTCCGCAATCGCTGCGGTTAGGCGTAACAATTGGCTTATGACCCAAAGTCTAAGAAGCCAGTATCCTTCAATTTCAATGCTAAAGTAAAGTTGCCTATGAATTGGATTTTCCCTGCGAAAAAAGCTTGTGTAGCGCTTAACTTTCCGCTTATCAAGTCCATAAAATCGCTGTCCGCAATTTTCACTGTTAACGTGGGTGAAGGGTGGATTCCTTCGGTTACCTGTAATGTTTGATTTTTTATAGTGGCTATCCAGTCGCCTCCGTTTGGACCGGTTAAATTTAATTGAACTATAGCGTCGATGCTCACCGCTTTTTCAGGCTTGAAAATGGCTGGCAGCGTTTTTTCGAGAAACTCCTTAGGCGTTTTAGTTTCCATCACTTTCAACTCACAATTATTGAATATTTTTAATAGTTATCTGAATAGATCTTTTTCTTTCGGTCTTGTAAGCAGGGTCGCTGATGCATCTTCAGTCGTTTGGTAATTGTACCCTCGGATAATTGCGGCTGGTATCCCTTCATTCGCTTGGCCAATCACGAGTTCTGCTGCAGAGGACAATTCGTCGGCGATGGCGGTTTGTTTTATTTTTAGAACGTAACCAAAGAGGTCTTTTTCGCCTCGTCTGTCTCTAATAGGCTTTATTCCTGCGACGCCAACTGCCACGTTTATTTCCCCCATGCGCAGGGGTCTTCCATGCGTATCAGAAACGATTACTGCAACGTTGGCTCCTGTTAACCGTTTTATTTCTTGTCTTATGTTTTGTGCAGAGGCGTTTGGGTTTTTGGGCAGTGGCACAACGTTTCTGTCGCCTGAAACGTTAGACCTGTCTACTCCGGCATTGGCACAAATTACTCCACTTTTGGTTTCTGTTATTATGCTGTTCTGGCCAATCCGCACTATGTCTTTGGTTTCTCTGAGAATAACCTCAACTAGAGCAGGTTCTTTGTTTGTTTGTTGCGCTATTTCCTTTGCCTTTTCCGAAGGTGTGATTTCGTTAAGGTTGATTATGTTTCCTTCCGCTTTTGAAACGGCTACGTGGGTGACAACGATAACGTCTTTATCTTGGATGGGTGTCTTCTGATTTTTTGCAGCATTAACTATCAGTTCAGCTATATTGTTCCCTTTCTGTATTAACGGTAAACCTTCAACTGCAATTACTTTTACCGGTTCCATGCTTATGTCCTCGATGAATAATTGAATAATAGGTGGCTACATACGCACATTCACTTTAAAGCTTATCTGCATTTAAAGTCAAAAGCGGGTGCAAACCAGCTTTTTGAAAATACATTACGGCATGCTTTAAAAAAAAATTAGTAAGAAAACAGATGAAAAGAAAGTTAAGGAGGCATTTTTGCATTGATTAGCTGTCTTAGCTCCTGAACTTTTGGAGCTTTCCTAGCATCTCTTTGTCGCCTTCGGCGTCTCCAGCACAGGTTGCAATTATGCCGTCTACGAGGCCATTGAGCTTAGCTGCTTTTTCTTCAACCGTATCCATGGTTGCGGCGGTTGGCCACCCGATCATTTTAACTGTTTCTACGTTTTTGGCTGTTCCAACTAGGAAGTATGCGTAGACTGGCTTGTTCAGTTTCTTGCATTCTGCTGCTACTTGCTCTAGAGTTGGGAAGGATTTGTCTTCAAGCCTCATGAAGTAGATAAAGTCCCATGGCTCTCTCACACGGGCAAGGGTTTCGTCTATAGATCGTCGTGCTGTCAGTAAACAGCCTAGCTTTATGTTCTTAGTTTTCACCGTGTTACGTATGAAGTCTCGGGCTTCCTCAGAGGACGCCAACATTGTTATGGGCTCTCCGTACTTGGGTTTGTCGCCCATGGTTATTGCCAAACCGTCGAGACCTATAACGTCTGCAGCCAATGCTAAACCTCCTACTTCGACTGGTCCTTTGTAGTGCAGTATAAATATTGGTACGATTATTTTTTCAGGGTATTTAGTTTTGAGGACGCAACTTACAACTGTACCGCTGGGTGCTGGAAAGCCAGCTGCGCTGTCAGTAACATTCCATCCATCAACTAGATCTTTGATTTCGTCTGCAAGCTTCAAAAATTTGCGTGTAGGGACGAACTCGTTTAGTATTTTCATGGAGATTTCATCTCGGGTTAAAGGGAAGATAGCTTTAGGTTAAAAAATCTTTTGCATACGAAATTGCGCTTTAAAAGTTAAAGTTTTTTTCCCGTTAACGTCTGTTGTTAGATGCAACTTCGCAATTTTTTGCCATTACTCTAAAAATGTTTACGTTGACGCTCAGGGTCCAAAAAATGATAGAAATACGCTCTTTAGTCGCGTACCTAAACATTTTTAGGCTACTTAACTCTGACATTTTCCGAGCTAGGCTGTAGCTTTTGCTATGGCTTTTCTGGTGCCTAATCGTGGTTGTCTTTGCAATCGTACCAGTGAAGAGGCTTGGAGTTTCCAAGAGAAGGCTCTCAAAGTTTCTTAGTCCACAAGAACGTAAATTATTGACTATAGCTATGCTTGAAGACGTCTTGAAGGCGTTAAAATCGTCAATTGTTCATGAAATTGTGGTGGTAAGCAGTGACCCCAACGTTCGCATGATTGCTGACAAGTTTGGGGTTTCCCTTTTTTCGCCCAGTCATAATGGTTTGAATCCAGCTGTTGAAGAAGCTACTGCTTGGTGCATGCGTAACCAAGCTGATTCCGTGCTTGTTGTTCCAGCTGACATTCCGCTTCTATCTTCTATGGATGTGAACAAAATAGTCGAATTAGGCAACTGCAACGGGTCAATTGTGGTCTTATCTCCTTCGAACAACGGCGGAACAAACGCTATTTTCCAAAAACCCCCCGATCTACTTTTTGCTCATTTTGGATATAGGAGCTTTGCAAGATATTTCAGGCAGGCTCGAAGCAAAGGAATTTCCATCAGGTTTCATTATTCAACTTCAATTGCTCTGGATGTTGATTGCGAAGAAGATTTACTGAAACTGTTTGAAAGTCCAATCGCTAACAATTCGAAGCGTTTTTTGGAAGAAGCAGGCTTTGCAAGCAAGGAACCGAAGAAAACATAGTTCTCTTGACATGTAAAACTCCCTTGAAAGGGGCGTAAACTTGATTTTTTTATGAAGAATTGTTGGAAACAGCGATAAAAGCCTTATTTAGTGGAAACTGGCTATTTCTAGTTTTTAGCTAGAAACGAGGAATGGATATATGTCAATCGAGCAAATTGACAAAATCATAGACAAATATGTGAATGAAAAAGGCGTTTTAATCCAGCTTCTTTTGGATATTCAGGGCCAGTTAAACTGGATACCTAAAGAAGCAATTATGAGGATACACGAGAGGCTGAAAATACCTGTCAGTGAAATTTATCGGGTCGCGAGCTTCTACACGGCGCTAAGCCTCAAACCCCGAGGACGCCATCTTGTTCGTGTGTGCGCTGGAACCGCTTGCTATGTGCGTGGGGGCCCCAGAGTTCTAGATTCGGTGGAACGCACCTTAATGATTAAACCTGGCGAAACTACCAACGATAAAATTTTCTCTCTGGCAACCGTCAATTGCTTGGGTTGCTGTGCCCTTGGACCAGTTGTAGAGATTGACGGTCAGTATCACGGTAAACTTTCTCCCTCAAACATCGGGCAACTTCTTTCCAAGTATGCCCAATCGGAGACGAAAGAATGCGTTTAAACTCTCCTGCTGATTTGGAAGAACTTAGAAAAAAGATAATCGCAAAGGTAGATCCCCAGAAACCAGCGGTAACCCTATGCATAAGCACGGGCTGCGAAGCTCTTGGAGCTAAAGACGTTCTGAAAGCCTTCAAAGAAGAATTCAAGAAGCAGGGCTTAGAGGGTAAGATTGACATTAAAGAAACCGGTTGCTTGGGTTTCTGCGAAAGAGGCCCGCGAGTTGTTGTATACCCCGAGGATATTGCCTACTTTAAGGTGCAAGCTTCAGATGTACCCGAAATAGTTTCAAAGACTCTTCTAAATAAAGAAATAGTTGAACGATTACTCTACGTTGATCCTAACACTGGAGAAAAAGCGAAACGCCTCATTGATGTGCCCTTCTACAAGTATCAATACCGCCTTCTCATGGACAATAATGCGAAAATAGATCCGAAAAAGATTGAAGATTACATAGCGCTGGATGGCTATAAAGCACTATCTAAAACACTGTTCCAGTTAACCCCTGACCAAGTGATGGAAGAAGTGAAAAAATCTCAACTCCGAGGGCGCGGAGGAGGAGGCTTCCCAACTTTTCAAAAATGGGATTCCACACGTAAAACAGATGAAACCCCCAAATACGTCATCGTCAACTGTGACGAAGGCGACCCTGGTGCCTTCATGAACCGCGCTTTAATGGAAGGAAACCCTCACAGTATACTTGAAGGCCTCATAATCGCCGCTTACGCTATCGGTTCACATGAAGGCTTCATCTACGTGCGCCAAGAATACCCGCTTGCAGTTGAGAACATGCAGATGGCTATCGACCAAGCTACAGCTTACGGCTTGCTGGGGAATAATATTCTTGGGTCAGGATTCGATTTCAAAGTTAAAATTCACAAAGGTGCGGGCGCCTTTGTTTCTGGCGAGTCCAGTGCCCTCATGACAGCTATTGAGGGAAGAGTCGGTGAGCCAAGACCCAAGTATGTTCATACCTCGGAGAAAGGACTTTGGGATAAGCCAACTGTCCTGAACAATGTTGAGACCTACGCTAATATTCCGCTCATTATAAACAAAGGCGCTGAATGGTTTACTAAAATTGGTACAGCAGGCAGCAAAGGCACTAAGATATTCGCTTTGGCGGGCAAAGTAAACAACACCGGACTTGTTGAAATCGCCATGGGCATGACGCTAAGAGATATGATCTTTAAGATCGGCGGCGGCATCCGAAATGGCAAAAAGTTCAAAGCAGTTCAAGCTGGAGGACCTTCAGGCGGCATGATTCCTGAGCAGTACCTTGACACACCGGTGGATTTTGATGAGCTCAAAAAATTAGGCGCTATAATGGGTTCTGGCGGCTTAATCGTCATGGATGAGGATACCTGCATGGTGGATATGGCACGGTACTTCGTTAACTTCCTGTGCGACGAGTCATGCGGCAAATGTGTGCCCTGCAGAGAAGGATTGAAGCAGGCAAGAAAGATACTGACAGATATTGTTTCAGGCAAAGGTAAAGAAGGCGACATCGAAAAGCTCCGACAAATCGCTGAGACTTCAAACGCATCTGCGCTCTGTGCATTAGGACAAACTGCGGCGAACCCGATGCTTACGACTCTGCGATACTTCCCTGACGAATATGAAGCACATATCAAGGAAAAGCGTTGCCCAGCGCTGTCATGCAAACCACTCATAAACTTCTACATCGATCCAGCTAAATGCAACGCATGCACCTTGTGTGCGAGAAACTGCCCCGTGCAAGCCATCGACGGTGCGGTCGGCAAAATTCACATAATCGACCAGTCAAAGTGCACGAAATGCGGAACCTGCTTTGATACATGCAGGTTCAAGGCTGTCACGAAGATCTCTGGAGAACCTGTTCCACCACCAATCCCTGAGGAACAAAGGCTGAAAAAACCAGTTAAAAAGGCGACGTAAAATGGAGGTAAAAAAGATGGAATCGAACTTGAAAGAAATCACGTTGAAGATTGACGATCAAGAAGTAAAAGCCAAAGAAGGCGCAACCATCCTCGACGTCGCCAAGGGCTTGGGCATAAAAATACCCACGCTCTGCTACCTCAAAGCGCTCTCCACGTTCGGCTCCTGCCGCGTGTGCTCAGTGGAAATTGTGGACAAGCGCGGAAGAAGTCGACTCGTTACCTCCTGCAACTATCCTGTCGAGGAAGGGCTCGTCGTTTACACTAAATCGGAAAAGACTATCAAGAACCGCAAGACACTGCTTGAACTACTGCTAGCTCGCTGTCCAAAAGTTCCGAAGATTCAGGAAATGGCGCTCGAATACGGCATTCAGAAATCAAGTTTTTGGACTGAAGACGAAGATGAAGACTGCATTCTCTGCGGGCTTTGCACCCGGGTTTGTGACGAACTTGTCGGTGTTCACGCCATAAACTTTGCCAGACGTGGTGTAGAGCGAGAAGTTACAACGCCGTACCATGAGCTTTCCAACGATTGCATCGGCTGCGGCGCCTGCGCCACGGTTTGCCCAACAAAATCGAAGAAGACGCGGATAAACACGTATCCAGTCTTGGAGGAAGATGCGAAGCAGATTAACGAGCAGTTCCTGACGGGAACTTTCGACGAAAACATCGGTGTCTACAAAGACATCTTCGCTGGGAAAAGCACCTACGATGGACAGGACGGTGGAATGGCGACTGCATTGCTCGTTTCGGGCATGCAGAAGGGTATGTTTGACTCAGCCATAGTCGTTCTGCGGACAAACGGATATCAAGCTGAAGCGGTTGTGGCGGAAAACGTCGAAGACATAATCAAAGCCAAAGGCACAAAATACCTCCGAGTGAAGATGCTGTATTTGGTGGATGATTTGATAGCGAAGGGTAAACGGAAAATCGCCGTCGTCGGCACTCCATGCGAAGTTCGTGCTATAAGAAAGATTCAGCAGGCTCGGCTTGATGCGTACCCTGACCTGAAAATTACGGTTATCGGCTTGTTCTGCTTCGAAGCGTTCGATTACGAGAAACTGAAGGAAGCCACAAAGCGATTAATGAACGTTGACTTGGACGCTGTGGATAAGACGCAGATACACAAAGGCAAATTCATAGCCACCATCAAAGGAACCGATTACTCTGTTGCTGTCAGAGACCTTGGCGCTGCTCAAGAGCACGGCTGCGACTTCTGCGACGACTTCCCAAACAAATTTGCTGACGTATCTGTTGGTTCAGTGGGAAGCCCAGATGGATTCTCTACGGTTATCGTGCGGTCAGATGTCGGAACTAAGCTCTTGGAGAACCTTCAGGTAGCCAAGGGGGAAGTCAACAAAGAGGAAGTCACGAAGTTGGCAGTACTGAAAAAGAACCGTGCGAGGAAAAGCTTTGCAAAGATTGTACAGCCTGAAGTACAAGTGCAGGTTCCTGCAACCGTTCCACCAGCAAAAAGTGGCTGTTAAGCCCTTCTTTTCCTTTACCGATTTTACTTAGTAAAATTTTTTATACGGAAGGCTGAAAAGATGCTTGTCTATAAAAGCGGGGTATTTGATGGTTAACACTACCTATATTTCTGGAAACGTAAGCTTGATAGATAAAATTAAGCCACTATGGGAAGAGTTGAACCAGCAACATCTCAGCTTGTCGCCCTATTTCAAAGACTACTACCTAACTTTGACGTTTCAAGATAGGAAAAAAGCTATTTTGCAGAGATCTTTGGGCGGAGACGTCAGAGTTGATCTTGCTTTGGATTCTTCAGGTAAGCTCATCGGGTACTGCGTAACCAGCATTGATAACCTGGCCACGGGTGAGATTGATTCCATTTTTGTCAATCCACAATATAGGAAGCAGGGCATCGGCAGAGCGTTAATGGAAAAAGCACTGGAGTGGTTAAACAGTAAAGGGGTGAAAAAGAAGATTGTTTCAGTCGCTGTTGGCAACGAGCAGGTTTACAGGTTTTATTCACGGTTCGGCTTTCTCCCCAGAAGAACTTTGCTTGAACAAAAGCAGTAGAGCGTGTCCTTGGTTAAGTGTTTTCGTTTTCTCAAATTTGCAAGGAAACGTAAATTAACCTTGGAACGGGAATTGTTTTAGTGTGGGATTATGAAAGTTGCTGTTTCTGGTAAAGGCGGTGTCGGTAAAACCTTGATTGCAGGCGGTCTATCCTGCGGTTTTGTTGAGCGTGGATTGAAAACTATAGCGATTGATGCAGATTCCTCTCCAAATCTCGGTTTGACTTTAGGCTTATCCGCTGAGGAAAGTCGCAAAATCGTTCCTATTTCAGAGAACAAAGCGCTTGTTGAGTCTAAAACAAGCACGGGTTACTCGGGCGTGTACCGCCTGCAATTCACTGTTGACGACATAGTTCGCGATTACTCGGTTAGCACTCCGCTTGGCCCAAATTTGATTGTTATGGGTACAGTGCATTCGATGGATGCAGGATGCATGTGTGCGCCGAACGCTGTCATACGTGCTTTGCTTAGGCACTTAGTTGTGGAACGTGACGAGGCGGTTGTTTTAGATTTGGAGGCTGGCGTTGAGCATATTGGCAGAGGCACCGCCCGACAAGTTGATGCATTACTTATCGTTGCCGATTCAAACTTGAAATCGCTGGAAATTGCTAAGCACATACATGATATGGCTAAAGCCGCTGGGATGCAGCAGCTCTATCTTGTAGGAAACAGGGTCATGAACGAGGCTCAGAGGGAAGCAATCAGCAGTTTTGCAGAAAAGAACGGTTTGTCGCTGCTCACTTTTGTGCCCTTTGACCAGAAAATTGTCGAAGCTGATATGCTTGGTGAAACGCCGCTTAAAAACAAGGAAATCTCAGCGGTTAAAACCATAGATAATATATGCGACCTTTTGCTTATGAAAAAAGCATAATACTTTGAGGTTTACCAAAATGAAAACTCTGGTAACTATTGGTCGTGGGGGAACAGGCAAAACCAGTTTCACGGCTCTAATGACTAAATGCTTTATAGAATCTGGGCAAGCGCCTTTGCTGCTGGTTGATGCTGATCCTGACCAAAATCTTGCTGACATGCTTGGAATAGACCTTAAAGAGGCTGGAAAATCAACTATTTCAGAGTTGCTTGCCAGCACGTTCATTGAAAAAGGAGGAACCACAGTCGGCGTTTCTCCAACAGAACGAATTGAAAGCAGGATTTGGGAAAGCGGCTTGTATGAAAGTAAAAATTTTGACTTCCTAGCAGTCGGCACCAAATGGGTTGAAGGTTGCTACTGCATGCCAAACGCTGCGTTAAAAGGTGCTTTGGAATCCATAACTAAAAATTATATGTACCTTCTTATTGACTCTCCAGCCGGGCTTGAAAACCTGAATAGGCGTATTACTTCGAATGTTAATGATATATTCGATATTCTTGATCATTCAAAGAAATCTTTTGACCATGTTCAACGAGCTTTCAGAATAGCTAAAGAAGTTGACATGAAGTTTGATAACTTCTATTTGATAGGCGGCTACCGTTTTCCAGCAGAACTAGGCAATCAGGCTGAAGCTGATTTGAAGTTTAAGTTTTTGGGAAAAATCGCTGAGGATGAACAGTTAGATGATTATGTTGTTAATGGGAAGTCGCTGCTTGACTTGTCTTCTGACAACGCCGCGTATCTTTCTGTTAAAGCGATAATGAGGGCAACGGGTTACATACAGCAATAAAATTGAAGGTCGGGCTGACCATTATTGATTAGCCCGAGAGGCTTCATGCTTCATTTTCTCCCTGCGAGGACATCGTTAACTCGAGGGAAAGGAGGACGAGGACCAAATGTGGAACAAGTTCTGCCAGTGGGGCATACGTCACGGCAATAACTACATGTCGAGCAGAGACCTGCCTTTTCTGGGAAAAGTGCAATGCATCGGTATATTCCTCTACCAATGAATCCTATAGCGCTTTCCCAATTTGCTTCAATACAACGACGTACACATAGTCCGCAAAGGATGCATTTTGTTGGGGGCAATGGTGCGTTTGACCTGAATCGAGATAAATCCGCGTTATATTCGCAGGCCAACGCCCTCATTTTGCTACTGACGTCTTCTCCCGCGGATGTGGCAGCTAATTCTAGTATGGTCTTTCTTATTTTAACGATTTTGGGAGATCTGGTTTTTACCTTTAACCCCTCCTCCGTTGGATAGCAACATGAAGCTACCACTTGAGACCTTCCTTTTTTTTCGATTTCTACACTGCAAAATCGACAGGCACCGTAGGGTTCCAGTCCTTCATACCAGCATAGGGTTGGGATTTCCATACCTGCATGCTGCGCTGCCTCTAAAATGGTTTTTCCTTCCTCTGCCTTAACCTCTTTATCATCAATCTGTAAAGTAATGACTTTCTTCATTCTAGTTCTCTCCTTTCAATTTTCGAATTGGTTTCATTCCTTCTGGTGGAGGTGGAATGGCCTCTCCCGAAAGCTTTTTCACCGCATGGAAATTGCAAATTTCATAGCATGTCCCACATTTTATGCATTTTTCTTGATCAATCCAATGAACCTTATCCTTGTCGCCTTGAATAGCTCCTGCTGGGCATTCCTTTAAGCAAAGGAGGCAAGCTTGACATTTCTCTGGATTTATGTAAAAATCTATCAGAGCTTTGCAAGCGTTAGCTGGGCAACGTTTCTCTATTATATGCTGTTCCCATTCGTCTCTGAAATACTTCAGAGATGTGAGGATAGGATTTGCTGCGGTTCTGCCCAATGCGCAGAGTAAAGTCTCCCTCATTGTTTCAGCTATCTCTTCAGTTGTCTGTATGTCCTCAATTTTCCCTTTACCAGCACAGATATCGCTTAGAATGCTGGAGAGCACTCTCAACCCTTCACGACAGGGGATACATTTTCCGCAGGATTCCTCGAGGAGGAAATCGACAAAATATCTAGCCACGTCTACCATGCAGGTGTCTTCGTCCATGACTACCATGCCTCCAGAGCCCATCATTGAGCCGATTTTTACAAGTTCATCGAAGTCTACTGGAATATCGAGGTACTGCTCTGGGATGAAGCCTCCAGACGGCCCTCCGGTCTGAACAGCTTTAAACTTCTTGCCGTCTCTAATGCCTCCACCTATCTTAAAGATTAAATCCCGAAGAGTTATTCCCATAGGCACCTCCACTAAGCCTGTGTTGTTAACTTTCCCAACGAGGGAGAAGATCATGGTTCCGCTGCTATCTTTAGTTCCTATGTTCCTAAACCACTCGGCGCCTTTAAGAATTATCAATGGGATGGTAGCCCAAGTCTTATCATTGTTGAGGCAACTGGGTTTATCCCAAATACCCTTAACTGCCGTGTGAACGTATTTAGGTCTTGGTTCACCAACTTTCCCCTCGATTGCTGTCATGAGAGCACTAGACTCTCCTGAAACGAAGGCTCCAGCACCTCTGTGAACCCTAACACTAAAACTGAAACATGAGCCCATGATGTTTTCGCCGAGCAGCCCATACTCTTCAGCTTGTGTTATGGCTGTGGATATACTTTCCGCAGCCAAAGGATACTCTTCACGAACATAGACGAAGCCTTGATTAGCACCTATGGCATAAGCCCCTATTATTAAGCCCTCAAGAACACTGTGGGGGTTACCCTCCATCAAAGCTCGATCCATGAAGGCCCCAGGGTCACCCTGATCACAGTTTACTATGACATATTTTGGTTCTCCTAAAGCGTTGCGGGTGGTTTCCCACTTAATTCCAGTGGGGAAACCTCCTCCGCCTCGGCCCCTAAGATTTGACCTCTTAACCTCTTCCAGTACCTGGTCAGGAGTCATTTGGAATACAGCTTTTGCCAGTGCACTATAACCTCCAATTTCAATGTAGTCCTCAATGTTTTTTGGGTTTATGTTAGCATTATTTCCAAGTAACAGCCTTAACTGGTGCTTGTAGAAAGGAATTTCTCCAATCTCCTTAGCAACTTCGCCTGTTTCAGGGTCCTTGTAAAGTAACCGTTCAACCAGCTGTCCCTCTATAATAGTTTTCGAAATTATCTCAGAGACATCCTCAGGTTTAACTTTGAAATAGGGTATTTCTTCAGGATATATTATTAGCATAGGTCCTTGCTCACATATACCTAGGCACCCTGTTTCTCTTACGTCCACTTTTCCCTCTAGCCCACTTTTTTTAATTTCATCCTTAATATCTTTTAGAATCTTTGTAGCTCCAAGTGCAATACAGCCCGTGCCAACACAAATTGAAATAATAGGCTTGCTTGAATCTTTCTTGGCTCTAATTTCCTGACGGAGCTTTTTAAGATCCTCAGGCGAGCTTATACGCTTAACTTCTTTCATGCTCACTCACCTACGTATATTTTGATAGAATTCTTTTCACATCGGGTAGCTTCAAATTTCCATAGTATTTGTCGTCCACCGTCATCATTGGGCCAAGAGCGCAACAGCCCAAACAGTTGACTGTTTTAAGACTGAATCTGCCGTCTGTGGTGATTTCACCTCTTTCTATGCCGAGAAACGTCTGCATCCAATCGAGGACTATCGGCGCACCTCGAACTTTACACGAGGTCCCGGTGCAGACCCTTATTAGATGTCTCCCTTGAGGACTGAGAGAGAAGGCTTTGTAAAAGGTTGCGACTTGGTATACTTGATTGATTGGTATTCCCAGCTGTTTGCTTACTTCTAATAGCATTTCCATCGGAAGCCAGCCGAAATTATTTTGCAATCTCAAAAGGATTTGAATTAACATGCTTTTGTCGTGTTGGTAGTCCTCTATTGTCTTATTCACTATTCCAGCAATACCACGCAATTTTACAGGTTGCTCTTTTAATGAGAATTCGCTTTTCAACTCCATATCCAACCCTTTTCGACGTAACATTTGAGCTTTTTCTTCAGGGATCCTGACCTTGTAACGGCATGTAGGGCAGGTGGCATAATGTTCGTTCTCGCCTTGGTAATCCCATTTATAGCTACAATGTTGACATATGAGCAATACCATTTTACTACCTACCTACCTAGTTAGGTATGCATCTATAAGTGCTATAAGAGTTTTTCGATTTAGAGGCTGCACGAGAAATAGCTGGGCACATTGACGGATGGATTTTTATTTCGGACGCGAACTTTGAAGTCTGAGCATTTTGAGCAAGATGGCTGCTGATGAGCGACTGGACATGTACGTTCTTAATGGGCAGTTACTGCTTGATTTGTCTTCTGACAATGTCGCGTATCTTTATGTAAGGCTATCATGAAGCGAGGGGTTGCATAAAGTAATAAACCCCAGCTCTTATGTACAAGATTGCGTTTTTGAAGCTTACATCTTTCAACGTGAACCATGACTATTTAACGGGGACTCTGGAAAGGTTTAAAACGGTGCAGTGTTAGGTATTCTTTAAAACCTTTCTGGGGTTCTAATTTGACAACTAAAAACGTTAGTATAAAAATTGATGAAATGTCGACTAGCGCTGGTCTTATTAAAAATCTTGAATTATCCATAGGCAAAGTTGCCACTGACAACTGGACGGAACCCATGGGTCCAACCCCGATGCCATCAATGAGTACACTGAGAGACTGGGACATGAAGCTCCTCACCAGGTACAAGCCCTTTTACATGCCTGATTGTGACCTTTGCTGTCTGTGCACTTTTGGAAAATGCGATTTAACAGCTGGGAAACGTGGAGCTTGCGGCTTAGACATCGGTGCCCAATCCTCTCGTATGGTACTTTTAATGTGCAGTATTGGCGCTGCAACACACACCGCACACTCACGCCACCTGATTCATCACTTAATAGAAAAATACGGTAGCAGGTACCCCTTAGACGTCGGCGGCTTAAACATTAAAGTTGAAGCACCAATCACCCGGTTAGTTACAGGAATAAAGCCTGAAAAACTCGGCGACTTGGATGATGTTTTAGAATATGCTGAAAAAGAAATCACCCAATGCCTCGCAGTTGCACATACAGGTCAAGAAGGCAACAATCTTGATTTTGAGTCCAAATCTTTCCATGTTGGCATGATTGACCACTTAGGTATGGAAGTTGGAGACATCGCTCAAATTTCCGTCTTAGGTTTCCCAAAAGCTGACCCTGAAGCACCACTCGTTAAACTTGGGATTGGAAGCGTCGACACATCCAAACCGGTTATCATGTGCATTGGTCACAATGTCATTCCATCAGTCGGAATTATCGATTATGCAAAAGACAACAAAGTTGACGACAAAATTGAAGTAGTCGGGTTATGCTGCACAGCACATGACATCACCCGCTATTATAACCGCGGCAAAATCGTTGGCCCAATCAGTTGGCAACTACGCTTTATAAGAGCTGGATTCGCAGACGTTGTCGTTTTAGATGAGCAATGTGTACGCACAGATGCTTTTGATGAAGCACGCAAAGTTCACGCTCCAGTCATCGCCGCATCAGAAAAGAACTGCATGGGCTTCAAGAACCGCACAGACGACCCGGCAGACGAAATCGTCGCTGACCTCGTAAGCGGCAAAGAAGCAGGCGTACTCATCCTTGACCCAGAAAAAGTCGGCGAAGTCGCGGTAAGAGTTGCACAGCAAATCGCTCCAATACGCAAGAAACTCAGCAATCTACCAAGGATTGAAGAAATTAAGCAATTATCTAAGACTTGCAGGCAATGCAACATGTGCCGCAGAAGCTGCCCGCAAGACCTGCAAATCCCACAGGCAATGAAGGCAGCAGCGGAAGGCAATATAACCCCATTTACCGACCTCTACGAGTACTGTGTCGGATGCGGTAGATGCGAAGAAGCATGCCCAGTAAAACTCAACATCCACAGTTTCATAGTGAAGGCTGGCGAGGCATTCATGCGTGAAGAAAGCAACTTCTGCCGCGTTGGCAGAGGTGCAGTTCAAGACATCGAAATCCGAAACGTCGGCAGCCCATTAGTCCTCGGAGAAATCCCAGGCATACTTGCAGTAGTAGGATGTAGCAACTATCCACACGGCGGCAAAGACGTCTACGATATATGCAGAGAATTCGCCAGCAGACGATACATAGTTGCAGTATCAGGATGCGCAGCCATGACTGCAGGCAGCCAACGCAACAGCGAAGGCAAAACACTCTACGAAGAATTCCCAGGCGGATTCGAAGCTGGAGGAGTCCTAAACGTCGGTTCATGCGTAGCAAACAGCCACATCGCAGGCGCAGCCATCAAAGTAGCAAATATCTTTGCCAAACGCAACCTCAGAGGCAACTACGAGGAAATCGCCGATTACGTATACAACCGTTTAGGTGCAGTCGGCCTGGCTTGGGGTGCATACTCACAGAAAGCCGCGGCAATCGCAGCTGGATTCTGGCGTATAGGAATCCCAGTGCTTGTTGGTCCACACGGTGCAAAATACAGGCGCATGCTCCTTGGCAGAGAAGATAAGCCTGAAGATTGGGAAGTTTACGATGCCCGCACAGGCAACAAAGTTAACGTTGGTCCAGCACCTGAACATCTGTTCCAAACAGTTGAAACGCCACAAGAAGCAATGGTTTCCATTGCAAAGCTCTGCATCAGACCCAATGACACATGGAAAGGACGCAGCATAAAACTAAGCCACTATGTCGACTTACACACACGCCTCTATGGATGCATGCCGCAGGATTTGCATCTGTTGGTGAGAACGATGGCTGATGTCCCAATGACACTTAAAGATGAATTTACGAAGATACTGGAAGCACACGATTGGAAGGAAACAGTAATTCCTGACCCGACATTGCTTCCAAGAATGATCCGTAAAATGAAGGAGTGATAAGATATGGCATGTGAACCTTGGCAATGTGCAGAAATAGCTGCAACAAAGAAAGCAAACTCCATAAATAAACCCGAGGTAGCAGTAGCATTGATTAAAAAAGCTAGTCGTCCACTGCTCATCGTGGGCAGTTATGCTACTGAACGCTGGATGGAGAGCAAACAACTAATTGAGTACCTGATTGACTTCGCTAACGCATCAAAAGTTCCAGTGGTCGCTACAGCGCACATGGTCGGCGAATTCTTGAAACGCGGTTATCAGCCAGCAGGCTTCATGTCTGCCATGGATATAGGCAATCGTATAGTTGACCCTGAATGGAAAGGACTTGACGGCAAAGGCCCATACGACCTAGTTATGTTTGTAGGTCTCCCGTTTTACATGGAAGAACTAATCCTTTCAGGACTAATGAACTTTGATCCAGACCAAATAACCATGACGCTGGACAACTTGTATCATCCGCATGCAAGCTGGTCTTTTCCCAACGCAACCCTTGAGGAGTGGGCTGCAAATCTCACAGTCATAACTTCAAAATTTGAAGGAGGACAATAAAAAATGTCAATGTTTAAAGATATACCTGTTGATGTTGGAGTAATCTACGAAGGTCAACGCATTAGAAGAAACGACATGCAAGAAGAATTTGGCGGTCCATCAGTTAAAGAAAAGTTTGAGCTGGCAAAAGTAAAACCAATGAACGAAGTAGAAGACGGCAAAATCACCATTATAGGCCCCGACATAAAAGACCTCCAAGAAGGCGGCGCATACCCACTTGGCATCCTTGTCGAAGCTGCAGGTGCAACTCTCGATCAAAGCCTCGAAGGTGTCATCGAAAGACGAATTCATGGCTACCTAAACTACATTGAGGGCGTGATGCACTTGAACCAGCGCTATGACATCTGGATACGCTTAAGCAAAAAATCATTCCAAAAAGGCTTAACCAGTTTTGAACCAATAGGCAAAGTACTCTGCCGCTTATTCAAAAGTGAACTCCCTATAATCGAGAAAGTACAAGTTACCTTCATAACCGACCCAGCGAAAGTATCAGAACTCTACCCAGAAGCAATGCAAGCATACGAATCACGTGACGCTAAAGCAAGAGGCCTCAAAGACGAAGACGTTGATACATTTTACGGTTGCACCTTATGTCAGTCATTCGCTCCAACCCACGTTTGCGTCATTACACCACAAAGATACTCTAACTGTGGTGCCATCAGCTGGTTTGATGCAAAAGCCTCAGCAAACATTGATCCTAAAGGACCAGTATTCGCCATCGACAGAGGTCAATTAATAAACGCTGAAGAAGGCGAATACTCAGGCGTGGACCAAGCCGTTAGAAAACGCAGTATGGGCGAAGTAAACCAAGTCTGGCTGTACACAGCGTTTGGTCACCCTCACACATCATGCGGATGTTTCGAGGCAGTAGCATTTTACATTCCAGAGGTAGACGGCTTAGGCGTCGTGAACAGAAGCTTCAAAGGCGCAACAGTAAACGGTTTAGCATTCTCAACACTCGCTGACTCCACCGCTGGCGGACGACAAGTCGACGGGTTCCATGGAATGTCTATTGAATACATGCGCAGCTCGAGATTTCTGTCTGCAGACGGAGGATGGAACCGCATAGTCTGGCTTCCAAAGGAAGTTAAAGAACGAGTAAAAGACTTCATACCCACAGATGTCGTCGACAAAATTGCCACTGAAGAAGACGCAACAAACGTCGACGCGTTGAAAGCATTCCTAAAGGACAAGAACCACCCTGTAGTAGCAAGATGGGCACCTGAAGAAGCTCCAGCAGCAGAAGCACAAGCAGTACAAGTTACCGAAGAAGCAGCAGGCACAATGATGCCCGTCGCCACAGCAGCAACACTTCCAATAACGGCTGGCGGATTCAAAATCATACTCAAAGACGCAAAAATCTACGCTAGCAAAGTCATAATCCAAACAGTAAAAAGCGACACAGAGAAGGCGTGACCCAATTGACTCAAGAAGACGCTAAGAAAAAAAACGATGAAGAACTAAAACTCAGCAATGACCTATTAGAAGCGCTTGCAAAATTCCAGCAAATTGAGTTGCAAGACTTCCAAATGGATGTCAGTGAACTGGAAATCAGCTTTGAGCCAGGAATGGCTGGGCAAATAATGCCAAAAATCAAGCTTCCGGGACCAGCAGGCGGAAAACCCACTGCCATGTTGCAAGCAGCTTTCATACCTCCAGTTGAAACCTATCCGAACAAGATCACTGAGGTAAAACTTGGGGCAACCAGAAGCGAAGGCGGAACACGCGGGAGATCAATTGTAATAGGCGGCGAGACATCGCCTGCATTCTACAATTTTGAGAGTCCTACTCCTCACAAACCAGTAGTCACTCTTGACGTTTTCGACATGGAAGTTCCCTTAGCAAAAGCTGTGAAAATGCACGTCAAAGATGTCATCGATGACCCAGCAGCATGGGCGAAGCTTTCAGTGGACAAGTTCGACGCAGACATGGTTACAATTCACTTAATCAGCATTGACCCCTTACTCAAAGATACTAAACCACAAGATGCAGTGAAAACAGTTGAAAAAGTTCTTCAAGCCGTTGATGTTCCACTAGTTATCGGCGGATGCGGTGACCCAGTTAAAGACGCAGACGTTTTCGAGGCCGTATGCGAAGCTTTCCAAGGCGAACGTTTACTCATTAACTCAATAACACGGGACATGGATGTAGAGCGCTGTGCCAAGTACGTTAAAAAGAACGGACATGCCGCGATATCATTCACTCCAATGGATATGAATTTGGCACGGGAACTTAACAGGCATTTATACGATTTCCTAGGCAGAGAAGACATTGTCGTAGACTTATCTACTGCCGCGTTAGGCTACGGTTTAGATTACTCATTCACTAACATGGAACGGGCTCGGCTAGGCGGATTACTGGGTGATGACGAATTAGCTCAACCAATGTCTTCAGGAACAACTAATGCTTGGGCAGCACGAGAAGCTTGGCTAAAGATGTCGGCTGAATGGGAACCGCGTGAGCTCCGTGGTCCACTGTGGGAGCTAACAACAGCTTTAACAGTATTACTTACTGGCGTTGACTTGTTTATGATGATGCATCCGGCAGCCGTAAAAACCTTAAAGGATGTAATAAACTACTTGACAAGCGGCAAAAAAGCTGACCCGTCAAAGTTCGCCAACTGGGTTACAGTAAAGGCTTAAGGGAGCATGTTGGCATGAGCGAAAAAAAGAGACTTGGATTAAAAGAATTAAGCCCCATGGACGTTTACAAGCTTCTTCCAAAAATTAACTGTAAAGAATGCGGTCAAGATAACTGCATGGCTTTCGCCACAAAAATCGTCAACCGTGAAGTAAATATTGACCAGTGTCCGCCGTTGCTAAAGAAAGAAAACGAGAAAGCCTACAACCAACTGAAAGAAATGCTAAAGCCAGCAGTCAAAGAAGTCATCGTCGGCGTCGGGGACAATGCTAAGAAACTGGGCGGAGAACTAGTCATGTACCGCCATGAATTCACCTACATAAACCCCACAGCCATCGCAATAGACGTAACTGATGAAATGTCCGAGCAAGAAGTCGTAGACCGAATAAAGGGTATAGAAAACTTCAGCTACGATTACATAGGCACCCAACTAAAGCTAGACATGGTTGCTGTCCGCTCAACATCAGACGACGCTGACAAATTCAAAGCTACCGTGAAAAAGGTCGCTGAAACAACCAAACTACCAATGATTCTGTGTGCATTGAACTCCAATGTTCTTGAAGCAGGATTAATGGCGGCGCCAAAATTGCGACCACTACTTTATGCGGCTAACAAAGAAAACTGGAAAGACATGGCGGAACTCGCCTTGATGTACAGTTGCCCACTCGTGGTTTCTGCACCAAACGACCTGAACACGCTGGTTTCACTCGTTAAAACATTGATGGCTTACGGCGTAACTGACTTGGTTTTGGATCCAGGAACATTCGCGAACGAAGGATTACCCGATACTATCAGCAACTTTACGATGCTTCGCAGAGCAGCAACTAAAGAAGGCGAAGAACTCGCAGGTTTCCCATTGATGGGTGTTCCAATGGTTGCTTGGGTGGACAGGGGCGAAACAGCTGAAGACCTCCTAAAATGGCGTGAAGCATACTTAGCCGCAATGCTCGTTTTACGGTACGCTGACGTGCTTGTAATGCACGGCGCTGACGGATGGTCACTGCTACCGACAACAGTGCTGAGACAAAACATTTACACTGACCCACGCAAACCAGTCGCGGTCGCTCCAGGACTTAAAGTGTTCGGCACCCCAGACGAAAACTCCCCAGTCATGTTCACTTCGAATTTCGCGTTGACCTACTACACTGTCGCTTCAGACCTAGAAACCAACAAAATCAACGCGTACTTAATCGTCGTAGACACTGAAGGCTCAGCCATAGACAGTGGAGTTGCAGGACGTAAACTAACCGCTGAAGGAGTCGCAGATGCAATCAAAGCTTCAGGCATAGAAAGCAAAGTTAAACACAGAACAATCATTATTCCAGGCAAAGCCTCACGCATAAGCGGCGACATCGAAGAACTCAGCGGCTGGAAAGTTCAAGTTGGACCACGCGACAGCAGCGAGATCCCCAAGTATCTCATCGAGAAATGGCAACCATAAACTAGCCTTTCTTTTTTTTGTTTCTTTCCTTGTCCAATTACAAAATATTTGCCTGATATCTCTTCTTTTTGATTACTTTTTTATACTTACGGGACGTAAGTACTTATGGGACGTAAGTTATTATGTCACTATTTAACCTTAACCCCAAAGAATCGCCTGAGGAACTTTTCGGTCGCGAACAAGAAATCGAAGACCTCGTACGCTTAATCCAGGCAAGAAGATGGGTTGCTGTTTTAGGGCCAAGAATGGTTGGCAAAACAAGCCTGCTCAAAGCAACTGGTGCAACACTAAGGCGACAAAACAGAAAAGTGCTGTATGTTAACCTATGGGGAGCAAAAGGAACCAATGATTTTCTAAACGCACTGGCTCGAGCGTTGAATGAAAACAAAAGTATAATTCAAAAAATTAAAAGCGCAAAAATTGATGGTGCAACCGTTGGATCAAACGGTTTAAGCATATCGCTTTCTAAAAAACCGATGATAACTCTATGGGACATACTTGATGCCCTAGGAAGACAGAAAGAAGAATATGTAATCCAGCTTGACGAGGTACAAGAACTCATTGCCATATCAGGGCGTTTGCTCAAGATTTTGGCTAACCTGTTTAACACACACCCTAACATAACGTTTGTCTTCACAGGGTCTATGTTCGGCTTGATTAAAACGCTTTTAGAGCCAGAATCCGCTTCTCCCCTTTATGGGCGTTCACCCGCAAAGGTTAACGTACAACCTTTCAATTCGGAAAGCTCTAAACAATTTTTAAGAAGAGGTTTCGAACAGTGCAATACAGCCATATCTGAAAATGCAATAACTAATGCTGTTGAACGTCTAGACGGGATTCCTGGGTGGCTAACACTTTATGGAAACAAGGTATGTGTCCAACGACTCTCAAGTGAAAAAGCCTTCGAAGAAACTGAGACGGAAGCCTTCAGAATCGTTAATGACGAGCTAGAGCACTTCTTCCAGAATAGAGACAGGCAAGCATACCTTGCAGCCCTAAAAGCAGCAGCCGCATTTTCCAGTTGGACAGAAATAAAGGGTGCAGTATCCATAGTTAAAGGTTCAATTGTCAATGACTCCACCATCTATAGGATAATCGAGAATCTTAAAGCTGCCATGTTGATTATGGAGGAAAAAGGTAGGTACCGGGTCGAGGATCCGATGCTTCGTTCACTACTCCTCACTGGTGCGCATGGGGTGTAAGTACTTATGGGACGTAAGTTCCCGTAAAGCCTCACGCATAAGCGGCGACATCGAAGAACTCAGCGGCTGGAAAGTCCAAGTCGGACCACGCGACAGCAGCGAGATACCCAAGTATCTCATCGAAAAATGGCAACCCTGAACTTTTCCTTTATTTTTATTAGGCTTTTTTTTCTCCGTCTCATGACTTGTTTCTTTAAACCTTAATATGTCAAAAACTCCATGCTTTTGAGTTAAATATGTACTAAAAGCTGATAAACCCCTTCTTTCACTACATCCCCATTTACTGCGAGAAGGGAACCGAAAATAGGCTGCGGTATCTTTGGCGTAATAAATTATGAAAATCAACCTGTTTTTCCGTATGTTTACTGGGGTCTCCGAGCCGAAAACCATCGAGGCCACCAATCACACGGTTTCCTCACATACAGCGACAAGCAATTTTTTGTGTACAAAAACTTGGATCTGGTTCCGAAATTAAAAACTGAGGCTATACGTGAATGGTTCGGGCGGCTTCCTGGGTCAATAGGCATCGGCAACGTTCGATACACCACGTCGGGTAAATGTGATGATGCCTCACTTATTCAAGGTACTCAACCAGTTACCGCTTGCGAAAACGGATTAAAACTTGCGCTCTCGTTTAACGGCAACATAGTTAACACGTCGCAGCTGAAAAAAGAGATGACCGAAAACTTCCAAGACTTTCAGTATGGCTGTGACTCTGACATCGTTTGTCATAAACTGCTCCTCAGACTCAAACAGGGCAAAGACTTAGCCTCCGCGGTTCGCTCCGTCATGGAAAGCTTAGATGGGGCCTTCTCCGTAACAGGCATAACTGGAGACGGCGACTTTTTCGCCTTCAAAGACCCGCTTGGAATAAAACCGCTATGCGCTGGGCATGACCCGGCTGGGGCAACCTACGCTTTTTCCTCTGAAACCGTAAGCTTAGACATGAACGGGTTTGTAAGAGATTTCGAACTGAAACCAGGCGAATTGGTTACGGTTTCAAAGGACGGCTTCAAACGCACACAAATCATTCCGAACCCCCGCCAAGCTTTTTGCGCTTTTGAATACGCTTATTTTGCCAGGCCCGATTCAAGGTTTGACGGCAAATACGTTTACGAAATACGCGAAGACTTCGGGAGAAATATCGTTAAAGAATACCCTGAAGTAGTAAAGGATAGTGACATAATTCTGTCGGTGCCTGAAACAGGCGATGACCCAGCCATGGGGGTTCATGAAGCATCAGGCTTACGTTGGGAACGGGCATCAAGACGGCACCGTTATGTTACCGAGAGAGCCTTCATACTCCTAAACGCAGAGCGCTTTTCAACAATCGATAAGAAAATCAACATTTTAGGTTCAAAAGTTAATGGAAAACGAGTTATAATAACTGAAGACAGCATAGTCAGGGGCGACACAACCAAAGTAATTATCGATAAATTACGAAAATCAGGAGCCAAAAAAGTTTACGTCTTCGTTACTTTTCCACGAATTATTGGTCCTTGCTTTTACGGGATTGATATGTCAACTTACGGGCAACTTGTCGGCTCAAGACATGACGCTCAGGAAATAGCTAAAATCATAGGTGCAGACGACGTATGCTACCAATCCACTGAGGCACTAGTGCGTGCTACAGGTCAAACAGAAGACCAACTGTGCTTAGCCTGCGTCACAGGAAAGTATCCCACCCCCTGTGCACAAAAAATGGCTGATGCCATGAAAAAGAGGTTCCTCAACGGGTACGAGGAAAAAACGAGAATCTACGAGTTAGATGAAGTTCAGCCATAACCCCTAGTGATAAAGCAAATTAAGCGTTCCCTCTACTGTCTTAGCAGTAACGGTGTATCTGGATGGAAAAAATCGGTGTCTTGGTTGTTTCTTACGGCGCAAGAGAAGTCGCCATGGTCGACGCCCTTCTGCAAAGCAAAAACTATCAAGTAGAACTCTACATTGCCGATAAGCAACGCAACCCTTTCAACGCAGAAAAAGCTGCAAAACACGTTGTCATTCCAAACCTTGACGTTGAGGAAATCTGCAAGTTCGCTGAAGCAAACAAGGACAACATCGATTTCGTTCTGGTCGGGTCAGAAAAACCCATAATTGAAGGCGTCCGCGACCTCGTTGAGAAACGCACAGGTATACCTGTCATCTGTCCAAAGCAGCAATACGCCATAGAAGCCAGCAAAATAGAGCAGCGATTGCTTTTCCAAGAAATTGCGCCAGAAGCGAATCCGCGTTTTAAAATTTTTAACCCAGCCGACTACAAGAGCGAAGCGGAAGTTAAAAGCGCCGTTTACCGCTGGCTTGATGAACTGGACAATCAAGCGGTGGTAAAGCCTGATAAACCAGCTTTAGGGAAAGGCGTCGGCGTCTGGGGCGACCATTTCGCAACCCGAGAGCAACTTTTTGAGCATTTCATGTCCAACTTCCAATACGGCTCGGTTATCATAGAAGAAAAGATTGATGGGGAAGAATCCAGTTTCATGGCTTTCTGCGACGGCAAACATTTTATTCCCCTGCCAGATACACGCGATTACAAGCGTGCCTTCGACGACGATAAAGGTCCAAACACTGGCGGAATGGGCTCATACAAAGACGCGGGCGACACATTACCCTTCTTGACTGCGGCTGAACGCCAACAGGAACTTGCTTTAGCCAATAAAATTTTCAAGGGTTGGAAAGCTAAAATTAAAGACGATTCGGCGCTCAGAGGCGTGCCCTTATATCTAGCGTTCATGCACACTGGGAGGGGAATTAAGGTTCTTGAGAACAACAGCCGCCCTGGCGACCCAGAAATAATCAACCTTCTCCCAATAATCAAAGACGATTTCGTTGACGTATGTTATAAAATGATTGAAGGAAACCTAACAGGTGTCGAGTTGGAAAAGGCTGCGACCGTTTTAACCTATAAAGTTCCGCCAGACTACGGCGGCTACGCAGAAGTGTTCCCCAGCCAAGTGGATAAATCCGCAGTTAACACACCAGTTGACCTCTCAAAAGCCTACGCGCTAACCAAAAAGTATGGCAGTAGAATCCGCGTTTATCCCGGTTCAATGGAAACAAGAAACGGCAAAAACTACGCTTTGAAATCCCGCGCGGTCGGAGTTTTAGGAATAGCCAAAAGCATTGGGGAAGCACGGCGAATCAGCATTGAAGGCGTCAAAGCAGTTACGGGCGGAGCATTGTGGAACCGAACGGACATCGCATCAAAACAGCATATCGCAAAAAGCGTACGCCACATGGAGAATTTGAGGCGCAAGGCGTGAAGTGCATCTTCATATCTGACTGTGAAGGGCCAATCTCAAAAAACGACAATGCCTATGAGTTAGCAGCAAATTTTATTCCAAACGGGGATCAACTTTTCGCTAACGTCAGCAAATATGATGATGTATTGGCGGATATTCTGCGGAAACCCGGTTACTCTGCCGGTAGTACGTTAAAACTCATTTTGCCCTTCTTCAAAGCATACGGCATAACCGACCGGCAAATGGAAGATTTCTCATCCAGAAACATCATCCTAATCGCCAACAGTCAAGCCACCCTGCAACATGTGCAAGCCATAGCCGACGCCTTCATCGTCAGCACCAGCTACCAATACTACATCAAAGCCCTCTGCGAAGCGCTCAGCTTTCCATACAAAAACACGTACTGCACCAAAGTTAGCCTCGACAAATTTGCCATCACCCCGCAAGAAAAAGACCGCCTAAAAAAAATAGCTCAAGAAATCGCAAAAATGCACTTAATTGATATTCCCCAAGCCGCAAGAACCATTGAAGATTTTTCACATTGTGACCAGGCGGTTATTCATCGTTTAGACGAGGTTTTCTGGAGCGAAATCCCCAAGATGTTCGTTGGCAGAATCCTAATCGACGTAGTGACGGTTGGTGGTGAACAGAAAGCTGAGGCAATCAGTGATGCCGTGAAGCGTTCAGGTATAGATTTAGCGGATGTGATGTATGTGGGCGACAGCATAACTGACGTGGAAGCATTCAAACTAGTTCGAGCCAACGATGGCTTAACCGTATCTTTCAACGGTAACGGTTACGCAGTAAAAAACGCTGAAATAGCCGTTTTGTCTGAAAGCAATCTTGTCACTGCCGTGATTGCTGACTTGTTCTGCAGGTTCGGAAAAGAAAAAACAATAAGCGCCATTTGCTCTTGGAGTTATGATACGCTCAAAAAATACGAAGTCGACGATGCTTTGCTAAAAAAACTCTCAGATTTGTATCCTACTGCCTTGCCTAAAGCTCAAATAGTTACAGCCCAAAATATGGAATCACTCGTAAAAGAAAGTAGCGAATTCAGAAAGAAGGTGCGGGGAGTAGTCATAGGGAGGCTCGGATAAAATGCCAAAAGCGGAAATAGAAGACACGTACGCCGAAGCATTTACTGGCATTTTTTGTCGAGTAATTGTTACAGCCGACGATGAAGAAACCTTACGTAAGGCTGCTGAGGATTCGACAGCAACGCCGTCCGTTGTGATTGGCAGAGTAGAGGGCGGCGTCGAAAAATACCTCACCCCCAAAGAAACTCCTGATAAACGCAAAGGCGCGATAGTGCAGTTCTGGGGGGAAATAAATCCTAAAAAAACATTTGCAGAATCACTACAAAAGTTTGAAATTGAGCTTTCCTACCGCATTCGTCAAGACATTCTGGTTAAGCCTTTCACAGCTGTCTTCGATGCTTTGCCGAGTGCTGAAGGAAAAATGGACATGATGGAGACTGTTGGGCACTGCGGAGACGGTTACGAGTGGGTTGAAAAGCGCCACGGCAGAGAAGTAATCGTTGTTCCCTTGATGGTTCCTGACTTTGTCATTGAGCACTACTTAGGCTATGCACGTGGTGTCATGGGCGGCAACTTTTGGTTAATGTGCAAAACAAAACAAGCTTTAAAGCAAGCAGGAAAAAAGGCTTTAGCGGCAATCCATGACGTAGGCGGTGTGGTTACGCCTTTTGATGTGTGCTCTGCAGGCTCGAAACCCGAAACTCATTTTCCAAAGATTGGTCCAACAACAAACCATCTGTATTGTCCCTCTCTTAAGGAGCGTTTAGGCAAAGAATCCCGTGTTCCTGAAGGCGTAGGCTACATCGCAGAAATAGTCTTTAACGGTGTTTCTTTAGATGTTGTAAAAGGAGCCACCAAAGCTGGAATCGAACCAGTGTTAGGCGTTGATGGCGTCGTGAAGGTTTCCGCTGGCAACTACGCCGGTAAACTGGGCGAACACAAAATATGGTTGCGAGAGCTGTTTCCATGACTAAATTTGATGTTGTCGGTTTTGGCGCGCTTAACGTTGATATGCTTTTCAAAGTGAACAGGCTTGCAAGGGCAGAAGAAGAAAGCTTCATTGAAGACTATACTGAGACCTGCGGTGGCTCAGCCGCGAATACCGTTGTTGGGTTGGCGAGGCTCGGGTGCAAAGTTGGCTTCATAGGGAAAGTAGCCAATGACCGAGAAGGCAAACTGCAAATTGACTGTTTTAACAATGAAGGCGTCGACACCAGCGGCATCATTCAGGCAAAACAGGGAAAAAGCGGTTCGGTGCTTGGCTTCGTGGACAAGAAAGGTGCAAGAGCCCTATACATTAACTCAGGCGTCAACGACACAATCGAGCCCCGCGAAATAAATTACAGTTATCTTTCTCAAGCAAAATTTTTGCATTACTCCTCTTTTGTGGGTGAAAAATCTCTTCGTGCACAAAAAAAGCTCTTAGCTGCCTTGCCTAACGATGTTAAAATTAGCTTCGATCCAGGCTCAGTGTATGCAAGGAAGGGTTTTGTAGCCATAGAACCAATAATTCGAAGCTCTTATGTTTTGATGCCTAACGCGGTTGAACTTGAACTTTTAACTGGAGAAGCTGATTACTGCAAAGGTGCGGATTATATGATTGAGATGGGCGTTAAAATCGTTGCAGTTAAACTTGGCAGCAAAGGCTGTTACGTTACTGACGGTCAAGAAAGACTAAGGATAGAACCTTTCAAAGTTAAAGTGGTCGATACGACAGGTGCTGGGGACGCTTTCTGCGCTGGCTTCCTCTACGGCTTAATCAACAACAAGAGCCTCTATGAGTGCGGTCGGCTGGGGAATTTTGTGGCTTCCAGAAGCGTCACGGCGATGGGCGCGCGCGGTGGATTGCCCTACGCCAAGGATTTAGCATTTCTTTATTAGGAGAAATAGGTTCCACCAAGAGCGATTTTTTTAAATATTTACTTTGAACTCGTTTTCATTTTTTTTCGTTCACTTTTCCAAATGTGTTCTCTAGCCATACGCTTTGGGTCGTCAATAGGCTTGTCTAATTTTACCGAGCCGTACAAAGCTTCAGTAGGTTTTTCATATTTCTTTACTTTAGCAGGCAATTTCATCATCTAACAAAAATAAGGTTTAAAGGTACATATGATTTTTGTCAAAGAAAAGGAATTGACTGTTTAGCAACTCTTGGTCAGATTGTCAATTATGCTCTGGAAAATTAATTTTCCGTCGCCGTACTGCATCATTTGCTGCTGCCGTGTCCAGTCGGGTTGTTGCCACCAGTACATCGCCCTCTCGGGATGAGGCATTAAACCGAAAATGTTTCCTTCCCTGTTGCAGATGCCTGCAATATCATATGTAGAACCGTTGGGATTAGCTGGGTATTTGCCGTCGGCACTGTTACCGTTTTTGTCGCAGTATCGGAAAACAACCATGTCATTATCAATTAGTTTCACAAGCATTTCCTGTTCTTTCTCCTTTGGGAACAGTAACCTGCCTTCTCCATGGGCAATCGGCATCCTCACTACTTTGCCAGCTGGAATTTTGCTTGTGAAAGCGCATTTCCCTCTATTTTCATGCTTCATGTAAACCCATTGGCATTTGAAGCCTTGCGGTTCGTTCGTGGTCAATGTAGCTTCAGGATAAGTGCTTACTCCCTCGAAGCCTGGAAGCAAACCGTACTCAACCAATATTTGGAAACCGTTGCATATTCCCAGAATCGGTCTGCCTTCATCAATAAAAGCTTCAATTTCTTTGCCTAACTTGGCGCTGAGCAATCGTGCGAAAATTACGCCTGAACGCACATAATCGCCGAATGAGAAGCCGCCTGGAAAAACCAGCACTTGGTAGTCAAGAAGGTTTTTGCGTTTTATTAACTCTTTAACATGCAAAGTCTCCGCTTGGACGCCTAACTCCAAAAAAGCCCGCTGGGTTTCTGCATCGCAGTTGGTTCCTCCGACGCGCATAACGCAGACTTTGATTTCTTCTTGGTTCATGTTAAGATTCACCGCTTAACGTTTTTTTCCAGCTGCGCCGCAACTCGGCAAGTGAAGCATCGACGACTATTTTTTGGTTTAATCCGTGAATGAGCAGTCTCTCGTCTTTGGTTACTCTGCCAATTTTGGCACAGGTTTTCCCTTTCATTTGAGCTTCAAATTCCTGCCTATCAGTTTCTGAGACTTCCATGAGGAAGCGGCTGTTTGACTCTGAAAACAGCACAAAGTCATTTCGCGCTAACGCTTTGCATGGCACTTTACCTAAATCCAGCTCTAAACCGAAGCCACCTGCAAACGCCATCTCAGCCGCCGCCACCACTAACCCGCCTTCAGAGAGGTCATGGCACGATTTGATTAAGCCACAATCGATGGCTTTAGTTACAGTTCTGAACGTGCGTTTGGCTCTGGCTCCTTTCACTTTGGGTACGCTTGCGCCTAAGTAGCCTTTAAGTTTGTAGTATTCTGAACCGCCCAATTCATTGAATGTGTCACCAATGATGTACAGCAGGTTGCCGGGCGCTTTCAAATCCATGGACATGGTAAATTGAATGTTAGGAATTATACCTACGGCGGTAATCAGAAGCGTCGGCGTAACTGGACCCAGCGGAGACTCGTTGTAGAGGCTGTCTTTTCCCGAGATAAACGGCGTCCTAAACGCCTTAGCAAAGTCATAGCACGCTTCACAGGCTCTTACCAGCGAGCCCAGGCGCTCTGGCTTCTCAGGATTACCCCACGTAAAATTGTCCAGCAGCGCAATCCTTCTTCCCCCGACGGCAACGTTGTTTCTCACTGCCTCGTCAATAGCTGAAGCAGCCATCCAGTAAGCATCAATCTTTCCGTAATTCGGGTTCATCCCGCATGAAATTGCCAAGCCTTTCCATGAATCATCAAGCGGTTTCAGTACAGCTGAGTCGTTTGGTCCAGCGTACTCTCCTTGTAAAGGTTTAAGCGTAGTGTTTCCTTTCACCTCATGGTCATATGTGCGTATGACGCTTTCTTTGCTGGCAATGTTTGGGGCGGAAAGCAGTTGAAGCAGGGTTTCAGTTAGGTTTTCTGGCTGCGGAAACTCTGGCTCTGTGAAGCTTGGGGTTTCGATGGTTGCTGTTTTCGTGCTTTTGCAAGGGTTAAACAGAAAAGCCATGTCCATGTCGGCCACTTTCTCGCCATTAAAGTTAAGCTGTAAGCGGCGCTGGGCTGTTAGTTTGCCTATTGCTGTTGCTTGGACGTCTTCTTTCTCAAAAATTGCCATAACTCGCCCAAGGTTTTCAGGCGGTACTGTTATGAGCATTCTTTCTTGTGATTCTGAAATGTAAATTTCCCACGGAGCCAAACCCTGATACTTCAACGGTACCTTGTCAAGGTCAACGGTTGCTCCGCAATCGAATTTTTCAGCTGTTTCGCCGACTGCTGAGGACAAACCTCCACCGCCAAGGTCAGTTGTTGCCGATGCCAATTGAAGGTCGCGGATTTCTATTATTGCACGTTTGACTTTTTCTTCTTCTATCGGGTCGGCGATCTGTACGGCTGGTCTTGAGATTTCTTCCGATTTTTCGGTTAATTCGGCTGAGGCAAAGGTTACGCCGTGGATGCCATCGCGGCCTGTTTTTCCGCCTGCCAAAACAATTATGTGTTCTGGCTTGGCATTTTTAGTGAATTTGTTTAATGGTAACAGTCCTATGCATCCGCAGTATACCGTGACGTTTCCTGTGTAGCTTTCGTCGAAGTATATTGCTCCGTTGACGGTTGGGATACCCATATTGTTTCCATACGCGCTGATGCCCGCGGTTACGCCCATATACACGTATTTGGGATGTTTTATGCCTGCAGGAAGCTTATTGTAATCGTAATTTAGTGGTCCGAAGCCTAAAACGTCCGTGCACGCGATGGGGTCAGCCCAGACACCTAAGATGTCTCGAATTACGCCGCCAACACCGGTTGCTGCGCCTCCGAAGGGTTCAACTGCGGATGGGTGGTTGTGGGTTTCCACTTTGGCTGCTATTCCATAGCCCTTATCGAAACGTACGATGCCTGCGTTGTCTTCGAAGACGCTGAAGCACCATGGCGGATTGATTTCTTTTGTGGCTTTTGCAATGTAGGTTTTGAATAGGCTGTCGATTTCTTTGCCGTCGATCTGAATTTTTCCTTTGAAGGTTTTGTGGTAGCAATGTTCTGACCATGTTTGGCTAATGGTTTGCAGTTCCACGTCTGTTGGGTTTCTGCCTTCTGTCTGGAAGTAGGCTTGGATGCTTTTCATTTCTTGCAGGCTTAATCCTAAGGCTAGTTCGTTGCTGATTTCGCTGAGTTGTTGGTCGTTTGCTTTAGCAATAGCAACTTCGTAGAGTGCATAGCCGGCTTTGCTGTGGATGTAGAGGTTAGCGTTCATTTCTGCTCCTCAACGGTTATCGTGTAATTGTCTTTAGTTGGGTTTGCCAAAAGGCGCTTGCTCATTTCTTCAGCCTTTCCCTTGGCTTCCCGCAATGTTGGCGCTTCAAGGGTGACAGTGTAAACTTTACTTACATCCACGGCTTGTACCTTGTAGCCGAGTTCTTTCAGTAAACGGGCTATTGTTTCCCCTTCAGGATTGCTGTGGCCCGGTTTTAGGCTAACTTCTATTTTAGCAAGGTATTTCATAAAGCCTTTAAATTAAGCTAGAAGATTTAAACGCTTTTGTCATAAAAAAAGCAAAACTTTACGTCAATATCATCCTTTTGTTTCGGTAGTGGATTTCTACTGTTTGTCTGTCTGTTACTTTTCCCATTATTTCAGGTTTTACGCTGTTTTGCTCTAGCGTATTCATGGCTTTGTCGATTTCTGTTTTGTCAACGATTATGCCGAACCCCCAGCCCATGTTAAAGGTTTTGAACATTTCCTCGTCAGTGATGATGTAGCCTTGCTCAGCCGCTGTTTTTTGAATCAATCCGAATATGGGTTGAGGTTTGAAGTTGTTGAATTCAAAGCCTATGCCCTGCGAGGAACTGGCAAGATTATTGAATTTCATGTAGGCGTCGCCCGTGATATGCACGGCTGCTTTGACCTTTACTTCGCTGGCTAGTTTGAGGAGTGGTTTAACGTAGATTTTTGTTGGTTCAAGGGCTTCGAGTACAATTGCTCTGTCTAAGCCTTCTGGGATGTCATTTGGCTGATATTTTCCGCCCCATTGCTTAAAGAGAATTTTTCTTGCCATTGTTATGCCGTTGCTATGCAATCCGCTGCTGGCTAAGCCTATTATCGGATCGCCGGGTTTGATGTTTTCTCCAGTTATGATTTTTTGCCGCTCAACTTCACCGACGGAAGCAACCACCATGTCAAAGCCTGCGTTTTCGGCTAAGCCTCTTATTATTTCAGCTACATCGCCTGTTTCTCCGCCAGTAACTGGGCATTCAGCTTGAGCGGCGCCCTGGATGATTCCTTTTAGCCACTCCTTCACAAGCCCTGGGTCGCTTTCTTGCGCATGAATGTTATCTGCTATGGTGAGTGGTTTAGCTCCCGAACGAATCACGTCGTTGACCGCCATGGCTACAGCATCGATGCCTATTGTGTCATACTTCTGTGCCAACTGCGCTATCAAAACTTTAGTGCCTACACCTTCGATGACCAGATCCAGAAAAGTGTTTTCTCCAATTGGAAAAATGTTACCATACGGCAGATGCATAACGCCGCCGTAACGGCTGTACTTGTATGTTTCTTGGAGGGTTTTTAGGGCTTTTTTGGACTCTGCACGTTGCTTGCGGTTTACGCCTGCGTCGGTGTAAGTGTAACTTTTAGGCAAAGATGTTTTTCTCCTCGATATTCTTTCTGCTTAGTTAGAGATAACAATTATGCTTGCTCGGATGCAAAAGTAAGAAACAACATTTTTTTAACCGTTATTTTTCCTTGGTTTTTCATCAATTATTGAAAGAAGTTCTTGAGGTTTTACAGGTTTCAAAAGGTACAGCTTACTAAACCTGAAGGCGTCAGCATTGAATCAGAACAGTAAGAGAATCAATATATTCACGCAAACCTAAAAGAAACAGGTCTAAACGCAAAAAAGCGTTTGCGGTCGTAGTCTAGCTTGGTAGGACATCAGCTTCCCAAGCTGACAACCCGGGTTCAAATCCCGGTGACCGCACCAATTTAACCAGGAAATCATTTGGAGGCTTCAAAAAATGGTTTCCAACCGCTCCAATTCGCCCGCTTTACGAAGGGACTATTTCGGCGTCTGCACAACCGCTGGTCATATTTGTTATTTTTATTTTTAAGTGTTCGTTGAGTTTTGCGTTGCCAATGAAGACTGGGAAGCCTTTGATTTTGGCGATGCCTTCCCCTTTCGGAGTCATATCTTCTACTTCTACTTCGTATTCATCCCCAATTTCAAATGGATAATCAATGCCTTTACCGCGCTTGTTTTTTGCATTTCTTGGGGCTCTTTTTTTGGGACTAAAAGGTCATCTTCCTCGCTTTCACAATTATTTAATATTAAGTATGTATTCAAAGGCATAAGGGTTTTGTTTTAATTCTACTTAATGAAAGCTTAAAAAAACAGCAGGATTCACTGTTTCAGCCGGTTCAACAAAAAACTTATGAATAAACCACCACTCGTTAGTTTGTTTGTACGCGCCAATCTTTTTCCATCAAATAAAAGCAATATTCTTTCTCTACATTGATTTGTTTTTATAATTACGGCACAAAAGAGAAAAGAGCAAGTTACAACATATTCAATTTAGTGTTAAATATGCTTTCGGCTTTTATTATGGTTCCTGTTCCATCTTATCCGCAATATTCCCAGTATTTAAGGTGCCCAAATTGTGGGTCACTAGTGCCGTCGTTTTCTAATTACTGCAATATTTGCGGCTCCCCTCTGCGTCAACCAATTTTGCTAAAAATCTGCCCCAGATGCAACACCCGGATTCCAGCAGCAGCAAAATTTTGCCCCGAATGCGGAAAAAAGCAGGAAGTCAACAGCCGTAAGCAGAATGCTATGCCTACGGTGAAGGCGGCAAACCGCGGCTAGCTTTGTTACGCAACTCTTCAAGCCAAACTTGATGTTGCTGCTCCATACTTGAGCTGGTTATGTTTCAGCTGATTGTAAGGTTGATTGTTGCGGCTCTTTTTGTGGTTGCTGGCACGGTTGTTGCTGAAGAAGTTGGACCTGCTTCCATGCCACCACAACTTTCTTTTTGAAGAACTTTTCGAACACATCCTTTTCCCTGTTCACCGCATACTCTTCTAAAATTGGGTTCAAAAGGACTGACCCCTGAACGGTCACGTTCTCGAAAGCCACGTGGGCTTCCACATCTTGAACTATAGACTGATGAGAGAAATCCAAAGCGTCTGCTAAGCGCAAAATGCCGACCAAAGTCGTAACTTTCCGTCTTAATTCACGACTCAGCGCCTTGAAGTTATAGTGCTTATATTGTGGACAACCCTTGCGGTGATATCGAGCTATGTTCCCAATGACCCGTCTCTCGATAGAAGTGAACGGCAGTTGGGTCTCATTTAGAATCAGGTTCAGCGATTTCTCATGGTGCGCTTTCGGTCCCTGCGACAAGCCTATGTCGTGAAGAATCGCCGCGCATTCGAGCCAGCAACGTTCCCTCTTGCCAAGCTTGTGCAGCTCTTGCAAATTATCAAAGAGTTCCAGAGACAGTTTTCTCACTTGCTCCGAATGCTTCATGTCTGGCCAATATTTCCTTGCGACTCTTCGGGTGCTTCTCGCCATCAAAGCGCATTTTCTTTCCATGTCGTTCTCCCGAGCCTTGTCTTCCGCGATTATGTCCTCAAGGGGTAGCCCGCGAAGCAGCATCTGGGCATAACTTTCAGGAGCTCCCGTCCTTCTAAGAGCGTCAGCCGCTGCCTCCACGTCATAACTAACCCTTATCAACTCAACAGAAAAGGGGCTGACAGTGATCGCTGCGTAGGCGGCTTGAGGGTTCCCATCCCCAGGCCTTCCCACGCTGCCAGGATTAATGAATAAGGCTTCGCCAGCTTTTTTTGTGAATTGTTCATGTGAATGGCCAAAGACGATTATGTCCGCGCCCGCGGTTTTGGTCAATTCCTGAAATCTCTCCTCCGACATGTCATAATAAAGATGTTCGTCAACCGAGTCGGGGGTTCCGTGAATCATGAGAAGCTTCTTGTGAGCGATTTCAAGCTCGAGTTTGGAAGGCAAGGAGCGAAGATAGGTTTCGTAAGCCTTTGTCAGTGTCTTTCTAGCGTATTCTAGAGCGAATTTTTTAGGGCCTTTTCCCCTGTTATTCTTGTCCAAGACTTCTAGGTCGTAATTTCCTATTACGCTGAGAGCATTCTTCGAGTATAGCGTCTGGATGACTTCGTTGGGAAAAGCTCCGAACCCTATTATATCGCCAGCATTTAAAAAAACAGTTATTCCTCGGCGTTCCGCGTCTTGCAGTACCGCTTCAAGAGCATTCAGGTTGGCTTGAATATCTCCAATTACCGCGATTTTCACGTAGGGATTTTCCAGTTCCGCTTCTGTTCTGTACCCCGCGGCTACAAAACCTGCGCTCGCATTTTTCCTCAATTCCTCAAAGGCGTTTTTACTCTTCTCTTTATCCCAAAGACTTACGAAATTTTCGTAGTGGTTTTTTCTTTTTTCTTTAATGTGGTCCAGGAACTTGAGAAGATCTTGATTGCCCTCGGCGACTGCTTTTTCGTTTTCTGGGAATGCCGCGTTTTCCTTTTCGATCTCGTTTATGAATTTTGGAATACGTTCGATCCATACGTCGCAGTCGTGCATTTCGCCAAGCGTATCTTGAAAATTTTTCATCATCCCTATTTCTTCCGAAAGTTCTTCTTGGTAAAGTGGTGCAAACGCTTCCATAGTGTACCGGAGCCATTTGGCTCGAATGCGCATTTCATGGTGTTTGAGAATTTCGTTTTCCTTATGCACGTAATCTTCCATGGCTAGGAACTCGTCGAGTTTTGGGGATATTTGCCAGAAGGCTTTTTCGCGGACGTCATACAAGTTGAAAGAGGTGCCTGTTGATTCCTTGATGATACGTTCGCAGTAACTCGCTATTTGCTGCAGAACGCTTGACTTTTTCAGCTCTTGTAGTCCATTGATAACGTTCGATTGCAGGTCCGTTCTTTCCTTAACGTGCTGCCCGAGCAGAGCCTCCATTCCCGTTTTGGGTTCGGTGGGTTGAAGCTGTTTGATGTAATCTCCTATGACCGAGATCTGCACATCCAGGTCTCTTGCCGCGCCGAGGAATTGAGTTACTTTCTTGATTTCGTTTAGCCATTTTTTGTAGCGTTTCTTTGGAAAACATTCCCTGAAAAGAGGCATGGCGGCTCTTATTCTGCGAGAGGTGACTCGCATTTTATGGACGTACTCTATGTCCTCGCCTTTCTCAACTCCTCCTATTTGGGCTTCCATGGTTTGAAGAAGTTTCAAAAGGGCTTCAGCCCCGAAACGGCAGTAACTAGAGTCTGTCATGGAGCCGTCAAGGTCAAAGAGCGCGTTCACGTCATATGCCTCCATGTGATAAGCAAAGCTTGCGAGTTTTTTATCTCTTTCATCCCGCATAACTCTTTCGTAAACGCGGTCTGAAAGTGCTATATAGTTGCTTATTCCACTACATTGGAAATAGTTAAATCTCTCCTAATAGTTCTTAGTGAATCATGAATTCTAAAACTTTAATCGAAACAGGATTCACCGAATGGTTCCCGCTGAAAACGTTAACACACTCAAATTTGCCTGCAGACAAAGGCAGCGTAATCATAATAGTGGATAAGGAACTCTCAGGAAAACTAGAATCTGATATTCTATACATAGGACGCACAAAAAAACCCGTCAAGAGGATACTGGGCGGATATTTGGCAGGATACGGAGGAAAAAACACTAAGAAAATCAACCAGATGCTTTTCGACGAAGGCTTTATAGAAAAAGCCGCTATAGGTTGGGTCCTGACTGAAAAACCAAGAATTATGCAAGAAGAATTGCTAGCTAAATTCAAAGAAGATCACGGTGAACTTCCAGTCTGGAACACCAAAAAGAAACTCAAGGTTAAACCCAAAGGGGCTCCCGGTTTTAAGCCAAAAAAAGCTCCAGCTTTAAAGACTAAGGCCGCCACACCGAAAGGCATAACCGCTCCAGTAGCAAAGCCCAGGTCAAAGCCAAAACTTGCTTCAACAAAGAAACCAGCCGCAAAGGCGGAAACAACAGCCAAAACGGAGTTGCCAAGCAAAGAGGAAACTGTCGCAGAAACGTCAGAAAAGGCAAAGACCTCAGACAGCGCAATAACAACTTAAAATAAAGATCTCGGCTATCTTCCTCTCTCCCTTTTTTCTTTTAATTAGTTAGCCTCTTGTTTTTCTAATAGGTTTTTTTGAATAAGATTCCGCTTTATTTTGTTGTTGTTCGCAATCTTATCTTCTCTTGGTTATTTTTTTTGGGTTTGGTCATCTTAATTGTACGGCTCTTTGATTGATAGAGTAGCTATTATTAGGCAGAGTAACATATTCAGAATGAGGCTGTTTTAGATGTCGATGGATGTAGAAGATTTCAAGGTGTCGTTTGGTAAAAAGACCAGTTTGAAGGATTTTGATTCAGGTTGGGTTCCGAAATGGGCTAAGAAAAAGGAAGAGGAAGGGGGCAAAAAAGCAGTAAAAGAGCAGGCACTAAAAATTCTTAAGGCGAACAGGGAGAAACTGGTTAAAATGCAAGAGTTGCTTTGGGCAAGCCATACCTATGCCATGTTGATAATTCTCCAAGGGATGGATGGAGCGGGAAAAGACAGTGCAATCCAGCATGTGCTGTCGGGGGTTAATCCTCAGGGTTGCCAAGTTACTTCTTTCAAAACTCCATCTGAAGAGGAACTGGATCATGATTTTCTATGGCGCAATGAGAAAGCTCTTCCGGAAAGGGGAAGTATTGGCATTTTCAATCGTTCATATTATGAGGACGTGCTGATTGTTAAGGTTCGACCAGAGGTTTTGGAGAAGCAGAATTTACCTGTGTCGCTGGAAGGAAAACTGTTTTGGAATCAACGGTATGAGGACATAAACATGTTTGAACAGCACTTAGTTCGGAGCGGCACGATAGTGCTGAAATTTTTCCTACACATCTCAAAGGAGCAGCAAAGACAGCGGCTGCTTAAACGCCTCGAAGACCCTGATAAAAATTGGAAATTTTCGCTCACGGACCTTTCAGAACGCTCAAAATGGGACGATTACATGGAGGCATACGAGGATATGGTTAACCAGACAAGCACTGAATGGGCGCCTTGGTATGTTATCCCTGCAGATAAGAAATGGGTTACCCATGCATCAATTTCTGAGATTATGGTGTCGCAAATTAAGAAGCTGAATTTGAAATATCCTGTTCTGAGCCCAGAGCAACATGCAGCTTTGGACAAGGCTAAGGCTGAACTGGAAAAAGAATAACCGTATCCGGCAGGAAACAAAGCTGAATCTCTATTGCAATGCAGGGTTAAAAACTCATTTAGAGCTTCAGCACTATTACGTGTTTGGCGTGACTATGCAGTGAACATCCAGCTGTTTTCCGAATGCTTCATAGAACGCCTGCTGATTCTGGATGATACTCCATTCTTCAAAGCTGCAGTCTGAGTCTGAATAAAACGAGAGCAGCATTTGGTCCTTATTAACTTTGACAAACTCTGCTTTCTTCACAAGTCCACAGTGGCTTCGGTCAAGTTTTTCGGCGAATCGGAGAAACGTGGAAAGAATGGCAATGGCCTCATTAGTTTTTTCGTCCAATCCTGTGATTTTTAGTGCTTTTTTGGAAGGTAACTTTTTCCTGTGAAAACGTGCTATGTTAGCCATTATTTGGGTTTCTTTCTGGTCAAAACCCAGAAGTTCAGCGTTGCTAATAATGTAGTGGGAATGAAGTTGATGGTCATTAAAGGAAAGAAAATCGCCGACATCATGCAATGTTGCAGCATGCTTCAAGAGTTCTCTCTCTGTCTCGCCCAAGTTGTGTAGCCCAATTTGTTTTGCGCTATCAAAAAGCTGCAACGCCAAAGAAGCCACCGTTTCCGAATGTTTCTCATCGAAGTTGCAAGATCTGCCTAAGTGCAAAACGCTCCTATTCCTCATCGGCGTCTTTTGCAATTCCCGAAAGCCTTCAAAATTTGATAAGTATTCAACAAGCAAACCGTCCCGTAGTTCTCGGTGACTAATGCAGATTTCTTCCAAACCGAACTCTTCCATAATCGCCTCAATTATGGCTGCTCCAGCAATTATGATGTCAGCTCGGTCAGGATTAATAGCAGGCAACTTTTTTCTTTCTTCAAGCGAAAGAGAACAAAGAAGCTGCGCCAACTTTTTCAGGTTCTTCCTTGATAGAGTGAGAACGCCTCCATTGCCGTTTTTCTTGAAAAGTTTGTTCGCGATTTCTGCCAAGTTTATGAGCGTGCCTGATGAACCCCAAGCCCGCCTGACGCCATACTCGAGTACTGTCGCTTTAACCACGTGAACCTTGCTACGAGCGTAATTTTGCATCTCCTCATAATCATTGCTTGTTATGGGCCCAGTCCAGCCTTCGCCGATGAATTGAGTTGTTAACCTAATTGCCCCTAACTTAAGACTGTTTACATAAAAGCATTCATGCTGGTTTCCGATGGCAATTTCGGTGCTGCCACCGCCTAAATCTATGAAAATAGCCTTTTCTTCACCGATATCTATTCCACTTGAAACGCCAAGCCAAATCAGGCGGGCTTCTTCTTGTCCTGAAATCACTTGTACCTTAAGTCCTGTTTCGCGGTAAAGTTTTTGAAGGAACTCAGATTTATTTACTGCTTCTCGGATGGCAGAGGTTCCGACGGCTATTATTTCAGTGGCCCCGTAAGTTTTGGCGAGCTCAGAGAATTTTCCGCAGACAAAAATGGCGCGTTCCATGGCTTCTGGTCTTAGTATGTTGTCTTTGAATTCTTGTTCACCTAGTCTGATAACTTCTTTTTCTTGGCTGATGATGGTGTAAGAGAAATTGGGGTTTATCCTCACCACTAAAAGACGTACAGCGTTTGTCCCGATGTCGACAAACGCAACTACATGTCCAGCGGTTTTTACTGTCGCTTCCATACCAGCACCATTTTTATAGCGAAGACCCTTTCAAACAAATCCTTCTTCTTATAAAAAGCCTGCTCTTCCAACATCGATTCAGTTTCGGATACGCATTCCACAATAATTCTTTTGGTATCCACTTTGATGTTTAAACTTTTTACGATTGACTGGTGAGTGTAGTCTAAACCGTCTGCCACGCGGAGAAGACTGGCTAAAATCTTTACTTTGTGGACGGTTACGCGGTCCAACGTCGCAAGGATGTAATGTTTCGGTTTAGGCAAACCTTTGCGGTGGTATCGGGCTATGCTTGCCACTATTTGTCTTTCCTGAGAAGTGAATGGCAGTTGCGTATCGTTGAGGATGAGCTTGGCTGATTCTTTGTGGTGACCGCCTCTATCTTTTGACAAGCCTACGTCATGCAGAATTGCGGCGCATTCAAGCCAGCATCGTTCCCGCTCCCCTAACTGATGCACATTGATTAAACCGTCAAAGAACTCTAAAGCAAGTCGGGTAACCTGCATGTAATGTTCAGTATCTTGCCAGTAGGTTTTCGAAATCTTCTCAGAGGCTTCTGCAATTTCTTTGCAGTTTTGAACCATGGCATCCTTATTGGTGTAATCCTCTTCGATTATAGTTTCAAGAGACACGCCGCGAAGAAGCATCTGAGCGAAACTTTCAGGCAAACCCTTTTTTCTAAGAGCATCTGCAGCAGCCTTGACATCATAGTCTAACCGAATCAACTCAACATCGAAGGGGTTAAAGCTCAAGATTGCATAAGCTGTCTGAGGGGTTCCGTCCCCAGGTCTCCCCACACTTCCAGGGTTGACAAAACAAACTTCGCCTGCCTGCCTCAAAAATTGATCATGAGAATGCCCAACGATTATCACATCTGCCTTGGCAGCATCAGCAAGAGTTTTTAGCTGTTCAACTGGCGTGTCATGGTAAATGTGCTCTTCAATTGACCGTGGGCTCCCGTGTGTTACAAACAGTTTTTTGCCTGCGACCTCAAGTCTAAGTTCATGAGGTAGAGACTGAAGATAACCTTCGCATGACTTTGCCAGCTCTTTTCTGGTAAATTCCAAAGCAATTTTTTTTTCGTCTTTAGCTTTGGCTTTGCCCTCAATAACTTCCAAATCATAGTTACCCACGATGCTTAGCACATTTTTTTCGCATAACAGCTCTATTACTTCATTTGGGTAAGGACCGAACCCTATCGAGTCACCCGCGTTGAGAAAAATTTCTACACCTCGCCCTTCAGCATCCTCGAACACTTTTTCCAGAGCCTGCAGGTTAGCATGAACATCCGACAAAACAGCAATTTTAATGTCGGGATTTGCAAGTAATTGTCTTGTTTTTGCTTTAGTCATGGTTAATCCAGCGTTGGTTGTCTTCCTGAGTTTAACAAAAAAGTTATTGTCTTTATTTTTATTCCAAAGAAGAACGAATTGGTTATAATAGTCTCTTCTTTGTCCTTTTATATAAGCCAAGAAGTTCAAAAATGCCTTCTCAAATTTTGTGTCTCCTTTTTTGTTTCCTTTAGATTTTATTTTGATTTTTTCTTTGTCAATGAATCTATGTATGTAATCTACCCACACATCGCAGTCGTGCATTTCTCCCAGTACATCTTGAAAAGCTGTTATTGTTTCGATCTCTTTTGCGAGTTTGTTTTTGTATAGTGGCGCGAAGACTTCCATAGTATAGCGGAGTTTCTTGGCGTATATTCTCATCTGGTGGTGCTTTAGCTTTTTATTTTCTAAGTAAACGTATTTTTCCATCGATAGGAAATCGTCTAGTCTGAAGGATATGTGCCAATGAGCTTTTTCCAGCACCTGATTGGAATCAAAAGTAGCATTTGATTGTTCTGCAACGGTTTGTTCACAAAACTTGCGAATATCCTGTAAAATGCCTGATGCTTCTAGTTTCTCCAATCCGCTAACAACGGATGATTGAATGCTTTCTCTGCGGTCTTTATGATCCTTAAGCAGCATGTCTACACATGATTTTTCAGTTGTAGACTTCAGTTTTTTCGTGTACTGCTCTATGAAGGCTATTTGAACATCAAGGTCCCTTGCGTCGGCAAGTAGACGCGTGACTTTCTTTAATTGACTTGCCCATTCCTTGAATTCTTTTTCAGGAAAGCAGAACCTGAAAAGGGGCAGCGCAGCTCTCAGTCTGCGGGAGGTAACACGCATTTTATGAACATATTCGATATCGTCGTTTTTCATGACGCCCTCAATTTGGCCTTCAAAAACTGGAAGAAGTTTTAGGAGCGTTTCAGAGCCGAATTTGCAGTAGCTTGTGTCACTTTGGCATGTTCGAGAATTAATTGGGGCGTTCATTCCAAATGCCTCTGTGCTGAATGAGCCACGCTTGAGAGTTGATGACTTTTTCGCCTTCTTTAGGTGTTACTCTCTCGTATGTCCCATCAGGCAGTAATCTTCTTGCTTTAACGTTGTCATGAAGGTGGATTTTAAGCATGTATTCAAGGATAGCGTGACGCAGCCGTGGGTCAGGCACAGACAAGAGAACTTCAATTCTCTCGTTGAGATTTCTGAACATCATATCTGAGCTGCCGACAAGCACTTCTTCTTCGGCATCATCATGGAAGTAATAGATTCGGGCGTGTTCAAGGAAGCGCCCAACTATGGATATCACTGAAATGTTATCGCTTATTCCTTTTATTCCAGGTCTTAAGCAGCACAAGCCTCGGACGTTTAGGTCAATCTTGATTCCAGCCATCGATGCCTTGTATAAGGCTTGAATAACTTCAGTTTCCTCTAAATTGTTAAGTTTAAAAGCTAAGTAGCCTTTGCCTGTCTTTCTGTGAAAATAAATTTCTCTATCTATCCGCTCAAGAATTTTGCTCTTCAGCGTTTTAGGTGCCACAAGAAGGTGTTTGAATTCTTTTTCTTGAAGCCCGTTTATAATAATGTTGAAAAGATCTTCAAGTTCAGCTCCCACTTCTGGGTTTGCTGTCAGGTAGCCTATGTCGCCGTAAATTTTCGCTGTAACCGCGTTATAGTTCCCCGATCCGATGTGAGAGTATCTTATCAGTTTATCTTTTTCTTTTCTGACAATTAAGCAGAGTTTTGCATGAACTTTGACGTTGGGAAAATTATAAATGGTATTTATTCCGCCTTGTCTAAGTTTTGAAACGAGCAGGATGTTGTTTTCTTCATCAAATTTAGCTTTTAGTTCTACTATTGCAGTTACTTTTTTGCCTTTTTCAGCAGCCTCTATCAATGCGCTAACAACCGGAGAGTTATGATCCATACGGTACATTGTTATGCAGATTTCCAAAACATTACTATCCCTAGCGGCTTCTCTTAGCAGATCAATGATTACTTCAAAGCCGTCATAGGGGTGATATAAGACAAAGTCCTGTTTGTCGACGGTTGCAAACATATCCTTCTTAGGAGTCAGGAGTGGCGAAATGCACGGAAGAAAACTTTTGTCTTTAAGGTCGGGGCGATTTATTTTTAGCATTTGCCAGAGATCCACCAACCCGAGTGGTCCATCAAACTCGTAGATTAAATAATCTGGCAAGCCTAACGCTACAGCTATTCCTTCTTTAATTTCTGCCGGCGCTTTCCTTTCAAATTCTAGCCTACTTGGGAACCCAGCTTTTCTGGTCGACAGGCTCTTCTTTACAGAATTGATGAAGTCTGCTGACTCATCCATTAGAATGTCTATTTCTCCATTTCGTGTAAGTCTAAATTGGTAGGCTGTCAGGTTTTTTTCATTTGGGAAAATCAGGTCTAAATTATTTACCATTATATCTTCAACAAAGACAAAGTTATACTCTATGTCTTGGCTGTATACGCTTTTTGGGATTCTTATCAGCCTTCCAAAAACTTCGGTCGGGACATCAACTAAGCTGTAAAAATCCTGCTTAGCAAAGCCTGACACGTAGAGTGTGACGTGAAGATTCTCAATCGCCGCGCCCTCGAACCCTTCCTTATGAGTTTTAACGAGCGGAAGAATCGATTGCCGGAAGAAGTCACGCAAGTTTTGTTTGTCTTTTTCTCCTAATTGGTTAAATTTCCAAATGAAGATTTTTTCTTTCGCAAGAGCGGGAAGAAGTTCGTCTCTCCAGCAAGCAGCATGCTTTACAATTAGGGGTAATATTTCTTTTCTTGTAGCTTCAATCTGCTCGATGGCTGTCATTCCATCCATAGATTTTTCGCCAGATCCTGCCTTGACTTTTTTAATGAGCCTTGGGATTCGTGTCATAAAGAATTCGTCAAGATTGCTGCCGCAGATGGCGATGAATTTTATCCTTTCTAATAGGGGATGCCACAGGTCTTGTGCTTCCTCAAGGACGCGTTTGTTAAATCTTATCCAGCTGAGTTCCCTGTTAATGAAATAACATGGGTTATCTAGAAGTTTTTTTTGGCTCAAGGCATCGTTTGCTTCTGAATCAAGGGTATTTTGAGTTGACAAGGGCTTTTACCTGGTGGATTTTCATTGTTTTGGAGTGAATTAATTACCTTGGGCTATAAAATGGTGTTTGTGACTTATCAAGCGATCTGTGTAAAAAATAATTTCTCACTGGAGCTGATCTATTTACCTTCAGCGTTCGCGCTTCCTTGACAAATCATCAGATTCGACGCATTTTGTTCTGCGAACTGCAAATGTCTCATATTCGAAGAGGGGGACTTTTCTGTGCATCTGGCGTTACCCGTGTTTCAATTGAAAGGAAGTTGTCATTAAGGACTCCGAAAATAGAATCTATAGTTATAAATAGACTATATAGTTAAGGTCGTCCTGCTCGTTAACGACCTGCCAGGTTTGCTTCTTAGAACAACGAGCTTTTTCAGTTTTTGGTTTTTTCTTTGTTGATGGAATAGTGGCGGATTAATTCGTCAGTTGACCATGGTAGGCAGTCTTTGGCTTGGAATCCTAAAAGAGCAGCGTACTTGTGGATTAAATCAATGTTTTCGGATTCTATTTCTAGAAGCTCAGGAATGTATCTGTAGTTGCCGACGTAGCGGTCGATGTCAAAACGCGTGTGGTCGATTGCGTAGCTGACTCTGTGTTTCTGCATGCTTTCAGTTATGGATAGACCTATGTTTTCCAAGATTTTCTTCATTGTTTCAAGGTTTGAAACGTCAACGGAATATTCTTCCGCCAGTTTAGCTGTTTCTGTAATGTGAACTTTTTTGTATGTTAACTCGGTCTTATCTTGCTCTTTCCTTAAGCGTAACACGTTTTTTGCTTTAATTATTGCGTCATCTTTGAAGTCAAAAAACAAGGTTTGGATGTCGCCGTCAAAAACCTTTTTGGCGCCTAAGCTAGTGAGGGTTTCTTCAATCTTTATTCTGTTGACTTCTAAAATTTTGACTTCCAGTTCTTTCATAAAAACTAAGAAAGCTTTTGAGAGTTAAAAGCTTGTGCTATTACAAGCCATCGGGATGATTCTTGAAAATTTTTGTGGAGATTTGATTTTTAGGCAAATTGCAATGATTTTATTGTAACGTGGCTTGTTTTCTTGATGACTTGATGGTCTAGTCCGCAGACTGGGCAGAAGACTATTTCGTAGTTGGAGAAGTTTTCGGGGTAAACATCAAATTTTCTTTCGCATCCTACACATTTAACTTTCAACCAGTGTCACCTCACTTAGATCGAACAGACGGGACGTTTCATTTTGGTTAAACTCAAAGGATTCAAGCAGTAATGTTTGACCTTTTCGGGCGGTCATGAAGTCGATTCCGCAGATTGGGCATGACACTAATTGGTATTCATCTACAGGGTCGAATTCGAAGGTTTCTTTGCATCCTGGACAAGTGAAAGTTATTGAAGTATTCATTTTTTCCATTTGTTTACGCTCCCCATAACAACTTTGACAATGAACCAATTAAGAAATGCCTTAATAGTTTTCAGTAACTATATAGAAGATACTGTGTTTCAATACTCGCTCAAGACTAAAACGACACAATCGCATGAGCCAAAACAACTTCTGAACTTTGAAGCTTGCCTTTAAGAGAAGTTCATTATTTGATGGCTTTTATCTCGGTTGGCCACATTTAATGCATCTGCGCGTGCCATCTGCTTCTGTCTTGAACCATCTGCCCCCGCACTTGCACGGGGCTTCACGCATTATAAAGGTACCCATGTCTATCTGCTTATTAAATTGTGTTAAATAAAGTCTTATTGCATAGTCTAACTACAAGATTGTTATCTATATAGCATGATTTCGCCTGCTTTTGCGTATTTTCGTCGAAACATTTCTGGGAAACAAGGGTTAAACCACTATGATCCATGGATCAAGCTTTTGCTTTGCTTTTTCCTCATCTAGGGTACAATCGGATGTATTGTTAAATTGTTTGTATGTTTTCAGCGCAGGTTATGGTATTCTTAACTCAGCAGTTGGGTTACGAATTCAGTGCTTTGTGTGGTAGTGTCCTGGCTTGGGTTTATTTGGAGTATTTCTTAAGATTGCATGAAAAATTGTTTAGTTTTTAGTCGTCTTTTGGTTGTTTGCTTCTGTTTTTCTGTTGGGTGGCTGAGTCTTCTTTGTCGGTTAGTTGGTATGTCTGTGACTTTTCGATTTCTCCTCTTTCTACATCGGCGTGGTTCTTAATGGCTCTTTCTGGCTTATTTCAGGGCGTTTAGTATTCTTTGTCAGTTAGGTAAGTCTGCAACTTTTCAATTTCCGTTCTAAGGATGCCAAAGTAGTTATTGAGCGTTTTCTCTTGCTGGTCCACTGCTTTGTTGAGTTCTGTTAAGTCTTGGGCAAACTGTTCCTTTTCTAGTTTAAGAGCAGTGTTCAAGGCTCGGATTCTTTTTTCGGTGCTTGCGATTCGGGTTCTGTAAGTTAAGATTGCTTGCGATATCGGCTCTTGAGCTAGATCAGGTGCGAAATTCGGTTTGGCTGTTATATCTGACGTGTCTTCTATGTCAGTTAAGTGCGTTTTTGCCTTTTCCATTTCTTCCCGAACCGTGTCGAAGTAGTTTTTGAGTGCTCTCTCTCGTTCATCCACCAGTTTGTTGAGTTCTGTTAAGTCTTGGGCAAGTTGTTCCCTTACAGACTCAAGAGTAGCCTTTATGGCTTGGACTCTCTTTGCAGTGCTCGAAATTCTGTCCAATTGGGCTAAGGTTGCTTGAGCTGCTGGCGCCTGAGATAGAGCAGATTCTTTTGTTTCATTTAAGTTTATTTCTGACATAACTGTCGCTTCCATTACTTTTTCTGGGGCTATTTTTGGAGTTGGGGCTGCTGCTTGCGGTGCTGGTTGTTGAATGGTTTCTTGCGGCGCTGTTGACAGAATAAGTGCTGGAGTGGCTGTTTCTGGGCTAGGTGTTGAAGGTGCGAAGATGGGTGTTTGAGAGGTTTTTGGCGATGATTTTCTTCTAAGGAATACGAGGAGAGATGTGAATGTGAAGAGTCCTACTGCTATTAAGAGCCATGAAAAGAGGCTTACCGAGTTTAGGACGATTTTGGGAGTTGGTGTAGGAGTTGCCGCGGGTGCTACTATTGTGAAGTAGGCGGTTTGGTTTTCCCCCGCTGGGACATCTATATTTTGGTAGGTTCCTGAGAAGATAGCTGCTGTGATTGATGCCTCGCCTGCAATCGCGCTAGCTGGGATTTCGAGGGTAGTTTGCACTTTAGCTGGGCTGGAGCCGTTGCTTATCTGGGTGTTTTGGATTTGTGTTTGGTTGACTATATTGCCTGATGCGTCCTGCATGTTCAGGGTGATGTTTGCTTGCTGCGCAGAATCTGCATTGCTGATTGCCAGCCCGACGGTTACTGTGTTGCCTGGGTAAAAGATTGTTTGGTTGCTTCCCTGCTGGTTTTCGATGCTGATCGAGGTGATTTCGAGGTTCCATTGTGTGGTGAAGCTTAGGGTCTTCTGTATGGTGCTGTTGCTTGTCCGAATAGTCGCGGTTGCCTGCCATGTGCCGACGACTGAATTTGAATTTTCTGCTTCCGCGGGCAATCGGAATGTGGAGTCGGCGACTCCAGCGGCGTTTGTTTTTGCGATGGATGTAATATTCATCGGGTTAGCTGAACCTGTTGGACCTTGAACTTTAAATGTGACTAAGAGGTCTGGCACTGAGGCGTTTCCGTAGGTTACGGTTGAACTCAGCCGAATTTGGTCGAATGGCGTAAAGCTGGTGGATGTAACGTTTTGTGCGTTTTCCACGGAAAAGCTTAACGCCCATTGATCAGTCGCTTGGTTTTGCGCTTTGGTTATTTGGATTGATTGAATTACAATTAAGGACAGGGCGATGATAGCGATGGTGTAAGTGATTTTTCTTGTGGTTTTTGTGGTCATTTGTTAAACGCCCATGATTTTTTTGCTCAAATAGTTTCTTGTAATTAATGCTATAACGCAAACTGCAAGATAGATCGCTATCAGGACGAACGCGGCTGCAAAAGCCACGCCGTAATTATTGAAGATCACTATCTTCTTTGCCCCTATCGATAACAGTATCGGAGCTCTCCATATGAAAACCGTGAGCGTTGGAATTGCGGTACGTGTCACTGCTGCCGGCAAGCCATTCACGACGGGCGGCGCATCGCCTGCAGTCATGGCTACTATGATTGTTTCGCCTAGGGCCGCTCCGAAACCCAGCAAAACTCCAGTAATCACCCCTGGCAAAGCCGCGAAAAGCACGGCTTTTCTAACAGTTTGCCATTTCGTTGCGCCAAGAGCGAAGGCTGCTTCCCTGTAAGATGCGGGCACCGCCCTAATCGCTTCTTCGACAACTCGAATATTAAACGGCAGTGTCATGAAAGCTAGTGACAGGCCTCCTCCGACTATCGAAACACCGAACTTAAAGCCGCCGAAGACGAAAATTGCTAACCCCACGAGTCCGATAATTACGGATGGAATACCCGCAAGGGTTTCAATGAAGAAACGGATAAAGCTTGTCGGCCAACTTTGTCTGGCGTACTCTGACATGTAAATAGCTGCGCCTAAGCCCAGCGGGACAGCGACTAGTTCGCAGAAGAATACAAGTATGAGTGAGCCCATGGCGTAACCTGCGACGCCTCCCATTGGGCCAGGTTTTATACCGTTCAATACGAAGGACGCGTGTTGCCAAGACCAACTTGAACTCGTTATGAAGTTCCATGAGAGGTAGGGCGCCGCTCTTAATGTGATGTAGGCAAGAAGTCCTATCAAAATACTCATGCAGAGGAATCCAGAGACTCGTATTCCGAACTTCGCCAAGTTTTCTGTTACAGTGGGCGAATCTTTTGCTTTTCCAGATGCTCTCATGTCTTGAAACATAAAAGTAGCTGCAACAAGGCTCAATAAAGCAATTGAGAGTGCAAATCCAATGTTAACGTCTCCCAAAAGTCCTAAGATCAAAGCCGCCGTTCCGGCAGCGTATGAAAGTTTCCATCCCATAGAATGGTGTTCGAGTAAAAGGTATCCAATGGCGAAGAGGCCAAAACTTGGGATTAGCATAAGAAATGAAAAAGCAAAATCAGCTATCAATGCGCTAGAAGAAACTAAGGTGTATCCATCATTCGACAAGGCGTTGGCGATATGGAGGATGCCTGGTATTGCTGCGATTATTCCTGAAATGAAGATAAAGCTGCTTATCACTAAGCATCTTTTTTCCTTTTTCTTGAAGTATCCGAGGAAGCGTGTTGCCCTGGAAAGTAAGCTCATGTGTTGCTTCCTCCACCCCTGTATGTGTTTTGTGTTGATACAATCGTCCTTGCTGCAACATTCAAAAGAATCACCATGAGGAATAGAATGAATCCTGCTGCGAAAAGATAGTCGAACGATAGTGAGCCCCAACTAACTTCTTCGTAGCCGTTTGCTATCACAGCCGTGATGACATTTGAGGACACGAGCGGGTTTAGCGATATGGGAGGCTGGGAAGAAACGCCAATTACTGCCAAAACAGCCATTGTTTCTCCGATGGCATTTCCTAGAGCTAATATTAGAGCGGTTAAGATCCCAGACATTGCTCCAGGAATTAGCACGCGGATTGTTGTCTGCCATTTTGTTGCGCCGAGCCCTAAGGATGCCTCTCTTTGGTCTTGAGGTACTGCTCTTAGGGAATCTTCTGAAACACTCGTAATTAGCGGTAAGGACATGATTCCGAGCACTATCCAAGCGGCTAGAATGCAATAAAATGTTCCTGATGCACCTCCTGTGTACCTTTGTACCGTAAAACAAACCAGGGCGAAACCGACCATTCCAAGCACTACTGAGGGGAAGCCGTTTAGCACTTCCAGAGTGGGTTTAATCATGTTTCTTATTCTCATATCTGCGAATTCTGCCAAGTAGATTGCACATGGTATTCCGATCACAGCTCCCAAGCTTGTTCCGCCAATCCCCACGTACAGAGTATTATATATTAAAGGGTTCATACCGCCGAACCCGCGTCCAAACCATTGAATTATTACTGGGTATCCTATGTAAAACATGTAAGCGACAATAAAAAAAACGATACCGATTGAGGAGATTGCGCAAAGAAACAGCGCTGCCTTGATAAGACTCTCGTTAAGCATCTTTGCGTTGAACGTCACCGCTCTTTTTCCTCCTCCCCTGTTCAAAACCGTGAAATTCGGCTCGTAATCCGCCTGAGAAAGCACGTTTCGTTCAACATAACGCTTTTCTATTTATAATCAATAGTATAATTAGAAAAAATTGGAAAAACTTACTTCGTTACGGGCGGCTCGTTTCCTCTTAGAAAAATATTGTTGGCTATTTAGATAATTTAGAACTATTTTTTCCCCATAAACTAAGGAGACAAACTAGTTATTCTCAGCTGGTTAAAGTAAGGCTTGAACGAGCAATCGTTCACTAAATAAATTTAAGGAGAAGGAAAAAAATTGAATAAATCTTTAACAAAATGTATAGCAGTGATAGTACTTGTAATCTTTGCAATTTCAGCAGCAACGATGAGCATCGGACACGCAACCGCACCACCAACCTACGCTTTTACTCCCGCAACCGGCTTGGTCACATCAACCACTCTGACCGTAGCTGGATCAAGCACAGTGTATCCAGTCGCCGAAGAGGAAGCAGCAGACTTCCCAGCCTATTGGAACGCCCTTGTTACGGCTAATCCAAGCTGGGACGCGACCGCAATCACAACATCGATCCAAGTCGCCGGTCTAGGCAGTGGAACTGCAATTCCAGCCTTAACTAGCGGAGGAGCCGATGTTGGAGAAATGTCACGACCTCCAAAGACTGGAACCTCAAACGCTGAATGGCAAACTACTGCCACTTCTGGTCTCGCTAGCACTAGTGACCTTCAGATCTGGGCAGTGGGCGTCGACAGCGTTGCAATAGTCATACCGGTGGCGATGGATTCTTGGTTCCCAACCACACTTACCACCCAAGAAGTCGCAGAACTCTTCATGACCGTTCCAACAGGCATTACCCCCGCTACAACAGCAGCAACCGACTCAGGTCTCACAGCGAAACAGACAAGTGATTACTACGTTACCAGTCCGTATTCGTATCCATCCAATGAAGCTCCACCATACTTCACAACTTGGGGTGACTTCCTAGCCTATTACTACAACGGAGCAGCCAACATTCCCTCAAACATTTTGACAGGATGCGGTTCTGCATACACCCAAAACATTGTACGTCAAGTAAGAGACCCGACATCAGGAACATTCGACTGCTTTGACAACTACTTCATAATACCCAACGGTTTTGAAGCAGAATACAAAGTAAGCGGAAATCAGGCAACTGATTCAACCACTGGGCTCACATCGCAGGACATGGCACCCTATAATGAGCAGGGAACTAACCAAGAACTTCAACAAGCCATTGACAGTACAGGAAACTGCATTGGCTTCATAGCCGCAGGCATAGCAGCCGGAGACTCAGCGATGAAAACAATCGCCATTCAATTCAACACAATAGGCACACCAAACACTTTTGAAAATACAGCTACTCAAGCCCCAGTATGGGCAAGCGCAGTACTTCCAACGATACCGAACATCAAATACGCTTTCTCAAATATTGAAGGAGCAGGCGCAACCGGCAAATATCAGGCATGGAGATGGCTATGGGAAGTAACACCAGGACAAATCCCAAGCACTGGCTCACTCTTGGAAACAGGCGTTTGGATTGCGTACATGCGAGCAATAAACCCACAGACACTTCCAACTGGAGGTACAGCCGCTACGTCAACTGGCACTTTCATGGGCGATAACCAATACATCTACCTTAACCCAGCAGACTGCGCAGGCGCAGCCCCCTTAACCTCAACTCTCACAGCATACTCGCCAGAACAAGGTCAGACTCAGACGATACCCAACGGTGTCGTTGACGGTACCGACTTCTTCTACTTCGTCGATGCGTACATCGCCTACTACGCGCAAGGCATCTACAACCCATACGCAGACATTACCGCCCAAGGCTCAATCAGCGGAGCCAGCTTCTTCGCATTCGTCAGCAACTACATCTCGTACTACACAAGCTACAACCCAGTAAGCTAAACAAAAAAAAAGAAAACCCACAAGAAAGGAGAAATAAAAAATGAACTTTAAAACCCATAAAAAAGGCCTAATAGCATTGGCCTTAGTTTTTTTCATGATGATGCCGATGCTAATGGCAATACCCGCAGTCCATGCACAGCCGACTGCCACACTCAGTGTTGTGCAGGATACTAGTACCCATCTGCCTCCATTCACTACCACACCCCCCAACCCATACAGTCCACAGCCTCAACCCGGCACATCGTCAATCACCGTTCCAGCCCCTCCAACCGTTCCAACAAGTTCCAATACAATCGGAACCACAGTGGTGGTCGACATTTACATTAGCGGTATCTCTAGCGGTGGCATCTGGGGTTGGAGCACTCCGACAGTAACTTGGAACCCTGCAGTGTTATCTATATCATCAGTCCATGAAGGACCTTTCCTTGCAGATAACACAGGAAGCGACACAACATTATTTGTCGGTAATTCAGCCCTACTATACGAGAACGGCTACATTAGTGGTGGTTTGAGCGAATCCATCTTTGGAGCAGCGACATCCACAGATTCAAGCGGAGTAGTGGCTACACTGTACTTCACTGTCGTGGGATATGGAACGAGTGCAGTTTCTATAACTGGAACTGGCAATGGCGCGGCATATCTGCTCGCTAGCAACACGGACTCTTCACACTATCCAGTAACAGCAACTAATGATGGATCTGTTGATGTTGAAACACCTCCACTGTCAATCAGCCTCCTAACCGTACCAACATCCCTAAATCCAACACCTGCAAGCTCGATAATTGAGCCATCAAACACAAGCCCAATCACAGACGCATTCTCACTTGAAGCATACGTGTCAGGCGCAGTCGGAAACATCTGGGGATGGAGCCTAAATGTAGCATGGAACCCAGCGGTACTTGAAATGGTCCCTAGCACTTCACTCAACCCGAACCCTGCTGAAGGCACTTACCTCAGCGGATACCCAGCCCAAACAGGCGCTACCACATTGTTCCTCCCAGGAAACATTAATAACGTCGCAGGCACAATCGAAGGCGGAACTAGCGATGCCTACAGCTCAATTACCTCAAGCACGGCGCCAGCAGGCGTATTAATGACGTTAAACTTCAAAGTTATTGGCTACGGCAGCAGCGCAATCACCATAACCGACGGACTACCATCAGGAGCACTCTTTTCCTTAGGAAGCGGATCGACTCTGTTTCCAGGAACCACCCAATATAATGCGAATCCCATAACATGCAGCCTAAACAACTTCCAATACACATGGAATGCTCCACCACCAACACAGCCGACAGCAGCAATCACCGTTGACAACAGCCCATTCGGCCCTACCAGTGACAACACATTCACGGGTTACGGAATAACCTTAGACAGCGCAACCTCAACACCCGGTGTAGACGAAGAGCCACCGAACACCGTATGCCCAATCACAGGGTACTCTTGGAGTGTGACTCTAGTCGATGGACAAACTGTAACGGCAACCACACCGACATTAGCACTTACAGACGCCCAAATCGGAGAGGTAGCAGGAGTTATAACTGCGACTTTATATGTAACAGCGCCAGTTCCAGCAGGAGCATCTCTATCCCTAGGATACGACCCTACATCAGCAACGACAACCTTGCTCATACAAGTTGAAACACCATACCCAGGCGGTGTCTTAGACATCTGGACACAAAACGGTGGTAACGGACCTAACGTTGACGCAAGCTCATTCGGTCCACAGCAAATAGTCGATCTCTACGCATACGTATCATACAACGGCGCACCAGTCGTTGACAAAACCGTCACCTTCGCGATTTCAGGGCCGGACGTACCGGGCGGAACAGTCTACGTTACTGCTCAATCAGACCAAAGCGGATTGGCAATTGCTCAATACAGACTTCCATGGCAAGACAGCGACCCAACAAATTACTTCGGCGAAATGACCGTCTCTGGATCAGTCGATGTTGCACAAGTCATATTGACTGACACATGCAACTTCTACTACGGATACCAACTCGACCTGAACAGCGTCGTAATAACAAATGGCGGCACTTACAACCGATACGGCATGACTGGACCTGACTCAAATAACATGGTTGATGCAACTGTTTCAGTTACGAACACAATGTGGTTCAGTCAACAATTCTGGATTTCAGCAGTAATCTACGACAACAACAATGTAGCAGTAGCACAATGCTTAGTAGAAGAAACTGCTCCAGCTGCAACAGCAACACCCAACACCTGGGCAAACAGCTACACACAAGGCTACTCAATTAGCTTAACCATTCCAACATGGGCATACGTAGGAACAGCCACACTCTACGTAAACATATTCAACAGCACCTCAGCCAACGCGCTTACAAACCCAATCGCATGGAGTCCACAGGTACAAGCTCCACTAGTAATCACTGCAAACTACCCGAACAACGTAATCCCGCCCTCAGCAACTCAACCAGCTCAAGTGCTAAACGTCGACTTCACCGTTCAAAATGATGAGGACTCAGGCTACGCCGCAGGATACTGGGCATTAGACAACTATGTCCAAACCGTTCAAGTTTGGAGTCTCGGTGGAACACAATATGAAGCCGTCCAGACATTCAAAGGCACATTCACGACATACGCAGGCGCATTAAGTCCGCAAAATGGCGTATCAGAACCTAATACAGAAACTGGAACATTGGTAGGAGAAATAGTTTCCACTTTCAGTGCAACTAGCTTCAACCCAAGTAATTATGTCGTGTACGGAAACTTAGGAACCAAAAACTACGGCGGAACAGAAGCCAACGTACTGCTAGGAACTTACGCATTACAAGGAAGCGGAGACGCAACCCCATATAACTGGTTTACCGCATACTTTGCAGGTGTACCACCTTCGGGTGCAGGCTCCCTCGACAACGTCAACTGGGGCTTTACCTACACTATAACCAGCGGAACTTCACTAGTCTGGAACAACAACGCGGCACTCAACACCGGAGACATCATAACTTAGGTGATTAAACATGAGAGCAAAAAAAATAACTCTCCCTTTTCTTTTTTTCTTGATAATATCAATTCTCTGTAGTATGCTCTTAGTGACAGCGCAATCAACATTAAGTCTTGCAGTAGGAACAACCAAATCAACCATATACAATAAATATGATCCCATCACTATTAACGGAACCCTGCAATACGGGGCGTCATCTCAAGGCAACGCTTTAGTGGGATTAGAAGTAGATTACCCCAGTTCTGGCGGCCCTATGGTCTTAAGCACATTGCAGACGGGGTCAGGAACAGTATCTGGTTTACCCGAACAAATCGTTTCAGCTTACCTTGCATCGGGTTTAGGTGGAAGCCAAGTTAGCACGGTTGCAAATGGCGCATTGGGTTACTTCACTGTATCGGCCACCGACAAAGACAGTCAAGCACACAATAACATGCTGTTGGCGATCACTTTATTCGATGGAAATGGGGTTCCTATTGGCATAACAGAATCAACAATGAATGTGGGCTCAGGAGGAACTCAAACAACCACTATAAGTATCCCGATTCCGTCATATGCACATTCAGGGTCAGCATACGGCTATGCAGACTTATTCTCAAGCCTGCCGTCAAGCGGCGGCGTTCCGATGGCACAGCAGTACGTGTTCCAATTCGCAATTTCAGGCGGCACTCCAAGTTCAGGTCCAGGACCAAGCGCTTCGAGCAGTACTTCAGGAGTTTTCCTCCTTACCTTCAAGCTTCCAAGCCAACAAAGCGGTGCTTGCCCAAGCGGCGGCTACAAAGTTTATGCCTCATCCTGTTACCCTAACGAGGACGTTGCTGGTACTGTGGCCAAAGCAGGCTTCAGCGTAATGTTAATAGGGGACTTTGATGGCGCAGGCGTCGTCAACGGCAACGACTTATTCATCTTCACAGGCGCGTACATTAACTCCCAGTTGGGGCAATCTTTTAATCTCCTGTGCGACATAAACGGCGATGGGAAAGTTGATGCAAGTAACTTTTTCCTGTTTGTCAGCGCGTACATTCAATACTGGAGCCCATAGGGTGAAAAAACCCATTATTTTTTTAATCTTCATGCTCATCGCAAGCTCAATCATCATTATCCCAACATCAAATATGTCGCAAATGGCCAAGGCTCAAACTACTCAGCAGTCCACCGTTGCTTTTAACCCGTTAACAGTCACCGCAACCCAAATCGACCAAACATTCACTTTGAACATAGAAATTTCAAACGTTCAGAATCTGTGGGGTTGGGGAGCTAACGTTACGTTCGACAGCGCATTCGTAAAGTTTGTAAGCAGCAGCGAAGGCAGCTTCCTTACAAGCCAAGGCGCAACCACACTTTATTTAGCCACTCCACCCAGAAACTACGTTGACCCCTACTCTAACATTGAAACCTTGCAGCAAATGACCATGCAGGACGCAATAGATTCATCAAGCAACGGACAACCACAAACCGCAAGCGGCAGCGGCGTCCTAGCATCATTAACTTTCGAAGCGATAGCTCAAACCTCTTCAACATCCATAATCCTCACCGTAAGCCTTGAGGGTCCACTACCAAGCGGCGCACAAACAGGAACGTCCAATCCCGTCATAACGCCAGTTTCCGCCGTATCCACAACCGATGTTTCCCTTATACTCCCAGGGCCCCCTACCGCCAACGCTGGCCAGGAGCAAACCGTACAAACGGGAACCCAAGTCGTCTTCAACGCGTCTCAATCGGTTACAACGGGAACCAACGTTTCCTACACCTGGACCTTCACAGACGGCACATTAAAAACGCTCACCGGAATGATAGCAAACTACACTTTCAACAACCCAGGCAACTACACCGTCACGTTAACCGTTGCGGATTCACTTGGAACAAGCAACTCGACAGTGTTGATACATGTTTTAGGTGCCTCAACAAGCGCAACTCCAATCCCCACCGCAACCGCAACACAAACACCCAGCGTCACTGCAACACCCACGTCCACGGCCTCCACGCCAACCCCTACACCGAAGCAGACAACAGGCTCTTTCAGTTTGCCTCCAACAGTCGTAGGAATCCTAATCTTTGTCACCCTAATCGTTTTGTCCGGATCCTTTTTCTGGCTTAGAAAAAGAACGTAAATGCAAAAAAATCCTTCAACCTCACCATATTTTTTCTCATCAGGCGCAATGAACTAGAATCAATAGCGATTTCTCTAATGCCTTCTGCATTGAATTTAAAACCATAAACAATCCAAATATATAGGTCGGGTTTAAAACTATTGATTTATAAATATTTTACTTAGCTAAGATAGAATAACTATGCATGCGCATACTTTTTCACAAGTGAAGCCTCGCGCGCGATAAGCTCACAAGGGCTAACTTGAAAATCAACCATCTTTAACGAAGATTAGGGGGAGGTAAATAAAATGAAAAATAAAAAAAACTTATTTCCTGCGCTCTTTAGCGCCTTTATCTTGCTATCGTTGATTTCTGCTTCAGGATTCCTGCATATTTCAACAATAGCGAACGCATCCAGTGTTTCGAGCGCCACTATTAGCGCGGTTGAATCTGGCACCACCAGCACTTCAAGCATCATTTTAGGACCAAATCCAAGTCCCATAGGCCAGACCGTGAGTATAGACCTAAGAATCAATAACGGGGCAGGCATTTGGGGCTGGACTCTTCCCACAGTTACATGGAACCCTCAAGTGCTAAGTCTAATCGGAGTCACGGAAGGACCTTACCTTGCAGATAACACCGCAGGCGCCTCAACCTTCTTCCTTGGAAACTCAAAGCAACTCTGGAACACTACCGGCTCAATTAACGGCGGATTAACCGAAGCGGTGACAGCAGACGCCACCTCGATTGAATCCTCCGGAGTCATAGCAACACTGACTTTCACAGTAACAGGCGCAGGAACTTCCCAGATAGGCATCGCTGGAGGCAACCTTAGAGCAAGCAGCACCGACAGCGTCGGAACCAACATAGCCTGCAACAATGCAACCATTATAGCAACTTTGACAGCCATCTCCTCCACTCCTACACCAAGTGCAACCCCAGTTTCATCCGCAAATCCAACTTCATCTCCAACCCAAACCAACAACCCCACACAAACGACTAAACCAACTCCAACAGATTCTTCTCAACCTGCTTCCGTACCAGAATTTCCAGCAGTGGCAGTTCTGCCGATATTCATGGTTAGTTTAGCTGCAGTTATAAGCTATCGCTTGAGCAGAAAAGGAAAAACGCCAGCGTCATCCCATCCCGCAAGCGAGATTGTTATTCGTTACCCTTCACACTTTGACTTTTGAGAGGGAGACAATTTCACAACAAAAACGAAGAACGCAAAAATAATCTGCCTCTTTATCGTTCTTTCTCTGATTTCCCTACCTTTTCCAGCAGCTTGCTCAAACACGGTTGCCCCTGACAATCTAACAAAGAATCTGGCTGCTCCGGCTGTATTATTTACCGCAAAATCCAGTTCATTAACCGACGCAGTCGTGGATAGTCCTGATCCGTCTTCAAATGCTTTTATCAGTGCCGTGCAATCAGGAACAACAAACACGTCACGAATTACGGTTACATCAAATCCTATCGGAAAGTCAATTGAGGTAGACTTAAGAATTGACAATGTTTCTTCGGGTTTTTGGGCTTGGTCGTTGCCAACGATATCTTGGAATCCTGAGGTAATGCAGCTCACTAATGTTCAGGAAGGATCTTTCCTAGCGGACGATACTGGTGCCTCAGCTCTTTTCATAGGCAACTCGCCTCTTCTGTGGAACAACATGTTGGGAGAAATTGACGGCGGATTAAGTGAGGCATTGAGCGTAGCGAGTACATCTGTCGATTCATCTGGGGTGCTCGCGACTTTAACCTTTAAGATAACAAACTATGGAAACAGCTCAGTTACCATAGCAGGCGCATTCACGGTTGCAAATTTCAGTCAAGCCGCCTCAGCTCTATGCCCACATACCACCGTAGCCTGTAACAGCGCATCAATCGTAGTTCTTTCAAACGATTCTTCGCTGCAGGGCTTTCCTTCATGGATAATCGCAACAATAGTAATAGTTCCTCTCCTCTTGGTTCTTGCTTTCTTATGGAAGAAAAAAATGGCCAAGATGCCTTCTAAATAAGCCTCCGCTAGACAGATCTTTTATATAAACTATTTAGAATTAAGCAGTGCTATGTACTCTATTTTGAATAAGCTAAATAACCACTCAAAAGCCTAAGAATGCATGAAAAGGCGAAGGAAAGCACAGAAAGCACACAAGTTGAACAGAAAAATAATCACTTCGGTCGCTGCAATAATTATTCTATGCGTCGCCATAGCTGCTTATATCCACTTTTCAACGCCCACCGATGCAATGACTGGACCCACAACCGTCAGCGTTGTACCAGCTTCGACAACGCTTCAAAATGCCCTGATAGGACAGACAGTCGAGGTCTACATAAACGTTACAAACGTCCGAGACCTCTGGGGTTGGGAACTTGACTATCTATCATTCAACCCTAAGGTTCTAAACCTCACAGGAGTTCGGGAAGGTCCCTTCCTGAAAACAGCTGGACCAACATTCTTTGTAACCACCCTGAACGCGACGAATTGGCTTCAAGATGGCATTTTACCAAGTACGAACGAGGCGATGAGTGTGAACGTCACAGCCCACGGAAGCGGCGTGGTCTTGGTCCTGACCTTCGCGGTACTTGGTCCTGGAATCTCCCCGATCTCAATAGATGGAGAAAATAGCACAAGCTACATGCCCGCTTTTATTTTATACACAAATCATGAAATCGAATATGTAAACAACGAGACAACGGGTGAGATGCGAACGATCAACTGCACAGTGACGAACGGCCAAATAACCGTAGCTAATATCGCCTAATAAGCTTCTATCATCCGCTGTAGCTTTTCCAGTTATTGTTGCAACCCAAATCAAATAACTATTCATTAAACATTAACGCGCCTGGTTAACTGTACAAAAAAATTAGAAATTCGTTCTGCTTTAACTGATTGCGGCAAAAAGATAAGCATTCGCTAAGCCATCTATGTAAACTATTGGTGTCTAAATAAATTATTTAATAAACATACAATAATATCTAGGCGATTTTAAGGCAAGACAAGTGAGGAGAAGGTTCAGCGCAGCATGGCTGAATTTGGAAAAAATTGTTAAAAAGAGGGTTGTCAAAATTAAGTTAAAAATCAAAATAGCCGTTTGCTTAGCGATGATTGCCTGCGTCCTCTTATCCGGGATTATAATTTCAAGAAGTTCACTTGCTGACGTATCCACAGCCGTTAGCCTAAATCCGTCAGTTATCTCAGGTCAATCATTGGGGATAGGCGGAAACTTCACTGTATCAGCAAATATTCAGGGGGTAGCAAACCTGTGGGGATGGAGCCTCGGCTTGACATGGGACCCTTCGATCTTGCAAATGATGAATTATTCCGAAGGGTCATTTCTCAATTCTGCAGGGCAAACGTCCCTAACAGTTTCTCCCATAGACAACAACGATGGAACAATTCAGAACATAAATGATGTACTTTCTTCGCAAGTCAGTGCTTCTGGCTCAGGAGATTTAGCAGCATTTACCTTTCAAATTATAGGTTCTGGGTCAACAGCAATAGACCTAATCAATGTTGAGCTGCTCGGGCCGACATCATCTTCGTCAACCACGAACCCGCAAATACCCGTGACTACAACGAACGCCGTTTTCGACGGCGAACCAGTTTCAGCAGTTCCAGTTGACGCTTCCACTGACCCTTCCACTACAACAGGAGTGTTAAGCGCAGTATTATCGGGAACTACGAGTACTTCAAGCATCAATTTAGGTCCAAGCCCTGACCCGATGGGTTCAACCCTCCAGATGGACCTCTACATGAGCGATGCAGCAAACGTTTGGGGCTGGACGTTGCCTACTGTAAGCTGGAACCCAGCTGTCTTGAAAATTGCAAAGGTTGTCGAAGGTCCTTGGCTTCAAGACGACACTCTTGGTGATCCAACGGTTTTCATTGGAAACTCCCCTTCTTTATTTGACAACACTGACGGCGACATCCAGGGCGGTTTGAGTGAAGCTATCGAAGGCAGCGACATCGCAGCGACAAGCGCAGGCGTAGTTGCTACGCTAACGTTCACAGTTATCGGTTATGGAACTAGCCCATTAACTATTGCTGGGTTAAACTTGAGAGCTTCGTCAACTGATAATACAGGAGTCAGCGGGACATGCAACAGCGCAACAATAGATGTCATTGCCCCCGCAGCATCTCCATCGCCTTCGGCTTCCCCAAGTCCTTCACCCTCATCGACGCCTACTCCAACGCCGCCTTCGACGACTTCTGGAAGTACACACAGCCCAATCGCAAGCTTCACACCCTTGAACGGGACGGTATTTCACGTTGGGGAAACAGTTATATTGAATGGGGCTTCCTCAGCGGCAGGCAGTGATAATGGAGTCACTTGCAAAATAACGAACTACGATTGGTTAATTGAATATTCAAATTACTCATTATACGCGGCATACAACGGCGAGGAAATTGCATTCTCTGTATCCACTCCTGAGAATCTTCAAATAATCTTAATCGTAACCGCTCCAGACACTAATCCTTCACTATCTTCAAGCTACGCTAATAGCTCAGCAACATTTGCCTGGATACAAATCGAAAACGCGGTCCAGCAAAAAGCAACGATTCAAGTGTTTACGGACAAAAGCGTCTATGGACCGCAAGAGCTCGTCACAATGTACGCGTTGGTCACCTTCCAAGGAGCCCCAGTGATCGGTAAAGAAGTAGACTTTGCAGTTCTGTTCCCGAATGGAACTATTTGCAGCCTCACCACAGCCTCAACGAACCAAACTGGATATGCCACATGGTCATTTAGGCTTCCATGGCCCAGCTCAAATCCACAATCATTGCTTGGAACTTGGTCCATTGTGGCTTCGGTGGATGTATCTCAAGTGGTAGTTACCGGAACCGTGAATTTCACATTCAACTACACTATCATCATCAGTTCTATCAAGGTGCCCGCAAGTGTTCCACGGTCCCAGTCAATGAGCATGGAAGTCACAGTTCAGAGCCTAACAAACATCCAAGGCGTCCTAACCGTAACCATATGCGACTCGCAACAAGTTCCATTAGTCTTCTCCACGGCCAACATTTCAACGACAGCAGGGGTGGCTGACACCGTAACCATGAGCTTCATAATTCCTTCGTGGGCTTTCGTTGGAACAGCAACAGTTTACGTAAATGTTTTGACTGCATTGCCAACTGACGGCGGGGTAGCGCTATGTCCCCAGCAAACAGCAAACTTCCAAATAACAGCTTAAACAAAAATTCAGTTCCATCTTTCAAAAAAACGTATGACGCAAAATTGGAAGAGTAAAATATGAATAGGAAAAAACAGGTAGCAATTGCACTGACGATAGTCTTACTCGTCATGGTTCCGATGACATTTTCAAGCGTAAGCCGAGCCAGTACTCCAAAGCCAGAGATTAGCGCTGTACTTTCAGGTTCAACAAGCACTTCCTCCATAACCGTAGGCCCGAATCCAAATCCCATCAACACAACCGTGCTGATTGACATCAGAATTGACAATGCCGTTCCTTTCTGGGCTTGGAGTTTGCCAACAGTGGCTTGGAACGCTACTGTTCTTCAATTAATAAAAGTTCAAGAAGGTTCTTTTCTGAAAGATAACACAAACGATGATCCAACAGAATTAATAGGCAACTCGCCCGGTTTGTGGAACAATACAATCGGAGAGATTTTGGGCGGTTTAAGTGAGGCTATTGATGGTGATGATGTATCTATTGAGTCGTCTGGTGTGGTAGCTACCTTAACTTTTAATATCACAAGCTATGGTTCCAGCCCAGTAACGCTTGCTGAAGGCTATACAATTGCAAACTACACCCACCCAAACACAACTACCGACGTGACCTGTAATAGTGCAACTGTTATAGTGACAAACACCTCTCCAAGTGTATCTCCTACCCCCACTGCAAGTTCTTCACCAAGCACTAATGCAACATTACAGAATGCAAGAATTCAGGTCTTTACAAACAAGGGCGGCATCGCTGCTTCTGGCACAAGCGCAACTTATGGGCCTCAGGATCTAATAGAAATATACGCTTTATTAACCTACCAAAACAGTGCGGTCCCTAATCAAGACATATCATTTTCAGTCCAGAACACTAATGGAACCATAATTGCCATTACAGATGCAGTAACAAACCAAACAGGAATTGCTCATGTCGAATACAGATTACCTGCCCCTGACCCTAATGCAACCCAAATCGTTTTCGGCACATGGACAATAACTGCCTCCTTCGAGGTTTTACAAGCTACAGTCAGCAACTCGACAACTTTTAACTTCAACTACCTGAGCAATGTAGAAAGCATCCAAATTTCCGCCACTATTCATAGATCACAAATTCTGCCAATCGAGCTTAACATAGACACTGGGCTCTTTGCAACTCCCGGTTCAGAACTAGACATAACAATATTCGACCAAGCTAATGTGCCTATAGGCTCGTTCACCTTCATAAACTCCATGCAATTGCAAAACTTTACAGTTGTCGATACTACAATAGCCATTCCTTCATGGGCTTTCACTGGCCAAGCTACGATCTACGTATGTCTGCTGACAGCTAATGGAACAGCATTAGCTCCAGAAACTGTTGCTAACTTCCAAATTCTACCCTAAATGGAGTCGAAACTTAGAAGCTCTTAAATGAAAAGGAGCACCTAAAACTGCTGCTTTTCCACAATAGCTTACTCTTTATTAATCTACAGTTTATTAAGACTCAAAAAAAATCGAGGGAGAATATAGCGTCGCAAACTGCAACGTCTTAAGAAAGGAAAGATCAGCCTCGGCGAATAAATTTTTAACAAGCCATAATATTTGAATCCGAGATTGGGCATCCCTGAATCTTAACCATAATCTATTTCAAGTTAGATCTACCGAACAATTCGTTCTAGTCAGCTCAAAAAATTAGGGACTTAATTGAAATGTGGACTGAGCGCCTAAAAATCGGTCTGATCAAAAGTTCAAAAAATCGACAAATTATCGTTAGCTCGGAAGGGCTTTACTAATCAATTACTTTCTCATGTCTGTTGGTGATTCAAACCTCGAAAAAAGAAAATACACAAAAATTCCATCTACAAGAAACTCTATAATTGACGTAGACGAGCCCAGAATTCCAAAATATAAGAACTGTACAAACTGAAAGAATGCAGCTAAAATAAATATCATCAAGCCTATTAAACGAGCTATTCGATTTCTTACCCAAAACCCCAAGCCGACTAGAAGAAAGTCTATGCCCAGGATCCAAGAAACTAATCCAATGGCAGTAGCACCGACATTGACAAGGCTGCTGATGAGGAAAGGGATTCCCGGTATCCACTCCATAGTAGATACCACTGATTGGGCCGCTGAATTTGTTTGGGCGACCTGAGTTGAAGCGCCCGGATCTGTAATCATTAAATAAAGCCCACCAATAATCAGAACTACTCCAAAAGTGATGATGAGTTTAGTTAGTAGATCGGTGATTAGAGTTCGATCATTAATATATTTTTTAAATTTTAGTATGTAGCTATTGAGTTCTGATAAATAACTTTTGGCTTCTCCTAACATTTTTTTCACACAAGTATCGAATCAACGTTCAAATTAAGTACAATTTCGGCGATGTCACAGGCGTATTCGGCGGTTCTTCTAATGCTTTCAATAATTAAACGCGAAGTGGCGCCGTCTTCGAAGTCCAGCTGAGATGATTCAATAGCTTCCCTTTCTAAGGTGGCGATTTCTTTGATGCTTTCGATAATGTTTTCGGCTGTGTTGTAGTCTTGCCTAAACAGTGATTCCATGGTCATGTCAAACATTTTAATGGCAATACGGCTCATGTTCTCAATTTTTTCCACAGTATCATTATTCAAACTGTGTTTAAGCGCCAACACGTTCTCCGCTATGTTGACAGCGTGGTCTGCCGTTCGTTCAACTGACTTAATTACTAGGCGATAACCTAAGCAGTCTTTGTTGCTTACGAGGCCAATTTCTTTGGTTATTCGAGGATTCTGTACTGCTGCCCTTAGCAGTCTAGTCACGTAGAGATTGAATCGATCTACCTCGTTGTCGGTTGATATTACCTCTTTTGCCAGCAAATTGTCGCTTGCACTAAGTCCTAGTATTGCGTCTTTATGCATTGATGTTGTGATTATGCTCATTCTTCTCAAAGCGCTTTGAATAGTCAATTCAGGGTAGCTTAAAAGAACTTGTAAAATTAATTGAGAAGACGTGTCAGTCACGATCTCAGTTCCAACAAGCATGCGCCGAACAAAAATTTTCAAATCGTGCCTTTGCTTGGTGGATAATTGTTGCTTATCTGCTCTAATGTGGATCGAATTATACCCTGCCAAATAAGCGGACACAACCTTTCTTACAATCATATCAGTGTCATCATTCGGAGAAACCATGATTGCAGCTTCATCCAGCCTTTTCTGTACTGTAGAGTTTGGGGGAACAATCGTTAACAATCCGCCTTCATCTGCGCGGAGTTTTATGAAACTTCCCTTTTTCACTTGATTTTCAGCAATCCACCTTTTAGGTAAGGATATGATGTAGGTGGAGCCGCCGGTAAACTGCACTTTTCTAGTTTCTTCATCCAGTTTTGCCTGCCACAACTATAGATCCCTCCGTTCCCTCTAGCTAATAAGCAACAATTCCCTAAGGTGAATTATATAATAAATTCCTTATCTAAACAAATTATATATTATATTATAGTCTATGTCGGCTATTGAGGAAACCAATATAACACGCACGTTTCCACATTGACTTCCCAAGGAGAAACAGCCGTCTTGCCATCAAAAATTCTCAGCCAAACAAGTCGGCACAACCATAATAAACTTACTCTACCTTAGGCGGGAGAGGAAAAACTTGGGGAAAGTCGAAACTAGAAAATTTAATCTGTGGTTTAAAAACAATCACGTCCTAAAAGACATCGACTTTCAAGTTAAGGAAAATGCTGTTACAGCAATTATGGGCCCTTCAGGGTGCGGTAAATCGACACTTCTACGATCAATTAATCGAATGAATGACCTTATTGTTGGCTGCCGCACATCAGGAGAGATAATGCTTGATGGACAAAACATCTACGCTGACGACAGCAACGTTTACGATTTGAGACGAAGAATAGGCATGGTATTTCAAAAACCTAACCCATTCCCCAAATCAATATTCGAAAACGTGGCTTTCGGTCCCCACATCCATAGCACCGCAAAAGGCGAAAAACTCGAAGAAGCTGTTGAAAAAAGTCTTAGAGGCGCAGCGTTATGGGACGAAGTCAAAGATCGCCTGAACGAAAGCGCCCTTTCCCTTTCTGGCGGGCAACAGCAAAGGCTTTGCATAGCACGCGCGTTGGCTGTAGAGCCTGAATTGATCCTTATGGATGAACCCTGCAGCGCTTTAGATCCTGCTGCAACATCCCGCATCGAATCCCTTGTGCGAGTTCTCAAAGAAAGATACACGGTCATTATTGTGACCCATAATTTGCAGCAAGCGATGAGGGTTTCGGAGTACACTGCTTTCATGTATGTGGGAGAACTTGTAGAGTTTAATGACACTAAAACTCTTTTTGAGAAGCCAAGAAGCGAGTTAACTGCAAATTACATAGGTGGCAAATTCGGGTAGTATCGAGGATTCGGGTAGTATCGAGGATTCAACTACGGGTGGGCGTTTTTGGAAATGGCTTGCCAGATGAAGGTGTCTGCAGGCTGTTGTCAACCAAATGCTTCTTTGTGTTAATTATTTTGGATTCTGTTTACGTTTTCATAAATATCTTATGTCTCAATAAGCCATACTAAATCTCGATAATCCAATGACCATTGATCCAAAATTAAGCCACAAAATCAACCTAGTTATCCACAGCTTAGGTTTAAGCTGCTTGGGCGGTGCAATCTTTCTCCAAATCTTAGTTTTCTCAAATATTCTTCTGCAAGGATATTTCCGCGCTGTAGAGACAAACTCAACCATCCTGACTATTGAAATTACTTTGACGGTGTTTACAGCCATCTACTTCCTTTATACTTACCAAAAAGTGATTCGCACATTCATAACACATTAACACACACCTGCCATCAAAACTCTTTTCTACCTTAAATTTTCGCGCGAAAGCTTATTTAACAATAAACTTTTGACGTGGGACTAAACGGGATTTAAGAACCGTTGATATGAAGTTTTGGCTATAAAAAATAGAGTGGACAAACCAGCGCTGAAAATTTTGACTCTCACCTGCACAGTAACAGGTGAAAAAAGCTTACTGTGCACAAGAATAACGATGCCCTCCCCAAAATTAAGAAATAATTCAACTAAAAAATCCGAGTTTTGCGTTGTCTGCTTTGAGCAGTTAATTCTCGGGAGACAATAACATAAAGGTTATTACTTTTAGAGTGATTCACACGTTAAGCGGAGAGAAAAAAGGTGCCCCTCGCGTTTATTATTGGAACAGCCGGCTCAGGCAAATCCCTGTTCACTGCAGCCTTCAGCGACTGGCTAAAAATGTCCAAACAAGACGTTGCCGTAGTCAATTTGGATCCTGGCGCATTGAAACTCCCTTACTCGCCGGATGTTGACGTACGCAATTATGTAGACGTCGGCGATATAATGGAGAAATATGGTTTAGGACCAAACGGCGCATTGATTATGGCGGCCGATTTAATCGCTGATGAAATCGAAAATTTAACCCGCGACATCGAAGAAGCCCACGCTGACATCGTCTTAGTGGATACTCCCGGCCAGATGGAGCTGTTTGCTTTCAGAGCAAGTGGACCGTACATAGTTGATGAGTTAACAAAGGAGCCTAAAGCGTTAATTTACCTCTTTGACGCCGTTTTCTCAATAAATCCGCTTAACTATGTTTCAAACATGTTCCTTTCAGCCGCAGTTTACAACCGTTTCTTCCAGCCGCAACTGCATGTTCTCTCAAAAACTGATTTAATACCAAAAAAAGATGTACAGGCAATTGTCACCTGGTCAGCGAACACTAGAGCACTGGAAGATGCGATTGAAGAGAAACTTGAAGGCACAAAACGGCTCTTCAGCCGCAACATGATGCAAGCCATCAACAAGCTCGGCTTACAATTTTTGTTGATGCCCCTTTCCTCCAAAACAAATGAAGGCATGACTAACATTAACACAACGCTTGAACGAATCTTAAATGAAGGGGAAAAATACACGACCTGATCTTAAGCGTTAATCAGTGACCAGCCTGCTGCAAAGGCTCCGCCCTTAGCCTTCAAAGCTGAATCAGCACAAGCGATAACGATGGCGTCATTGTCCTCAGGCGTTAACTCCTTAAGAATTTGGTTTGCTGCCGTCGGATAATCCTTCTCTACAGAGTTACTGACTGATTCAATACGCAAATGGCCATCCCTGAAAACGATGACTAAAGCTTTTCGTGCGCCAGCAATGATAGCCGCATCCCGCTGATCAATTCCCGACCGAACTTTTTGACCGCTGTTTTTCACCAAAAAAGCAAAATTAAATTCAGATCTATTCAATTCATTTTTTGGAATTTCAACCCGTTTAGGAAAAACTTGTTCAAATTGCCCCCAAATCTCTAAACCTTTTTTCGTTAAACTGCATCCTTCCTTTGAGGTTTCAACTAAACCGGCATCTCTAAGCCTGCTTATTATTGTGCGTACTGCTCCATCACCAACATCGAGTTTCTTAGCCAGTTTGTTTCTGCCAATAGGTTTCTGCGCCATAAGCTCTAAAGCATAAAAAACATGGAATACGGTGAAGCTGGTTGATGGTCCTGGGGCTTTTTTTTCAGCAATTTCTTGTATGAACTTTTTTAGCGATATAGCCATATTTTGCACTGCTATAACTAAGCATCGCTGGGTTTTTATAATTTGTGAAAAAAAATATGCAGATTAGTCTTTGTAAGCAACAATTGAAACCTCAACAAGCGCATCTGCCCTTAATTCTGTGCCAACTGTCGCGCGAGCAGGAAATTCGCTATCAAAGTATCTGGCATATTCATTGTTGAACTCGTCGAATAAAGTCATAGAAGAAAGATACACATTGGATAGAACAATATCTTTCAGAGCATAACCTGCAGCTTCCAAGATGGCTTTTATGTTCTCCATAACCTGTCTTGTCTGTAGCGTCATGGTTTTGGCAACGATTTTGCCTTCCTTTGGATCAATCGCTAGTTGCCCTGAGACAAATAGAAATTTGCCTGCTTTCACCGCTTGATTGTATGGACCTACCGGTTTTGGCGCTTTCTCAGTAAATACAGGTGTCTTCATGTTATTCATCTTCCTGTCTGTGTTGTTTGGGGTTAAAATCATTTTTGCAAGAAGGCATATGCCTATTGATATTTCTTAGAGGAATATTTTTAACAGAAAACCTTTTAAGAAAAACGCCAAGTAAGTTATGTCCCTATTACAATCTAAATGGAAAGATTTTCATGAAAAAAAACGGAAAATACTTGTTTACCTCAGAGTCAGTCGGAGAAGGTCACCCAGACAAGGTAGCAGACCAAATATCCGACAGCGTTTTAGATGCAATATTCAGCTGTGATCCCAAAGCACGCGTTGACTGCGAAACCCTCGTTATGCAGGGAACCGTAATGATTACTGGTCAAATAACTACTTGCATCTACGTTGATATCCCAAAAATTGTTCGCCAAACCCTTAAAGAAATTGGGTTCGACAATGCGAAGGATGGCTTAGACTGGGAAACATGCGGCATCTTGGTTTCATTAACTGCGCAGTCTCCAGACATTGCTAGGGGCGTAAACGAATCCGAAGGCCACGAGCAGGGTGCTGGTGACCAAGGAATGGTTTTTGGTTATGCAAGTAACGAGACAAAGGAACTTATGCCTTTGCCGATTATGCTGGCGCACAGACTTGTTAAACGCTTAGCTGAATGCAGAAAAACAAAAATTATGCCGTATCTGCGTCCTGACTGCAAGTCTCAGGTTACAGTGGAATATGACGGTTATAAACCAAAATGCGTTAAAGCTGTTGTTATTGCGGCTCAAAACAATGGAACGGTCGATGATGCCACGTTAAAGAAAGATATTGTTGAAAAAGTAATCAAGAATGTTATACCCGCCAACATGATAGCTGAAGACATAAAATACGTCATTAACGGAACAGGCAGATTCGTAATCGGCGGAACACTCGCAGATTCAGGATTAACGGGCAGAAAAATCATCGTTGACACATACGGCGGAGTTGGAAGCCACGGCGGCGGATGCTTCAGTGGTAAAGACCCATCAAAAGTTGACCGTTCAGGCTGCTACATGGCAAGATACATCGCCAAAAACATCGTCGCCGCTGGGTTGGCAGACCAATGCGAAATCCAGATTTCCTACGCCATCGGTGTTGCGCAACCGATCTCTGTGCTGGTGAATACTTATGAAACTGGGAAACTGTCAGATGAGCAAATTCTCGAGTTAGTGAGGAAGTATTTCGACTTGAGGCCTAAAGCAATCATTGACCAGCTGAACTTGCTGAGACCAATATACAAGAAAACCGCCGTGTTCGGCCACTTCGGAAGAGAAGAACCAGAGTTCACCTGGGAAAAAACCGATAAGGCAGAAATACTTCGCAAAGAACTAGAAAAAACCAAAAAAGCATAAACTTCCCTTTTTGGCTTTCATTTTTTTCATTCTTTCTTTATCCCTATCAGTATATTATACTATTTGAGAATCTGTCTAACCGAAAGTTTACCCTCGCATTTGATGGAGAAATTCATTAACAGATACCCGTACCTCTTTCTCCAATTTAGCTGCTAATTTTCGCTAACAAAATTGAGACCCTATCCTCCTCCTGCAGGCTGAAAAATTTCTTTCCGAACTGCACAATAAAATTAGAAAACCCGTTATTGTGTAGATTAGACCTAAAATTTTCATTGCTGAAAACTAACTGAGAATCAAAAATAACCTTACTTTTCCTAATGTTAAATTATAAATGCCGAGAGCATTCAAATTTTAATGAACCAAAAAAAGAATATTTTTATCTGGTCTACAAAATAAATGTAGACTGTTTCTTAGGATTGCTCTTTGACGAGGGCTTTTCCGCCATTCTGCTCGACCAAAATTGAAAGCTGCCTTATGGCTTTCTTAAGCATTTCCATTGGCTTTTCTTCGGCTTTGGCTGCAACTGTTAAGTGAATTTCGATGTGCGGCTTATTTTCTGCACCCATCGGATGAGACTTTATATAAACCCCTTTATTCGCACTCATGACTTTGTCGATTAATGGAGCCAAATACGACTCCATCATGTTATCCACAAACATGCTTTTTTCACAAAAAACCCTGTCGCCCACAGCTTGTTTAAGCAACGGCGCTATCGTTTCCATAAAAATCGCTTCCATCTCTGAAGGCACACCTGGAAGGGCAAACAGAACAGTTCCGTCCAAATCTATGTGTACTCCTGGTGCAGTACCGATTGGGTTGTTGATTGGTTCTGTTTTTTCTGGTAAGGTTGCCATTTTGACTCTTGGCGGCGTTAATTCAATTATTGTTGAGAGCTGCCTTTTTTCGGCGTATTCTTCGTATTTTTCCTTAACCATTGCTAACGCTTTCTGGTTGATTTCTAATTTGCGGTTTAATGATTTTGCTATGCCCTCTAACGTTTTATCGTCAAAAGTCGGTCCTAACCCGCCAGTAGTGATTATGAACTGCGGTTTTCGCTTTATGGCTTCCCCAACAATGTTGGCTATTTCGTCAACGATGTCTTGTACTACTGTTATGCGCTTAACGTTTACTCCGAGATCTGTTGCTTGTTTACCGAGCCAAAACGCGTTTGTGTTAAGTGTCTTGCCAATTAGCAACTCGTTGCCTACGCAAATTATTTCCATGTCTACAGTCATAGCCTTCACTCGATAAGTCTCCAAGTAATTAAAAAGTATTTTTATAGTGTTTGCTAACTAAACGTGTATAATGCTTGACCAGCCAGTTTTATTTCTTGCTAAGCCACCATTTAAGGTATTCTTTTCTGCGGTTTTCTTTCTCTTCTTCCGCTGTTTCTTCGCTTGGCCTGTTCTTTTCACGTAGTTCCATAAGTTCTTGCTGTGTTACTGATAACCCGCAGCTTTTGCAGATATAATGTTTGGTGGATATGAGGTACTGCATTTCTCCGCCGCATTCAGGACAATATATCATTTATATCCTCTCAGGCAATTTTATAGTAAATCGCTTTTGCAGAGATATTAGTCTTCGCATAGTTTTGAGTAATTTTAACCTAAAATCGGTGTGATTCTTAGATGTGAGTGTACATTTTGTCGCTACTGTATTTTCCAGTGTCCATTTCCTGCTCGATTTCACGCAAAAGCAAAATACGCTTAAACGTCGGCGGGTGAGTAGAAAACAAGCTGTTAATTTGACGCCATGTGCTCTTGGATTCTCTCTCCATCGCCAACTCCAACTCACGCTCATCCAAAACGCCATCATGATCTAAATCGTACTGGTCTTTTTTCTCCATGACTTCCTTAACATCCTGTTGCGCCGTTGCCGGGTCTGCAATGTAGAACGCTCTAGGTCCTTCCGGTGGCTTGGGCGAAATGGATAAGCCATAAGTGATTTTCGCCAAGGCACTTTCCAATTCCCTAGGCGCACCCGTCACGTAAGCGGAGTAAGAGTCAGCAAAATGTTCACGAAGTCGACTAAGCCTCCTAACAATCAAGAATGTTAATATATAAACTATAAACGAGATTGCGCCGATTAAGATTAATATCGCACCTGAATTGCCTTGGTTTCTTCCTCCTCTTCCTCTTCCGGAGCTTCCGCCGCCGCTGAAGGCGCCTGATATCAACGTAACTTCTGCAATTAAGTATGCGATTAACGGCAGCGCGGAAAGAACCGTCATTACAACATAATCTTTATGTTTAATGTGACCTAACTCGTGAGCTATTACGCCTTTAATTTCATCTTCCTTCAAACTCCTCAAAAGCCCTTCATTCACCGCTAAAGTGGCGCTGCTTTGGGATCTACCAAAAGTAAACGCGTTCGGCGTATTATCCGGAACTACAGCCAACCTCGGCATGGGTAAACCGCTTTTGTCCGCTAATTCTTTAACTGTTTTTTCAAGCCAGGGGTTCTCGCCAGGCTTTAGGTAATGCAGCTTTGTTGAAGCTTTAACCATAGTTGGACCTATCGCGTACTCGAAAAGTATGAAGAGTCCTGTACCGCCTAAAGCGACAAGTAAACCAGCAAAAACACCTAATTGTAAGAAGTAAACAATCGCAAACACGAGAAGACCAAAAATGAACGCTGCTAAGAAAATAGAAGTTATCATTGCCCACTTCAATTGTGCTAAACTAGCCAACTTTACCACTGTCGTTATTGGTTATTGCCCACAAATATTAAATTAAAGAATTAATAACCATATTTTTACTTTTGATGAATGTTTTAGAGAGTAATTTTGACAACTTTTTCTATTAATACTATTCAATCAACTACACCTAAATCTATTAATAATGGTCATTCATGTACACCTGAACTCAATATGTATTTGAAAATTATTTTAAGGTTGTTGTAAAATTAGCTTTTGATATTTTAGTAGAAAAACATCAGCACACGCTGAGTGTAATTTTTTGTTTAATTAGTGCACGCACGCATGCGTGTTCCTAAAATGGTCAAAAGTGGTTAAAAATCCGCTTTCACTAGCCAAATTTTAGGCAATATATAAAAGACATGCTTTACAGATGTTGCCAGTTGAACGAGTGCGCCGCGCGCGCGCTCGGGATACAAAAAGAAAAGGAAAAAAGAAAAATGCTAAATGAAAGGAAATGAAAATATGAACACAAACTTAGTTATAAACATAAGTAAAATTCGAGGATACAAGAACGCATTTTACGCTGTTTCGCTGATTCTGATTTTCGCTATCTCCTTAGGGATGGCTTTTGCACCGACGGCTTCAGCTCAAGTTGGTATTGCTCAGCCGGAGCAAACTGCAGGTTACATCAGCGTCGCACCAACACTTGTCGGAGTCGGCCAAAAAGCAACTGTAAACCTATGGCTCTTTCCTCTACCTGACGACCGCGCTTATCAGGCCTCTTACGAAGGCTATAACGGAATTACTGTAACATTCACTAAACCTGACGGAACAAAAGACACCTTTGAACCAGTAGACGCAACAGGTATATACGCTGCAGGACAAACCCAATCGCTTGGCGCTTTATACTTCTATTATGCTCCTGATGAGGCTGGTAACTGGAGTGTAAGCTTCACGATGCCTGCACAGAACGTAACTGACAGCACCGGAACCGTACAATATTCAGGATGCACTAGTAATACAGACTACTTTACAGTACAGACTACTGCAGTGAACGCTGGTCTGCTTGATGGATATCCATGGGCTCAACTGCCGAACTCAAACGTTTACTGGAGCTACCCGATAAACAGCAACAACAGAGAATGGAGCGCAATCTCAGGCGACTGGCTTGGCAGTTACTTAATGGGCCTAACGATTAATGGTGTCACTAGTCGTTTATATCAGCCCTATGGTTCAGGACCTGACACTGCGCACATAGTTTGGAGCATACCGTATAAAGCGGGAGGCATAATAGGCGGAGCATATAGTAGTCTTAGCTATACATCTGCTCTAAATTTTGCTAGTGCTACAATAATGGATGGCAAAGTATTCATAAATATACCCAATGAATACAAGTTTGAATGCATCGATTTGACAACTGGACAAATATTGTATACAGCGCCTGGTCAGATTACCTGTGGTATACACTTACCTGGAAACCCATTTGCTCAAAACATGCTTTCCACGCCTGGTCAAACGCCAGTAGTTCTCGCTTCTTATGGAAACTCGCCAACATCGTACCTGTTTTCAGCCGGTGGCGCTCTTTTGCTGGCTGGCAATACATGGAATTACTATGATCCCACTACTGGAGCACTTCTGATTTCAATCGAAAACGTCTCTGTAGCCAGCTACTATCTTGTTGACGGCAGCAACATGGTCTATGGAACTACACTGGCTGGTCAGCTGTTTGCTTGGAACATGTCGCAAGTTATCTCGAACACTTTCCTTACCCAAATTTACACGCCAGCAGGTACTACGCTTATTGGCGATTGGCCAACAGGAATCATGTGGACACAACCACTGCCAAAAGGACTATCAGCAGGAAACCTAGTGCTCTCAGCTGCTCCAACTATCTTCGCAACATCAACAGATGCGTCTATAATTGTTATAAGAAGTAACCCCAATCAGTTCTGGGGTTATAGCGCAGAAGACGGTACCCAACTATGGAACCTTACCCTGACATATCCGGTTTTAGAGAACGAGCAAATCTCTTTATATGGCGTGAACGACTTTATTGTCTGGAATCCAGTTGCAACAACGTTCGTCTGTTACTCATTGACTACTGGCGCTTTGCTATGGACAAGTCCCAGCTTCTCAAGCTCTCCATGGGCTACAACATGGACCGTTTACGGGTCTGAGACCAATGACCAAAATAATTTCTATGCTATGTTCCCTGACGGCACGATAGCTGCTATGAGTTTGGCGACGGGACAGTTAGTTTGGCATAGTAAGGCTATTCCTTCAACTGAGTACACCGCTAATGCAGTGCCCTACGTTGATGGCTTGGTGATGGTGGGCGGTAATATCTATGCATACGCAGGCTATTCCGTTTTATATCAACAGAACCCTATTTCAAGGTTTAATATGATGACATGTACTAACGCTACTACAGGAGATATCACATGGACTTTAAACGGCGGAGTTTTCCCCGTTGCTGCTGCTGATGGTTACGTCATAGGTTTGGGAATAAACGATGGAAACCTCTATTGCATAGGCAAAGGCCAAACCTCAACCACAGTCTCAGTACCACAAACAACCATCACAGCAGGCACAACAGTAATCATCTCTGGCACAGTCCTTGACCAATCAGCCGGACAACCAAACACACCAGCTATCTCTGACGCAAGCATGAGTGAGTGGATGGACTACCAGCACATGCAAAACTCAACGCTGCTTAATGCCCCGCCAGACTGCACCGGAGTCCCAGTGACACTTACAGCGATCAGCAGCACAGGCACCATAGTCAACTTAGGCACCGTTACAAGCGACGGCGACGGACACTTCGCATATCTATGGACCCCAACAACTGCAGGATTTTACACTATCTACGCTACATTCGCCGGCACCAACTCATACTTCGAGTCATATGCAGAAACAGCAGCAAATGTTGCAACAACAGCAGTATCACCAACACCAACACCCACCACTACACCTACAGCCTTTGTAACCTCATCAACCCTAATGACTTACATAGTCGTAGCAGTAATCGTTATGATCATTGCAATAGCCGTAGCTACAGTACTAATACTCAGAAGACACCCATAAAAAGCCAGAACAAATCAACAACTTCCCCCCCTTTTTTAGTTTTTTTCAGTGCAGTGGAGAGCTAAGTGAAATTATGCTTTTCAGTTAGTGGAGATTTGATTTAAAATGCTAATAACATCTAAGACTTGATTCACTAAAACTCAAGCTACAACTTCAAGTGCTCGGTTTATTTTGATAGCTTCTGAATTTCTCAATGAAGAAATAGATTTTCAAAAAATAAAGAGAGAGTTTTAGATTGGGTAAGCTCCGCAAACCTTGCAGAACTGGATTTTTGTTTTAATGTAGCTTTTGCATTGTGGGCACTGCTTTGCGCCGTCACCAGTATTCGGGAACACTTCTGATGGTTTTCCGAAGATTTTTCTGAAAGACTCGTAGTACAGCAATTGTTCCTTGTCACGAATTTCAACTTTGTCGGCTGCAAGAATTTTCTTTTTCTTCTCTTCAAACTCTTTATCGGTAAATTCCTTTTCAAAGACCGTGTGGAGGGCTGCAGTGCCTGTTCCAGCCTCAAGTGGTGCTTTTGGCCGCCAAATAACCTCTTTAGGTATAACGTCCTCGTATGATTTTCGCAGTAGCCATTTGCTGTATTTTACGCCATCGTGCATGTTTATTTTTACCTTAATCGGCAGTTTCTTCGCCCAGTCCATGAATAACGGGTCAAGATAGGGCTGTTTTACCTCCATTCCGAGAGATTTCGCCATAGGAATCGAGGAGAAACCCATCTCTGCCCACATGTCCAGTTGCTTCTTGTATAATTCTTTCTCGGAGAGGTCGAATTGCCATGGGTAACCGAAAAGTTCATCTAAGCCGTCTCCAGTAAAGACACTTTTTATTTTTTTCTTTTTAAAAAGCGTTAAGCCAATATAAACTGGCATGCTGTTTCTGACGTCCATGGGGTCAAAAGTTTTTAAGGCTTTTACAACTTTTGGAACGCTGCTTAAGGCTTCTTCTCGGTCGAAGACGTGTGTTTCATGGTCCTTAAGTTTTAAGAAAGCAACCATTTTTTTAACGTATTCAGTATCTTTTGGAGCTCCCTGCTTGAACGCTATTGTTAACGCTGGGAGGTTTGGTTTGTATTTAACTGCTTCATAAGCAATTATCGTGGTATCAGTTCCGGCTGAAAACAATATGCCGTCTGCCATGTTTTTCTGAACAACTTTATTGATTAAAGCTTTTGTTTCTGGTATAAGGTATAAATATTCTTTTGGATCTAGCGTCATCTCCAGTTCCTCGCAATACCAATTTTGGTATTTCAACAAGTATATAAGGTTTCTCCATATGCATATAAAAAATATAAAAAAATTAACAGCTGTATTGAAAGTAAAAGAAAAATTGGACATATACCAACTTGGCATCTTAACTCTTAAGCATTACAAATAACAATTAATAAATTCTAGAAATTTTAAATTCAGTAAAGACAAAAAGGAAGCAGGGTGGTAAAACATGCAACAATTCAGGCTTTCAGGCTCTTCAGCGAAATTAATTTTGAAGGACAACGTGCTAGCAGTAATTTCAGATAAAAGTTTAACGACGGTCAGTTCAGCAATCTTTAACGGTGGCTTCAAACAGGTTAAGGCTATTCTAAACGTGGGAGTGCCTGAAGGATATAATGACCGCTCTCTGCACCTTGATCCGTTAGCTCTCATAACCTCGTCTGCAGCTAAGATAGGATTAACAGAGAACTACCTTGCCATGGTCACAGCTGCAAATATTAAAAATTGCAGTTTAGTTACAAAGAAAGCTGACGATTTTTCGGTCAGCGTCATCGCTACCGCAGGTTGCTCGCATGGTGAATCCTCAGGCGAAGAAACTGATGTTCAAGAAGCTGCAGGCACGATAAATATTATCGTCTTAATTGATGGAAATCCGACGGAGAGTTGCATGGTGGCAACTTTAATCACGGCTACTGAAGCTAAATCGGCAGCGCTGAGGGATCTTGACGTCCGAAGCAGGTACACCGGTGACTCGGCTACGGGCTCAATAACTGACAGCTTGACCATAGCATCAACAAGTCAAGGCAAAACAATCGGTTATGGCGGTCCAGCATCGAAACTGGGCAATTTGGTCGCCTACTGCACGAGGAATGCTGTTACTGAAGCTCTAATCAAACAGGAGCCGACTTGGGCTTGCCGAACCGTTTTAGACAGGCTTAAAGAAAGATATCTTCCGCTGGAGAAAATAGTTACCGAACTGTCCAAAATCAGAGGCATGGATATTGATGAGAAGGCTTTGGTTGAGATTTTAAAAAATAAACCTCTTGCTAACGCTTATTTGCTGGCCGCGGCAAAGCTGGATGATGATCTTAAAAAAAATCTGTTACCTGCCGAGCTTGGTGATACAACTGAGTTAAGCAAATGCTTCGGCATCATTGGTCCCTCCAAGGCGGATTACTCAAAAATGCCCGGCTATGACTCGGTTGATTTGCCGCCCTTCCTAAAACATGCTCTAATCAATATCGTCGGGGAAGCTCTTTCTAAGGGTTAACTAAAAAGACTTAAAATAACTTGCAACTTTTATTCGTTATAAAACAAAACGTTAGAATAGTGTAGAGGTGTGTAACTTGAACTTTAAACATCCTACGCTACCCTCAGACATAAAAAAAATTTGGCCGCATTGTAGTGGGTTTCTGCTAGTTTCTTGATGCTAAGCTCAGAAGCCCAGAAACAGGTTGGATGTATGACTGTTGCTTGAAAAGGAATGTAGGAACTGAAAAACTTCTTTTAACTTTCAGAATCTCAGCTGCAAAGATCTCAGGTGCTTACTGGCTCAGGAGTTTGCGCATGAAGCTCTCTTGATCTTCTTATAAAAACGACTACGGCAAAAACTAACACTACTGCACTAAGCGAAATTGTTATTGAAGTGAAGTTAATCCCAATGGGTGACAGACCTAAGAATAAACCTACAAGCCCGTCTAAGCCAAAGCTTAACGCAACCGACAACACTAATTCTTCGACGAAATCAAGCTTGTTTCTGTTCATAAACAAAATATTAACTAAACAGTACCCCGGTAAAAATGCGACAAAAACAAAACCGAAAACGTAACGAAAAACGGCAAGTAATGAGTTGCTCGGTATAAGATAAGTTACTAGTAAGGTTAAAACTGTGAAACCAACGATAATTTCAAACCATCTGGACGGTTTCAGTTTTTAACACTTCGAAAAAATTTAACAAGAAAAAATAAAGGGAGGAGGTTTACATGAAGGCCTTGTAGATTGGGTGGGTTTCGTCTAGTGGTCTTGTTCCAAGATCGGCTGCGGCTGATGCAATGTATATGTCGGTTACTGCGACGGCTGGGAATACCCATTCTGCTTGTTCTGCGGGGCCGATCATTAGCCAGTTTGCGCCTACTGTTTGCATTATCGAGTTGGTTGCGGTTACGCATCCTTTTCGGAATTCTTTGGCAATGTTAGCTTTAATCCAACCCATGGTTGTGACAACGTTTCCGCTGCCTAATCCTACGGGGTGACCATACTTCTCTTTCATTACGGGTATGGTTCTTACTGCAGTGCCCATGTCTGGAGCAAATGCGGGAATTGCCGTGTCGATAAGAGGCTTTGTGATTCCACCTTTGTCAGCTAATGCTAATGCTTCTTCTATAACAGCCATCTTTCCTTCGTGGGATGTGTCCTTTGGATTGTCAGCAAGCACTATGGACATTTTGACTCCGCTTTCCTTCAAATTCGCCAATTCAGCATCGGTAACGCCTTTGTAAATTGAGTTATACAAGCATCTGTCTGCAAGACCCATTTTTTTAGCCATTACAGCTGCTGCCATACGTGTCTTAGGGCTCATCGCATCGAGCATCAGTGGTGCATCACTGTGTTTCGATACAAAGTCAATGTACTTCTCAAAAGCTTGCTCAGTTGTCCCAACGATATCAAAAGCGAATTGTACACCAGTAATGTCACTTTGAGTTTGCATTGTATTAATTATTTTTTCTGCCTCATTCGCATCAAAAATGCCTTTGTTTGCGTCTTGAACCATTTTCTGGCCTAGCCAAAAGATAGAACCAATCAGAAAAGTTGGCAGTTCCCCTGGCTGACCGCCTACTTTCGCTCTTCCTATAGTGTAGATATTTTGTTTCGTATTGAATTTAAAGGACATTTTTCCTCATCTGATGGAATTATTTTTTGACCATAGCTTTCTTCGCTAACTCGGGGGCCTCTTCCTTGTTCTTACCAAATAGCGCACCTATCGCGTCAGCGTCTTCTTTTTTGACAGCAGCGCCGCCCATGATTATTCCGATTTTGCCTTTTAATCCAGCTGCCTTCAATGCTTCATCTAGTTTTGCTAGATTGTTTTTTGCAGGTACCGTGTTTACTGAAATTGCGATTATGTCCGCATTGTTTTCTTTTGCTTTATCAACGAAAACTTGCGGTGCTACGCTTTTGCCAACGTCTATTGTTTTGAATCCTGCGCGTTTTAGTGACCTTCGAACTGCTTCTTTTGCTGTGTCATGCATGTCTGGTTCAATGTTGCCTATTACGATTACTCCCAATGGATGTTCTGGTTCTGGAGGCTCTTTTTCCATCATAGATTTAAGCCATGACATTTAAACACCTTTTTTCCTTTTTGTTACTCTGGGCTTTTTATACTCGAATTTCATATTTAAGCTTGACTAATAATTTCATCAATGCGAAAGGATAAAACTCGGAAAGGCGGGGGCAAATGTTCAAAGCAACCAAAAACCATGTCTTGCTATTGCTAATTTTCGCTTTCGCGTTTATTTACCGTATAGTTCTAATGCTTTGGCAAACATTCCCGCCAGGCGCTGATATTGGCTTACACGCCAGCGTCATCAACTCAATTACACAGTCAGGAAACACAAATTTCCTATCGGATTCCTACCAGATGGGCGGAGGCTTATCCTTGACTTTTCCAGGATACCACATTTTCGCAGCAGGAATAATGCTGATGACTGGAATGCCCGATTATCTGGTGCAGACTATTATTGTGGCTTTATTCTCTTCACTTATTGTTTTGTGCGCTTACTTGATAACTCGAACCGTATGGAGCGAATCATCCGCTTTAATCGTTGCGTTTTTAGCGGCGATCTCAAGTTTTGATGTAGAAATGCTCATGTGGGGAGGCTACCCCAACGTAATTACATTGCTTCTGATTCCAGTAACTTTCTACCTGTTTCTTCAAAGAGACAGGTTTTCGCTAACGCCTTTTCTCTTATCAACCTCTATTTTAGTGGGCTCAATATTTTTAACTCACTCTTTAAGCGCCGCCGTTTTCGTTAGCATAACAGTGATCACTGTGCTATGTGTAATGATTTCACCTAAAACGTTCGGAACATCAAGAAAAAATGTCCTCTATTGGTTGATGCCACTATTTGGCGGAGCCGTCCTTGTTTCGCCTTTTCTAGCAGATGCAGTGCCAGCATATTTAAGTGCCAACTCATCATTTACAGAAGTTACTGAAATTAACCGGGCGTTGCTTGCAACGCGGGTGATTTCTCTTGAAATGGTGTTAGCACTTTTTGCTTGTCTTTTGCCGTATTTTTTGTTATCGAAAAAATACAAGGGACGATTTTTTGTGCTTCCAGTGTTTCTCCTTATCATGTGGCTTTTAGTCCCTTTAGTGTTAACGCAGGGCTACATGTTTGGGCTTTTTGTGGATTATAATCGGTTTCTGTACTTCCTAATTTTGCCAGTAATAATACTTTTCGCCGTGATGATTGATCACGCCTCAGGATACTTTGCACGAGTAATGGATACCTACCATGTTTTAACTAGCCAAATGCAGAAAACAAAGAAGACTGTAAACAAGCTGAGCTCGAGAATCTTAACTCGGATAACCCGTAAAACAATTTATTCTGCCTTTTTATTGGGCTTTTTGCTTATCTTACTGTTAGGCCTTCCACTCTTTCTGACTCCTTGGGAAGGCGTCACCATTCAAAGTTTCTACCAAGTTATGAACAACCCTGGCTACCAAGCAATAGAATGGGCTAAGCAAAACACGCCAGTTGGTTCAGTGTTTGTTTCTGATGCTCTTTACGGGTGGTGGCTTGGCGGGTTTGCTGAGCGGCCGACTTTAAGCGCCGTTCAACCACAATATTTAACGGTCGACCAAGAGTTGCCAGTAGCCACTGTTGCTGCTAATCTGCTTGACACGGATTACATAATTGATAATGGTTACATTCAGGTTAGGGAAGATGGCGGATACATTGGTAGACATAATCCAGAGTTTTTAGCTGACCTTAACTGGTCCCCTTTTCCCTATTCATTCTTTCAGTTTAATGATAGCGAGATTACTCTGCTTTCTCAGAATGGTGACTCTGTTCAATCCACTGACATAACACAGATACCTGTAACTAACATGCAACTCGTCGGCGCGCAAACTGATAATCCATCAATTATAATTAACAAAGCAAACAGCGACTTCAATTACTCAGAAATTTTAACAGTCTCAAAAGGAGTAACATTTGCAAATATGACCATAGCAATCCAGAGTAACAATCAGAATGTTTCTTTGGATTGGGTTAATTTCATTTTAAACTCCCAAGGAGAATTTCTACAACCAAGTGGAAATACTGTTGCGATGTTAGATGTTGGCATGAAGGAATGTGGTCAACTAATTTTTGTTGAAAATCAGCCAGAAATTTACTCATTTAATCCAGAAAATCCCTGCGTTACAGAATTATCCTATAATTTACAAGGCAAAACTACAGCAGAAATTCAAATTTTAGTTGGAATCTACCAAGTTTCCGAAACTGACATACAAAACCAAGCGAACCTTAACAAAACAATAATCGATAATGTTCAAACCGCCCAAAAACCAACTGTCGTTTTGCCTATGACCACGTTCGATTACCAAGAAGCTATACAAGCAAACTCAATTTCTTACATTGCAAATCGCGATTTTGAATTGAACCCCAAATTTGCTGATGATCCCACATTTAGCCTTGTATTTATTAACAATGAAGTTGCCATCTTTAAGGTTAAAGCTAATGCGACTCTAGTCGGGGGATAGCTGGACGCCTTGATGGGTAAATTGAAAGAGAGACAACTTGAAATCGCCTTTATCACTATCTTCTCTGTGCTTATTTTCATCATTTTCTACACCCTAATATCAATGAATGGTGTGGTGCTAGGAAATGACCCTGCTGTTCACTTGGAAAAAGCTCAAGTCTTCCTGCAAACAGGAAAAATCCCTTTAGTTAACTTAGGCTGGACGCCTCCGCTTTACGAGCTTTTGCTTGCAATGCTTATTTCTTTAAGTGGTGCAACTGGCATTGGGCAACAGATTTTTTTAGTAAAAGCTTTAGCGGTAATAATTGATTGGCTGCTGTTCCTCTCTGTTTATTTGATTGGTAGAAAATTTTTTAACAAAAAAATTGGAGCTGTAGCCGCTGCTTTGTTGCTGATGTGTTTCCCTATCTACGAGGTCAACGCGTGGGGCGGCTATACGACAGTGCTTGGAATAACGTTTATTCTCTTGGTGTTTCTTTATTTAACTCTGGCAATAGAGCAATTCGGGTACCTTGTGGTCACTTTTTTTGCGGCTTTTGCTCTTGTTTTGTCTCATCAGCTTGCAGCGTTTCTTGCCGTTATAATGTTGCCTCCAATCCTGATCTATATGCTAATAAAATCCAGAGGTGCCTACCTTAAAGTTGTAGTAGCGTTAATATTGGGCGGAGGAATAGCCTTCTTCCTCTATTATTTTCAAGCCATGGCTCCTTACCTTGGCCTTGTCATCAAGTACGTGTTTTTTGCGCAAACAAGTTATGCTTATCAGATTCCATATACAGACTTCAGTTCTTTCATGTACGATTTCGGCTTCATATTTTTCTTTGCTTTAAGCGGCATTTTTATTTCATATTATCTTTTTAAAAAACAAAAGAAGCTGATTTTTTATGCTATTTTGATGCTTGGTTTCTTTGTTCCCCTTTTTTTCGCTGAATCTTACATTTTTGGTTTTTATATGCCCTTTCAATGGTTTATTTACTATTTGGCGCCTCCAATGGCAATTTTCGCGGCTGTTTCTGTTGCCTTTATAGAAGAAAAGTTCATGGGTTACTATGCCAAAAACAAAAAAAGTATCCGTAAAAACTGGTTAACCATAGTCACTGTTTTTCTAGTTGTAATAATGTGTTTGATGCTCGTTGGTCGTTCAAACGTGGTGTATGGAAAAATCATGCAAGCAAGCGTTTTCTATTCGACAACCGACATAAAAGCGCTTGATGCCGGAGTTTGGCTTAGACAAAATTATCCCGGCGACGCAACAGTAGTTGATACTGAGGTTCCTGGGTCTTGGTTTTCAACTTTTTCTGGCAAAAACGTAATTGCACAAACCAGCGCTGCCGAAGGAAGCAATGCAATTGCCGAGTCGGTTTTGAGTCTATCTTATGAAATTCAGAGCCCCCAAACTTTGGAGAAGGCTTACGAGGCGAACGGTTATATTTACTACGAAAATTACGTCTCCATTGACCAAGTCTGGTATCGGGTTTTCTACTCTTCTACCGCTGGAGATTTCATATCATTCAACCAAAATGGTACAAATTACGATTTTGCTCTCTCCGATTTAAGCAGGGAGGTATCTTTTGATGACCAGAGTTGCCCCGAAAGCATAGAGTTCACATATTCTAATGACTATGTGGTATTAACGCAGACAATGCTTGTTCAAAATGACAGTTACCCAATCAACGTTTCTTGGGCCGTGTCTCCCTTAAATAGCGACATCTCCAATGTAACATTATACATAACCACTTACCTTGACCTTCAATTTCACTTTGATGAGTTCCAAATACCTCAACTAATGAACTGGGTTAACCCATGGGACGTGCCTTCAAAAACTACTGATGGAACAAAATGGGCAATCGTTAATTTTTCAAGCTCAGACTTAACAGATAATTACATAGGTCTCTATGATGAACAAAACCAAATTGCTTGCGCCTTTCACTTTACTGATTTGCCCGATTGGGGAAACATCGGTGCCTTGACAAATAGACAAATAGATGCTGTTAGATTCCAATACCAATTCAACGAAGTCAACGTCAACCAGACAGTTACACGGCAGTATCAGGTTCTTACCCTTACAAAAAACAGTTTTCCAACCTTGCAGCCAAATGACCTGGAAAGCCTCTTCGATTTCAAACCCGGCCAATTTACACTATCAACAAGCGACTATAAGGACTACATTGCGGAAAATAACATTGAATTCATCGTTTATGACAAAAACCAACTTGATGCTCAAACTTCTTTACCTTTAGCCTTGTCTTTTCTGCCCGAAATAGCCCAATGCAAATTCTTAGAACTAATTTACTCAAACAGTATGTACGATATCTTCAAAATCTTAAGCAATTACAATCAAACACAAGTTTGGAACTAAAAAAGTATGTTTTTCCTCAAGCCTAGAAGGCGTTTTTATTTTTCACGCAGCGCCTTTGAAAGTGTGTGCAATGTCACTATGAGCCTTGAGGTTTTCATCTAGCAACAAACGGGTCAAGGTAAGTAAACAGTGAATTTTCACACGGTCTCAACACGCACGCGCGCTATAGTAATATTGCCAGCTGCCCCTTTTTAGAACTAATTTATTCAAACGATAGGTACGTTATCTTCAAAATCTTAGGCAACTATACGTTAGGGTAGCGATTGCCGATAGATAACGTAGCAATCAGAATAGTTTGATTTAAGCCGCCTTTGCGCTTGAGTTAGAGTTGAAGTTAAAAAATAAAAGAAAGGTTTAATTTTTTGGCTTATGTTTACTCTGTTCCATTTTTATTTTTTGCTTAGCGTTATCTCCATCGTTGAAACCATTCTGGATTTGCTCTCTCCCTCACGTGGTGGCATCTCAACCGTTCCAATAGCGATCTTTGCAACTTTAAGGTCTTTAATGAACCGGTTTCTTGTTATCTCTGCGACATCAACAGCGGTAGTTATGGCTTGTCCTCGAGCTTTCAAAGTGATTTCTTCCAAGGTTCCTGCGGAGAGGCTTGTTATAATTGCCAGAACATAGCTCATTGGAGGTTTATTCCCGACTAAAATAACGTCTGAATTTGAGGTCATTTTCTTTACTCCTTTTGTGTTTGCTTTGTGTAACGTCACTGTTACTTGCGTTTGACTTGTAACGGAAACGTTACTGCCCAACTTATACAAGTTCTTCCTAATAAGTCCATTGAGAAACCGGCAATATGCAAAATTGTTCACCATTTTAACTGCAATGTAACTGGAAAGGCTTTTTACACCCGACCCATAATGAACTTTAACACTCAACAAGCTCAGGATGTTAACTTGCTAACTAAACTGAAGAAAAAAGTTCAGCAAATGCTAACTTCACAAGCAGTAGCCGCACATAAAATAGGCTTAACTCCCAACAAAGTAAGCATTATAGGATTCATACTCGCTGTCGTATCAGCCGGCGCATATACAATGGCTCCAAGCTACCGCTGGCTTCTTCTTTTGGCAACAGTTTTGCTCTTAGCGTCAGGATTCTGCGACACGCTTGACGGAATCATCGCCAGAACTTTTCAGCAGGTAACAGTGTTCGGAGGCTTCTTCGATTCGGTTCTTGACAGGTATGCGGATGCAATAGTATACGCCGCTATAATAATCGCTGGATTATGCAATCAAGTTTGGGGCTTAGCGGCTTTGGTGGGTTCAATACTGGTAAGTTATAGTCGAGCAAGAGCCGAAGCAGCAGGCATAAAAATGGAGTCAGTCGGTTTCGCTGAACGAGCAGAACGTATGCTTATACTAGCCGCCGCCAGTATAATCGCGTTTTTTTGGCTGCCAGCTTTAAGTTACGGAATAATCGTGTTAGCTTTACTTTCAAACTTCACCGTTATACAGAGAGCATTTCACGTTTACAGGGAATTAAAGAAAAAAACAGTATAAGCTATTTAGTATCGTCTTTTGGCCCTTGAGTGGCGCTCACTTTCGGCTCTAACATTAACGATTCCACGGTGAACAGCACAAGATATGCAGTAATATTTCGTGTCCACCCATGAAGCTAGAAATGTTCCTTTTTGCCTAAGCTCCTTAGCTAACTGAGGCTCAACAAACGACACACGACGAGTATTTCTCTTTGCCTTATCACGCGGCACCATGGCTCCGCAATTAGCGCATTGAACAAGGCTGCTGCTTCCTTTGCTTCCTTTTGATCTTCCTCGGCTCTTTCGCTTAGATGGCAATTATTTTTAACCTCTTCTTTCCTTATTTTCCAAATATGCATTAACCTATCTTATATATATGCTCTTAACTTTAAAAGCTTAGCAATGTTCGCTTTTTGATTTATTTGAGGGATAATTTTTCCATCAGGCGATGTCATCAAGGTTGTAACTCCTGGTCCGTGTCCTGCTGTTACACAGTTTGTGTGGATCACTACGCCTACTGAAACAGCGCCTTGGCGGTAAATTCTTCCAAATGAGTGGTCTGCGTCAATAATAGCTACTATATCGCCAAGCCTTAGACTTTCTAGTTCGTACTGCTCAACGACCGTTTTATCGAACAATTGGATATCATAATCGCCCGAGTTAACTTGGTTTGCTCCTAAACCTGAACCCATGATGGCTGCTGGTACAATATGTGTAACTGGCACTTCAAGTTTGTCACCCTTCGGTTCGATACTCCACGCATCAAGCAGCGCTGGATCCATATTCAAGACTTTAATTTCTGGGAAATCAACCAGTTTTAAACCCACGCCGAAAGCTTTCACCAGAATTTTATCTCCAGGCACAAGATTCCCCAAAATCTCGGAGGGAAAATCAACCAGCACATGCTCGATTCCACCGTGTTTGCCTGTGATAGTTCCCTCAGCGCCCTTAGCGTCACCGTTAACTACGATAGCTTTGTTTCCAACGCATGACAGCACGTTGAACGCGGTATTAGCAGCTTGACCTGAGCGGGCATCGTTTTCCTTGTTTTCAACGCTGACGCCGGGCTCTACATGGTCAGCTTCCCAACCGCATGCTGGATCGCCGACTCTTAGATTATAAGTTATGCCGCCTACTCCAGGCAAAACCAAGGGTGTTCCTGTCGCCGAAACGTTATAAACCGATCTGATTATCGGGCTGGCTATTTCACCCATGACTGATATTTTTATGAGTTTTTCAGCGTTTGTTCTAAGCATAAGTATTACACATCGGTCATTTGACCTATCTCTGAAGCGTCTAATAAAACTTTACAGAAACACGCCTTTCCGTTTAAGCAAATCTTAAATTATGCGGCTCTTTATTGTTGCAGTAGGCTAACTTCATCTAAAATTGTCAGAAGGAAATTGGCGATGTCCGAAATCGGATTAAGAACAAAAATGCTAGTAAAAGACGTAATGAGCAGCCCAGTTGTAACCCTGAATGAAAATGAGGCTTCAAACAAAGCTGCAATGGTCATGGACAAGAACGATTTAGGCTGCGTAATAGTTACAAATAGCGCTGGAAATTCAATCGGCATCATTACAGAGCGAGACTTAGTGATTCGGGTTTTAGCAAAAAACCTCAAACCTGATACAGTTAAAGTCAAAGAAATCATGACAACCCCTCTGATAACAATTGAACCTGATGCAACAATAACTGAAGCAGCGCGTCGAATGAACAGGCTAGATATCAGACGACTCGGCGTTATTTACAAAGGCAACCTTGTCGGAATAATCTCAAGCAAAGACATCCTTGGCGTAATGCCTGAACTGATAGAAATAATCCAGGAAAGATCACGCATTGAAGGTGTAAACCGAACTGAAGAAACCGAAGAGGCACCTGTGTCAGGATATTGCGACCGATGCAACATCTACTCTGATAGCCTCAAGGAAAGAAATGGACAAAACATCTGCGACGAATGCCGAATAGAACTAGAGCAAGAAAAATAATGTTTTTTCTTTTTAAGCTTGCTCTTTCCATAAATCGATAAACACGTAGCGAAAAGAGTGTTTTCTAATGGTATTGTGTGTTCAGCTTTTAACTTACTAAGTTTTTTAAGCAAGTCAAAAACAATTATGGAACGGTGAGAATTTGATGAAAGCATGGTTAACAAAAATCCTGATTTTTATTGTTTTCCTGTTCGCTGAAATAGGCGCAGCATTCCTTACAATTGATAATGTAATCAATTTTTTTGAACTACTTGTTCTCACTTTAATAATTGAGTCGGTCTGCATTTATTCAGTAATACGTTATCCAAAGAAAACCAATACTGTCAGAGAAGAAATAATTAAAACTGCAAGCAAAAATACCGAATAGGATTTCCACCACACATAGGGCATTCAAGCGGAAGTTTATTCTGCATATGCATTAATTCAAGGGTACAGTGAAGCAGAAATGGATTTTGCATTTTGGGCAGCACTTGCCACCACCACCCAAAGGTTCTCTTGCGCGGATCAAGTCTCTCCAATTTACTGAAAGAATAAACTAAAATCTAAATGAATGCCTTGTAAAACTTTAATTAGCAAAACCGCTCGCTATTCAATGTAGACCGTGAACTATTTGATTGTTGATTCTGTCCTAACAAACGCCAAAGCCTACCTCAAGGGGCAAATCGTCGATTGCAGCATAGCCATTGAAGAAGGCAAAATCTTCAAAATTGGCAAAGAAACTCAAATGCCAAACGCTGACCAAAAAACTAACCTAAAAAACCTCCTAGTCCTGCCAGGCTTGATAGATGAGCATGTTCACCTGCGGGATGAGGGAAAAGCGTACAAAGAAGACTTCCAAACAGGAACAGCAGCCGCAGCCGCGGGGGGCTTCACCACAGTTTTAGACATGCCTAACAACGAACCAGTAACAATGAGCATGGAAACTTTAAGGAACCGCATGGCAATCGCTGAAAGAAAAATTCTCGTTAACGTGGGATTCTACTCTGAATTTCCAAAAAAATTGGCAGAAGCAAAAGGCATCGTTTCCGAAGGGGCAGTAGGGTTCAAGCTTTTTATGGGTTGCCAAATCGGCGGATTAAACATTGATGACGACCGAGCCTTACATGACGCATTCAAAGAAGTCGCGGAGGTGAACGTGCCAATGGCGGTGCATGCTGAAGACAAAGTGTTGCTTACAAAAAACGAAGAGAAACTTAAGCAAGTCAAAAAAAGTAGCATTGCCGCTTTTCAAGAGGCGCATTCAGAGACAGTTGAGCTAAAAGCCATCGAACGTCTATTAAAAATAAGTGCGCAAACTGATGCGCGGTTGCATTTTTGTCATGTTTCAACTGAAGAGGGCTTAAACGTTATCATTGAAGCAAAAAAATCTGGACGAAAAGTAACATGTGAAGTTACCCCTAACCACCTATTATTATCAACTGCTGATTTGGAACATTACGGGCAATTGCTGATTATGACGCCCCCGCTTCGCAGCAAAAATCATGTTGAAGCGTTATGGAAAGGTTTGGAGGCAGGTTGGATTGATGCTTTGGGTTCGGACCATGCGCCTCATGCTTTAAGCGAGAAGTCCGCGAGCAGCGTTTGGGATGTTAAAGTTGGCTTGCCCGGTCTAGAAACTACCTTGCCCCTTGTTTTGACGCTTGTAAAGAAGAATCGGTTGTCCTTAGCTCAAACGGTTCAGCTTCTAGCGGAGAAACCAGCAGAGATTTACGGTTTGAATGACCGTGGTCGCTTGGAGCAGGGAAAGAATGCAGATTTAACTGTGGTAGATTTTAACCTCAAATTCAAAATTGATGCTTCAAAATTCAAGTCCAAAGCCAAATATTCCCCGTATAACGGCTGGGAGGTTCAAGGTAAGCCAGTAAAGACCTTTGTTAACGGATTGTTAGTTTTCGATGAGGGGGGAATAGTCGCTAAAGCGGGTAGCGGCTTAATTATTCGGAGAGGCAACGTGTGAAGTTCACGGCGGATGCTATGCTGGGAAAACTGGCGCGTTGGCTACGCATGTTGGGACATGACGTCATATACCCCCCTCAGCTGAGTGATTCTGGGCTTCTTGAACTGGCAAAAAAAGAAAACCGTGTTTTATTAACTAAAGATTTAGAGCTTTACAAACGCGCCATGGCCAAAGGCGTAGATGCTTTCTACCTTGAAGGCAAATCGGAGTCCGAACGGCTGGCGGAAGTTGCCAAGCGGTACGGCTTAACGTTGGAGATGGATATGGAAAAGTCCCGTTGCCCAGTATGCGACACCAAACTTAAGGCTGCGCCAAAAGAGCAGCTTTCAGGCGAACTGGAGAAAAACACGTTCACTTATTACGATAAATTTTGGAAATGCCCAAATTGCGGGCAAGTCTACTGGCAAGGAGCACACTGGAAACAAATCAGCAATACCCTTAAAGAAGCACAAGCAAAACTGGAAAAATTAAAAGAAAAAAATGGAACTTGAGTTTAAGTTAGCCATTTTAACGGAATATCTTGATAAGTTCCGTCTGGTAATGTCCTTCTGATAGTTATCGGTAGTATTCTCGCGTCAAGTTCTTTTAATGCGATGTTAATAGGGTTTGTATTTTCACTTGCATCCACCAAAATCGGTGCTCCCATCGAGATTTGAAGTGCTCTAGCTCCCACTATTCTTGCTTTCTCAAAGCGAGTAATTTTTGGTGGTCCAACAGTTATTTTTTGCTCTGACATATTCTTAATACTCTCCAGCACCCGGATATCCCCCCATACCGCCCATACCGCCCATACCGCCCATACCCCCCATGCCGCCTCCTGGTGGAGTTGGTGATCCCTTCATTTTGCCAGCGGCAATAACATCGTCAATTTTGAGTATCATGGATGCTGCTTCGTTTGCTGATTTGATTATTTGTTTTTTGACTGAGAGCGGTTCAAAAATGTTTACTTTTGACATATCTCGGACTTTTCCTTCTAGGACTTCTATGCCCGCCCAGGTTTCTCCTTTTTCGTGCCTAGCTCGCAACTCTGAAAGTATGTTAACTGGGTCTAAGCCGGCGTTTTCAGCAAGCGTTACAGTTATAGATTCGAGGGCTTCCGCGAATACTCTGACTGCAAGTTGCTCTCTTCCCGGCATTGTTTCAGCAAATTTTCTGAGTACACTTGCCATTTCAAGTTCCGGAGCACTTCCTCCAGCAACGATTTTTGGCTCTTGGATTAGGTCTCTGATAACGCAGAGTGCATCGTGGATTGAGCGTTCTGCCTCTGCGGTCATACGTTGAGTTCCAGCTCTAATCAAGATGGTGACTGCTTTCGGGTTCTTGCAGCCTTCAATGAAAGTCATTTTGTCGCCGCCGATTCTGCGCTCTTCCACCAAGGCTGCGTATCCAAGGTCTGATGGTGAAATATCATCCAAGTTAGACACTATTTTTGCGCCCGTGGCTTTTGCAAGTTTTTCCATGTCTGATTTTTTGGCTCTTCTAATGGCGATTACCCCTTTTCTGGCAAGGAAATGCTGAACCATGTCGTCTATACCTTTTTGGCAGACGACCACGTTTGCGCCTGAAGCTAAAATTTTATTAGTCATGTCTTTTAGCATCGTTTCTTCTTGCTTAAGGAACGCTTCAATCTGATCGGGGCTTTCAATGTTTATTTTAGCGTCTAACTCGAGTTTTTCAATCTCCAAAGAGGCGTCGATTAATGCAATCTTTGCTTTCTCTATCCGCTTGGGCATTCCTGAGTGAACAATTTCTTTGTCCAAAACTATACCGTTTATTAGGCTTGTTTCCCTGAGGGATTCGCCTGTTTTCTTTTCAACTTTTACATCGTCGACATCTACCTTGTAGGCTCCGTCGTGTTTTTCGGCGACTGCCAGCATTGCCTTAACGGCTAAATCAGCTAAGTAATCTTTGTATTCAGCAACGATTTTGCTTCCCATTGATGTTGTTGCCGCCTTCTTCAGGTAGTCCTGAGATTTCAGGTCTACGGGTATAGCTATTTTTTCAAGGGTTTCTAGCGCTTTTTCAGCTGCCTTCCTATAGCCGTCAATTATTATTGTCGGGTGAATGTTTTTGTCTATTAGTTCTTCGGCTTTGCTTAGAAGTTCGCCTGCAATTATAACTGCAGATGTTGTTCCATCGCCTGCTTCATTGTCTTGTGTCTTTGCAATTTCCACCATCATTTTGGCTGCTGGATGCTGAATATCCATTTCATCCAGAATAGTTCTGCCGTCACTTGTTATTGTAACGTCCCCGAAGTTGTCAGCTAACATTTTATCCATGCCTTTTGGACCTAAAGAGCTTCGGATACTTTCAGCTACAATTTTAGCGGCAGTTATGTTTCCATGTTGTGCTTCTCTTCCACGGGACCTGTTTGATCCTTCCTTTAAAACGAGAACAGGTACCCCGCCTGCTTGTGTTGGAAATGATGACAAATCAAATAATCTCCTTTAATGCGAACAACAACAACATCTCACTAGCCATATAAGTTTTTCTAGTCAGAGCGTAATTAATACCGCTTAAGCAAGCGTTTTTTGCATCATTTATTCTGTTTTTCCCGTTTTCTTTGTTTCATTTTTGCCACGGGCTCAGTAGACTGAAACTTTGGCTATTCCCGGTATTTTCAGTATTTCGGGGATTAGTTCTCCTGGAATTTTTTTCTCAACTATCAAAGTGAGTTTTGGTTCAGGTGAGAGTTCTGGATCATCTACGATAGCTTGCCTGATGCTTAATCCTGCCCTGTTGAGAATCATGGCTGCGTTGGATAAGATTCCTGGCGATTTTGCGTTTACAGGAGTTATTTCTAAGACTCCGAGATTGATGTGTTTGGCGATTTCTTTTAGTGAATGTCCTGCTGGGCGTATTTCTTCAAAAATCGATTTGAGTTCTGGATTGGTTTTGATTGTGTTTAATGTTTCGTTTACTGTTCGTCGGTCTACTCCGGAGGCTCTTGCTATGCGTACTGGTGGGATTTCGATTTGGTTTAGGTATATTTTGTTGTCTTGGACGCTTAGTCCGTTTTCGACGAGGACGCGTGCTACTTTAAGTCGTTCAGGGTATTGTTGCAGTTGAGTTTTTATGTTGTTCCACATTTTTTTCGCTTTTGTATGTTTTTGTTCGCTTGGGTATAAATGTGTTGTTTAAAGGTCACCGTGTTTGATGTACAAATCTGTACACAAAAGCCTTAAATAAAACTTAAACGTACGTTTCATAGCTTTAAAGATGAAAAGGCGAAAGAAATGCCAAATCGAAAAATCTTACTTGAAGAAGAGGATATACCAAAGCAGTGGTATAACATAGTTCCCGACTTGCCTAAGCCGCTCCCACCATTCATCGATGCAGCAACAAAACAGCCAGGAGTCGGAATCGTCCCACGAATATTCCCAAAAGCAATTATCGGTCAAGAAATCAGCCAGGAACGATGGATAGACATACCTGAAGAAGTCCGAGAAGTCTACAGAATGTGGAGACCATCACCACTCTTCAGAGCCATCGGTCTAGAAAAAGCACTAAAAACGCCAGCAAAAATCTACTACAAATATGAAGGTGTAAGCCCTGCTGGAAGCCACAAACCAAACACCGCCGTACCCCAAGCATACTACAACATGGAAGAAGGCACAAAACGCCTATCGACAGAAACAGGTGCCGGTCAATGGGGCTCAGCTTTAGCATTTGCAGCCATGATGTTCGGGCTCAAAGCTACAATTTACATGGTTCGAGCAAGTTATGACCAGAAACCCTACCGCAAAATGATGATGAACGCATTCGGCGCAGAATGTTTTGCTAGCCCAAGTAGCAGAACAGAGGCGGGAAGAAAAATCCTCGCTGAAGACCCAGACAACAAAGGCAGCCTCGGCATAGCCATCAGCGAAGCCGTCGAAGACGCCCTCGTCAACGAAGAAGAAACCAACTATGCCATAGGCAGTGTCTTCAACCACGTGTGCTTACACCAGACAGTTGAAGGATTAGAAGCTAAAAAACAACTCGAAATGGTCGACGATTATCCTGATGTGGTTTATGGTTGCATCGGCGGAGGCAGCAGCTTCTCCGGACTCATGTGGCCCTTCTATCACGACAAGGTCGCCAAGAAAGCACCCAAAGAAACCAAATTTGTCGCCACCGAAGCCACCGCATGCCCCAAAGTCACCAAGGGATGGTACCAGTATGACCACGGTGACACCGCAAAACTAACCCCTCTAGTCCCAATGCACACCATAGGTCACGACTTCATTCCAGCACCCATACACGCAGGCGGGCTCCGCTACCACGGCATCGCCCCGACCATAAGCGTGCTTGTTCAAGAAAAGCAAATGACAACAGAAGCATTCAACCAAATAGAAGTCTTTGATGCCGCCAAACTCTTCATTCAAACAGAAGGCATAATCCCCGCACCTGAGCCATCACACGCAATCAAAGGCGCCATTAATGAAGCACTACGATGTAAAAAGACGGGCGAAGCAAAAACCATCCTGTTCGTGCTCTGCGGTCACGGCTACTTTGACATGGCAGCATACGACGAATACTTCAACGGCAAACTGCAGCCGTACGAGTACCCGACTGAGAAAGTTGCAGAATCAATGAAGAAACTGCACAAACTTTATCCATGGCTGGATGAGGTTAACAAGAAATACATAAGCTGCGAACCACTCTAAACCTCACCAATCTCTTTTCCTTTACTATTTTCTTTTTTCTTTATGCATTCACTCGGCGTTTTATCTTAAGGACATTTGTGTGTGCTCAATAGGCCCCTCCGGTCTGCTAGATGCTTCTATTATGCTTCAAATATGATTCAACATAGAGCTGCGTAGAATTAACCTCCGCACTTTTGCATGTAGAATTGGTATTTTTTTTATGTAGATCGGAAGCGTAAGTATGGCAAAAAAATAACCTAAAGATAGACATGTTTTTCTTTTTGTTCTAGTAACCTAATACTAACTTAGGTTATTCATATTGACCGTTTCCCAGAAAAGTCTGCCGACAAAAACCCTTGGTTTCATCGTTAACCCAGTTGCTGGAATGGGCGGTGCCGTCGGATTAAAAGGAACAGACGGCAAAACCATCCTGAACAAAGCCATATCCCTCGGCGCTAAACCTATAGCGTCACAAAGAGCAGAAACCTTTCTCGCTGAACTGGTCGCGGCTAAAGAGAGCCTGAGACTAATTGTTGGCGTTGGCAACATGGGTGAAGCTGAAGCTAAAAAATTTGGTCTCAAATTTGAGGTTAAGGGCGAAAGCAAAAGCGAGACCACTTCGCAAGATACAAAAAAAATCGCAAAGCAAATGTTGGCGTCTGGTGTTGATTTACTCGTTTTCTGCGGCGGCGACGGAACAACTCGCGACATACTAAACGTCGTTGGCTTGAGGGTTCCTGTGCTGGGTGTTCCAACAGGTGTTAAAATGCATAGCGCTATTTTTGCGGTAACTCCTCAAGCAGCCGCAAGAGTAGCCATTTGGTACCTGTGGGGTGGGTTGTCCCTGCGAGAAGCTGAGGTAATGGATGTGGACGAGCAAGCTTTCAGGGAAGGTCGCCTTTCCGCTGAACTTTACGGGTACATGCTCAGCCCATTTGAACCTCATTTGATTCAGGGAAACAAACTTGAAAGTCCAATGACTGAGAATGAAGTGCGCAATCAAGCAGCAATAGCAATTTACATCATTGAAGAAATGAAAAGAGGCACCGTTTACATTGTTGGTCCAGGAACAACCACTCGCACTATTGGTGATCTTTTAGACCAGAAAAAAACGTTGTTAGGAGTAGACCTCTTTCAAGACAAGAGAATAATCGCAAGCGATACAAATGAAAAACAAATATTGGAAGCCACCAAGGGACAAGCTGCTTGGATAATTGTGACGCCGATTGGGGGGCAAGGCTTCATTTTCGGCAGAGGGAACCAGCAGATAAGCTCCAAAGTAATTCGTCAAGTAGGCTTAGATAACATTGTTGTGGTTGCGACTAAAAGCAAATTGGATAGGTTGAAAAGCTTGAGGGTTGATACTGGCGACTCAGAATTGGATAAGGATCTTAGAGCACATGAAATCAACGTTGTAATCGACTACAAAAGCATGCAAAAAATGGCAGTTGAATAATCGTATTACCATTAATAGTCGGAAAAAATGAAATAGTAGCACGTGACCAGTATCCTAACAAAGTGAGCTAAAAAATGATACCGATCAACAAGCCAAAAATCGGCGAAGAAGAAGTCCAAGCAGTGGTTAAAGTTCTGCGAAGCGGAATCTTAACAAGCGGGCTTGGAGCTGGCCCAATGGTAACCGAGTTCGAGAAAAATTTTGCCCAATTCGCTGGCGTGAAGCATGCTGTAGCGGTTAACACTGGCACTGCCGCCTTGCACTCTGCCACCGCATCAGTTGGTGTAAAGCAAGGTGATGAGGTCATTTTGCCCAGCTTCACTTTTGTAGCTACTGCCGAAGCAGTCGTGTTAGCTGGTGGAAAACCAGTTTTTGCCGACATTGATGCTGAAACTTACAATCTCTCGTCCCGTGCGGTTGAAAAATCAATAACAAAAAAAACCAAGGCTATACTGCCCGTGGACCTGTACGGTTTTCCAGCGGACATGAAACCTATAAGGGAAATCGCCGAGAAGCATGGGTTAGCGTTGGTTGAGGATGCTGCTCAAGCGCATGGAGCAACATACGCAGGAAAACCTGCGGGAAGCTTTGCTGATGCCGCTTGCTGGAGCTTGTACGCAAGCAAAAACATAACCACAGGCGAAGGCGGAGTAATCACAACAAACAATGGCGAAATAGCTGAAACATTGCGGATGATTAGGACTCATGGAGAAAAAGCAAAGTACGCCTCGCTTATTCTTGGAAACAACTATCGCATGTCCGAAATACAAGCAGCAATAGGTAACGTGCAACTGAAAAAGCTGCCGTCTTTTCTGGCTAAACGCCGGCAAAACGCGCAACAACTAACAAAAATCCTAGAAAAAAATAGCAGGCTTATTTTACCCTTTGAGTCAAAAGACCGACAGCACAGCTGGTACCTGTTCACTGCGAGACTAAAGGACGGCACAGAATCAGAACGGAACAAGATTGTGGATGAGCTAAAGAAAAAAGGGATTGACGCCGAAGTTTATTATGTTAACCCTGTGCATCAGATGCCGTTTTACCGCGAAAACTTTGGAAGCGCTAAACTGCCTGAAACGGATAAAGCGTCGAAACAGGTTCTCTCTTTGCCGATTCACCCAGGAGTCACAGCTGAACAAGTCGATTATATAGGAAAAACTCTTCTAAGCCTCTTATAACCAGATTGGCGCTGGGTTTTGCAGTTTTGCCGCTGTTTCGAACTGTAAGAGTTAAATTGAACCTTGCGTTATGAATAGCCTGTTCTTTGATGTTTACTGGATTTTCTTTGAAGGAGCATGAAGCAGTTGAGTAATGAAGCAAGTAATGAAACAGACGTTTCCCGTATAAAAGTTAGGTTTGTCATAGAAGGCTTAGGTGAAGCTGAAGGTGAATTAGTCAGGTTTTTAGCGCCAAGAACCGTTGACACAATCGTTCGGAAGCTTCCAGTTGAAGGCAGAGCTGCATTGTGGAAAGAAGAAGTTTATTTTGAAATCCCAATTAAAATGGGTGAAGAAAAAGCTAAGCCAACTGTGGAAACTGGCACTATCGCTTTTTGGCCTATGGGCAGCGCTTTATGCGTATTCTACGGCAAGTCGCAGCCCTATAGTCCCGTGAGTATACTTGGCAAAATAACGAGTAATTTGGATGTTTTTAAGCAAGTTAAAAGTGGAATAAGGATAAGGGTTGAATTGTTAACGGCTTAAAAGGCTAATGAACTTTCTTTCCACATTTGAAGTAGCCGTTCGCATTCTTCTTTTACGTTTTTGTCGCCGCTTTTATCCTTTAGAACCTGCAGGAACTCAACACGTTTAGCAACTGAGCGTTTTTCCGCGTTGCCGCCATAGTATAGTTCACCCTCCAGGTACTCTTTCATGAGATAGGCTTTTTGGATGAACAGGCTGGCAGCGTCAACTGGGTTTTCTACGGCGAACTTGTTTGCCCAGATGGCCACTTCTGTTTCGCGCAATTGAGTTATGCCGTCGATTTCAATTATTTTCCTAATGTAAGCTCTTAAAAACTCGAAGTAACCTGCGGTTTTGATTAGTTCAAGGGCTTGGTTGATTTTTTCTTTAAAGTCTGGTGAGCCTTCAACTGTTAAGCTGTGTTTGTAGCCTTTATCGATTAGCTCTTTAGCGGTTTTTACTTCTTCAACCGTGTAAACTCTTTCTGGAAATTCCGTCATATGAAAACTAACCCCGAATCTAGATAAGATCAGAACAAATAATTGATTGTTAGCAAGTTTAGCTTGCTGCAGGCTTGTAGATTTTGAAGTTATGGCTTCCGGAAACGAGTTGAACTACACCGTTTGCTTCAAGTTGTTCTAAGAAGTCTTTGGCTGTGCTAATTCGAATGTTATACCTTGTAGCCACAGCGTATGGTGTTAGAGCGTTCATTTTCTTTATTTCGCCGACGATTTTTTCGTTTTTTGTGTCTGGAGCCATTATTCCTACGGATTTTCTTTCTTTTGGCGGTCCAGCTTTCTCTTTCTTCTTAGCTTCTTTCGACTCGTCTTCTTTGACCTGCTGCTTCTCCATCTGCTTTATGCCGACCTTCTTTTTTCCACCCATAATTTTTCACTTTGCCTTTTTGTTCTCAACATCTTAGAATGGCTGGCTTATTTCAACGTTATGTTTTTCTTTCCACTCTTTGATTGGAACGCCAAGTTTCTTCTCAACTTCAGTCCTGTGAATGGAGTTCATGGTGCAGAATGGTATTATGCGCCCATCTGGCACGGCATAGTGAATTAGGCAGCGTTGTACTCTTTCAAGGTCAAAGTTGTATGGGTCCATGAAATGCATGGATGAAAGCAGAATCGCCTGCCTTTGCAAATCACCGAGGGATTCATAGTCGCCGCGTGTTATTACGCCAAAAACGTATTTTCTCAGGAAACCTAATTTTACATGACGCATTGAAGTAACCAAGCGTAATTTAGCCTTGTTCTTGCTTCCTTTCGATGCAGTCTCATAGACTTTGTTCATTACCCCGATGAATTTTTCGATGTTTCCATAGCGCGTGATTGGAACGATTTTTCCTTTTTCAATTAAAAGATACGTTGCCATACCGCAATGGGGGTGTGCAGTGAACTCTAAATATCGTCTGTCTTTTAGTGCGCCGACCGCTTTTGAAACCGGCACAACCGTGGGCACAGGATAGAAGTCTGATACCTTTATTGCTCCGTTTGTTTGCTCTTCAACTGCTTTCATGAAATCCGGGATTGTAATACGCATTTTTTCGCGGTCTTTCTGTGGCAATCGCCCGCAAAGGCTGACTGGTTGGACGTTTACGCATCTTATAACGTCGAAGTTTTTGGCGGCAAAATTGATTATGTCGCCAAGTTGGTTATCGTTAACCCCTTTCACCAATGTGACGACTAATACTATGCTGTCCAATCCTGCTTGGCGAAGGTTTTCGATTGCCTTCATTTTTATGTCAAGAAGATCTACTCCGCGAATGAACTTGTAAACGTCAGGTGTTAACCCGTCGAACTGCAAGTAAATGGTGCTTACTCCCGCCTCTTTGAGGTCCCGACAGTAATCCACGCTTTGCGAAAGTCGAAGGCCATTCGTATTGACCTCCACGTGGCTGAAGCCAAGCTCTTTTGCTTTTCGAACAAAATCGAAAAGGTCTTTACGTATCGTGGGTTCTCCACCCGAGAACTGAAGCGCCGTGGCTGGCACTGGCTTGTTGGCTCGAAGGTTCTCCAGCATTCCAGTGATTTGCTCTTCGGTGGGTTCATAAACGTATCCTGCAGCCGCAGCATTCGCAAAACAAATAGGGCAGGTAAGGTTGCACCTGTTTGTGACATCGATTATTGCGAGTGCAGTCTGAGATTTGTGTTCTGGGCAAATGCCGCAGTCGTATGGGCACCCGTTCTTTTTCTCGGTTCGAGGGTTGCTTATTCCTTCGCCGTCATAGCGGAATTTTTCTGCCCGCACATATTGATCGTAATCTGACCAGTAAAGTTCTTGAAAAGCTCCATGCTCAGCGCACTCTTTTTTGATAAAGACTTTGCCGTCGTCTTCAAAAATGGTTGCGTCTATAGCCTTTAGGCATTCAGGGCAAATGCTTCTTGTGGTTTTGATGTCTTTCAATTTTTCTGCCTTCTTACATGTGAGCGTTTTTTCGAAGTGCTTAAGAGCATATGTGTTGATAATAAGGTTTCCAAACGAATCCTAAGGTGATTGAGGGGAAAAGATGTCAATTAACGAGAACACTCGGGCTGCTTTGCGAGAAATGGGTCTAAACGCCTACGAAATTGATGCTTACATAGTTTTGCTGGAAGGTGGTCAAATGACGGCTATGGAGATAAGCCAAGAGGCTAAAGTGCCCTACAGCAAAATGTATGAAGTTCTCAATTTGCTCAAGGAGAAGGGTTGGATTAAAAGCAGCGAAAGCCGGCCATTCAAGTACTATCCAGTACCGCCACTCGAAGC
>Ga0326727_10000968_pt1 | contig 111967 bp, 89 predicted proteins | sample MB2enrmetagenome_FD_207643 | JGI IMG/M metagenome (GOLD analysis project Ga0326727, IMG submission 207643) | Lab enriched peat soil microbial communities from McLean, Ithaca, NY, United States - MB29MY | ecosystem: Environmental > Terrestrial > Soil > Wetlands > Peat | place: USA: New York...
AGTTCGGTGGGAACCCAGCGGTCGGATTCGAAGGTCAACTTGCCGCCGCGCACGTAAAAGCTGACGGCGTTGCCGGGTTCGCCGGAGAGGGTGTATTCGCCGGCAAAGGCATCGAGAGGCACGGACGCGGGGCCTTGCGCGGCGAACGCGGAAGGGAAGGGAAGCAGGGCGATGAAAAGAGCGGAAATCGGCAGCCGGCGGGAGATCAAGGTTCGTTTCTCCGGGATTGGTTCCAATCATTCAGAGTATCAGCGATTCCTGGCCGAGCGGACCCTTCAACAGGCCTCAGATCTCTGACCGCACGAAGAAGAACCCTCCCGTGCCCCATCCTTTCGCCCGTTTTTTGGGCGAAAGGGTGGGAGAGCACGACCCTCAACAATCGACTCTCAAACCATCACGATCAGCGGGTGCCCCACGTCCCTCGCATTTGGGGACGTGGGATACTACGAACCCCAACCAACCACATTCAACTCGGCAAAACCTGCCGTGCCCCATCCTTTCGCCCGTTTTTTGGGCGAAAGGGTGGGAGAGCACGAAGACCACTGGCACAAATTCATGCGGTCAAAGCCTTAATGCGCGTGGCCATGCGTGTGCGCGTGGCGGCTGGAGATGGCCTCGGGAGGCGCGACGCAGCCTTCCAGGTCCCCGCAACCGATGTGCTCGAATTGGATTGTAGTGTGGCTGATCTGATAGTGCTCGCGGAGCAGGTGGTTGAGCTTGACAAGAATGCAGGCGCTTGCCGAGGGGGGAATATCGTCGATGGTGACGTGACAGGCGAGCGCGCGCGACTGCGAACCGAGGCTCCAGATGTGCAGATCGTGCACGTTGAGGACGCCATCGACAGCTTCCATGCCGGAGCGGATTTCGGGCAGCGAGCAACCGCGCGGCGCGCCTTCGAGAAGAATGTTGAGCGTCTCGCGCACGATGCCGATGCTGGACCAGAAGATGAGCGCGGCGATGAACAGCGAGAGAACGGGGTCGATCCAGTTCTGTCCCGTAAGAAGAATGCCGAGGCCGCCGCCGATGACGGCGGCGGTGGAGAGCGTATCGCCCGCCATGTGCAGGAAAGCGCTGCGCAGGTTCACGTCGCGGGCCACGCCCCACAGGAGCGCGGCGATGATGCCGTTCATGACCACGCCGGCGGCGGCCACGATCATCATGAGGCGAGGCTCGACGGCGACCGGAGCGCTGAGGCGGTGCACGGCTTCAACGGCGATGCCGAGCGAGATCGCGATGAGCGTAGCGGCGTTGATGAAGGCGGCCAGGACGCCGGCGCGCTGATAGCCGAAGGTGCGGGCGTGGTCGGCGGGGCGCGCTTGGAAATAGACGGCCGCAAAGCTGAGCAGGAGGGCGAGAAAATCGGAGACGTTGTGGCCGGCCTCCGAGAGCAGCGCCAGCGAGTGCGCGCGCAATCCGGCGACGAAGGTGACCACGACGTAGGCCAGCGTGGCCGCGAGCGAGAAGCGCAGGATCAGAGCGGTTCGCCGTGCGTCTTTACCCGCGGTCGCCGTGTGAAAATGCATAAGAATAGTGTAACCGGGGTTGGGTATGCCGGGAAAGCCGGGACCAAGGGAACGAGGGAACAAGGAGCGGAGACTTGAAAGCAGCGAAGAGCTGAGAGAGGGAAAAAGTGAAGCGCGTGGGATTGTGGCTTAACAGGTCGCGGAAAAGCTCTTGCTGAACGGCGAAACGCGAAAGGGCACGACTTCAGTCGTGCCGGAAACAGGCCCATAGAACTTGGGGCTTCAGCCCCTGAGGGGGACGTTTTTCAACCGGCTTCGAGCGTTTGTGCAACCGGCCCTGGGAGGTCGCGGAAAAGCTCTTGCTGAACGGCGAAACGCGAAAGGGCACGACTTCAGTCGTGCCGGAAACAGGCCCATAAAGCTTGGGGCTTTAGCCCCTGAGGGGGACGTTTTTCAATCATTTATGCAACCGGCCCTAGGGACCAGGGATTAGGTACTATTGATCCGGCCCTAAAATACTGTCCCCGTGCCCCATCCTTTCGCCCGGTTTTTGGGCGAAAGGGTGGGATAGCACGAACTCAACCGGCACAATTTCATGCGGTCTGGGACCTGGAAGGGATTGCTGGCCTCAAGAGGCTAGCGGGCGCCGGGTTCGAGATGGCTGCGATCGATGGGATTGGGGTCGTCGAAGGCGGGGAATTGCGGCAGTCTCGCGCGCAGGCCGGTCCAGCCCTCGGCGATGACGATGCTGTTGTGCGGGTTGCCGGGCTGGTAACGCACGGTGCAGGGGAATCCGGCGCGCACTTCGCTGGTCTCGACGATGCCGCGCATGGCAGTGATCTCCTGCGAGCACTCGTAGTCCACGCCGCCGATGCGGTAGTTAAAGAGCAGGAAGGTGAGCTTTTGGCCAGCCGCGCCATCGACTTCGTACACATCCAGCAACATGCCGTCGACCAGACGCCCCGACTGGAACAGAAACTGGCGGCGCGCGCGCTCGATCTCCTCGGCGGTGGGCCGGCGGCGCATCACCAGCCAAATCGCCAGGGAGGCGATCGCGGCAACTGTGGTTACGCCGGCTGCGATCTGCCAGTCGTTGTTGTTCGCAAAGGTCATTTACGGGCGGGAGTTCTCCCCAGAACAGCCCTCATTTGAGGATACCGCACACGAAAAGCGCGACGCGTCGGGAGGGCACTAATGTCCTGAGTCAGAAGTTCGTATCACAAGTGAGCTGTCATCCTGAGCGAATTTTGGCGCGTTTTGCGCCAAAATGAGTCGAAGGATCTGCGGTTGTCTTTCAATGAATTTCTGACTCACCGCACTGGAGCGTGTTTCAAAAATCGGGTTTGTAACAAGGGCACGGCTTTAGCCGGGCCGAAAGGGGCCGTAAACATGAGGGGTTTTAACCCCTGCGGGTTTCGATCAATCGCAAGACCGCCATTTTTGATAAACGCCCTGGGGATTGGCCCGCTTGACAAACGATGCGCGCCGAACCGGCTCGACTACGGCGTCAATGGCCTATAATCCAGCTTGCGAGTTTTTCCCGGCTTTGGAAGAGAGAATCGCAATGAAGAACAACCGAACATTCCATTCCACCACCGTGATTTGCGTGCGGCGCAACGGCCAGGTGGTGATGGCCGCCGACGGCCAGGTGACCTTTGGCGACCACGTGCTGAAGCACTCGGCCAAGAAGATCCGGCGTCTCTTCCAGGACAAGATTCTGGCCGGGTTCGCGGGATCGACGGCCGACGCGTTCAATTTGTTTGCGCGCTTCGAGACCAAGCTGGAGCAGTACGCGGGCAACCTGAACCGCTCCGCCGTGGAGCTGGCCAAGGACTGGCGCACCGACAAAATGCTGCGCAACCTGGAGGCGCTGCTGCTGGTGGCCGACAAGGCGCAGACGTTTTTGATCTCCGGCTCGGGCGACGTGATCGATCCCGACGAACCGCTGGCGGCGATCGGCTCGGGCGGCAGCTACGCCACGGCCGCGGCGCGCGCGCTGATGGAAAACACCGACCTGGGCGCGCGCGAGATCGCCGAGAAGGCCATGAAGATCGCCAGCGAGATCTGCATCTACACCAACGACCGGATTACGGTGGAGGAGCTGTAGGGCGGGTTGGCGGCCTATTGATCTGGCCCATAACAAATACCACGCCGTGCCCCATCCTTTCCGCGCTCTTTGCGGAATGGGTGGGAAAACCCGCCGCGAATCTTAAAGGCCGAATCGATAATGCCGGTTCGCAGTTGGCAGACGCTAGAGCGTGTTTCAAAAACGGCCACGTGAAAGGGCACGACTTCAGTCGTGCCGAAAAGGACGCGAAAATCGAGGGGTTTTAACCCCTGAGTGATTCGGGCGGCCCAGTCAGGCCATTTTTGAAACACGCTCTAGAAAGCTGAGCCGGCCCGCGCGCGATTCCGCGCACACGGCGCAAATGCCGTAGAATCGGCCATAGCATGAAGTGTCCTTACTGCGGTTTCGGGCAGGATCGGGTGGTGGACTCGCGCGAAAGCAAGGACGCCGACTCGATCCGGCGGCGGCGCGAGTGCGAGAAGTGCCTGCGGCGCTTCACCACCTACGAGCGCATCGACGAGATTCCCTACATGGTGGTGAAGAAAGACGGCCGGCGCGAGCGCTTCGACCGGCAAAAAGTGCTGAGCGGGCTGCTGAGGGCCTGCGAAAAGCGGCCGGTCTCCTCGAGCCAGCTCGAAGCCATCGTCGACGCGGCAGAAAGTTTCTTGATCGACGCTCCCGAACGCGAGCGCACCACCTCCGAGGTCGGCGAGCTCATCATGCAGCACTTGAAAGGGCTCGACACCGTCGCCTACATCCGCTTCGCGTCCGTCTATCGCGACTTCAAGGACGTGAACGAGTTCAAGCAGGAACTGGAGGGGCTGCTGGCGAGCCACGGGAGAAAGCAGGGACTAGGGACGAGGGACTAGGGACCAGCTTCCAGCTCCTAGCTTCTAGCTTTTCCGTGCAGGTCGAGCGTCGGTGCAAGGGGCGACGGACAGGCGCATTGCGCAGTTGTCACCGGCGCAGCGCTGGAGGAGTGGCGCGGAAGTGGTGAGTGAGCCCAGATTGCGTGTGACGAGATGGTTGGGGGACGTTCCGGTCGAAGCTGAATGCTCGACGTGTGCAGATGCAAAGTTCAGGGTTGCCGAGTGGAACTCAGGTGAGCCGCTTCATCAACCCGATCGACAGCACTATCAGGACATCTTGCAGCAGGCGTTCGAGCTTCACTGCCGAGTCGCACACGGGACGCGTGGCTAAAAGCTGATAGCTAATAGTTGAAAGCTGTTCGTCATCATCCCGGCACCATCATCGGCGCGCCGGGCCTGTACATCAGGAGCACGACTCCGGCGACGGAACCGTTTTTCTTGTCGAGGATGGGCGAGGCCCAAACGCGGACGATGACGTCGCGGCCATGACGATCGACAAGCGTGGCCAGTCCGTTGCAGCGGTTGGCCAGCACCATGGCAAAGGTGACTTGCGTTCTGTCGCCAGCCTGGAAACTGCGCATCTGGATGCCTTCCTCAAGGACCTTGCCCACCAGTTCGGCAGGTTTCCAGCCCAGAAGTTCTTCGGCGGCAGAATTCACGCCCATAATTACGCCGGTGGCATCGGTGGCGACGATGGCCTCATTCATCGAGTCCAGAATGTTTTCCAGCCACTGGCAGGTGCGCTGCGTTTCTTTGAGGGCGCTCTTGGCCTCGGTCACGTCCATAAAAATCATGCGCACGCCCGTCACCTTATTCAGTCCGTCGCGAATCAGGCTGCGGTGCATCTCGTAGGTGCGGAATTTTCCCGAGCGGTCGAAGATGGAGCGATAGACCACCGAAGGCCCCTCGCCGGAGACCACCAGCGCATGGAAGGCGGTGAAGCTCGGGTCCTTCTCGTCAAAGGCCACCAGGTCCCATGCGCTTCTGCCGATGAGCTCGCCCTGCTCGGGATGGTGCAGGGCAAGGGTGGCACTGTTGGCGCGGGTAATGATGCCGCGCGCGTCGATCTCCAGATAGGGCAACGGCAGATCGTCGATCGAAAGCATTGCGGCAGGTTCAGCCGCGGCGTCAAGGGACAAATGAGTGGGGTTCATCGCGCTCTCCCGCCGGTGGTCAGCAAGGTGATTTTGTAAAGGTCGTCGGCGCTTTTCAGGCGCTCAATCGGCGTGATGTCGAAGGTGATGGGGATGCGCAGCATGGTGGCGCGGCCGCCGATATTGACGCTGGTTTCGCGATTCTGCATGGCGATGCGATCGAGTTCTGCCGTGAGAATCTGATCGTTGCCGCGGCCTTGCAGAACGGCCAGCAGTGAGGAGTCGCTCCAGTGATAGATGGCGTCGTCGGAGTGCAGGCTTTGGGTAAGGAACGCGGAGACGGCCATCAGGCAGTCTTCCACGGCTTCCGGGCCGAAGCGCTGGTTGATCATGTTCAGGCAGCTCAGGCGGAAGAGCACGATGAATCCCCTGTCGCCGCTCGCCATGATGCGCTTTACGTGCTCGATGGCGCTGCCGCCGCCGCGCAGCCCGGAGGCATTGAGGTTTTCCGTGGAGTGGTCGGCCTTGCGGAACTGCGACGCCTCGGCGGGCGCGGAGTCGGCCCCCTGAGGATGGAGGAACCCTTCCAGCTTTTCGTGAAGATCCTGAATGTTTTCCGACGAGGCCGCGGTCGCAACCACCTGGAGCAGCTTTGCGGCGTTCGGCGCGGTGGCATCGATGCCCAGGCTCTTCAGGAGCTCGCGGAAGAGAAGCGAAACCAAAGTGCGCCATTCCGAGGTTCGATTGCGCAGCTCCGCTTCGCTGAGTTTGCGGTAGTTCTCAAACTCGCTGAGTATGGCGCGCACCTGCGCCAGCTTTTCCTCTTCAGGCAGCCGGTCGGGCAGCTGCAGGGCGAGCTTTGTCACGTTGGCGCGAAACCCCTTGTACTCCTCGCCGCCTACCTCGGGAACGCCCCGCGCCGTGCCTTCCACCACCAGGGTTAGGACGCGTTCCGGGTTCGGCAGCTCGGCCGCGGCTTTGTCCGCCGCGTTCGCCCCTCCGAATCCGGCAAATTGACGCAGGCCCATCGTCCTTCAATCTGGCGCTGGTGCATCCCGCAAGCGCTCACTGTCTTGTTATCGGCCAAAACCGCCCCGCCAATAGGACTTTGGATTCTCTTCTCGCAGGGATTCAGCGAAGAAGAAAAGCGCTGGAGCTCGGCGACGCTGGGCACCGTGCTGGGTTACTGGCTAAAGTAGGGATCGACCTCCTGTAAAATAAAGAAGTTGAAGGCCATGAAAACCAAACTTCCTGTAGGCATCCTTGGCGCGACCGGAATGGTCGGCCAGCGTTACATTCAATTGCTCGAAAACCATCCCTGGTTCGAGGTAACCTGGATTGCGGCCAGCGACCGGTCGAGCGGCAAGCCGTATGGCGAGGCCGCCAAGTGGCGTCTGGACACGCCGCTGCCGGAGCGGATCGCGAAGATGATGGTGTCGCCGGCCGAGCCTGAAGGCGCGCCAAAGATCGTCTTTGCCAGCATCGACGCCGCGATCGCCCGCGAGATGGAGCCGAAGTTTGCCGCGGCCGGCTGCGCCGTGATCTCGAATTCCAGTGCCTTCCGCATGGCGCCCAACGTGCCCCTGGTGATCCCCGAAGTCAACGCCGATCACCTGCACCTCATCGAAGAGCAGCCCACGCGCAAGCAGTCCGGCGGCTACATGGTCACCAATCCCAACTGCTCGACCATCGGGCTGGTGATGGCGCTCAAGCCGATCGAGGAGCGCTTCGGCATCGAGACCATTTTCGTTTCCACGATGCAGGCCGTCTCCGGTGCAGGCTATCCGGGCGTCGCGTCGATGGACATTCTCGACAACGTGGTGCCGTTCATCGGTAGCGAAGAAGAAAAGATGGAAGAGGAGACGCTCAAGCTGCTGGGCAAGTTGCAGGGCCAAACCGTAATCCCGCTCCCGGCAAGGGTCACGGCGCACTGCAACCGCGTGCCGGTGGTGGACGGGCACACGGAGTGCGTGTCGCTTAAGCTCGGCAAGAAGCTGGGCAGGGAAGCGACGCGCGAGGACATTCTCGCGGCATGGGCCCAGTTCAATCCGCTCACGGGGCTGGATTTACCGTTTGCGCCGGCACAACCGATTGAGTGGGCCGCGCAGAACGATCGGCCGCAGCCGCGGCTGGACCGCAATCGCGGCCAGGGCATGGCGGTGACCGTGGGGCGGCTGCGTCCGTGCAGTGTGCTGGACTGGAAGTTCGTGCTGCTCTCGCACAACACCGTGCGCGGCGCGGCCGGCGCAACCATTTTGAACGCCGAGATGCTGGTGAGCCTGGGCAAACTGGAGCCCGCGGCGGCGGAGGCGGTGGCGCGGGGCTGAGGGAGACGGGACGTAGGGACTAGTACTGGTTGCACAAATCCGGTTTTGAAAGGGCACGGCTTCAGCCGTGCCATGAAGGCCGCTTAAACAGGGGGCTTTAGCCCCTGAGGGACGTTTTTCAATAGGCTCCGAGAATGCATCGAATCATGCCTGGTCCCTACGCCCCCCTGAGGAACGGAATGTTCGCATGAACCTGGTAGTGATGAAGTTTGGCGGCACGTCGGTGGAGGATGCGGCGGCCATTGGGCGCACCGCGGCCATCGTCTCCGGACGCGTGGCCAGCGGCAAGAGTCCCGTGGTGGTGGTGAGCGCCATGGCCAAGGTGACCGATCAGTTGCTGCGCGCGGCGGCTGCGGGTTCCGAGGGCGACCGCGCCGGAGCCCTGGCCATCAGCTCGCGGCTGCGCGCGCGGCATCGCGACACGGCGGCCGGCCTGGTGAAGAATGCAGCCGACAGCGCCGCGCTCATCGCCACCATCGACGAAAAGTTCGACGCGCTCGATGAAGTGCTGCGCGGCCTGGCGGCGATTCGCGAGCTCACGCCGCGCGTCTCCGACCTGATCGTCAGCTACGGCGAGCGGCTGTCGAGCCGCATTGTCACCGCGGCCTTCCGCGAGCGCGGCATCGACGCGGCGCACGTGGACGCGCGCGAAATCATCGTCACCGACTCGGAGTTTCAAAGGGCCGCGCCGCTCGACGGCATCATCGAGAAGCGCGCCCAGGAAAAGCTGCTGCCGCTCGTCGGCGAGGGCAAGGTCCCGGTGATGGGCGGCTTCATCGCTTCGAATGAAGCGGGACAGACCACGACGCTGGGCCGCGGCGGATCGGACTTGACCGGCGCGCTCGTGGGCGGCGCCATCGATTCCGCGGCCATCGAGATCTGGACCGACGTGGACGGCATCATGACTGCCGATCCCCGCGTCTGTCCCGACGCGTTGCGCGTCAAGGTGATCAGCTTTGAGGAAGCCGCGGAGCTGGCCTACTTCGGCGCCAAGGTGCTGCATCCGGCCACGATCCTGCCCGCGGTCAAAAAGAACATTCCCGTGCTGGTGCTCAACAGCCGCAACGCGGCCTGCGAGGGCACGCGCATCATCTCAGTGGCGCCGCACTGCAAGAGCCCGTTCAAGTCCATCGCGGTCAAAAGGAAGTTGACCATCATCGACATCGTGGCCAGCCGCATGTTGATGTCGCACGGCTATATGAGCAAAGTCTTCGCCGTCTTCGACAAGCACAAGTGCCCCGTCGACATGGTTTCGACCAGCGAAGTTTCCGTCTCGCTCACCGTGGACTCGAATGCCAGCCTGCCGGAGATTGCCGCCGACCTGCGCACCCTGGCCGACGTGACCTACGAGGGCAAGAAGGCGCTGGTGTGCATGGTGGGCGAGGACATTCGCGGCCAGAACGGCATCGCCGCGCAGGTCTTCAGCGCCATCCGGCACATCAACGTGCGCATGATCTCGCAGGGCGCAAGCGAGATCAACATGAGTTTCATGATCGATGAGGACGACTCCGACGAAGCGGTGCGCTCGCTGCACGCAGCGTTCTTCAAGGAACCCGATCCGGAAATCTTCGACGTGCAAGCGCGAAAAGCAGCCGTTAGCTCTTAGTTTTAAGCTTCTAGCTGGTTTTGCGTAGGCGAACATTTTCGAAGGAAGATGGAATTGTCATCCTGAGCGCAGGCCGCATCAGCGGCCGTAGTCGAAGGATCTGCGGTTGTTCTTCGTCTGTGGATGAGCTTGATATACCCACAATAAGCTAAAGGCTAAAAGCTAATAGCTGGGAGCTGCTTTTATGTTGATTCTCGTTCTGGGCAAAGGAAAAACCGGCTCGCTCGTCGCCGAAGTGGCGCGCGAGCGCGGCCACGGCGTGCGCGCGCTCGACATCGTCGAAAACCCGCATGCCTCGGCGCTGACGGCGCCGAATCTAGCCGGCGTCGATGTCGTCATCGACTTCACCGCTCCTGAAGCGGCCGTCGAGAATATCCGCGCGGTGCTCGCCCTGGGCGGGCGCATCGTGGTCGGCACCACCGGCTGGTACCAGCATCTCGAGGAAATGAAGTCCAAAGCGCAAAAGGGCGGGGCCCTGCTTTACGGCACGAATTTTTCCATGGGAGTGCAGAAGCTCTTCCAACTGACGGCGGAGCTGGCCAAGCTCGAGGGCTACAAGTTCTCGATCGACGAGACGCATCACGTGACCAAACTCGACGCGCCCTCCGGCACGGCGATTACGCTCAAGGAAATCATCCAAAAGGCGCAGCCCGGCGCAGCCGTGGACATCGCGTCGCACCGCGTGGGCGACGCCAAGGGCGAGCACCTGGTGCGCGCCACGAGCGACTGCGACGTGATCGAACTGCGCCACGACGCGCACTCGCGCCGCGGCTTCGCGCTGGGCGCGGTTCGCGCCGCCGAGTGGCTAGCCGGCAAATCCGGCGCCTGGGAGTTCCGCGAAATCTTCGACCAGCTTTAGCAGCCTGTGGCGAAAGTCCGGTTTTGAAAGGGCACGACTTTTAGCCTGGCCTGAGCCTGTCGAAGGGTGCCGTAACGCCCGCACAATCAGCGCGGCTTTAGCCGCTGAGGGATGCCCTTTCCGGCGTTTTGACTTTCACCACGGGCCGTTAATGCCTGCCAGTGTCCCGAGTCAGAAATTCGCGTCACAATGAAACCGTCATCCTGAGCGGAGTTTGTCGCGTTTTGTGCGGCAAACGGAGTCGAAGGATCTGCGCTTGTTCTTCAACGAATTTTGACTCACCATTCTGGCATTGCATCTGCCCTCCGGCCGCTGGACATTGTGAATGCTTCTCTATCGAGGAGCCGGAACGGCTGTCGCGCAGACATAACAAACATTGACAAAGCCTGTTATTCGGCTCATGCTCGATTTCAGGAGAACTTGCCTATGAATGTTTCGCTCACTCGCGAGCTCGACAAATTTGTTGCCGCCAAAGTTGCCTCCGGGCGTTATACCTCGGCCAGTGAGGTAGTGCGCGAGGCGCTGCGGTTACTGGAAGAGCAGGAGCGCGCCCGCGCCGCGCGGCTGGGAGAGTTCAATCGCGAACTTAAGAGGCGTTTGGACTCCGCGGATCGAGGAGATTTCGTCACGGCGGAAGAATCGTTTCGCCGCATCCGGGAGAAGTCTGCGCAGCGGAGGAAGCGCATCGCATGAGCAATTACGTCCTGACGCCTGAAGCCGACGAGGACCTGGCCGGCATCTGGGAGTATATTGCTCAGGACGATATCGAGGCCGCTGACCGCTGGGATGCCAAGTTGCGCGACGCATTCGAGATGTTAGCCAGGAATCCGCGCCTGGGCCACGCGCGTAAGGATCTAACGGATCTTCCCGTTCTCTTCTGGCCCGTGGGTGCGTATCTTATTCTTTTTCGCGTTCGCAACAAGCGCCTGGAGATCGTTGCCGTCACTCACGGCGCAAGGGACATCCCAACCTTCTTGCGAGAGCGCACCCAATAAGATTCGATGATGTTGCGCGGTAGATGTTGCCGGGCCTTCACGTCGCTCGCGCCGAACCGTTATAAACTTGATCTGTCATGGAAACTCGAGGCTGTGGTACCGCAATAGTGACGCCCTTTCGGGCGGATGAGTCGGTGGACGAGCCGGCGCTTTGGTCGCTGGTCAACTGGCAGATCGAATCGGGAGTCGATTTTCTCGTGGTCTGCGGTTCGACGGGCGAGGCCGCGACGCTGGACGAACAGGAATGGCTGCACACCATTCGTCTGGTGATCGATGCGGCGGCGGGCCGAGTTCCCGTGTGGGCCGGCTGCACGCACAACGCCACGCGCGTGCTCTTGCGCCAGGCGGCGCTGCTCAAGCGCATACCCGGCGTGGCCGCGGTGCTTTCCGCCAATCCTTACTACAACAAGCCCTCGCAGGAGGGGCAGTTCCAGCATTTTCTTGCGCTCGCGAGCGAGGTGGCGCCGCTGCCGGTTTGCGTCTACAACGTGCCGGGACGCACGGGCGCGAACCTGGAGCCGGAGACGGTGGCGCGCCTGGCCGCGGCGGCCAAAAACATCGAGGCCATCAAGGAAGCCAGCGGCAAGTTGACGCAATTCACCGAGCTGGCTCACCTGTTGCCGCGCGGTTTCAAGATCTTTTCCGGCGACGACAACCTGGGGCTTGCCGCCATCGCCGTGGGCGCGCACGGGCTCATCAGCGTGGCCTCGAACGAGGCGCCGGCCGAGGTGGCGCAGATGATTCACGCCGCGCTCGAAAATCGCTGGGACGAGGCGCGCGACCTGGAGCGGCGGTTTGCGCGGCTCTTCGAAGCCAACTTCTGGGAGTCGAATCCCGCTCCGGTAAAAACCGTGCTGAGCCTGATGGGCCGCTGTGGCGACACGTTGCGGCTGCCGCTGGTGCCTCCCACGGCGGCCACGCGCGCCAGGCTGGAGCGGCTGGCCGGCGAACTAGGCCTGCTGAAGCACACGCCGATTCCGGCGGGCTTCCGGTCGGAAGTCTATTAGACGTCCCTGCGCGACGACTGGTTGACAGCAGTCGAGTCAATAAAATGCGTACGCCTGAAACTCCGCAACGCGTTGCAACGTCTGAATAAAAAGTTGTCGCATCCCGCGCAACTTCCCTTGGCATTCCTGTGTCTGTATCGAGCGACGGCAGAATGGCGGCTCGAATCGCCGCAAGACGCCGCCGTACGTAAATTCAGGCGATGGCTCCGTACGCGAGCGCGCCCTGGAACATTTTTTCCGTCGAAGTTGAGAGCTTTTGCCATACTGACGCGATTCGTGCGTGCGTGGCGCGGCTCGCAACCGGGACGGCGTTCCGGGCTGGAGAGGCAAGAAGCTATCTCATAGACCGGTCTTGAAAGGGCACGGCTTTAGCCGTGCCGCAAAGTGCCCAATAAAACCAAGGGCTTTAGCCCCTGAGGGACGCTTTGCACGGACTGAACGGTGTTGATGAGATGGCCTCCAGCAAGCTGTGCGCGCCTCTCGTTTCGCTCCAGTTGCGGATGCCAGCGGAAAGCGATGTACCCACAATGTCCTCTTCTACTCGTGAAAAGCTCCTGAAACTGGCGCTTTTGCCGCTGAGCGCAGCGCTCGTCGCCGCGTTGGGTTGCACCAGTTCCCCGGTCTCAACCGGAACCCAAACCCAAACCGCCGCACCGAGCGGTCCGGCTTTTCTGGTCGGAACCGATGCACCACTGGCTTCGGTCGTCTCCTTTCAAGTCCAACTTGAAAGCGTGGAGCTGACGGACGCGAGCGGAAACACCGTGAACCTGCTCAGCGGTCCAACGATCGTTGACTTCGCCCGGTACAACGGATTGCAGGGCCTGGTGGATATGAACGACGTTACGGCGGGAACATACACCGGTGTCGCCATCCAATTGGGAACGGCGACCATTGGCTACCTGAACACCACGGCAACGCCCCCGAGCATTACCACGGAAACCGCGACTCTTACCACGCAAACCGTCAACATCGTTCTCAACCATCCGCTTACGGTGGTCAGCAAGACCGCCGGCGGAGCTCCCGTCGGACTGCGCATGGACTTCGATCTGGCCAGTTCGATCCAGACCAGCGGCGGCGCCATTACCGGCACGGTGGATCCCACGTTTGACGTAACCACAGTGGCCCGCACCGACCAGGGTGCGCACATCGACGAATTCATCGCAGCGGTCGTTACCGCGCCGAGCGGCGCCACCGAACCCAGCTCCTTCGTGATCGAGGGTCCGCACGGCAGGCAGTTCACCATCGATACGACCTCGTCGACGGAGTGGGACGGCAGCGCTTCGCTGGGTTCGTTGAACACCAACAGCATTGTGGCCGTGGCCGGCCAGTTCGATCCCGCCGATCAGACACTGGATGCGGACGAAGTGGCCGTACTCTCCGACAAGGGATTTTACGCAGGTGGCCTCGTCACCTACGTTACTCCCTCGTCGGGCGCGGCCAGCTCGCTGGACTTCTACGTGCGCGGCGTGCTTCCCGACAACACCGCGGTCGAACTGGGCGATATCGCGCAAGTCAATCTCACCGGGAACGAAACCTACGGCATCTACTGGATGCACAATGCATTCACCGAATTGCTCTTCAACTCGAGCGCGTTGACGCCGGGCCAGGAGATCACGGTGGGCGGGCAGGCGAGCGCAGAGACCAACCTGAATGCGCTCACCGTCGATCGTATCCACCTGCACGCCTGGGGCTATAACGGAACCATCGTGGCGGGCAGCGAGAACCCAGGGCAGGGGACCTTCAAGATGACGGTGAAGGGCTTTGCCGGGGTGGTCGTTCCCTCCACAGTTACGGTTTACCTGGGTCCGGCCTGCGACTTCCGCTACGGCCTGGGCGCCTTTACCGACCTGACTGATGGCGTATCCGTGCGCGTCGTCGGGCTGCTGCTCAAGAACTCGGCCAACGGACAACTGGTGCTGCTGGCGCGCCACATCGACGGCCTCACGCTCAGCGACACGACGGTGGCCGCCTGGCAGTAAGCCGCACGAAGAACGACGATCGATCCGGCAACATAATGTCGCCGTGCCCCATCCTTTTCCGCGGTTCCTCCGGAAAAGGACGGGGCTCGGCGCTGTTGTTGATGAACCGAATCTGTATAATTGCCCGTTGCTGAAGAACTGGAAGCTTTCGCTTCAAAAGGTGCGCGGGCATGGATTTCAACTACGTTGTTGTTCCAGCGTTGATTGTGCTTTTTGCGGTGTTGGTCGTATGGCTTGCGATTCGCCGTATCCGCTCGTTTTCGTCCAAGAGTTATCGAAAATGGCGCAAGATCGTTGAGCGCGTCGTCCTCGCCTCGATCGGCACTGTCGTCGCGGTCATCGCAATAACTGCTGCCTTCAATGCCATCGCTCTCTTTGTTTTCAGGGCCGGAAATCCTCCGCCTGGAACGACCTATTTCGTCAACGGGCACGCGATGCACATCAACTGCTCGGGAACCGGCTCGCCCACCATCGTTCTCGAAGCCGGACTCGGCAACGACGATCTCATCTGGGGCGGCGTACAGCCGGTACTCTCCAGGACCACCCGAGTCTGCTCCTACGATCGGGCCGGCTTCGGATGGAGTCAAGTGCTTCCGCCCCCGCGCGACGCCGACCATATCGCCGACGAGCTGCACGGCCTCCTCAGCGCGGCGAAGATCGACGGGCCCATCGTTCTCATGGGACATTCGATCGCCGGAATCTACATGCGCGACTACGTGAGCCGGTATCCGCAAGGTATCGTGGGATTGATCTTTGTCGATGGTTCCACGCCTTTGCAGAATCGCTGGCCCGCGTTCCAGGCAGCCCAGGCGCATCAACCTCCCGTCTGGGCCGTCATGCTGCTCATGAGGGCAGCGTTCAGCGCGGGGATTCCGCGTCCGTTCGGACAGTGCTCGCGGACTCTTCCGGGGTTTAACGCTCACGCTTCAGAGTTAGAGGCGCAAGATCTCTGCCATGCGCAAGTCGGAGCCATGGCCGCCGAGATGGACAGCGTCGATCGTTCGGGTGAGGAGACGATTCATACCGGTCCCTACGGCGATCTCCCGATTCTGATCTTCTCCCACGATCCGGCGAAGTCGCTATCGGCTAAAAACCCTCCTGCGCAGACGGTGAACATGGAGGCCGCCTGGACCCAGATGCAGGAGAATCTGAAACAGCTCTCCATTCGCAGCCGGCGCATCGTTGCCAAGGGCAGCAGCCATTACATCCAAATCGATCGTGCGGACCTGATCGAGAAAGAGGTGCCGCTTTTCATCGCGCAGATTCGCGGCGCCGCGCCTCCGCAATCCAGCTATGGGACAACCGTGACCGAGTAAGGAGTGCGGCTCCAAGTGAAGAGGGGCGGGGGGCGGGCACGCTTTTCGGACCCGGGATACGCTGCACGAAGCTCGCCTCAGCGCCAGCTGACTCGCCGGCTTGCTACGGCATTTTCACTGATGGTGTAAGGAAACTCCGTGCCCCATCCTTTTCCGCGCCTTCTTAGGGATATGGGTGGGAGAATGTGTCGCTGTTTGCGGGCCGGATCAATAGTCCCTAGTCCCTATTCTCCGCCCATGTCAACACTTTCCCTCTCTCATCCGTCTAATAGGTCGAGTCCCGCTGCCTCACACCCCAGAGCGGGCCCGCGCGCCTTCATCCGGCTTCAAACTTTCGGATTGGTCACCAGATGCACAGTTTCGAGATCCATCGCCGCCATCCGGCCCACCGCAATCCCGGCCGCCGCCGGCATGGCCGTCGATTTCTAACCCGGCAAGGCTTGTGCAACCCTACCGTGCCCCACCCTTTCGCCCGTTTTTGGGGCGAAAGGGTGGGGTAGCGTGCCCGCAGCCGCCTTATGATAGTTTTATCTTCCAATTCGTCGCGTGGACCAAAACCCGTCCGGCCTGCGCCGGTGTTTTCAACGCCCATGGCAACTCTACCCGTATCCGAGGGTCTCTCTCAAGAAAGGGTTCAGGAACAACCACTATGATCAAGCTCGGTTCGCTCCCCCTCTACGTCCCCGTGTGTGTATTGGCCAGTGCTCTCCTCGTCCCCGCTTTCGCCCAGGGGCAGGGTGTGGAGGCCTCCGCCCGCATCCTTAACCGTATCGACGAATCCCAGTTGGTCACGCTCAAGGGCAACACGCATCCCTTCGCCAACTCCAGGCACGATCTGGGCAAGGTGGCGGACAACCTGCCCATGACCGACCTGATCCTGGTGCTCAATCGCAGCTCCCAGCAGCAGGCCGCCTTCGATGCCTACGTGGCCGGCGAATACGACCAGAACTCGCCCAACTATCACAAGTGGCTCACCCCGGACCAGATCGGCGAGGATTTCGGACCCTCTGAGACCGACATCCTCACCATCACCAACTGGCTCACCAGCCACGGGTTCACGGTCTCCCAGGTCACGCGCGACCGCATGTCTATCCGCTTCGGCGGCACGGCGGGGCAGGTCGAAGGCGCCTTCCACACCGAGATTCACAATCTGACGGTCAAGGGCGTGGCGCACATCGGCAACATGAGCGATCCCGCGATCCCCGCGTCCCTTGCGCCCGTGGTCGTTGGCGTCAAATCGCTGCATAACTTCTTCCCGCGGCCTTTGCACCGCATGGGGCAGGCCGTCCAGCGCGACGCGCAGACGGGAAAATGGGCGCGGCCGGCCGTCATGGCGACTCCCGCGGCGGGCACGGTGAAACTCAATCCGCTGCTGAACTCCGGGACTGCCAAGCCGCAGTTCGGCATCAGCGCTTCGTCAGGCGGGTATCCCTACCTGGTTGAGGACGTCAGTCCCTGGGACTTCGCCACCATCTACAACATCGCTCCGCTGTGGAACGCATCGACGCCCATCGACGGCGCCGGCCAGACCATTGCCATCGCCGGAACCAGCGCCATCGATCTTGGCGAAACCAGCACCCAGGTGGCCGGCGCCAACGGCGACGACGACGTGCGCACCTTCCGCACCTTCTTCGATCTGCCCACCACCAACTCCTGGAACACCCCCATCCAGGTCTCCGGCAACACCCAGTCGCTGCAGGTGTGCACGGATACGACCGGGACCCAGCTTTGCGGCATCGAAGATCTGATCGAGAACTCGCTCGACGTCGAGTGGTCGGGCTCCGTCGCCAGGAACGCCCAGATTGTGCTCGTGGCCAGTTACCCGTCGTCGCCCTCCGACGACAACCTCTACGACTCGGAGAGCTACATCGTCGACAACGTCGGCAATCCCAGCTCTAAGGTCTACGGCGTGCACGTGATGAACGTCAGCTACGGCGCGTGCGAATTGAGCATGGGCACCGCCGGCAATGTGCAGTACTACGACCTGTGGCAGGACGCGGCCGCCGAAGGTCTCGCGGTCTTCGTAGCCGCGGGCGACTCCGGCTCGGCAAGCTGCGATCAAGGCGAAGGCGCGCCCTACGCGGCTCAATACGGGCTTACCGTCAGCGGCATTGCATCCACTCCTTTCAATACCGCCGTAGGCGGCACGGACTTCAACTGGTGCCCGCTGCTGACTGCTGCCACCGGGACCTCAACCTCCAATGAGTGCCAGCCGGGGCCGTATTGGAGTTCGACGCAGCTTACTCCGCCAGGCGGCTCCAGCAAATCCTACTCCGCCCTCGGCTACGTGCCTGAGGTGCCATGGAATGACACCTGCGCCAGCCCCCTGGCGCTCTCCTACCTTAAGTACTTCTTCAATGGGTCTCCGTACCAGGCGAGCGGTGGCCAATCCTACAACGTGACCGACGCGGAAACGGGCTGCAATGCCATTGCATATTACGCAGCGGATCTCGAAGGCACGGCGGATCTCAATCTCTTAAATACCGTGGGCGGCAGCGGCGGCGCCAGCAGTTGCGTCGTCAACTCCACCAACCCGACCGGCACAACCTTCGGAGGCTGCACCAACGGCGCAACCTCCACAGGCGCCACCTCGAATCCCGATACGGAAGCACCCCAGGGCTCCATCACGGTCGCCAGCGACACAGCCGCCAATAATACCGGAGGACCCGGATGGCCCAAACCATCGTGGCAGACAGGTGTCACCGGCATTCCCTCCGACGGCGTCAGAGACATTCCCGATGTGAGCTTCTTTGCCTCCGACGGGTTCCTGTCGAGCAGCGCCTATCTCATCTGCGTTTCGCAGGACACGACCGGCTACGGCAGCTCTCAGCCGTGCGCTTATTCCAGCAACGTAGAGCCGTTTGCCGAGGAGGTGGGTGGAACTTCGGTAGCCACGCCGGCCATGGCGGGCGTCATGGCGCTCATCAACCAGAAGGCCGGCGCGGCGCAGGGCAGCCCGAACTCCGGGCTGTACGCACTGGCCGCCAAGCAGACCTATAGCAACTGCAGTTCCGAGAACGCCAAAACCAGCGACGGATGCTACTTCAACGACATCGACCAGGGCACCAATGCCATGGCGTGCTCGTACGACTCTTCTTTCACCGAAGAATTAGTATCGCCTAACTGCACCATCGCTCACGCCGGCGACTACGTCGGCATCCTGAACGGCTATAGCGCCGAAACGGGCTACGACGAGGCCACGGGCCTCGGCTCCCTGAACGTGGCCAACGTGGTGAATGCCTGGGTGGCGACCACCGGACTCGCAACACCCGCGGTGACGGTCACGCCGCAGTATTCAAGCATAAACACGACCGACGTCCTCGATGTCACTGTGTCGGTGACGGGGTCGGCGGGTGCGCCAACCGGCACCATCACGCTCTCGGGCGGGGCTTACGCCTCCACTACGGAGACAATCGGGACCGGCCCATGTGCCAGCACCAGCAACTGCGTCTTCATCATTCCGGCCGGTACCTTCACGGCCGGAATGGTCACACTGACAGCAACATACAACGGAGACACAGACTACTCGGCGGGAAGCTCCCAGGCGAAAGTGACCGTGACGCTGGCAACGCTGCCAACGCCCACCGTTACAATAACGCCTCCATCGCAAACGGTGGACTCCGAAGGCGCCCTCACCGTAACCGTCAACGTGAGTGGAAGCGCCGGCACGCCAAGCGGCCAAGTGACGCTATCGAGCGGCAGTTACAACGCGGGAGCGCAAACCCTCGTCAACGGCAGCTATCAGTTCACCATCGGCTCTGCCACCACGCAGTCTCCCCTCGCCGCCGGCACAGACACGCTGACCGCAACCTACAACGGTGAACCGGGCGTCTACAATTCCGCAACCGGCACAGGACAAGTGACGGTCAACCAGTCCACGTACACCCTCACGCCGGGAACGCCGAGTTCGTCGAGCGTCACGCCGGGCCAATCGGCAACGGTCACGGTCGCCTTGGCTCCAGTGGCCGGCTACACCGGAACCGTTACCCTCTCCTGCGCGCAGACCAACACCACGGCGACCAACAGCGACGGCACCACATGCAACGGCAGCGGGACCAGCCAGGTCAACCTCGCCACCTGCGGCAGCAGTTGCAGCGTGACCTTCACCATCGGCACCACCGCCCCGCAAGCTGCGGCGCTGGTACGTCCCGAGCTGCCGGGCGGCAGCAGGAAGGGCCCGGGCGGCCGTGACCCAAGCGGCCGTGAATTGCTGGGCGCGGGCAGCGGCGCGGTGCTCGCCCTGCTCGTCTTCTTCGGCATCCCGGCGCGCCGCCGTAGCTGGCGCCAGATGCTTTCCATCCTCGTCGTCCTGGCCGCAATCGGCGTCATGACAAGCTGCGGCGGCGGCAGCAGCGGCGGATGTACTACCAATTGCGGCGGCCAGCCCGATCCGGGCACCACCGCCGGAACCTACACCTACACGGTAACGGCATCGTCCAACCCGTCCGTCACCTCCACGGTCACCACCACCTTCACGGTCACCGTGAACTAGGCCTCTGACCGCACCAGGAAGAACCCTCCCGTGCCCCATCCTTTCGCCCGTTTTTTGGGTGAAAGGGTGGGATGGCACGACCCTCAACAATCAACTCTCAACCCATCGCGATCGGCGGGTGCCCCGGAGCCTGTCCTGAGCGCAGTCGAAGGATCGGTGGAGGGAATCTGTTTTGAAAGGGCACGACTTCAGTCGTGCCGCTAAGGCCCCAGAATGAATGAGGGCTTCAGCCCCTGAGAGACGGCTTTTTAAAAACTAACCCATTGTTGAAGGATCCCTCGCATTTGGGGACGTGGGATACAACGAACCCCAACCAACCACATTCAACTCAGCACAACCCTCCGTCGGCCCTCAAAAATTCTCCCGGCGATTTGCCGATAATTTCGCCCTTCCGGCGCATACTTTTCTTGAATGGCCACCCACTCCAACTTGTCCCCGGTTCAATCTGTCAGGTATGTGACCGGTCCGTACCGGTCCGTACCCCCCCTCCCCCCTCCCCCCCCTACCCCCAACGGCTACCCCCTCCCCCTTGACACCTAAAACCTGACACCTGAAACCTGCCACCACCCCCCACATAGAACGCAAAAGCTAGGCTGTGAAACTGTGTTGCGTGGAACGTACTCATAATCATCAACTTACAGACAAAACCGCGCAGCGGCACAGAAACTGTGAAACTGTGGAGCAAGTTCGCGCCGCTCCTTTTTGAGAGCGTTTCTCATTCTTTAGCTGAAAGCTAAGAGCTGAAAGCTGATAGCTGATAGCTGCCTTTCCCGTTCCATTCCGGCCTGCGGTTTCAATTCAGCGCAAACGCATCGGCCGGCCCGGAATTCTTCCGGCATCGGCGGCCCGTCCCGGACGTAACCTCAAGAACATGGCCGTGCTCTCTGTCGATCTCGCTTTTCGGCGTTGGTCCGATCTGGGCGTCGTGGTTCTCAGCCGCGTTCCGTCGCGTCTTCACGCCTCTTTTGTGAACTGCGAGATCCTCTCTTTCGATCGCCCTGGCTTGGACCCTGCTCATGACCGGGGTCCCCACGGACAGGTCTTCGTCCGTGGGGTGGAGGATCGTGGTCCCGTCGATGCTGAGATTCTTGCCGGGCGTCTCAATCATCTTTGCGCAGTGCGCGAGATTCGCGTTCTCATGCTCGACGGCCCGCAGGCATGGAAGTCCCGCGCCAACGGCCTTGAGCACGCGCGCGTGAGCGAGCGGCAACTGAATACGGCAGCCAAGACCGGCTTGCCTGGCATGGTGAAGCCGGCCGCCTCCAGGTCCTTCGCCGAGTTCTGTATGGATGTGTACGACGCGCTCAGCCGCCGCGGCTGGCGGAGGCTTCAAACCCGGCCGCAGCCGCTATCGGCCGATACGGCGGCCGCGCCGAGCGAACGCATTTTAGTCGAGAGCTACCCTCACGCCGCATGGAAGTCTCTGGGCCTGAAGCCGTTGCCGGCAAAGCGCCGCGCAAGGGTGATCGACCTGGCCGAATCGTACGGAGCGCTGCGCTCGGTCGTTCCCTTCACCACCAACCGTCCGCCCAATCACGACCAGTTGCAGGCCATTGTGGCCGGCCTGCCGGGCCTGGCGTTGGAAGAGCGCAATCCCTCCGCCATGCGCATCGTCGGCAATCCGCCGCGGCGCGAGCAGGGACATTGGCGCGAAGGCTTCATCGTCTTGCCCCTGCCGCCGCAAAAGGCCTCAAGCGTTCGCTGGCTGCATTAGAGCAAATCTCCTGTCGGTATAGAGCGGGTTTTGAAAGGGCACGGCTTCACAGGCTGCGGAAAAACTCTGCAAGTTGGACGAAACGTGAAAGGGCACGACTTCAGTCGTGCCGTAACCGCAGCAAAATGAGTGAGGGGCTTTAGCCCCTGCGGGATGTTCATTCATGATTCGATCGCGGTTTCGGTCTCTTTCCGCAGCCTGTTCAGCCGTGCCGGAAGTGCCGCAAAATCGCTGGGGCTTTAGCCCCTGAGGGACGAATTCTCACTCGACACCGGTTGGAAATTTGCCCGAACGGCTCCGGACGCCGTTCCTGTTGACGTTCACGCGGCCACGCCGCGGGCCTTGCGGCGCTCGAGCCAGGCAGTCGCAAGCCGCGCGAGAAACAGCAGGGCGAGGACGACGGTGATGGTAAGCGGCGTGATTACGCCGGTCTTGACCTGCCACCAGTAATGAATCACGCCACAGATTGCGGCGGCGTAGACGAGCTTGTGCAGGTAGCGCCAGTTCTTGCCGCCGAGCTTGCGAATGGCCCATGTGGTGGACGTGGCGGCAAGCGGCACGAGCAGCAGATAGGCGGCAACGCCGATGGCGATGAAGCGGCGTCTGGCGATGTCGGACTCGATGGCAGCGAGGTTGAAGCCGGAATAGAGCGCTACATACGTGAGCATGTGCAGCGTGGCGTAGAAGAAGGCGAAGAGCCCCAAGAGGCGCCGGAACCTGATGAGCCAGTTCAGGCGCGGCGAGAGGCGGCGCAGCGGCGTGATGGCGAGCGTGATGGTGAGCAGGCGCAACGTGGTCAGGCCGGTAGCGAAGGCGATCGCAGCCGTGGGATCGGGGCCAAGGTTGTTGGTCACTGCGCCCCACATCAGCCACGCGGCGGGCGCGAGGCAGGCGATCCATGCGAGCGTTTTGAGAGCGATGAGTGTCGTGCGTTTCATAGTTGGCGAATGAGCAAGTCAGCGGAGCTAGCTCTCCGACCGTTTGAAGAAGAACCTTCCCGTGCCCCATCCTTTCGCCTTTTTCCTGGCGAAAGGGTGGGAAACCACGAAAGCCAAAAGGACGAATTCATGCGGTCAGGACACTAGCTCCGCTAACCCCGCCAGCACCGCTAACCCCGCTTCAAATGTACTTCCGCAGATCCATTCCGCTATACAAAGAAGCCACCTGATCTGTATAGCCGTTGAACATGAGCGTGGTGCGGCGCTGCGCGTAGAAGGGCAGGCCGATGCGGCGCTCGGTCTTCTGGCTCCAGCGGGGATGGTCGACGTTGGGGTTGACGTTGGAGTAGAAGCCGTACTCGTTGGGGGCCTGATCGTTCCACGTGGTGGGCGGCTGCTTGTCGACAAAGCGCACGGTGACGATGGACTTGGCGGACTTGAAGCCGTACTTCCAGGGCACGACGATGCGCACGGGCGCGCCGTCCTGGTTGGGCAGGGTTTCGCCGTAGAGGCCGAAAGTGAGCAGGGTGAGCGGGTTCATAGCCTCGTCCATGCGCAGGCCTTCGGAGTAGGGCCAGTTGATGCCAGGATCTTCGTAGCCCCATTTCTCCACCTTGGAGTTGTAGTAGGAGAGGAACTGCACGTACTTGGCGCTCGACAGCGGGTTGCACTGCTTGATGAACTCGGAGAGCGAGTAGCCGACCCAGGGAATCACCATGCTCCAGGCCTCGACACAGCGATGGCGATAGACGCGGTCTTCGAGCGGGCGCAGCCTGAGCAGGTCGTCGATGTCGAAGGTGAGGGGCTTGGCGACTTTGCCTTCGACTTTCACGGTCCAGGGACGTGTGGGCAGGCCGCCGGCGTTCTTGGCGGGGTCGCCCTTTTGGACGCCGAACTCGTAGAAGTTGTTGTAGTGTGTGATGTCGTCGTAGGTGGTGAGCTGCTCGCCGGTGGTGGTGAGCGTACTTGGTACGGTCTGCAACTTGGTTCCCGCGTGAACGGCGCGCGGCGAGATGAATTGAGCAAGACGGCCGGCTGCGAGGGCTGCGGCGCCCGTCGCGGCCGCGCCTTTGAAAAAGCGGCGGCGCGAGAGATAGCGGAAATAGTCGTCGCGCGATGTGATTTCGGACGAAGGAATATCGGGCGGCTTGCCGATGAGCATGGATGACCTCGTTTGGTGAAGGCCTGTTGCACTTATTAGACACTCCAAAGGAGACAAACGTTACAGAAACTGTGGGATTCAGCCGGCGAACGGCCATTGCCGCAGCCGCCGGGCGCGGAGGAGATAGAGGAGGGTTCCGGAGGCGGCGATTCCCGCGGTGACGGCGAGCTCTTTGACGGCGTGGACGCGGTAGACGAGGAGAAATCCAAAGCCCGCCATGGCAACCAATGGCGGGAGCGGGTAGAGCGGCATGCGGAAGGGGCGCGGAAGATCGGGGCGCTGGATACGCAGCAGAATCACGCCGATCTGTTGCAGGAGGAATTGCAGCAGGATGCGCGTGATGACGAGTAGAGTGATGACTTGCGTGAGCGAGAAGAAACAGAAAAAAGCGCCCACAAGACCTAGAGCCACGAGCGAACGGTGGGGAATGCCGTGCTTGGGGTGCACCGCGGCGAGATAGTGGAAGTAGTTGCCGTCGCGGGCGGCGGCGTAGGGCACGCGCGAGTAGCCGAGCTGCAGCGAGAAGACGCTGGAGAAGGCGGTCCAGACGATGAGCGCGGCGATGGTGTAGCCGGCCCAGGGGCCGAATGCGGAGCGGGCGATGTTGGCCACAAGCTGACCGGGAAGGCCGGTGTGCGATGCAGCTTCGCCGAGCGATGGCAGCACGGCCAGATTCATCAGGACATACAACGCGGAGACGAAGAAGACCGAGAGCAGGATGGCGCGGGGGATGGTGCGCTCGGGGCGGCGGACTTCGCCGGCGAGAAAGCAGATGTTGTAGTAGCCCCAATAGCAGTAAGTGGCGAGAAGCGTGGCCTGGGCGAGGCCGCCCAGAGCTCCAATAGATCCGAATGCGGAGAGCGGAGGCGCGGCGGGCATGTGCCAGCCGCCGGTGGCAGCGGCGTGGGCAAATCCGGAGACGATGACGCCGGCGAGCGCGGCGACGACGCCGGCAAAAAGCGCCCAGGCCATGCGCGCGACAGAGCCAATGTTGCGATAGAGGAGCACGGTGACCAGAAGGCACGCGGCGGCGGCGGTAAAGTTGGCATAATGGACCGCGGGCAGCGCGGCGATGGGCGCGGCGTCGAGGCCGGGCCAGAAGACAACCAGAAAACCGGAGAGGCCGATGCAGCCTGAGGCGATGGCCAGCGGCGCGGTGAAGCCGACCTGCCAGACGTAGAGAAAACTGAGCCAGTTTCCGGGGCCCTTCGGGCCGTAGATCTCGCGGAGAAATGCGTACGAACCACCCGCGCGCGGGAAGGCGGCGCCCAGCTCGGCCCAAACGAGGCCGTCGGCAATGGCGATGGCGGCGCCCAGCGCCCACGCCCAGACGGAGAGGCGAAAACCCGCGGCGGCGATGACCAGCGGAAGAGTGATGAAGGGACCAACGCCGATCATCTCCAGCATGTTGAAAAGAACTGCGGAGCGGAGGCCGATGCGGCGCTCAAGCCCGCCAGAATCGCCCGCGCCGGAATCCGCGGTGAGCGCGTTTTGCCCAACAGAGCGAGCGGCGGGATTTGAGGCGGATGGAAGCATTGGGCTACCGGTATCCAGATTATTACGTCGCGGCGAAAGGCATTGACGAGGGAGCGTGGGTTCGGGGAGACTGATGGCTGCCGTACACGTGTGCAATCCGGAGTTTACTCGATGGCGGAGAGGGATGGGGGAATGCCGGCGGGAGTTGCGCATGGGGGCGTAAGGCGCCCGCCGGGGCCAGTTGCGCGGCAGCCGTCGCGGCAACCATCGATCAAGGACATTGCGCGGCTGGCGCAGGTGTCGCACCCCACGGTTTCGCGGGCGCTGCAGAATAGCCCACTGGTGAATGCGGAGACGGCGGCGAAGATCCGCAAAATCGCCGAGGATCAGGGATATCGCGCCAGCGCGGTGGCGCGCGGGCTGGTCACGCGGCGGACGCGGACCATTGGGCTGCTGGCGACCATGCTGGACGATCCGTTTTCGAGCGCAGTGGCGTGCGGCGTTGCAGAGACGGCGGCCGATCACGGGTACGCGGTGTTTCTGGCCGACGCGCACGCCGAACCAGAGCGGGAGCGCAGAGTGGTCGAGGAGCTTGCCGAGCGGCGCGTGGACGGGATCGTTGTGACTTCGCCGCGCGTGGGAGCGCTGTATCTGCCGCTGCTCAAAGCGCTGGACGTTCCCATTGTCCTGGTGAACGACCAGTATCCCGGCGAGTTTGTGCACTCGGTGACGATTGCGAACCAGGAGGGGATGCGGGCGGCAACGGAGCACCTGATCGAACTGGGACACCGGCGGATCGCGTATCTGGGTGACCGGAACGGTTACCAAACGGACGCGGCGCGGCGGGCGGGATACAAGGCGGCACTGATAAGAGCGGGGATCGGGTTTGCGCCAGAGCTGGCGGTCCTGGGCGACGGAGGGCCTGAGGCGGCGATGGAAGCCGTCCATGCGCTGCTGCGGTTGAACACGCCGCCGACGGCGGTGTGCTGCTACAACGACATGACGGCGCTGGGCGCGATGCGGGCGATTCGCGCGCGCGGATTAAGAGTGCCACAGGACGTGTCGGTGACGGGATTCGACGACCTGTTCTTTGCCGAGTATCTCGCGCCGGCGCTGACCGCGGTGCGGCAGCCGATGCGGCAGATGGGACAGATGGCGATGGAGAACCTGTTCAAGCTGATGTCGGGCCAGGATTCAGCGGCTCAAGTGAAGGTGGACGCGGAGCTGATTGTGAGGGGCTCGACGGCAAAGGCGCCAAAGCGGGAGGAAGATCAGGCATGATGCGAGCGTTCGAATTCTTCTTGGTTCCATCCCGAAACCATGCGGCTCCAAGGGAGTGGATATCTTCAAGCGTCTTTTCCCGGACGGCTTCGCTCTGTAATGACAGATTCGATCGATCGACACTGATCTCGAAAGTCTGCGCGGGCGCTTTTACTGCGTTGAAGCATGCAACAACCAGCGACAAGAATAGTGCGACTTCAACAATAAGCACACGAAGGTCATTATTCATGTGAAACATTACTGCCTTTTCGCAGTTAGAGTATGTCTCGATCGATGGTGATTATTTGCCGAGCGCAAATGCTTATGGAGTCAGCGCTTGCTTCCCGCCTTCAGTTAAAGCATCGCAGCAATAGAAGCGGCACGCAATTCACCGAAGAAGTAATCGACGCGGTAATGTGCTTTGGCATCAAGCCCAAGCGGACCAGTTTCCGCAGTCCGTGGCAAAACGGTGTTGCGGAGCGTTGGGTCGGCAATTGCCGCCGCGGTCTGCTCGACCATGTGATCGTCGTGAATCAACGGCATTTGAAACGCCTCCTAAATGAGTACGCCCGTTATTACCACGTGGACCGAACTCATCTTGCACTGGCGAAGGGAACGCCTGCTTGCCGCGAAGCAATGAGTAACTCTGAAGCGAGCAGCAGAGTCATAGCGATGCCAAGGCTTGGAGGCTTGCATCATCGCTACGATCTGGCCGCCTGAGCCGCTGCCGAGAGCAACGCGCATTGAAACCGGCAACAAACTGCCGGAGAGCCGCGCCCGCCGCGCAATGGCTGCCGACTCAGCTTTCCTTTCGTATCGGTTCGTGGTCACTATCCCGTGGCTCCTCAGTCCCCAAAAACACTTTCGATGCAATAGCTCAGTTCAAACCCTTTCGTCATTCCGCCCGGATGGCATGTTGGCGAGGGACAGCATGTGTATGCTAGCATTGAGTTTGAATCAACGAGGAGCTCTTCGGTGAGGCTTGGCGGATGACCACCATTGAGAAACTGCAAAGTGTTTTCCAAGATGTGTTCGACGATCCCTCGATCCGCCTCACATCGGAGCTTTCACCCCTAACCTACCCGGATTGGGATTCGGTCGCCACAGTCCGCCTCGTTCTCAGCATCGAATCGGAATTCGGCGTCCGCTTCACAACGGATCAAGTGGCAGAAATCAAGTCCGTGCAAAACCTTCTCGCCGTCATCGAAAGCCAATGATTACACGGGATTTTTGCTTGGCCGACCAACTGGCGTTTGGCGAGCTTTCGGGCGATTTCAATCCAGTCCACATTGCTCCGGTGGCGGCGCGCCGATCGATTTTCGGCGCCGCCGTGGTGCATGGCATTCATTCGCTGCTGTGGGCTTTGGACGTTTGGTCGCAAGATCGACCTCAACCGTTCAACATCAATTCCATTCGCGCCGACTTTGCGCGACCCATTCGGTTGAGGGACGTCGTAACTTATTCCCTCATCAGCGAGCTGGACGGTCAAACGCAAATCCATCTGCTGGTTGACCAGTTTGTGACCACCAAGATCAAACTCAAGTGGAGCCACGCACCGGCTCCGGAGTTGAATCTGTTCACTGTTGGGTTCCCGCCGCGCGAGGATCCCAAAGTGCTTGCGATGCGCGACGCTGAAAACGCATCCGGAGTGCTCCCGTTGTATCTCGATCGGGCTGCTGCGGCGCGGCTTTTCCCGCATCTTGGCCGAGCGCTGCCGCTTGCCCAATTGCTGGCGACCACGCGCCTCGTTGGCATGGAATGCCCCGGTCTGCATTCTTTTTATTCGTCGCTCGATGTGGCCTTCCGAGAAGATGCCAACATCACGCCAGTTCTGGCTTATGAAGTCACAAAGCTGGACACCCGTTACGGCCTCGTGATGATCGCCGTCACGTCTCCGAACATGACCGGCAAGCTTACCGCCTTCTTTCGGCCCTCGCACCAGGAGCAAGCTCATTCACGCGCGTTGCAGGCGATCGTCAGCCGGGATGAGTTTGCCGGTCAGCGCGCTTTGGTGGTGGGCGGTTCCCGCGGCCTGGGTGAGGTGACCGCTAAGCTACTCGCGGCGGGCGGCGCGGATGTGAAGCTTACGTACCATCAAGGCGCGGACGACGCGCATCGAGTCGCCGCGGAGATCACTTCGGCGGGTGGTACGGCTGGGTGCCTGCAATTGAATGTTCTGGATCAAACTTACACCCTCGGCGACGGTTGGACGCCGACTCACCTGTACTACTTCGCGTCGCCGCTTATCGCATCGGGAAGGCCGGGCGCATTCTCTGGTGCATTGTTCCAGGTGTTCTGCAATTACTACGTCCTGGGTTTTCACCGGCTGGTCGAAAAGCTGTGTGCCCTGGGTTTGAAGCGCGTGTTTTATCCTTCGACCGTTTTTATCGACGAACTGCCACCGGATCTGAGCGAGTATGCAGTCGCAAAGATGGCCGGTGAAGAGCTCTGCCGGTTCCTGGAGAAGGCCCATCCTGATCTCCACATCTATCGGCCGCGGCTACCGCGTATGAGCACCGATCAAACCGCCAGTTTTATGCCAACTGAACAGAAGGATCCCGTTCCTGTGTTGTTGGAGCATCTGCATGCCATCCGCTGAGAACCTGTTGGAAACCGCCCGGCAGCTCCGCCGCACGGGTGATGTGCAGGAGGCCTACGACTGCTTGCGCCAAGCTGTCGCCACCGGACCAGAGACCTACGAGTTTCTTGCCAAAGCCGCCGAACTCTTCGAGCGCTTGCAGGCGCAGGCTCCATTGCCGGGGATCATTCGCTCATGTCGTGTCGCGTACTTATGCAATCACACCGTTGTGTTTCACCGGCCCATCTTAAGTCTGCTGGCCTGGCTTGACGGCTTGGCAATCGAAGTGTATGCGCCCCCGTATGGCACGGTCGCGCAGGTTGTGATGAAGCCGGACTCCCCGCTCTATGCTTTTGCACCGGATTTCGTTTTATTCGCCGACCACTGGCGCGATGCAAACCTTCCGGCAATCAGTAGCGAGCCCGAATCCACTGTGCGAGCCACATTGAATGACGTGAAGGGTCAGTGGGATACCGTGTTAAGCCGGCATCCATGCCGCGTAATCCAGCATAACTTCGATCTTCCTGTCTGCGACGCATACGGAGCGCTCAGCCAGCGGCTTCCCGGCGTGCGGTCGGCTATTCTCCGTGACTTAAATCTGCGACTTGCGCAGATCGCGCCGCCGCAGGTCGCCATTCTCGACCAAGACCAGGTGTCGGCCAATTTCGGCAGGGAACGATGGCAGGATGACCGTACATGGCATCTTGCCAAACAGCATCCCGCTCATGCAGCCTTGCCGGCGCTTGCCAAAGCTCAGTTGGCTTTAATTCGTGCCGGCCTGGGGCTGACGAAGAAGGTCCTCGTTCTCGATCTGGACAACACGTTGTGGAGCGGTGTGATTGGGGAAGATGGTCTTGGAGGTATCCGGCTCGGCCCACCGGATGCGCGCGGCGAGGCTCATCAGGCACTGCAGAAGTATTGTCGCGAGTTGAAGGAACGAGGGATTCTGCTGGCCGTGTGCAGCAAGAACGACGAGGCCGACGCGCGCTTGCCATTCGAAGAACACGAAGGCTCGGTCTTGAAGCTGGCAGACTTCGCTGTTTTTACTGCTAACTGGCAGGACAAGGCCGCAAACCTGCAAGCGATGGCGCACAAGCTCAACCTCGGGCTGGATAGCTTCGTGTTTCTCGACGACAATCCGGCCGAACGCGCCCACGTTCGCGCCCATTTGCCAATGGTCACAGTGCCGGAGTTAGCCAATGACCCGGCCGAGTATATCCGCACCCTGGCCGCAGGCCGGTACTTTGAAGCGTGGAGCCTATCGGAAGAAGATCGATTGCGCGCCGGCAGCTACGCCGCCAATGCCGAACGCGAACAACTGCAGCACAGCGCGGTTTCTGTGACGGAGTACCTTCGCGAACTGTGCATGGTCTGCACTCATGGCTCATTCGATGAGGTCACTCTCCCGCGCGTGGCTCAGCTCGTCGGCAAGACCAATCAATTTAATTTGACGTCACGGCGTCACAGCCTCGAAGAGTTGCGGCGGTTCAGCCAAAACCAGAGACACTGGACACATTGGTTCCGGCTGCAAGATAGGTTTGGCGATTCCGGGATCATCGGTGTGATCGTCGCGGTGGAGGACGGTGAATTCAACTGGCGAGTCGACACTCTGCTCATGAGCTGCCGGGTGATGGGGCGTGGCATGGAGCAGTTCATGATTCAAACGCTCGTCGCGGAGGCAAAAGAGAGAGGAATCCACAAGCTGGTCGGCGTCTACTGCCGTACTCCCAAGAACTCTATGGTGGCGGATTTCTATGCTACAGTGGGATTTCGGCGGCTTGATGTGAACGACGCGGGCGAGGAATTTGAGTTGGACGTACGAGAGGCTCAATTGGCTGCTCCACCGATTGAGGACGCAACTTTGGCTTTGAGGAGAAAGTCATGACAACGGCCGTCACCGGCAAACCGGAAACAACGGAAGAGGTCAAATTGACTCGTAAGTCGTACCGCCGGTACCTGGCTACCTCCGACAAGCCAGTGCCTCAGGCGGTTCGCTGGCTCTACCGCCATCGCAATCGCGTGAGCCTGCCAGCTCCCCGCATCGTCGTGAAGCCGATGTTATGGATCTATCTCGGGCTACGTTTTGTGGTGCACTTTTTCCGGCGAGTCTTCATTGCCGAGCCGCTTTTCAAGGCCTATTGCGCACGTTATGGGCGGAATCTCCGAACGGGCATCTTCATTCACTGGATCCAGGGCAAGGGAGACATCATCATCGGCGATAACGTTCTTATCGATGGAAAGAGCTCTTTTAGTTTTGCCAGCCGTTTCGTGGACCGGCCAGTGCTGGGGATTGGCAGCGGAAGTGTCATCGCCCATGGGTGCTCTTTTACGATTGGCAAACGTGTCTCGATTGGTCAGAATTGTGGAATTACCGGCGGTTGTTTGATTATCGATTCCAGCGGACACCCGGTGGGCGCAGCCAGCAAGGTCGTCGATCAATCCCAGAACAAGTGGGCCCCGCCATCAGCTGACGATGTGCAGGAAGTAATCATTGGCGACAATGTTTGGGTTGGCCAACGCTCCATCATTTTTCCGGGGGTCACGATCGGGGAGGGAAGCATCATTTCTGCGGGTTCAATCGTGCGCATTAAGGTAATACCCCCCTACTCTTTGGTCGCCGGCAATCCCGCGAAGGTCATCTGCAGACTTCCGGACGCTCCGAGTGTCGAAGGGGCAGCCTCTCCAGCCGGCGCACAGGCGGAGCGTTGATACCCACGAACCGCGTCATGGCTGCGAACTCTCCGCTCTCCCATATTGCCCGAGCACATACCAAGTAGCCTCTGTCGTCATGGACTTGAATGATGCCGAGAGAACAACCCCGGAGTGAGGTTCGCCTACTTCGACACCGAGGCCGTAATCGGTGTTGTCATCGAGTGCATGGTGCTTGACGAGGAAAACCGAAGATTGTTTGAGAAGATAAAGGGGGCTCCGCTATGAGTTCCCAACCGCGCCGAAGTCGGCGCAAATATTACTATTGCGCCGTGTAACCGCCATCAACGGTCAACACGGATCCGGTGATCCAACGCGAGGCGTCGGCCAGCAGAAAGGCAATCGCGTTGGCGACGTCTTCCGGGTCGCCCCGTCCCAGTGGATGCAGTGCGGTAATGTGCGCCTCTTGCTCCGCATCCCAGAAACCTGCGACCTGGTTGTACATCGGCGTCCGCACAAATCCGGGTGCAACGCAGTTGACTCGGATTTGTTTCGGCGCCAGTTCGAGAGCCATCGACCGGGCCATACCGATCAAAGCGGCCTTGGTCATCGAGTAACCCACGATCGTAGGCGAGCCAACGATCCCCATGACGGAGGAAATGAGAACGATTGAGCCATGATCTCCCGCATATACCTTTCGGCTCTGGAACATCCGAACCAAGGCAAGCGCGGCTTCCGTGTTCACCGTCCATACGTCACGATAGACATCCGGCTCAAGAACCCGCAGCGGCGCCGTACACGGCATTCCGGCCGCGTGAACGAGTCCGTGCAGTAGTCCTCCTTGTTCTGCCAGGTTTGTCATCCAGTGCTTGACGCTGCTTAGGTCTCGCAAATCGCAAGCGTGGCAGGTATGTCCATCCCCCTCCAGGGCGGACATAGCTTCCTCCAGGCCCTCCCGATTCTGATCGACGCCTGCGACACAGCCCCCCAAGCGGCTTGCCAGAATCGCTGTGGCTCGTCCGATGCCAGACGCAGCTCCTGTGATCAGAATGCGCCGGCCAGTGAGGTTCAAAGGATTGTGCATGGTACTACCTCGCTCTTGTCCGTCTTGCTGGAGATCAAGTCGTCAGCGATTTCCGCGGATTGCCGGAACCACAACAGCGGCCGATACGTCATTGGAAAATGGGGATTTCTAATCCACAGTCCTCAGGATAACTACACGCACTTCTCACCTTGCTGACTTCCTTCAGGTTTTCGTAATGTTCGATACCTCGACTCGATATCGCATTAGACATAGGACGTTGTCCATCCCGCGGCGAATTCAACTGACCTGCAAGTGAGATGAGAACTGTTCCGCGGGAACCGTGCGGCCCGTCTTGGTTTCCGGGGCATCGAGATCGGGAAAACGCCGATCTTCCCCCAGTCTTTTTGTGATAATATCAGACCCTAGCATCAAGATGCTCTATACTTTGACCGTCACTCGCACCGATGGATCGGCAGGGTCGGTTGCATGGAAAGCACAACGGCTAACTTGTGCGCGGAACTTGGTTGGCCGTTCCTACTGGCCAGCCAGACTGAAAGGCGCCCCAAGATGAATGAACAGGAATTTATCGCCAACATGGAAGAACTGCTCGAAACCGACTCGGGCTCGATCAGCCTCGCAACGCAGCTGGAATCCCTTTCGCAATGGGACTCGCTGGCATTTGTCAGCTTCCTCGCGATGGCGGACTCAAAGTATGGCGTCCGCGTAACGCCGACGGACCTACGTCAGTCCAAGAGCATCGGGGATTTAATGAAACTCGTGGAGAAAAGGTAATCCCCATGGCGATCGCGAAGGTACCTGGCGTTCGGATCGCCGGCATAGCCAGTGCCGTGCCGGCTACACGCGTACCGGTGACCGCAGCCGCGGAAATTTTCGGGGCCGACATGATCCAGAAGATTTCCCAAAACACCGGAATCGAATACCGCCATCTCACCTCGCCAGGGATGTGCAGTTCCGACTTGTGCTTTGTGGCCGCGAAACGTCTTTTGGAGGAACTGCGCTGGGAGCCGGCGAGTGTCGAGGCGCTGATTTTCGTCACGCAAACGCCCGATTTTCCACATATTCCCGCTACCGCTTGCACCCTGCAGATGAGGCTCGGTTTGTCGAGCTCCTGCGCGGCGTTCGATGTGACGCTCGGCTGTTCGGGGCATGTCTATGGACTGTGGCTGGCGATGAGCCTGATTGCCGGCTCCGGGCTCTCACGAGTACTTGTGCTTGCCGGTGACGTGGCGAGCGTGCTTTCGTCACCCGCGGATCGTGCGGTCAGCCTGTTGTTCGGCGACGCCGGTTCCGCCACGGCTATCGAGAAGGATGTCACAGCTTCACCTTGCGTCTTCTCGATGGGAACCGACGGGAGCGGTTGGAAGAATCTGATCATTCCCAGCGGAATGCAGTACGCCAGGTACCCGCGGGACGCGACGACTTGCATTCGGCGAACAGACGAAGACAACAATCAGCGCAGCGCCGAGGACCTGTTCATGGACGGCGCAGAGGTATTCGCGTTCACAATACGTGAGGTTCCGCCGCTGGTGAAAAAGGTGCTTAACGCGGCCGGTTGGGCGTTGGATGAAGTGGATGCTTTTGTCTTCCATCAAGCGAACAAATTCATGCTTACCCACCTGGCTAAGACCATGAAGGTACCGCTCAACAAAATACCGCTCTCTTTGCAAGAATATGGAAACACTAGTTCCGCATCCATCCCGCTCACCATCACGACCCAACTGCGCGAAGAAATTAGCTCGCAGTCGCTTCGATTATTGCTAGTGGGATTCGGTGTTGGATTCTCTTGGGGAGCCTGCGCGATTCAGTGTGGCCCGCTGGTGGCGCCGCCGGTTGTCTTAGTGGACAAATCGGAGGCTTGGCCATGTTGAATCCCTTTCAACTGGCGGATCGCACGTTTCTGGTTACGGGCGCTTCCTCCGGTATCGGACGTGAAATTGCGATCCTCTTGAGCGAGATGGGGGCGCGCATTATTCTCGTTGCCCGAAATCAGGAGCGGCTCGAGGCCGCGCGCACGGCGTTGTCTGGCGACGGCCATGTAACCTGCGCCTTCGATTTAAGCGCCTACGAGAACATCCCGGCGTGGCTTATGAGCTTGACCAAACAGCACGGTAGCCTCGACGGGCTGGTCCATTCCGCCGGTCTGCACATCGGTTTGCCGCTCAAAATTCTTGAACCGGCCCCGGTGGAACAACTGTGGCGTGTCAATGTCAGCGCCAGTGTCTGGTTGGCAAAGGGCTACCGGCAGCGGGGTGTGAACAAGGCGGGCGGCTCGATCGTGTATCTTGCCTCGGTGGCCGGACTCGTGGGCCAGCCGGTGTTGTCGGTTTACTCCGCTTCCAAGGGCGCGATTGTCGCGCTGACGCGCTCGCTGGCGATGGAACTGGCCCGCGAGCAAATTCGTGTCAATTGCGTCGCTCCAAGCGTCGTGTTCGGCGAGATGTCAGAGCAGTTCAACAAGAGCCTGACTGAAGAGTATCTGGAGGCAATCCGACGGGAGCATCCTCTGGGTTTTGGAGAGCCGCGCGACGTCGCTTGCGCGGTTGCATATCTGCTTTCCCCGGCAGCCAAATGGGTTACCGGATCCACGTTGGTCGTGGATGGCGGTTACACCGCTCACTGAGATGCAAGATCACGGTTGCAAGAGCCGGCACGATCGTCTCCGGAGCGGTGTTTCCCGGTCAGCAAGGAACCTCTTGGCGTTGACACCTCCGAACATTCCGGCTGCATTGCGGCACCATCAGGAAGGGTGAGAATGGCCTTCATCAAAGCAATGGCATATTGCCTCCCGGACGGACGCTTGACCAATGAAGAATTGTTCCAGCGATTCGGCGAGAAAGCTGTCCGTTCAATCACAAGGATGTCTGGCATCAATGAGAGGCGAATCACGTCCAATGGTGAGACTGCCGCGGACCTTGCGACCCGTGCCGCACAACAATTGCTGGCTGACCAGGACTGCGATCCGCAGAGCATCGATCTGCTCCTTTTCACGTCGCAGACTCCCGATTACCAGATTCCGGCCACAGCCTGCATCCTGCACGAGCGCTTGGGACTTCGTCAGAACTGCGCCTGCTTCGACATCAATCAGGGCTGCGCTGCCTTCCCGTACAGTCTAAGCGTTGCCAATGGCCTCCTCGAAACCCATGCCGCGGAACGTGCTCTGGTGCTCAATGCCGATGCGATCTCGCAAGTGCTCTACCCCAAAGATCGCGCTCTAGTGACGCTGCACGGGGACGCCGCTGTGGCCACGCTGCTCGACCGTACTCCCGGCGGCGGCCGGCTTCATGGTTTCCACTTTGGAACCGACGGCGCCGGCTGGAAACACATCGTAATGCCAGTATCCGGCGCCCGGGCCAGGCGCACGGCAGACACGGGCAAGGAAATCGTGACTGAAACTGGCAGCGTCACAACAGCCGAACACTTGCAGATGAACGGTCCCGCGGTTTTTCACTTCACGGCGACCGTCGTGCCGGAAGCCATCCAGTTTGCCTTGGCGAAGTGGAATTGGACGATCGAGGAGTGCTCTCTTGTACTACTGCACCAGGCTAACAAGACGATGTTGGAGATGATTTACAGGGAATTGAACGTGCCGCCGGAAAAACGCTTCTACTTCATGCAGGATATCGGCAACGCCGCTGGCGCATCCTCTCCCATGTTGCTGGCCGAGGCATTGCGCCAAGGCAAAGTCAAGTACGGCGACAAAATTGTGCTCTCGGGATTCGGCAACGGATTGTCTTGGAGCGTTGTCGGAATTGAGTGGAGCTAGCAAGCAATTCGCTTTCGAAATTCGTTTGGCCTGACGGATTGCGCCAGCGGTCTGTGCGCGACGATTGCATCGTGACCGCGGTATCGACGGTGTAAGTCTCGAACCTCAAGCGTTCAAGAACTCGAACGGCCCGAGTATTGTGGCATTTCGTGGATACCTCACGCGGCCCGGTAATAACAAATCAACATTCTACCCAATCGCTGCCGACGCTGAATCGGACCGTGGTGTGCCATGGTGCCCAGCTCCGGTGCAATCGGGGCGATCGCCGAGCCCTTGGTGGTTCTGCCCTCAGTGGAAATGCGCCACGAACTCCCTGAACACCATTCGCAGCGACTTCCCCACAAACTGAGGTTAATTCAATGAAACAGGACAAAGTTTAGGCCTCGAAGAGAAGACTCAGACGTCGATGATCGTCGTTTTTTGCACTTAGTCATCAAAGCGAGTTCGCTGACCCGGTATCTAATGCCTAGACGGGTGCACGGCCGTCCCTAACAAAAGAGAGAAACCGTCGTGCGAGCTCACGAATGCGATCATCCTGATGTCTTTCGACCGCATCCCGAGGGATCAATTCTGCCCCAACCCCGAGAGCAGATGCACCGGCCACAATGAAACTTGTTGCTGTCTGCTGATCTACACCACCTGCAGCGATCAATTTCACTTCAGGCAACGGCAACTTCAAGGAACGAATGTAGAGACCGCCCCCTACCGGACCGACGGGAAATATCTTCACAAAGTCCGCGCCCGTCTTCATGGCGGCGATAACTTCCGTCGGTGTAAGAGCTCCCGGAATCGCAACCACATCTCTCTTGAGCGCGGATTCTACAACCTCGGGAACGAGACCTGTACTGGTGAGAAAACGGGCCCCTGCGTCAAGACAGCGCTCTGCTGTCTCCTTATCGAGGACTGTTCCGGCGCCCACCGCCATGTTCGGGAAGGCGCGCGCAAGTTTGCGAATGACCTCGATTGCGCCTGGAACGGTCATGGTGATTTCCGCGACAGGAATCCCAGCATGATAAAGCGTTTCGGCGCAGTAGAGGGCATGGTCCGCTTTATTGACGCGGATGCCGGGAAAGATCCCGATTTCTTCAATGAGAGCGCTGACTTCTTCCCGTTTCATACAGTTTTCCTGACCTCACTTGGAGTCTAAATGGCTGACTTCAACAACAGAGTGGAGCGAACGCAGAATCTCTGCCGAACATTTCTACGGAAGCTTTTCGGTGCCGACGGCGAGGGAGAGTTGACCCTCCGCCGTTAGATAGGATCCGAGTAACTGTGCGTAGGCGAGCTGCACCTGGCGATAGTCACTTTGCGCATTGAGGAAATCCATCAACGACGCGCCACCGTGCTCGTAGGCGAAAGTTACGGTGTCGCGCACGCGCAACGCCTGATCGTTGTACTTCTCCTTGTACGGTTTGAGAAGCGCGATGTTGCTGCGCACCAGTTCATAGGCAGTGTCCACGTCGCTAAAGACCTGCGCGCGCGTGGCTTCGCTCGCCTGCTGGCTGCGGTCGATGTCAATGAGGGTCCGTTTCTTTTCGCCTTGGTTGCGATCGAAGATACGTAGCGGAATGCTCACGCTGACGCCGATAGTTTCAGGGCCATTGGGGTTATTCGTAGAGGAGTTATTCGTGAACCAAGCAGCATAGGTCGGATCGGTCGAGCCGTTGGAGATGGCCAGTTTGTGATTAGTGTCGGATTGCTGAATGGTCTGCAGCGCCGCCTGCAAGTCCGGCCGCGCAGCCAACGCCGCATCGCGATAGGCGTTCAGCGGCTCGAGCGCATCGCTGAAATCGAACGGGCCCGTCACGTCGAACTGGTCCACCGGAGTGCGGTCGTCGAGCAACTGCAGTAGCTGGATCTTGGCAGTGCGCAGGTTGACAATCGCCGTTTCGATCTCCGATTCGTACTGCACGCGAAACAGTTCGATGCGGTCCAGATCGATCTGGCCGATGGCGCCAGCCTTGAAGCTGTCGCGGCTGATGTCGATGATCTTGTCGTAGTAAGCGAGGTCCGCCTTGGCCAGGTCGAGAACGTATTTCGCCTGCAGCGTGGCGACGAACATGGCGCGCAGGTCGAAGATCATATTCCGTTGCAGGTCTTCGTGCTGCGATTGCGTGATGCGTGTACCTTCCTGCGCGCTCTCCAGGCGCAACTCGCGTTTGTGATCGCGTTCGTGCAGATAACTGAAGTTGGGCTGTTCCGTAGTGCCTTTGAAGGGAGTCCATACCCCATTGTGCGGCGCGGCCTGTGTGCCATCCGCCGATAGAGTGAACTGCGGATTGGGGCGAAGGTAAGCAGTAATTTCCTCGGCCTGCATTTCGTCCACGTTGTCGGCATCGGCCTTCAACGCCGGATTGCTGGCAATGAACCGGGCCTTGACCTGATCCCAGTCAAGCGGCTGCTGGGCAAACACAACCGGCGTAATCGCCGACGCGAGGATCAATCCGCAGGCCACTGCGAGACTTCTGCCTATCTTCCGAAGATGCATGCGTGAAGCAATCAGATCAATGTTCAAAGGACGCCCCCGTTTCCGGTTCCGGCAGTGTGTCGCCCTCTCTTGCTACCCAGACATACAAGGTTGGCAGCAGGAAGATGCTCATCGCGAGAGCTGCCACGAGTCCCCCCACAATGACAATGGCGAATGGGCGCTGTGAGTCGGAGCCAATGGCGTGAGACATCGCCGCCGGAAGAAGTCCAAGGGTAGCTACCAGCATCGTCATCATGATCGGCCGCAGCCGCAAGACTGCACCCTCGACAGCGGCATCTGCAACGGTGTATCCCCGCACCCTTAATTGGTTGATGTACTCAAGCATGATGACTCCGGTTTGGACGGATACGCCGAACAGGGCCAGGAAGCCGACACCGGAAGATACGCTGAAGTATGTGCCGGTCACATAGAGAGCGAGCAGGCCTCCGAGGGGAGCCATGGCCACGTTGGCGAGAATCAGCAGCGCCCATTTGAAGGAACGGAACATGGCGTAGAGAATGATGAAGATCAAGAAGATGGTCAGTGGCACGATCAGAGCCAGCCTGGCCTCGGCGCGCTTTTCGCTATCGTATTCTCCCGTCCATTCGAGGTGATAGCCACGAGGCAGTTGCACATTCCTGGCGATCTTGTCGATGGATTCCCGGACCGTGGTGCCTAGATCGCGCCCGCGAACCTCAAAGCGGATGGCCACGTACCGGGAACCGTCTTCCCGGTAAATGTCGTAAGCGTCATCGTGAACCTGGACTTTGGTCACCTGAGCCAGCGAGATGCGCTCGCCTGAGGGAGAGAGCAGTCGAATATCCTGGATAGCCTCCTTGGTATCGCGATACGGTTTCTGATAGCGCACCACCACGTTGTAGACTGCTTCTCCCTGTAGGACCTGACTGACAGCATTACCGCCGACCGCGGTTTGAATTGCATCCTGGATATCGGCGACATTGATGCCGAAGCGCGCAGCCGCCTGACGGTCAACGGTGAGATCGATATTCGGCTGGCCCGTATCGCGTTGAATTCCCAAATCCTTGACCCCGTCAATATTGGCCATAACCTCTTTGATCTGTTCGCCCTTTGCCTCGAGAACGTCCAAGTCCGGCCCGTAAAGCTTGGCAGCCAGTCCGCCCTTCGTGCCGGTCATTGTTTCATCCACGTTGTCCTCAATGGGCTGGGAGAAATTCCAGAAAGCCCCTGGGTGTTTCTCCAGTTCGCGATCCATGGCGGCGATCAGCTCCTCTTTACTCTGATGAAAGATGGGTCGCCATTGCTCCTTGGGCTTCAAGTCGACGAAATATTCCGTGTTGCCGAATCCACCCGTGTCGGTTCCATCGTCGGGTGCGCCAGCTTGCGAGACGACTTTGGTGACCTCGGGGAACGAGGCGAAGATATAGCGGGATTGCTGGGTGAAGCGCGTGCCTTCCGTCTCGCCTACGCTGTTGGCCATCGCACCGCGCGCCCAAATGGCGCCTTCGTCCAAATGCGGCAGGAACTCCGAGCCAATGACACCGCTGAACGCCAGGAAAAGGGCGGCGGCCAACGAAGCCAGGCCAACGCCGACTACAATCACGCGGTGTTCGATAGCCCAGCGCGCGCCGTTCCGGTAGCGTTTGGTGAGAAAAACCATGACCGGATTGCGCCACTCCGTCACTTGACCGCGGAGCAGCAAGCTGCATAGAACCGGCGCAATCAGGATCGAGAACGTCATGGCGCCGAGTAGTGCGAACGCAACGGTCCAGGCCATGGGCCGGAACAAACGTCCTTCGACTCGTTGCAGTGTGAAGATCGGCATGTAGGCGGTGATGATGATGGCGATGGCGAAGAAAACCGGACGTTGAACCTCGTGACACGCCTCACGAATTACTGCGGAGACGGACTTGGGAAGCGTCACCCCCATTTTCTGTTCGCCGGCTTGAGTTCCGAATTGGGTATGGGAGCCAAATTCGCGGCTCAAGTGGCGAACAATGTTCTCAACCATCACCACTGCGCCGTCAACAACCATTCCGAAATCGAGGGCGCCAAGTGAGATCAGGTTTGCGGGGATATGGCTCAAGTTTAGAAAGATTGAGGCGAACAACAGGGAAAACGGTATCGTGACCGCAACGATCAACGCCGCGCGAACGTTGCCGAGGAAAAGAAGCAGGATGATCGTTACCAGGATCATCCCCTCGCCGAGGTTATGCAGCACCGTGTGCAATGTAAAATGAATCAGATCGCTGCGGTCCAGCATGGGGATGACCTTCACACCCTCGGGCAGGAGTTGATTGTTAAGCTCATCCACCTTTTTGTGAATCCCGTCGAGTGTAGGGCCTTCTTCGGCCCCCTTGCGCATCAACACGCCGCCCTGGATGACGTCGGGCTCATCGACAATGACGCCGTCCGGACGATGATCGGCTCTGGCCATGTGCCCCAGCCGAATTCTGGGGCCCCATTCGACGACCGCAATGTCCTTTACGCGAACCGGAGCCCCATTCGAAGTGGTCAGCACAGTATTCTCGATGTCCTGAACATTGCGGAAAAGTCCGAGCGCGCGGACGTTCAGTTGCTGCAAGCCCTCTTCGACGAAGCTGCCGCCGGCGTTCACGTTGTTGATGGACAACTGGTTCTCTACCTGGCTGATGCTCAAGCCGTAAGTGATGAGTTTGTTCGGGTCGACGCGCACCTGATATTCGCGCGCGGTGCCTCCAAAGTCGCTCACGTCCACCACGTTCGGAACTTTCCTGAATTCCTTGTACAGCGTCCAGTCTTCGATACTCCTCAAATTCATCAGGTCATACGCCGGATTCGTGCTCCGGATTGTGTACCAGTAGATCTGGCCCGTCATGCTCCAGTCCGTTCCAATTTGAGGCAGCACGCCCGCCGGCACACTGACCTGCGTGAGCCTTTCCAGCACCTTCTGGCGGTTCCAGTCGTTGACGGATGAATCGTCGAAGATCAGCGTAATCAGAGAAAGTCCAAAAATCGATTCCGACCGCACCGTTGTGAGATGCGGAATCCCAAACACCTGAATTTCGACGGGAACCGATACTTGCTGTTCCATCTCTTCGGCGGAATGCCCTGGCCACTGGCTGATGATATTCACGTAATTATCGGCAATGTCCGGATAGGCCTCGACGGGCATGTTGTGAAACGACACCGCGCCCCACCCGAGCAACAGCAACCCAACCGCCAACACCACGTACCGATTGCCTAGAGAAAAATCTACGAGCTTGCGAATCATCGTTTTTTCCTCGAGTCCCGGAGCCGGGCGTTATTCATTGTCGATCGCATTTTCGAGATTGATCGCGTTGGTCACGACCTGCTGGCCTGGCTGCAGCCCGGATAGAATCGCCTGCATCTGGTTCGGCAACTGTCCACCGCTGACGACCTCAACGCGCTTGAACTTCTCTTCGACGGGGATGTAGACCCAATCGCGGTCGTGCAGATGCACAATCGCGGACGCCGGAACAGCCGCGTAGTTCTGCTTTCCCTTGCCGAACAAAGTGGCCGTGGCGAACATGCCTGGACGCATCATCTCGCCCGGATTGGCCACTTCAATACGAACCTTCGCGGTGCGGATATTGGGATCGAGAATCGAGCCGATATTGCTGACCGTGCCCTTGAGAATCTTGTCCGGATAGGCGTTCAGCTTGATTTCGGCGGGTTCCCCCACGCGCACGCTGGCCATGTCGTTTTCGTAGACGTCACAGACGATCCACACAGTGGTCAGGTCCGAAATGGTGAATGGATTCGGCGTAGAGTAGGCCTGCACGGCCGCCCCGATCGCCACCTCCTGATCGGTGATCACGCCGGAGACCGGGGCGTGGATATCGACAATCCCCTTGGGATCATCGGGATCGCTGCCGAGCAGGCGGAGATGCTCAGTCGCGGTATCGAGGGTGGTCTTGGCGTCGTCCTCGGTGTCTTGCGCGACCTCCAGGTCTTGCTGCGCTATGGCCCCGTGTTCGTACAGCAGCTTGGCTCGATCCAATTGCTTGCGCGCAAGCAGCTCGTCGGAGAGGGCCTTGCGATAGGCGTCGAAGCCTCCCGAAATGTCGTCGCTGCGAACACGCAGCAGGAGCTGGCCCTTTCTAACCGCGTCGCCGAGGCGAGCACGGATGTCCACAATGCGGCCGGAAGCAAGCGAAATCACCGGAACTGTTCGCGATATATCCGGAAATACCGTGCCGGTCACGGACATTTGTGACGGGGCCTGGTATTGGGTCGCGGTCGCGATCGGATACAACTCCGGATGCTCGACCGCGAAAAAGGAGGGATCCAGTGCGGGAACCACCTTGGCCGGTGGTGGCGCCTCCGCGGCGGCATTGACCTTATCGCTCTTGCAGCCGCCGATAACGAGGGTTGCGATCAACGCCACCGGCAGCAGTGCAAATCCCATAGCTTTGCTTTTCATCATGATTCCCGCCCCCTTGTGCCTTTCGACCATCTGGACACCCGGATACCTTCAAATAGCGGTAGCCGTTGTTAACCTGGCCGGATTGCGGAACAAGTCTCTCTCTGAAGCGGCCTCTGCGCATTGCTTCGCGCGGCAGCTGCAGGAAGTAAACCAGCCTGAAGTTAGATCGAATGAGAGAAGTGGATCAGGCCGCGGGAGGAGGGCGGTTCTGAATGGAGGAGAGGACGGGAACCTTCACCGTCGGGACAAGGAGGCTGCCCGGCACAGTAAAACTAAACGTGTTGAAAGGAAGCTCCGCGGCAAGCGTGGGAGTCGCTGCGACGGCCGGATGAAGTGGGGCGTGCGCATGCGCGCTTAAATCGTCCTCGCGCTGGAAACAGCGTATCTCTGCGGGATTCTGCGCCATCGCCATGTCGTCATACATCGTGATAACAACAAACATCATGACGAGGACTAACCCCAGGGAGACGAATTGCGCCGAGCGTCCCCGGCCCTCGCGCCGCGCATGGTACACCCACAGCCAGCACATCGCTGTGGCCATCGCCATCCAGCCGAGATTGAGGACCAACTCCATCCGTGATTACCTCTGCATTCCACATTCATTCTGGCGAACATGCATCAGCACTTTTGCGCCGGATAGTAGCCGCTGCGCGGAAGTTACCGATGCACCTGAGCAGCACCGGAATTACGAGAAACCCCGGTGCTGCGTGCCAGGCTCGGGGTTAGAAAGTCCGGCCGCCTTCACGAGCGCGCGATCGGGCGTGCCGGACTGTGATTAAAACCGAACCATAATCGCGATGGTGCTGACCGTCTGGTTGGTGCGCAGGTCAGGCCACCAGATCGAATTGAGACCTGCCGGTGTACCGGCGGAATCGCCTGCGCCGCAGGCGAGTTCTGCGTTAATCAGGTTCTGGGTACCATAGCCGTAACCCGAAGCGTTACCGGCGGCGCATGCGTATTGCGCGGGCGAGCCGTTATTCCCTCCCGGCGGGGTGATGCCGCCATGCCCCGTCCAATAAGGCGTGTCGGAGTAGCGGTAACCCTCTTCTAAACGAAAGGTGATGAACTGGCTGGGCATGTAGTCGAGGGTGATGGTGCCGTCGTGCATCTGGGCGCGGTCCCCACCGTTCTCCGTATAGTACGGGGATCCAGAGATTGCGGTGGCGCCGTTGATGGGCGGCAGCAGGGTAAGGTAGCGGCCGGGGTTGTTCATTTGGCCGCCGCCAAGAGTAATTGCGTAAAGGTCCTTGTGGAACCAGTAGCGGTTATACATCATCCAACCGATAAAGGCCTCTTTCGGCTCGCCGTTTTTCGAGCTGTGGCAGTTTACGCCCCCGTTGTAACTACTGGTCGTGCCTTTTACCGGCGAGAAACCATGGGGGTCCAACTTACCGTCGGGCGTAGAGAACGAGATAGCCCCCCCGCCGTACTCGCATCCCGCATCGCCGGTGATTGTAAACGCGATCTTGTCCAGCAATTTGGTGGGCTGGTCATAAACCTTGACCTGGGCGCTATAGTCAGCGTGGATGCGCGAGCGGCCGAGATTTGCCGAGTCGTCTTCGCCCATGCCGTAGTTATTCCACACAAAGTCGAGATACGGCTTGGGACGCCAGAGAATCTGTCCGCCCAGACCAGGCTTGTTGCCATAGCGTGCGTACGATTGCCAGCCATTGATAATCCACGGCTCAATCTTCAGCTTGGATGTGGGGAAATACTGGATGCGCAAGCCGTTGAAGAACCATGGCGTATTCGAGGAAACGAACGAAGGCTGATAGGTCCAATTGTCGAAGTTGTAATAGCTGAAGAGGCCGATGTAGGAAACGAAGATACCGGCATCGACGTTCACCCCATGGGCCACATCCCAGTGGTAACCACCCCACGCTTCAGAGACATATTTGTATGCGTCTCCCAGGTCCCACTGCCCGCGGTTAGGGCTGCCGTCATTGCGAACGGTTGTGGTGGCGAACATACCATCCATGAAAAGAATGCGACCGCGCACGTTGTCAATGTGGATGTCGCCGCCAATGCTGATCTGTTCCAGTTGCCACTCATCCGAGCGGAATGTTTCCGTAGATCCGCCCAGGCTGTCGTCCACGGGATGGTTGTAATCGAGCGTGTAATTTGCGTCGGCTCTGAACTCCGGCGTGAAGTATTTGGTGGCCATGGGGCTGTCTGTCTGGTGTCCGTTGCTGTTCAGCCATGTCCAGTCTCCTGGGAACGGTTCGCCCTTGGTGGTCGTTTGCGCGCTAATCTCCGGGGCTGGCGGCTCAGCAGAGGCTGCTGGTGTTGCGGCCTGTAATGATGACGACATGCCGGCCACGGGCCGCGCCGAACTCAGTACCGCGCTACCGTTTCCAGCGATCAGCTCTTTTTCGGCCGCAGTCAACTGGGCAGCATCGCCACTGCCCTCAGCAGTGGCCGCGTGCTGATCCTTGACCTCCTTCTCCAATTGGTCGATGCGGGCCTTGAGGACCTCGACCTCCTGTTCGAGAGGCGACGCGGCCGGAGGTGTGACCGCGGTTGAGTGGCTGGTGGTATCAGCCGCGGCGGTGCCTGGCGGATTTGATACCGCCAGCAAAGCCGGTTGAGGCGCGCTTGCCGGGTTTGTCTGTGCTGCTCCGATACAAGCAGTTGCGGTGGCGGTCGCCGCCAGCGTCATGGCTTTCCAGAATAACTTTCTCATTTTCACCCCTCGCTTTCTGCGGGAAATTCAGAAATCGTTTTGTGATTTGTCAGGCGGCCGGATTCGCTCCGGCATCGACGGTCCCTATTTGCGGGATACTCGCGGAGCGCGCAACTGGAAGAAGGGCAGACAGCGTAAAATTGCCGCGAGAAAGAGTGACTCGATCGAGATCATTTGCAGTCGTCGTCACTTTCCTATTGCATGACAGCGGTCATAAGCGCGACATAAAGCAGTCGTAGTATGTTCGTTAAGACTCGCGCGCTTTTGAGAAGTCTGCCGGGTTAACAAGGTGGAATTCGGACACAACTCCGCGCGCGTCGCGCCTGCCTCCAATCGCGCATGCTTTGGAAATCAAAAGTGTTGAGGCTGCTACCAACGGTTAAGGTTGCACCGTATGCAACTCACCCTAGCGCACCCGGCGCATTGCGACAGGCACGTTTCGAACGTGGATTCATGATGAAGCTAGGTTAGGAGGCTCCTTATAAGGAAGGCATGAACGCTTTCTAAAGGTTGTCTAGTGATGCTGGAATCACATTCGATACATAGAAAGAATCCGATTCCAGGGAGAGGGTGAAGATGTGGTACGGCAGGTACTTGATCTATGCACAAGATCAACAAGGAAGGGAGGTTCGGAGACACCGTAACGCGGCAATCTGCCCCAAAGCGGGGAACCCGAAGTGGAAGGCAGAGCAGCGCATGCGGGAGATGATCCTGAAGGAATGCGGGGTGCTCGCCGAAATGCCCAGCATTTCCTCCGACGAATCACTGACGCCCCGGTGGTTTGTGAAGGAGCGTTATATCCCGATGCGGCAGGGCAAATGGAGCCCGGCTTATCGGAAAACGAACACCTACCAGCTAGAGCACTACCTGATCGCAAAACTCAGTGACCTTCCGTTGCGCAAGCTCGATTCCTTCCAGATTCAAATCCGGATCAACGGACTAGCCGGCAAGGGGTTTTCCGAGTCAGTCGTTCGATCCTGCATCTCGAACACTCGCGCGATAACCGCGATGGCCCGCAAGCAGAATTCCTGACGGATGACCCCGGAGAAGAAGTGAAGATGCCTCAAACTAAGGCGGTCGAAAAGCCGGTGATGACGCAGGAACAGATCGTAGGCCTGGTTAATGCCATTGAGGACATGCTCGATCTCTGTTTGCTGCAGGTGGGAATCTTTTGTGGTCCTCGCGCGAACGAGGTCATGGGACTGCAATGGAAGTCCTGGACGGGTGTAGCACTCCTGCCTTACGGGACGGCCTATGAGGGACAGTTCTTCAGCGGCCGGCTGAAGACGAAACAGAGCAAGGCGCCGATTCCGGTTCCGCAGCAAGTCCGACCGGTAATCGAAGCTTGGCGAATGCTGTCGAAGGACTCCGCGCCGGAAGCTCTGATGTTCCCCACGTTCGGACGGGGGGAACGGAAGGGACAGGCGGTGCCGCGCTGCGGGAAGAATTTTCTCCGGTGGCGCATCCGCCCGATTGCTCGGAATCTGGGCATCCCGGATCGGCTCGTCACTTTGCAGGCTATGCGGCGGACGCTGGGAACGGACATGCAGCAGCACGGGACGCTGAAGGACACGCAGGGCATGTTGCGGCATGCGAGCATCAAGACGACCGGCGATGTTTACGTTCAGACGATCGAACAGTGCATTCTCGCCGCTGTGAACTCGCGCACGTCAGCAGTGCTCGGCGACTGGAGGATGCCGGAGAAAAGTTTGGGCTTGAAGGGGAGAAATCTAAAAAGTCTGAATGGAATTCGGCGAAGTTCGGCGAAATCGATGGGTGAGGTGGCTGTAAGTGCTTGATTTATTGGCTCCTCAGGTAGGACTCAAAGTATGGTTTTGTGCGGTCCGGGACCATCCAATAGAAATCACTTAATAATTTATTATCAATAATATAACGTCCGTACAGGTCCTGCGTCTTCCGACAAAAGCGGTGAAAATATGTTGGCCTTTTTGTTGGCCTTTCATAATCGTCATCGGTTAGAATAGTTCTGGGCGAGGGCAAATGAAGCTATCAGACCTGGAACTTCGCAAGCTGAAAACCGAAGACAAGCCATACAGGGTCCACGATGGTAGAGGTCTCTTTATTGAGGTCACCCCGGTAGGCGGAAAACTCTGGCGCTGGGCCTACCGCTTCCAAGGCAAGCAAAAGAAGATGGGCCTGGGGCAATACCCCGAGGTATCCCTGAAGCTCGCACGGGAGCGCCACATTGATGGACGCAGGATTCTTGCCATGGGTATCGACCCCATGACGCAGCGTAAAGAAACGCGCCGGCAGAAAGCGATTGAAACCGCGGAGCGCAATACACAGAAGACAACAGCAACATGGAGTACGGCAACAGATCCCAAAGAGATGGTGGGGCAGGCACTCAAGTTGAAGATCACCCCCAACAGCCCATTCGGTGTTCTTGCCTTGCACTGGTGGGACCATTGGAAGGTGGACAAGGATCGGGACAATGCCGATGCAATTCTTAGCCGTTTGGTCCTGAACCTCTTCCCTGCCTTGGGGTCGATGCCCATTTCCGGCATTACGCCGCAGCACATTATCCAAATGGTTCAAACAATCACGGAGCGCGGTGCGGCAGAGATGGCCAAACGTTGCCTTGGCTTGTCCAAGCAGGTTTTTGAATATGCGACTACCCAGGGGTATGCGACATCAAACCCTGCCGCTGGAATCAAGCCTTCCCTCGTCATCAAGGCACCGCCAGTCGTCAACCGTGCGCGTGTGAATGGCGCCGACCTCCCCGCCCTTTTGAAGGCCGTAGATGCGTACAAGGGGCGGAGAATTGTCCAGCTCATGATTCAGATGATGTTCCTGTCCTTTACGCGCACGCAGGAGCTTATCGGGGCAGTTTGGACGGAATTCGATTTCGAGGCAAAGTTCTGGCGCATTCCCCAAGCTCGAATGAAGATGAAGTCGCCGCACATTGTTCCGTTATCAAACCAGATGCTCGCGGTTCTCCGCGAACTCAGAGAGTTTTCTGGCGAAAGTGCATATTTGTTTCCTTCAGAATTCAAGTCGGCGAAGACACTCAACGAGAACACGATTCTCAATGCGCTTGCCGAGATGGGGTACAAGGGTGTGCAGACCGGGCATGGATTCCGTGGTCTTGCATCAACAATCCTTCATGAGCGTGGGTTTGACCCCGAGCACATTGAACTGCAACTCGCTCACGCAAAACGGAACAAGGTCGCAGCCGCATACAACCATGCGCTCTACCTGGAGCCCCGAGCACAGATGATGCAGGACTGGGCCGATTACCTTGATCGGCTCCGGTGTTCGTAGTTTTACAAGTTGTTCTCTGGGCGGATCGTTACAAATCATGGTCCAAGGCTTTACACCGTACAAGGAGCAGACTCTCCTTGTCGCAGGGGGCGGCTGCTTTCGATTTGCCGGCCGATCCATTCTTCAACGTCCGATTCAATCCAGCCCACCGCCCTTGCTCCCAAGGACACAGGTCTTGGGAAGCGTCCCTCACTCACCCACTGGTACACTGTGCTGCGGGAGAGGCCGGTTCGATCGAGTACGTTTGGCAGTCGTAAGATTCTTCTGGACATTCTTGCACCTCATCAGATTCACATCGCCGCGGATTGTTATAGCAACGTACATTTCACTAGACGCGGTGAGACTCACTTTGGTTGCTGTTCATGATCATCTTTTTCGCAGTCACGATTCGACGTGTTTCGGGTTCATGTCGACGCAGGTGCTCAAGCGGTACACTCACCTGCTCGTCGGGGACTTGGTTGCTCGCACTGATGAAGTATCTCAGCGCCGCAACACGACAGCGTGAAGTGAATATCTTCGCCGAGCATAGATGAGGGACGCAATAGAACCGACGGATTATCCGCGTCGTCTTTTGCCCTGTGTTCTCTTAGGCGCATCGGCTTCAGCTCTTGCTTCGATACGCAGATTCTCTGCGTGATGTCTGCGCGCGGCCTCGAAGAGTTGTTCCCAGGAGATTGGGAACTGTTTCTTTAAGCCCTGTAGCGTCATGATGGCATACGTTGGGCGGCTTTCCATTACGATCTTTCGGCTCTTGCCGTTCTCGTTCACGGATGAAGCAGAGACAAAAATGACCTGTGTCTTGTGCTCAATCAGGCAACCCATTCCCACTTTCTCCTATCACAACCTGGCTTGCCCAGTTTTCTGTTTCAGCGAGATTGTCAGCTTAGGGCGACGGGTAAGTGAGACGCCGCGTCGCGGCCACGGGTGTGGAAAGCGGTACGCTTCCCTTGTTTACGGACAGTTTCGGTTGTCTACACAACACGCAAGGTCACGTGGCCACGAATGGGAAAAGTATGGCAATGGAATCATGGCGTGTTACCTTTTCTCCGCACTCAAATCCCCTTTGGTAATCGCTAAACATTTTGACGTTACAATCGTAAAAACCGCTCAGAGGTGAGGCCAACTTTTTTCCTGACGCTCAAAACCCTGCTGTGTTGATCGTTCTCTTATTAACCCATGCGGCTCGGCAAAAACCGCTCCATTCCTTGCTCCAAGACATGGCCACGACTGGAATGCTGTGCGATGGGGTCGATATCCATCGCCAGCATGATGAGGCGCCGCAGGTTGGCAGATTGCTCAGCCTGGCTGAGGAGCGCAATCGAGTCGGAAGCGATGTCGGGTGTCGCGTCCCATTGCAGACTCAGGTTGTTCTTGCGCGCCAGCTCTACGGCAAATTCCTGGAGAGCGATCTCGTTCCCCGCGAGGAACGGCTGAATCGTTCCGAGTTCGTGGATGTAGGCTGAGGCGCTGCGCGCCCACTCTTCGGCGCTTAGGCCCTTCAAGTGGTTTTCGCGGCTCAATCGGTCGAGTACGCCGTTGAGGGATTTCTCTACTTGCGATGCAGGCACATTGCCGGCGTCGATCGGTCGCAGTTCTCCGGCCCAGTCGTAGAGGTCTTGATAGATCTGGTGGTGGATTGCCTGAAGGTGTGTGGAGTCAAAGCCGCCGTGAATGGGCGAAGCGTGAAGCCCGGCTAGTCGGAGAGCCGCGGAATCCGTCGCCGCTCTTGAAAGAACGGCCGGGTCCGTGATGCCGAGCCTGTTTCTGAGTACGCCGGTGCCGGGGATAGTGAAGTCGGTTGCGTCAATCATCTTCGGTTCTTTCCTCTCACGAATAAAGCTGTCGCGGGCGATTGGCGGAGCGCCGCAATGACCCGCGCCAGATAGCCGTTATCAATGCCGCGCTGTGTGTCGCCGGTGTTGTAACGAGATATGGCGTGCTGGAGCGCCTCCTGGCCGGGTCCGTAGGTTTTGATCTCAAGCTGGTAGGCACTGTCGAGAATCTGCCAGCCGGCGCGGAGATTGAAGCATGGGTCCAATAGCGACTCGACAGGGAGCCCACGGCGCTGCGCCTCCGCTGTGCTGACCTGCATGAGTCCCAAGTCAACAAAGATGCCGCGGCGCTCGAAGTAGTCGAGCCACTCCAACGCCTCGCGCTGGGTGGCTGGCTGGCGCTGGAGCCGCAATGTACCCTCCGGTAAATGCCATTGCTTGAGGAGCGCCCTGGGGAAGTCGATCTGCATGGCATTCGGATTGCCGCCGGATTCAACGCGGATAATGGCGCTGAGCGTAGTGAGCGGCACTGCCGGAAGGCAGCTCGATTGGAGAGCGGTAATGTCCAGCGGTTGAGCGGGGAGATTCGCGGCAAAGCAGAGCAGGCTAATCGTGGTCAGAAGTTTCATCGGTTGCTTGCCTCGTAAAGTGGAATGGCCCAGAGGTCGGCCCAGTCTTGCGCGGCCACGTGCTGGATTGTTGGAATGGGCGTGTTGGCCGCCCAGTAAACGTTGGAGGGCGCGAGCAGCAAATCAGGGTTGTGCGCGAGTGTTTGGATGGCCGGCCAGAAAGTCAGTTGCTCGTAGCACACAAGTACACCGGCGCGACGGTTCCAAACCCGGATGGTTGATGGGAAGCGAAGCATCAACGGAAAGCCGCGGCGCTTGTCTCCGAAGTGCCACATTCCAAGCGGGACCGGCACGCGCTGGACATAGGAGAGCCGTTCGGTGTGGCCACGGGAGAGGAGAACATTTCGATTGGCTTCCGTGTTCGGAATGGGAATCGTGGTGCCGATCAGCAGGCCGGTGCGTTGCTGCTTGAGTTGCGCGAAGACGGAAGCCCAGCGTGTCTCGTGCATTTCATTCCAGTTTGGAATGATCGACTCTGGAAAAACGAGCAACGTGTTGGGATGCGACAGCGCAATTTTCTGGATCGTCCGCTCTTGCAACTCCAACCGGGAATCAACGTCGTCGTGACTTCGCGCTCCGCCGAAGTTGGTGTTGACGGCAAGAATATGCGGGTCGGAAACGGGGCAATGGAATCGGGCGTGGGTGGCGATGGATGCCGCTATGAGAACGGCAATCGTCATGGTCGTGCCGAATCGCCGGTACACCGCTATCAATATGATGGCCAGCCCCAGGCCGGACCAGCGGGTTCCGGGAAACCAGTGGCCCGCCGCGATGAGCGGATGGGCGACAGTCACGAGACTCAGCGGAGGCAGCGCCAGAGCCGTGAGAGCGGCGATTGTGGAGACCGGCAGGTAACGGCGGCTGTAGAAGCCGATCCAAGGAGCCGCTCCAAGGGCTATCAACGCAGACCAGATGCCGAGGGGCAAAACGAAGTTATGGCCCGTCCGAAAGAAGCCCTGAGCGCCGGGAATGACACTCCATGTGGCGGCTGCGTAGTAGAAGACGGCACAGAGCGAGTCCAGGCGCCGCCGTGAGTGAAGGAATACGAAGGGAAAGAGCAAGGCGAGATAATTCAGAGCGGGGTCGCCGCTCCAGCCTGCGCAGCCGATTGCGGCGGAGGTGGCGAAGAGGATCGCGGTTCTGGCCTGGGCTGGAAGATGGATGCTCGGAATTCTCCATCTCGTTCTGCTTGGTGCGACGGTTGCTGTTTCTGAAATGTTCATTGCTTTCTGCCCTCTGGATTGCGCTGTGACGGTTATTGCCAGGTCAATTCGGATTGTTGGTTGGGTGGTACGAACGCTCTACGAGCAAGGGGCGAATCCAACTGTGGACGGATCGCAAGGGGATCGGGCCGAAGTACCGGGAATCGAAGCTCCGGGGACTGAAGGAGCTGACGACCCATAGTTCATCTTTCTGGACGCGGTAGGTTCCTGCCGGAAACGGATGAAGCTGCCGCCCTGTCGAATCGCGGCTTATGGTTGCGGTGTTCGGCAGCGGTTGACCGTTGACGACGATGCCGGCGGCGGAAGTCTCTACCGTGTCACCGGGCCATCCAACTACCGGCTTGATGAGAGGCGAAAACCCATCTGGGCAGGTTCGCATGGGATCTCGATAGTTTGGCTGGCCCTTCATTGACGGCCAGCGAACATCGGGACAGAAAAACACATAAGGCGCTGGGTTGTGAGAGGTACTCGCTGGATCGGCAATTTCCCGGTAGATCCCGAACGGCACGGAATGCGTGTAATTGAAGACTAGGCCGAAACCAACCCACGCAAACATCGTGGCAACTGCGGAAACAGCTATGGGCACAAAGACACAACTCAGGCGAGAGAAAGCGCGAACGCAAGAGCGGAGACGCGGGCCGGCCAGGCCAGTCTTAAATGGGCCAGTCATTGACGCTCTCCTGAAGGAATGCTGGAATCTGCTTTGCGTCATTGGTGCGGCGAATCTCGTTTTGGTGGATGGCCGCCGTATCCGATTTCGAGCTGGCAGAGATGCGGAATGCGCGAATGACGTGAATCTCGAAGACAGTGCTGGCTTCGCGGGCGCCCTGGCCGTCAGTGCGCGGTCGCGGCTCTCGCCGTATGAGCTGGCCGGTCACGTGGATGTTGTCGCCCTTCTGGAAGGTCTTTGCGACGATGGCGCTCTCTCCGAAGAACGTGATGGGAAGGAATTGACGGTGCTCGACGGTTTTTCCCTGGGTGTCGTAGAACCAGTTCTGCGCGAGCCGCGCGCGCACAAACTGACGGCCTCCGGCATCGGAGACCGAAGGCTGGTCGGTGAGATTTCCGGCAAGAATGATCTGATTAAGTATTTCCACGGATTTGCTCCTCAATTGCCTGGTCTGCGACTGCGGCATGGGCAATGGCTGCGATGTCGAGAGTGGGCGGCGATGCAGCGGCGGGCTTCATGGGGCTTGCCTTGGCCGCGGTTGGGAAGTCGGGCGGCTTCAACTTCGTGCGGGCGAGCAAAGTGTCATTCAAGAAGTAAAGGCTCTGTACGCCGTAGATGGGAGCGACTCCGTTGATGAAGATGAGCATGTCACCGGGCGCGGTGATCTTGCTATTCGGATCGTTCGTGGCCTTCGTCGGCGGCTTGATACGGCGTATCTCATCCACCGTGATGAGAGGCCGTTGTACTTGCTCCACGCTGCGGAAGATGTGTTTGAGGTAGAAGTCAGTGCGCTGGCCGCTGTAGTTCACGGTCTCCTTTTCAACGGTCATGTTGCCGCTCAGCTCGGAGAGGTTCTTGCAGGTCTGGAGGTTGTCGGTCTGGAAGGCGGCTTTGATGTAGCAGTTGTCGCTGATGGACTCGTTCGGCCCGTACTCGTCGATGATCTGCGTGAGGGTCTGCGCGATGAGATAGGGCTTGATCTTGTATCCGGCCATGAGGCTCATCGCGGCGGAGAGGTTGGGAATCTTCCTCAGTTCGGGAAACTCGTCAAGCATCAGCAGAAGATGGTGACGGTTGCTGTCGAGCTGTTCCATGAGGCGATTGAAGATGAGCTGAAGCATGAGCCGGACTAGCGGCCTTAGCCGGTCGCGGTCCGGCTGTGGGACTTTGAAGTAGAGGCTCATTGGAACCTCGCCATAGACGAGATCGCGGATGACAAAGTCGGAGCGTGAGACGGTCTTCTGAACGATCGGGTCGTCGTACAGGGTCATTGGCGTAACGATGCTTGACTGAATGCTCGATGCCTCGCGGTCCGCCCGGTTGAGCTGGCGCTGAACAGCCTTGCTGACATAGGGATGTGTGAAGGTCGGCTTGCCGTTCACATCGAACCATTGCAGGCGCGGCGCGGATTTGCCTCCGGGCATATGGACCGTCTTCTGCATCTCGGTCAGTACGTCGGTAAAGTCCATGCCCGGCTGGGAGTAGTGAGCAAGCACGTCCGGGAGCGTAGGCTGGCGCGGCGATTCAAGGTTGCGAAAGACGTAGCCGAGATGGATGATGCCCGCCGATACCAGGTCAACGGCTGCGTCCTCGAAGTGCTTGTAGAGATTGTCGTCGTCGCCGTGACGAATGACGGCGTTCGCAATCGTCTGGGCGTCGGCAATCTCGTAATCGGTCTCCCAGCGAATCTCGCACAACGGGTTATAGCAGCAACTCTCATGCGGCAGGGTGGGGGCGAACTTGAGAACACGCTGCCCGATTGCGTGGCGAAAGCCTGCTGACTTCTCCCAGTTCTCCCCTTTCAGGTCATAGACAAAGACGCTCTGTCGCCACTGGCATAGCGTGGGAATGATGGCGGAGACGCCCTTGCCGCTTCGGCTCGGAGCGAAGAGCAGGACCGGCTCCGCGCCCGAATGCAAAAGGTAGTGAATCTCCTGCGTGTCGGGGTCGCGCCATCCGCCGACATACACTCCGTCCGTCGCGTCTAGCAAGCCGATCTTCTCGATGTCTTCGCGCGTTGCCCAGGTCGCGGAGCCATGCAGGTTCATCAGGCTGTCCGTGCTCTTGCGGTCGCGGATGAGGGAGAGAAACCAGTAGGTGAAATACGCCAGAAAGAGTCCGCCAACAATGGTCGCTCCAAGGGCAATCCAAAGGTCTTTACGGACGCCTGAGCTGATGAGGCGGCTGCCAGCATAGTGTTTCCAGAGCACGAGGGCCGCAAAGGGCTGGAAGACAGCCGTGCCGCGTACCCAAAAGATGGGATTGCCCATCTCGACGGGATTGTTGAGTTGAATTGCAAGCCACTCGGTTGCGGCGCTGGCGGCCATCGTAAATGCAACTGCTGCTCCGACAACGGATCGAATATTCCAGCCGCCCTGCCAGTGCGGGCGGTTGGGGAGCACGTAACCGGGAGGTGCGATTTTGCCGTTCTTCATGGAATGCCTCCTGGTTATGGAGTGTACATTCCACTACTGATGTTTGCAAAATCAGAACTCCAGTTTCAAGAGTCCGTGAAATGTCCTGCCGAGAGGTTGTTCGTCGGCCTATCAAACAAACCTGTGAACATTGAGGACTTTCGGCAATAACACTGAACAAGTTGTATGGCGATTTGGCATCAGCCCCGAATGTTCACGCCGACATCGGCGTTTGCGGGTACCAATGCAACCGAACTCCTCCGAGAAATTTAGGCCTAAATGCAGCCAGACATTTCAAGAGCGCAATTGGCTGCCGCTGTCATAGGGGACAATCACCCTCCTGAGGTGTCCTCGCGTTTTTCTAGCTGACTAAACTACGATTGTTACAACTCAAATCCTACAGGTCTCCCATGTCAACTTCGGACCTCTCGAGAATTGGCGCTCTCTCCTGAGCCGGAGGCAAACTGCGCTCGATGTCTGAGACAGTCTCCTCGTCGAATTCGTCGGGAAGGGTGATTCCCTTCTGCTGAATTTCCAAGATGATTTGTTGCGCAATGAAACGTAGGGTGGGAACAGACATTCTTTTGACGACCTCATCCTTCGTGGTCGCCACTTTCTTCAGCCAGAGGTGCCAGAGAAACATGAGGGCACCCAGAACCGCGTGCTCATCGGCTTCGGATGGCTGTTTCAAGGTGCTGAAGTGGAACCCCCAATAGACGTAGACGTTCGAGTATTTGGATGTCCTGATGCTCTTGAGCATCTCGTGAAAAGCGATGAGAACATTATGCTGCTGAAAGACGCTCCGATAAAAGCAGATCGCTGCCTTCTTGGCTTCCTCGTTGTCGATCCTCCACAGAGTGCCAATGTAGCCGCGTGCCCCGGCGCTGAGAAAGTTGATGGCCAGTTCATGGGATGAAGAGCAGGTGTTGTTGAACACAATGGGATTCCCGAACCCCGAAAGGTGATCGAAGTGCCCTTGATGAATGCTTTGGTGGCACTGGATGTGACAGGACAAAGCAATCGGGGATCGGTGCGGTGCGCGAACGACGGTGTGAAGGCTGTCCTCCTTGATGGCTTTCATCAGGTCTTCGAAGACGTGCTTGGGGAACGTACTCAACGGCTCCGACATCCACCGATGACCGTCTAACTTATCAAAAATGACCTTGGCGTGAACCAGGACCCGATCTCCCCTTACAGGTCCAAATCCGACGACCTCGTAGTATTCCGCGAGGTGCTCGGCGCCCTGCCTGTCTTGAAACTTCAGTTGCGTGAAGTAGCCGTCCGTCTCGCCGCCGTGCGAGCAAATATGAAGAACATCGTACGGATAGTGCCCTCCGAAATTCGACAGGTTTTCGACCGTCGCCTCGGCCCCCAGCAGTTCCTTAACCCGTAGTCCCGCGGTTTGGCAGGAGGTACGAATGTCGTTCATCTCCTCTGAAGCGAACAACTGAGGAGAAAACAAAAGCGCACTCCCAAACAAAGGGCGCTCGTGCTCCAGCGCGATGGCGTCCAGAATTTGGACACCCGCATCGAGATACTTGATCACGTGGGAACACGGAATGGAGTTCGCGAGAAAGAGACCGTAGGGCAGGCCGGTCGTAAAAAACGTCGCGAATCGGTATGCGGCGAAATCGATGTCGCGCAGCGCCGCCCGTGTCCAGCGCTTCCATGATTGATAGGCGTAATGGGATCGGTCTTGGCTCCACTCATTGAGATCCCGCGGAAGCGAAAAGAGACCTTTCCTGTCTGTGGGCGGAAGAAGCGCTACGTCCAGTCCACAGGAATAGGCCAGATTGATCGCGGCCAGGTCGTGTAAGTCTCCGTCCTCTTCTATTGCGATGAGGCCGCAGTTACCCGCCAAGCGAGAAGACGGCAATGGGTCCGCGAAGTCATCGAAGACGAGCCTTTTACGCTCAAACCGAGCCTTCAGAAGTCCGCGCATCGCCTGGTCCGGCTTGCAGCGGACCTCCCCCTGAAATTGAGGTACGATACCGAGTCGATCCCAAAGCTGAGCTGCAGAATCCACTTCGATAGTGATCTCCGCCGGAAGATGCGCGGCAAGATATGCTTTTTCGATCTCGGTCAATTGAAGAAGGACAATCCGCTCCGGCTGAATCTTCGCCAGCGCGTTGCCGATGTTGATCGCGGCCCTATCCCCATTGATACGCGAAATATAGCCGTCCATTCCGAAATCCGAAGAGCCGGTATACGGGTATTCGACGCTAGGAAACTCGAAGAAACAAGCGTATTTGGTTGTCTCTGACAAATAGCTCGCGACAGTGGATGCAAGTAGGATCTCGCGGTTCGTCGAGATGAATACCCACCTCGTTTCGATCTCCGGTGCGGCACCTGTACTTCCCGTGTCCACTTTGTAGCCTTTCCAGAATTCTAGCCCAGTCCCGGTCGACCACGTTGCAGGGTGCGCTGGTCTGTACCAAAAAGTCACCCAGCATCCGCCGATCAGCTTTCGTGGAATTCCGAATTTAAGGTAACAGCCCTTAGCGCCTTTCCAGAGGGAAACGAACCGAAAATACGATAAGGCAAAAAAATCAAAAGTCCTGAATCAGAGCCGCCGAAACATGGCTCAGTACTTCACTAAGGGTAGAGACGATGGTGCTGCACAACTGTTTTGACTTTTCCATAGGCACCTCCAAGGTGTTCGGGTTTGAAGCGAAGAATTTCAGAGCACATGACGTGCAAAAGAAAAACAGTGAAGCGATACCATGTCCGGCGGATACTCCCAGAGGGAGCTTGGTTGGGCCTCAGCCCAAATTCTTAAGCATCCTTATTTTACGACCGTGACCTGCGATATAGACTTAATTGTTCCGTTTGTACAGTGTGCTGCCCTTACCACTCGGCGACACCCCGGTCTCGGGTCCGGTCCATCATCCTCGAACGGAGCATTTTGTTGAACTCACCCATCCACCCCTTATCGGACTCGCCAACCGAAAGATTCATGGTGCGCATCCGGCGAACAATCGAATCCAGCGCCTTTCCATCGCGAAGAACGTCCTTGTCCTTTCCGAGCGTGGAGGCGTAAAGCATATCAGGATCGCTTCTTAGGCTGTCGATTGTTACCACGTTTCCGGGTTCAAGGTCGCCCCGCGCCCATGCCGCCCGGAGCGTGGCATCGTGGCGAACAATCTCGATCTTGCCTTCGGTGGTCTCGAAGATGGTTTGCAGAGCGCCGGTGCGCTCATCCTCGCTGTTGAGTAGAACCCGCCCAATCAACTTCTTCGAAAAGGTGGAATACTCCATCGGCGCGTGCGGATCGCTGATCGCCACGCCGCTGTGGAAGAGCGTTCGCGCTCGGTCCTGAATGTCCTTCATCTGTTGGAGCAGCGGGACGAAATCGGAGCGGACGAGCCATAGGTCTCCGGCGTGTGGTTTCGAGAGGCCCAGTTCTTTCAAGTGTCGGAACCGGGCCACCTCCGCCGCGCTTGCTGCGGCTCCAGCATCTTTGTATGCCGGGTCCGTGCCGTATGGAATCGCTCGGCCTGCCAGCCTGCGGTCCAAGGGAGTGACGCGGTTTGCAGTAAGCTCGACCTGCTTCTGATGCTCGATGTCGGCGATGGTTCGCGGGCCGAGCTGTCGTGTCAGTGAGCTTTGTACGGCTTCTCTGAGCCCCCTGCGAATCAATGCGGGTGGAAGTTTGAGTGGCTCCCCGGATGGCTGACGGCCCCGCACAATAATGTGTGCGTGGGGATGCTCGGTATTGCGGTGTACCACGCCTCCCCATTCGACCGGCGCTCCGATATGCTGCTCGATCCGTGCCACCATCTCTGCCGCGGTTCGTTGGAAGTCCACGTTCGCGTCTTCCGGGGATAGGATGATCTTGAAAACTCGCTTGTCTCCGGCCTTCTGCCAGCCTTCAGCCAACGAACCAAGCTGGTGTTCCTGTGCCAAGCCAAGTCTGTCTGGATCGGGAACCTGACTGTCAATTGCGACGCCCGTCTCCTTCTCAGGCGGCAGGCGGTCGCCCTTGGCGCTCTCCCGCTCTATGTAGGTTCCATGCGCCTTCCATCCCCCCGGCGTCCGGGCGGACGAATAGCGGACATTGACGATGGCGCGGCGCTGGAAGGTCGCCGCTTTCGCGGAAGCGGATGACCGGCTGAAGGCGGGCGTGACCTCAGCGCCGCCGTGAGAGGACCGGCTGACAAGCCGGACAAGTCGAAAGAGGTTCCTTGCCGTGCCTGTGACACGCGGCGGAGGAGTAGTAGTAGCTCGGCGAACCCGGCCGGGCCGAAGCCGGCTCGAACGCTCGCCCTTTTCCTTGGTCTCGCGTAGCTGCATTGACGCACGGGGCATGAACACTCACCTCCGTTCCGGCTCAAGACAAAGTGGTTGGCACCTCTTCAAGTCCAAGCTCTGCGGCGGAATAGGCATCGGATTCCCTCCGGCGCTGGAACTCGCGGGCGGCGGTGATGTTCAGCTGCTCGTAGATTTTGGTTGCCCGCGCTCTGGCCCCTGTTATCAGTGAAGGGGGCACCTCGGGGAGAGCCGTGAGCGCGTACTTGATGAACGTGTCGGTCAAGGCGAGGTGTAGCTGGCTGACCGTCTCCAAGCTCTGGAACTTCCGGGCGAGACTGTCCGCCAGATTTCCAAACAGTGCGTAGACGAGTTGCTCCAGGTCGTCGCGCTGGTTGGTGCCCACCGTGACGAGGTAGTCGAAAACCTCGTTGTCGCTTCTGGCGTGGAGTTGATCTCGCAGCGCGGCCAGGCGATCTGCCTGGACGCGGCTGAGCCGGACTGAGTAACGGATGGATTCCGGGCGCTTCCGCTTTGACATAACGGCACTATACAGCAATGTACATCGCGTTTACAACCTGCGGCACAATGATCTTTGTGAGTACCTCATGTGCCGCGCTATAAGCCTTTGCAACAAATGGAGATGGTAAGAGCAAACCTTCAAAGTGCCGCTGCGCTTTATGTTCCACTACTGCATTACCCAGTGAAGACGGCTGCAAGACAGCCTACCTCCCGGCGGTCTTCGACCTTCGGAAAGCGCAGCCTGCGGCTGCAGGCAAGGTCCAACTGTGGAGACAGTTGGAGAACATTGGAGATTGCAGCGGAACGTATGCGGCAATCTCAGGCAATTGTCGGAGTTCTACAAAAGTCTCCAAGATTCTCTAGTAGTTGCGGATTATCGACGGAATTCTGCGGTTGCTCTCTTGCGGATCGAAGAAGCGTTTGGCATACTGCTAGTGGAATGTACACACCACATGACAACGGTTCGCCTGAACTTCGAGCGATTCTTGAATCGTTGGATCGGCGAAGACCTGCATTCGACACGCTTCAATGGCGATTGCTTCGTTGCGTTCGCACGGAGCTGAAAGCCGCACTGGAAAGTGGATTGACTTGGCGAATGATTTGGCAAGCCCTCCTGTCCGAAAGGTATACAGGCAGCTATTCAGGGTTCTGCAAAGCCGCGAATCGTTCAATTGGCAGAGCGTTGAAACCCGGAGGGCGCAAGAACCTCCCGCCCCCTGTGGTGGAGAAAGAGGTTCTTCAACCGACCGTCCGCGAGAGCGGCCTGAGCAGTGAGACTACAGAGAAAAAGGAGAAACCTGAATGGCAAGTACGGAGAGAAACGGAAATGGCGAAGCTGGATCGCGAGGCGGAAATGAATCGCCAGCGGGAGTTGCGGTCGCAACCGACGAAGGTATTCAAACCGAGCGTCTTTGTGGGGAGGAGCGAGGATTGAGCGCGGCCCTGGAAATGAAACCCAAGCGCGTGATCTTTCCGATCGCCGGAAAGGGCGGCGTGGGAAAAACGACCGTCATGGCAACACTGGCAGAGTGGTACGCGAGCAGAGCTTATACCACTGAACTGTTCGATATGGACCCGGACAACAAAGCGGAGGGTTGCTTCAAGGCGCTGTTCTCCAAGGCGCACAAACTGCCGGCGCTGGAGAGCTGGACCTACGACCGACTCTTGGGAATCTCTCTGGAATCGAGCGCCGACGTGATTCTCGCCGATCTGGGTGCGGCACAGGGCCATCGGATGATTCCCTGGTTTCGGGACTTCTATAGGGTGATGCAGGAATCCGGCCTCGATCTCAGGTGGACGGCCATCGGGGTTGTCGATGCCGACATTGCCTCCGCCCGGTCGGTGATTGAGTGGGGCGCCGAGTTGCAGAGCACGGTGGACTATGTGATTGTCCACAACTATTTTCAGGATGGTGTCGCCTCGGCCTGGGAGAATCCGAAGCTGGAGCGGGATGTGACTGCTTTTCAGGAGGCATTCTCGCCCGTCGAAATTCGGATGGACGCCAGACGGCCCGACCTCCAGAGGATGATGCGGACGATGAACGTCACACTCGGTGACGTGGGCGAACGCAAAACCAGTGTGCCGGAGCTGAGAGCACCGGACATGACCCTCCGGGCAAGAACTTACCGCTTCCGCGCCTTCAGCCAGTTCACCGAAGCGAGAAAGGTACTCCTCCCATGAGCACAGCCCCTTTGGTGGCAAACGACAAATCCGCATGGATTCGTGACCTCGTGTATCTCGCCTTCCCAGAGGGGGAGGCGAGAGAACGGGTTCTCTTCGACCTGGTCAAGCAGTTCGCTAAAATGGACCCAGAAGATCCCGAATGGCTGCGCTACAAGCTGAGTGTGGTGGAGTGTCGCGCGCTCGAAAATGTGGCGCGGGGACTGAACGATGCGGCGGCGGAACAGGCCAGACTCCGCGGCGTGACCCGTGAGATCGCTGACTTCGCGGCCATGCAGATGAGAGGGACCATCGAAGGCGCCACAATCACGGCGCGGCAACTCCTCGAAGATGTCCAGGCCAGCCTGCATGATTCTATCGCCGGGGAAGCCATTCTCAAGTGCTACACGGAGGAGACGCGGCGGCAGTTCGCCGCCGTCATCCGTACCATCATCGAATCGAGCCTGGCGCAAGCACTAGCAACTTCGCAAAAGCAGATGGACGGCTGGCTGAAGGGGGCGCTGGACGGGGCAATTCGCAATGCACAAGACGCCTTGGCGGCTGTGACGCGGGATTTCCGGGGCAAGTTGCTCGGAGCATGGGGTTACCTGCTGTGGAGCGTCTTTGCTGGCGGCCTTCTCTGCGGCTTTGGACTGCTTTTCCTGGGATATTGGCTTGGAAAGCACATATAGCAACGTAACACTTTCTTAATGAATGGGATGGTATCCCCAAATCCGCCATTGTTCTTTATGCCACCGATTAGAAGTCGGGCTGGAACCCCTCACACCCACTGGCCTATCTGGAGGCAAATCGTGGTGAAATTAGAGAGCATAATGCCAGAGGGCAGCCTCTCAGCTGCCCTCATTCGGCCACGGGACACATTGTGATTAATGATCAGGTAGTGTCCACTAGATATCGGGATAATCCCTGACATAACATTAACACAATGTGGGCGAATTGCTACGACAATAGATCAGTCGGTTTTGTCGCTGCCGCTGAATTGAGCGCGTCAAGCCGAAGTCTAGCTCGGGCCGCGAGTTCCAGGGGTTCTAAACCCTCCGTGTAGGCCGCATGTGCAATCCGATCCAAACCAGCGCCCACGAGGGGGGCCGCGATCCGGAGACACGCTCGCAATCCGACGGCATCGGTTCTGCCTCCGTGTAGCACGATGTTGCGATTGCGGTATAGGCGCCGGAAACAGGATGCAATGTGCGACTCGATGTCCCTCAGCACGCGATTTGGCTCCAAGAGTAAAGAAGTGAGCCTTCTGAGAGCTGCATTATCGGAATCACGTTTGAAGGCCGGTAGCGTTTTTGCCTCGACGAGTCGAACAAGGATTTCGCAGCGATCTTTGTTGCTTGCGCAACTATTCAATTCTTCTCCAATCACTCCTCCTTGGCGCTCAAGTTCATATGACAACGTCGTGAGTTCAGCTCTCGGGAATGAGCAGGCAACAAGTGCGGCCATGCGATCGCCGGCGAGTACTCTCTGATCTCGATCACCTGGCCCCGTCAGGAGGGCTTCGATTGTCGCCCAACCACCTGCAACTGCGGCACTTGGAGGTTGTGCATCGAGCGGTTCGACCAGCTCCATAGCAGCATCGATAATCCCAAATTGCCTCAGATCGTAGAGTCGATTTTCCCGTTGAAGGGAATGGACCTCGACGCGCCGCCGAGGAATTGGAAGTGCAATTGGCTCGGGCTCTCCACGCAGCCAAACCTTATCCATTACCGAAAGACGGTTGTAATTTGGGCTTCCAAGGTTGACCCTTGAGACTAGGCGCGAGGCGGTCTCTGCTGCTGTCTCCGCCACTGTTTGAACATCTCGCGCCGTAACATTGAGTCGAAAGCCTCCCTTTTGCCGGAGCCCTGAAACATCGAAACCATGGGAACGCAGCCATTCCGAGACGGCCTTGTTTGTCATCCATTGAGCGGGTTGCGTTTTTTGGGGATCAACGGAGGGTGCTTGCGTAAAAACCAGCAAAGCTTCGAACTCCTTCATCGGTTCCGAAGCCAGTTGATTTGCTTCCTCCAGGATGGCGGCCAAGGATTTTGTTCCTGGCTCATGTTTTGTCTTAAACGTCCACCATCTGTGGAGATATTGAGGATGGAAACCACAGTCCAGCAGATGAGAGGCGATGGTTCTTGCCACACGTTCTGCCTTTATTGGTGGAGTTGTCAAGTCTACTGTCGTTGACCACCGTTTAAGGTAGTCCTTTGTGATTTCAGATTGGATGAGCCGAATAGAGCGGTACTGGACCCCCTGTGCCGCGAGGGTATTCTTGCGGTCATCCGTCCGGAGAAGATTGCAGAGCTGCTTGCGTCTCGGTTCATCACCGATGCCGTAATCTCTTTGCGCTGTGATAGATATCGCATGTGCGCAATCGTCAAGCGCGCTTTGGCTCACTACACCTAGTGCTACTTGTTCACTCGCCTCAAGCAGCTCTCGAAGGTTGAGAATCGTGCCGGAAGTCCAAAGTGTTCGCTGCCAGGCGGTCTTCTCGCTAAAAAAATCGAGAAGACGAGCCGAGACGTGGCGGTCAAAATCGCGGTTTGACAACATAATGTGATAATGCTACTTTAACTATAGGACATGCGTCCGTGGTCTTAAGAGGGCAACCCCCAACACCGAAGGTTTCGGCCTGACGTGGCGGGCAGCGCCCTCTTTTTACATTTTAGCCTCATCAAGTATACTTGCCGCGATTCCCCGATTTCCCATTCCTCAGAGTCAGTGTCTTCGCGTGGTTACTCAAGGGCGAGTGACTCGCCCTTGAGTATTCTGGACGAGGACTACTCCTCGTCCGCGCCGTCTGTCGGGTCGTCGGCGGCTTCAACCTTTGAGAGGCGCCTCATGCTGGAAGCGTGGATCTCGGCGATGGTGTGCTTGAACGGCTTTCCCTCGACATCTTCCTCGACCGTCCGGTACTTGATCTTCCCCTCCAGGCTGACAAGCTGCCCCTTCTGGAGCGTCTTGGCGAAGTTGGCGAGATTGCCCCAGGCGTAGACGCGGTGCCATTCGGTGCGGGTTTCGTACTCGCCCTTGTCGTTCTTCCAGCTCTCGCTGGTGGCGATGCTGAGGACGGCGTAGTCCTTCTTGTTCTGCGCGGTTTTGACTTCTGCATTCTTTCCGAGACGACCGATGAGGATGACTTTGTTGAACATGGTTTGAAGCTCCTTTTTTGAAGTTTGTCCGCTGGATGCGGTACATGCTTGCCCGGAGGGTGTGCCGTCGCGGCCCACTCCCAAGGCGAGTGGAAGAGATTTGTGGAAGGGGACACGAGCTTGCCTCGGGGGAGGAGTCCACACCGGAACGGCTCGAATCTCTGGAGGGAGAGCGTGCGTCCGCAGGGCGTGGGTGCTTTGAGCGCGGCACGCTGAACGCAAACAGAAAGGCGAACTGAATTGGAGCGGCGTGTTCAAACTCCTCACATTCAGCCGTCGGGATTGCAGAGGTTTCGCAGTAGCGGGAAGGAGCCGGACCAAAGAAGACACAGGCGTCGGGAAGAGCTGGATGACTGGCGCGGGGTTCGACACCCGCAAGGAACCTAGCGTTGTGCCCATGATCTCGCCTTCGCCAAAGTGCGCTTGATGTAGGCAGCCTTCCTGGAGGGGTTGGGGTCGCGGGAGAGGTAGAGGCTGTCGAGGGTCATGGCAATCGCATCCTCCGGCATCCGCAGCGAAAATGCGGCGACGCAAAAGGCGAGGTCGGCGGCGGCGGGACGATCGTGGAACTTGGGCGCGTTGCGGAAACGCTCAAGGGAGAGCCATGAGTGAGACGGCCTTCCTGAGCCGGGAAATGTGCTGGGTTGGTGCTGCGTGGCGCGCGCCTCCCGCTCCTGCACCTGGAGTTGGTAGAGTTTCGTCATTTCCAATCGCAGGTAGGCGGTCTGCCGGTATTGCTCTCCGGTCGCACTTCGCAGCAGGACGTAGGGATAGAGGCCGTTGCTTTTGCGGTACTTGGGCTTGCAGTTGGTGAAGCCGGGAAGACGGCCAAAGCGCCGCCAGTCCGCCGCGCTGGGGTCTGCGCCGTACCGCTTGGCGAGGGCCTGGGCAATGAAGGTGGAGAGAGGGGCCGGGTACACGTCATCGTGCTTCAGCCAGGCTTGGAAGTTGCCGAGGCTGGTTTCAACCACGGCGCACGGCACAAAGCCGTCGCCGGCGAGCCGGGCAACAGAATCCGAATTCAGGTCGTCGAGGACGGTGAGGCGGTGCTCCCCCGCTGGCCGGATGTAGATGTGCGCTCCGCGCGCATTGTGGGCCTTGAGGAGCGGAAGCCGGGAGAGAACGCCGTCCGCGGGCAGATTGGATAGACCGGGGAGCATCCCCCGGTCGCTCAGGAGGCCGATGTCGTAGGCCGGCGCGTCAAGCGCGGCAAGCATTTTTTGGACCGCTACCAGGGTTCTGTCCATGCCGCAATTCCCCTAACCGAGAATTTGATTTGCCAAACTCCCCCGGAATGGTGTTACGATGCGTCTATTGGAATGTACATCGCTATACAAGACAAGGCAAGGCCTGATTGAGGGTGGATTTGAGGAGTCGATGAACCAGGACTCGCACTCGGATGAAAAGCAGGAGCGGCTCAAAGAGAAGCTGCGCGATGAGCTGGGGCCGGTGATTGTCGGCCTGCTCGACAGGTCGAGCGGCCTTGAAGACATCCTCGTCAACGAGGATTCCCGCATCTGGGTCAAGCGGACCGGCTCGCCGTTTGAGCAGGTTGGCGAGCTTTCCAGCCGCCAGGCGCGCGGGGCAATGATGACGATTGCCTCGATGCAAAAGACGACGGTGACGGAGATGCGGCCGGTCCTGGAGACGCAGCTTCCCATCTGGAAGTACCGCTTTGCAGGGTTGATCGAGCCGGTCGTGCCGTCGCCGTCGTTCGCAATTCGCGTCAAGTCGGACAAGAAGCGAAGTCTCAAAGACCTCCAGCGGCAAGGCATCCTGACTACCAAGGATGACCCGCGCAACCGGCGCTCACAGCAAGAAGACTTCATTGACTCGGTAAGGAATCTCGATCACCTTGAGGTCATTCAACAGGCAATCGTTGCCCACAAGAACATCCTGATCGTCGGCGGCACGGGCGCGGGCAAGACAACAATTGCAAACGCCATTCTCGAAGAGATTGGCGCGCTGACGCCTGGCGATCGGGTTCTGGTGATCGAAGACACGCAGGAGCTTCTTCTCGACTCCGCAAACAGCTTGAGCATGTTGGCGACAACGGAGTTCGATCAGTTGAAGTGCCTGAAGGTGGCGCTCCGGTTGAAGCCGGACAGGATCGTGGTTGGAGAGGTCAGAGACGGCGCCGCCGCGCTGCCTTTGCTCAAGAGCTGGAATACGGGGCATCCCGGCGGCGTCTCGACTCTCCACGCAAACAGCGCAACGGAGGCGCTTGACCGGCTTGAGGCATTGGTTAGAGAAGCCACTGACGCACCGCAACAGCGCATGATCGGAAGCGCCGTCGATCTTGTCATTTCGGTAGTCAACGATCCGGTTGCAGGCCGGAAGGTTCAAGAGGTGGCTGTCGTTACCGGCTATGAGAACGGGCGCTACCTGATGACGCAGGTTTGATTGTCGTGGCTCTGCGCGGCATCGGCAGAGCTGAAGTCCAACCGTGGAAGGCGCAAGAACAAGTTGCCTTTCGCTTAACCGTGCCGGAGGGCACTCGGAGGAACTCCATGAATCAGATGCGTAGTTTTCTTGCAAGGCGGCAGCGAATGGCCCAGATGGCCCTCATGCTCGGCTTCGCGCTGGCGGCGGGCTCAGGTGGCGCATTCGCGGCTGAGACCGGAACCAACCTGCCCTGGGAAGGCCCGCTGACGACGCTGGTTACATCGTTGACCGGGCCGGTCGCTTATGCCATTTCCGTTGTCGCAATCGTGGCCCTTGGAGCGACGCTGGCCTTTGCCGGCGGCGAGATGGGCGAGACGATGAAACGGCTGCTGCACGTCGGCATTGCCGTCTGCTGCGTGGTCTTCGCCGCGCAGGTCATGTCGTCGTTCATCGGGCAGGCTGCCGAGATTTCGCTATCGCAGCCGGTTCATGTAATCGCACGCCCTGTTCTTGCGCTCGTTGCGAGAGGGTGACAACTCAAAAACAGTGAAGCGGGGATGGAAGCAAGCTCAGCCATCCCCAGCTCTTGGAGAGAGCGATGAACGAACCGGAACAAACCATCATGCGGACTTCGTTGAGCAGGCCGCAGCAACTCCTGGGCGGCGACCGGGAGATGGTCATCATGGCCGGCTTGGGTGCGGCCATGATGGCTGTAAGTGTCATGACCTTAATCTCGTTTCTGCTGGCGATTGTTGGCTTCTGGACGATTGTCATTGTCCTGGCGAGGATCGGCAAGGCCGATCCGATGATGCGGAAGGTCTATAGCCGTCACCTGCAATACAAAGATTTCTACCCCGCGAAAAGCGGGGTCACCGGCTTTGGCAAGACACCGAAGCGGGGCTGGAGGTAGGGAGTGTTTGGAGAGACGCGGAAACAGCCGACAGGATTGGCGGACCTGCTCCTGTGGTTTGGGCTGGTCGATGACGGAATTGTGTTGCAGCGAGACGGGTCGCTGCTCGCGGCATGGCAGTACCGGGGGCCCGATCTTCAATCCGCCACTCATGCGGAGATGGCGGCAATTGCGCGGCGATTGAACCGGATTTTGCGGCTTGGAAGCGGATGGATGATTCAGGTCGATTCCTTCCGCTCGTTCTCAAGCGGCTACGCTCCAGAGGGTGCCTTTCCCGATGCAGTCACCGCCCTGATCGACCGTGAGCGGCGGGAGCAATTTGCCCTTGAGGGCAGCCATTTTGAGAACGAATACTTTCTGGCTTTAACGTATATGCCGCCGATGGTCGCGTCCGAGAAGCTCACGGGCTTCATGATGTCGGGATCGGACTCTGACCATAGCGAAGGGGCCAACGCAGGCGCTGAGGCGCTCAGATTCTTCAAAACGAAGATTCGCCAGTTCGAGGATGTCTTCGCAGCGCAGTTCCCGGTTTCACGCCTGAAGGCCGTCGTCACGAACCTCGGCGACGGATATGAGCGCGTTGACGATGAGTTGCTTACCTATCTGCGTCGCTGCCTGACGGGTGTGAAAGGCCCGGTGATGCAGCCGGAGATTCCGGTCTTTCTCAACGATCTTCTGGCGATGGAGGATCTCCGCGGCGGAACCGAAACCATGATGGGAGACCGCCACGTTCGCACACTGTCGGTCGATGCCTTCCCGCGCTCTACCTACCCCGGCGCGCTCTCGGTACTGGACACGGTGCCCTGCGAGTACCGCTGGAATACGCGCGCAATTCTGATGGACCCCTCGGAGGCGCAAGGAATCATCGCAAAGATCGGGAAGAAGTGGAAGTTTCAGCAGCGCGGGTTGAAGGATCAGGTCTTCAAATCAAGCGGCGGCGGTCAACTGAATCAATTCGCCATGACGATGGTCGCGGACACAGACGGCGCGCTGGCTGAAGCAACTTCTGGCGACGTGCATTTCTGCTACCTGTCTTCCTCCATTGTGCTGCAACACAAAGACCGGAAGTTCCTGGAGAACATCATCGGCGAATTCCGCAAGGTACTCATCAATCGCGGATTCGGTGTGCGGGTCGAAGACATCAATGCAGTCGATGCGTTCTTCGGTACACTGCCGGGGAACGGCGTGGCGCAAGTGCGCCGCGTCATCGCGCATACGCGCAACTATGTAGACCTGATGCCGATCTCGGCGGTGTGGGCGGGCGAGAAGAAGAATCCTTCTTCGCTGATGCCGCCGAATTCGCCGCCGCTGCTCTACGCGGCCACACAAGGTGGTGTACCGTATCGCCTGAACCTTCACGACTACGACGTTGGGCATACGTTGCTGATCGGTCCAACCGGCGCGGGCAAGTCCGTAAGTCTGGCTCTCTTCGTGGCTCAGTGGTTCCGGTATCCCAATGCCCAGGTCTTCGCCTTCGACAAAGGGCACTCCTTGTACGGCCTGTGCAAGGCCGCTGGCGGGCGCTTCTATGACATTGGCGAAGGCGGGCTGTCCTTCCAGCCGCTTCGGGATATTGACGACGAAGCGGAGTTTGGCTGGGGGCAGGAATGGGTGGAGACCGTGCTACGGATGCAGAAAGTAGACATCGGGCCTGGGGAACGGAACACCATCCATCGCGCCTTGCAACAGCTCGCCAGCGCTCCGCGCGAACGGCGGACGCTCACTGAGCTTGAGGCCAACCTTCAGGATGAAAAGCTCAAGGCCGGTTTGCAGCCGTATGTCATCGACGGCGCGCTGGGCGGATTGCTCGACTCGCGCAATGACGGCCTGACCACCTCACGATTCGTGGTTTGCGAGATGGAGACGCTGCTAAGCGGCTCCTACGGCGAAGCAACTGTCATGGCCGTCCTGCTCTATCTCTTCCGGCGAATGGAGCGGTCGTTGGATGGCAGTCCGACGCTGGTCCCCATTGATGAAGCCTGGCTCTTCCTGAAGCATCCGGCCTGGCGGGACAAGATACTGGACTGGCTCAAGACGATGCGGAAGAAGAACGCCGTAATTCTGCTCGCAACGCAGAGCATGGCGGACGTGAAGGAATCGCCGATTGCATCGGCGATTCTGCAAAGCACTGCGACGAAGATTTACCTGCCCAATTCCGAGGCTGGCAACGAAGGAATGCGGCAGTTCTACGAGTACGCGGGCCTCAACAGCCGGGAGATCGAGCTGCTTCAGAGTGCAAGTCCCAAGCGCGATTACTACGTCGTCCAGCGGCTTGGACGGCGAATGATCTCCTTCCGTCTCGGGCCGGTGGCTCTGGCATTTCTCGGAGTCTCCGGCCAAAAGGATCGTGCGCGAATTGACGCCCTGGCCGCGGAATTCGGCGAGGACTGGATTTCCGAGTGGATGGGGGAAAGGAAAGTTGAAAAGGGTTGGATCGACTACTACCAAGGAGGAACAAACCATGCAGTCCAAATGGCTCGCTAAGAGCGTCACCGCAGTCGTCCTGGTCGCCCTGATGGCGGCTGAAACCGTTAACCCAGTTCCGGCCTATGCGGGGGTGCCGGGAGTCTTTGCAACTGAGTTCACTCAAATAATGAATTACGTTGAGCTAGCCGGCCAGCTCGAACAGCAGGTATTGATGGTTGAGAACCAGCTTACCCAGATCGAGAACCAGATAAAGCATGGTCTCACGATCCCCAACCAGATCTTCGGGGCCATTACGTCGGACATTACCAACCTGCGCCGGATCGTGAATACCGGCGAATCGCTCGCCTACACGATGAGCAATCTGGACGGAGCCTTTCGTCTCCGGTTCCCTGGTTACGCCTCGACCACCAATTACGGGCAGTCGTATCAAACCTGGAGCCAGACGAGCCTCGATAGCATTCGCGGCGCATTGAATGCCGCCGGGTTCCAGGACTCGCAGTTCAATAGCGACGAAGCATTGCTGCAGACCCTGCAAGGCCAAAGTGAGTCGGCGGTGGGAAGGATGCAGGCCATCGAAGTCGGAAACCAGATTGCGGAGAATCAAGCCGAACAATTGATGAAATTGCGGCAACTGATGATGGCGGACATGCAGAGCAAAGCGTCTTATCAAGGAGCGCTCGTTCAGGCGGAAGCAACAAAGCAGGCAAACTCCGACTTGTTCTTCGGCCAAACTCAAGTGACGAGCGACGGCGTTTCATTCTAGGAGAATGCGATGAAGACGTTTTGCGTATTTGTGATTGGAGCCGGACTGATGATAGTGGCCGGTTGCAAGCACGTTGAGCCGAGTCCGATTGTCACAGCTTTCCAGAATGCCGGGGGTGGTGATCTCGACCATGCCACTCCCGGCAGCATTTCGGCATTTCTTGCCAAGCACGATGATCTCCGCAAGCAACTCACTCCACTCTGCAAGCAAAGACAGGCAAGTGCTCCGGCGGATTGGGCGACTACAGACGAGGGCAAGGTGTGCGCGGGCAATACAAGCGCCAACTTCTTTGGAAAACCCACACTGAAATCCGATGGTGTGGCGTTTTGAGGTAACAATGGCTCAAAGACGAAAACTCATCTATTTGGTGGCCGTGGCGTTTGCCTCGGCCGCCACAGTTCATGCCCAGCAACCCGTCGATGTGGGTGGAACATTTCAACAGATCGAGCAGGCGGCGAACGCATGGATTCCCACGATCATGCAGGAAGCCTCCTTCCTGTTCTACGTTCTGGCCACAATAGACTTTGCCTGGGGAGCGCCGCAACTGCTCCGGGAGCACGACTTCAACGGCTTGTTCCTCACCCTGATTAAGAAACTGTTGGTCATCTCCTTCTTCTATGCCGTACTCATCAATGGCCAGACCTGGATACCGGCAATCGTCAACAGCTTCGCGCAACTCGGAGCAAACGCGGCGGGCGTTTCCGTGGCGCAGAATCCATCGGACATCATGACCCAGGGGCTTCAGATTGCCTCAGACCTTTTTACCAAGGTCTCGGCAACGAATCTCCTCACTCAGCCGGGCGGGGCCATCACGACGACCCTAGCTGCCTGCATCGTGCTTGCCTCCTACATCATCATCACGCTTCATTATGTAGTCACAAAACTCGAAGCGATTATCGTGATGTCGGCGGGCTACATCTTCCTTGGCTTCGGTGGGAGCCGGTGGACTTCGCCTTACTTTGAAAGGTACATTTCTCTTGCCGTGAGTACCGGCGTGCGCTTGATGCTGATTTACCTCATGCTGGGCGTATTCAAGACAATCTCGAATAACTGGATCGCGACGATGAACGGCTACACCGCCGATCAGCCCATCACACAGGTCTTCCCGACGTTAATGTCCATGCTGCTGTTTGCCTTCGCCTCCTGGATGATTCCGAAGATGGCGGCCTCGATTGCCTCCGGGACTCTTGGTTCCGGCGCGGCGGACCTGGTTGGCATGGGCGCGGAGATTGGCAAAGCGGCTGCGCTCGGCGCGGCCACGGTTGCCGTGGTCGCGGCAACCGGAGGCGCCGGGGCTGTTGCCGGCGGCGCGTTGGCGGCAACGGAGACAGCAGGTGCGATGGGAGGAGCGGAGGTTGGCGCGGAGGCCGCCTCGGGCGCTGCCTCCGCCGCCAGTGGAGTGGGTGAAGCGGCAGCGGAGACGGCAAGCGCGCCAGCGCCGCCGGTTCCTGCCGCGGAAGCGGCTGGCTCTCCCAGTTCGCCTCCTGCTCCGCCTCCGCCGTCTCCAGCGAACGGGCCGTCCGAAACTGCCGCGCCTCCAGCGCCGCCGTCGTCGGCCAATAGCTTTCAGTCCTTGGCGCGGCACGCAACCAACATCAACGTCCCGCACGATGGCAGCGGTCACGCGCCATCGGCACAACTGCGAATCGAGAGGGAGGAATAACCTGTGCCAGAAACAGCTATACCCCAAACACCTTATGTTCGCGCCCGTCAGGAGTGGGACGAACGGTTCGGCGACCAGATCAAGAGCAAGAACAACTGGCGCCTCGTGGCGTTCATTGCGATGGGAACGACGTTCTTTTGCGTGGCCGGCATGGTCGCCATCGGCTATCGCTCGAATACCGTGCCCTATGTCGTCGCGCTCGACGATGTAGGCCGGGCGGTTCCGGTCATCCCAGCCAAACAGGTTGCAGTCAAGGACGTTCGCTTGCAGGAAGCGGTGGTCGCACGATGGATCACCGATCTGCGTACGGTCGTCACGGACGCTGTGGCCCAACGGCGCCTGGTTGATGAGGTCTATGCGCAGACCGGCAAAAACTCACCGGCGTCGGCCACTATCACCGAGTTCTACTCGAAAAGCTCGCCCTTCGATCTGCTGACAAAGCAGACGGTGGACGCCTCGGTCGAATCCATCGTCCAGCAATCTTCCAAAACCTACGAAGTGGCCTGGACGGAAGTCACCCGAGATCTGAGCGGCAGTCTTGTCGCCACACATCGGTATCGGGCCTTTGTGTCGGTGGTGACGCAAGAGGTCACAGACGCAAGACAGGCACTGGTCAACCCTCTTGGCCTCTATGTCACAAACCTGACCTGGGGCGAAGTAGTCACGACGGGCGGCGACGCTCAAACCGGAAATGCCCAAACAGTGAATGGAGGTAACAACAGATGAAGTGGCTCGCGGCAACAATCATGGCAGCCCAACTAGCGAGTGCGGCGGCGGGCGCGACGGCCGCCGCTCAGTCTGCTCCCGCACTAACACCACAGCAAAAGCAAGAGCTGTCTACCTACGACTTCAAAGGCGCGGCAGCGGCTCTGGAGGCACAGGCGAATCAGCCTGCGCCAAAGCCGAGTCCGCTGACTCCCATTCCTACGTTGAAGGTTCCGCCAATTGTGAGCCGGGATATTCCTGCTCAGTCTTCACCGGCTGGCGCTCCGCCAGACAAAGGCTCGGAGGTTCCACTAAACTGGAGGCCGCCCCACGCGGAGCTGAATGCCGCCGCGGTGAGCGCGGCGGAGGTTTCACATCAATGGGAGACCGGAGTTGCCACGCCCACGCCTGGCACCGACGGCCGGGTGGTCTACATCTTCGGCCAGGGGATGCCGGTGATGGTCTGCGCTCCGTTGCGCGTCTGCGCCATCGAATTGCAGGCCGGCGAGCACCTCGAAAGCCAGCCCCAGATCGGCGATTCCCGCCGCTGGGAGATCACTCCTGTTCTCTCCGGCTCCGGCCTTGAAGAGACGCCGCTGCTCATCGTGAAGCCGATTGAGCCGGGTCTTGAGACGGACCTGATCGTTTCCACTGACCGGCGAACCTACGTCTTCCGGCTCATCTCCGATCCGGCGCGGTTCGTTTCCCGGCTGGCATTTCAGTATCCCGGCGAAGATGCCGCAAAGTGGGCGGCGTTCCAAGCCCGGCAGGATGCCGCGAAGCGCGATGCCGAGACCGTCGCGGAGCAGGCGCGCGAGAAAGACAAGCGCGCTGGCGTCGTGCCGATGGCGGAGAACGCACTGGACAATCTCTACTTCGACTACAAGCTCGACGGAGACGCAGCCTACCGTCCCCAGCAGGTTTTCGACGATGGCGCGCACACTTACCTGATTTACCCGAACGATGGCCGGTTCCGCGAACTGCCGACACTGCTTATTGTGGCGAACGGCAAGTCGGAGCTGGTCAACTTCCGTGTCGAGGGGGCGCGCTACATCGTTGATCGGCTCTTCGATAAGGCCATTCTGGTAGTCGGCGTCGGCAAGAAGCAGACTCGCGTGACCATCACGCGGGCGACACCTTACTCCGGCAGCACCGGGAAGAGGAACTGAACATGGCGATAAGTGGACAGAATCCAAATTCACTCGATCTTGAGAGCGCGGCATCCGAGCAAAGACAGGATGAGATCCGCGACGCGGCTCAGACCGATAAGGTCGTGCGCGGTATCAATGGCAGTCTAACGCCGAAGGCCCGCAAGCTCCGGCCTCTCGCCGGCATCATCCTCATCGCCCTGGTCGTCTTGGCGGCGGCTTATATGCGGCATGGGCTGGCAAGCCGTACCAATAAGGCCAAGAAGCAGACGGAGACGGCACAGACCGGCGTCGGCCCAGCCACGACGGTTGAAAAGGGAATGCTGTCGGACCAGGCGCGGAACGGGCTGGACATCGGCCAATCCCACGTCCCGGACTCTGTAGCCCCGCGCTCGTTCATCTCGACCGGCGAGTCCCCGGCTGGCAGGTCAACCCTGTCGGCGGGAACGGGGGCCGGCCAAACCAGCTCGATTCCGCCTCTTGAATACCGGCAGTCGCCGGCTTCGACCGCGGTAAACGGCTCGTTGTCGTTCGCCGAGCAGCGGAGGCTGGAGGAATACAACCGTGAGCGCGAAGCGATGGAGGCCGCAACTTCCGTCAAAGGAAACCTCCCCGGAGAGGACAAGGGAAAGCCAGAGACAGAGGCCAATCCGCTGCAAGCGATTCAATCCGCTCTTATCAATGCCCGCGCCGCGCTGGGAACTAACCCCGCGCAAGGCGGCATTCCCCAATCCGCCAGTTCTCAGCTTGCCGGGGCGGGACAGCAGGAACAGCGCACGGACTATGACCGGCAAAACGATCAGGAGCAAAAGGCCAGCTTCGGCCAGCAGCACAGCAAGCAGGAATCCGAGTACCTGGCCAGCGAACGGAAACCCGCCCTGGGAAAGTACGAAATCAAGGCCGGATGGCTCATCCCGGCCGTCCTCGAACAGCAGCTCAACTCCGATCTGCCGGGGTTGATCCGGGCGCTCGTCCGAGAAAATGTGTATGATTCTGCTACTGGCAGGTACATTCTAGTACCTGCCGGGAGTACACTTGTGGGGATTTATAATTCTCATATAGGGTATGGTCAGAATGCGTTGCAGGCAGTCTGGCGGCGTGTTATATTCCCGGACGGAAGTAGCCTTTCGCTCGGCGGCTTTGAAGGAGACGACAGTACCGGCGCGGCGGGATTTCGTGACCAGGTAGACAATCACTGGGGCCGAATTCTTTCCGGCGCTCTGCTCACGTCGCTGTTCTCCGCCGGGATCGAGCTGAGTCAGGGAACGAACTCGTCGGTGCTGCAATCGCCGACAGTAGGGCAACAGGTAGGTCAAGCGGTTGGCCAGCAAGTCGGCCAATTGGGAGTCGAGGTTACACGCAGGAACCTGAACATCCAGCCAACGGTTGTGGTGAGGCCGGGGTACAGGTTCTTTGTAAGGGTTGAGAAGGATCTGTTGTTTAACGGTCCCTACGCGCCGATGGCGGCGGAGAGTAGCGCCGGTCACGGGACAGGGTACGGGATAGGGCAGAGTTTTGGGAGGGCAGCAAGTGGCGGTCAAGAAGGCGGCAAAGAAAGCAGCGCGGAAAGTGAACCGCGAGGGGCAGCGGTGGACGGACAGCCGTCCGGGTATGACCCTGCGCCTCCCCATTGATCTGCGCGAAGCAGTCACCGAAGAGTCTCGCGTAAAGGGCGATCTGGCCAGGATCGTCCTTTTTGCTTTGAGCCATGTTGAGCGCGAAAAAGTAGACATCATGCAGACCCGCAAGGCCGGCATGGAGCTTTCCAACCCACAGCTCCTCCACGTAGGCGCCGAAGCCCGGCTCAAGCTCAAGGAATGGGCCGAAGCCGAAGGCGTCAGCGTCAACGCAATTGTGGTCAGCGTCCTTGAAGAATTCTTCAAGCGACTCAAGAAAAGCAAGGCGCTGCGGGAAGAACTGCGCCTGGAGATTCGCGCGCACCGTGGATTTATGCCAAGCTGAAGCACCAATACGCACTCAATCGTTCACGAAGGCGGCTTTTGCAAGCCGTTGGAGCTCGTCCGGTGCGCGGGATCAAGTTTGGCGCGATGCTGCAACTCGTCATTGGGCGGGACAGGAGAAACAATTCCGCAGCAACTGAGATTCTTGTTTGAGCAATTCGATGAAGACTGAGCGACATAACTACCGAGGACTAATCTACGGGAGACATCCGCTAGACAATGGCAGCGGATTGACTTCTGATGCTGTGCAAAACCTAGAACCTTTCTTATAAACGAAGTTTGCTGCTCACGAGCTTCATTTGCCCCATTTTTTGAGGGGTCTCATAGCCAGAACCGATGAGTTCAGCGATATTTGTGAGACTGGTTGTAGGCTTCTTGGCATTGCATTAATCTATGTCGTGGAGTGCTTACCAAGTCTCCTGATTCGAGCGACGAGAACATTCCTGAAGGAGCTTCCGAGTGGGAAAGTCCAGCGATGTGATTTTCGAGAGCAGTGGTTATTTCTGGTGGTTCGGTGAGGAGACGCCGGAAGGGGGCCTCGCACCCCGATCTGCCATGCCTGGCACCTTGACGATCCTAGAGAATGGAATGACGATGTTGGTTGTGACGGGTTCTCTGATCGAATCGAACTTTCTGCAATTGGACAGATCCACCCAGCTTCAACTCGACACGGACCTTGATGCTCTCAAAGAAAGATCGATTGCCGGTAAAGTCTATGATGACATGCAGTGCGTCTACCTGCGGCAAATCGCCTACCGAGGCGCAAGCCGGACTATCGATCACAAGACTTCGGAGAACTTTGAAGCGGCCATATGTCTGTTGGGAAACACTCCGACGATACGGAATCCGGAGTCGTTCGGATTTTCGCGACTCTCCATTGAACTTAGCGACTTGGAGGCTTGGCTCAGAAACGACGCCTTGGTGGTTGATGCGGCGAAAGCAGACGAAAAGTGTCAATCCCACAGAGTCAGCTATACTGCCGAGCAGAGGGATTACAACTTCGAGGAAGGCGCGATCTCGCTCAGAACGGATATTCATTGCGATGCGTGCGAAGGCATTGCCATACGGAAGATCGGCTTCGAGCAGCACGACTGGATCGATTACTTGCCCAGCTTTCCGCAATCCCCTGAACAACTGAAGCAGGAGTTTGGGCACATCGAAGAATATCTGGCGCTACTCAGCGGCTCGTACTACGCACTCCACTGGCCGCTGATCTCATCCGCGAATGGCGACGCAGTGGATTCCTACACTCTCTACTTTCTCCGGAACCAACAAAGAACAAGGCCGCTGGAGGAATGGACTTTCTGGACGATCCTTCCCCAGGTCCGCGATAAGTTCGGATCGATGTATGCAAGCTGGAGAAAGAGGCGACGGGAGTCCGGCGCCGGCTTCTATCTTCATTTGGCTGCTCTTAGAAGCTCTTCGATGTATATCGAGCATCGCTTTGTGAATCTTATCTGGGGCATCGAATCGCTGCATCGGACGCTGTATCCGGATGCCAAGGGCCCTTCGAGCGACCGCTCGATCATTGAGGCACTCATTGCCAAGTTCAAAGACGACTCGAACTCTGATCAGCGGCGCTGGCTAAAGCAGCAACTCCAGCGAGACACAGAGCCGACGCTGCAAGATAGGATTGTCCAGACATTCGAGACGTTGCCCTGGGACATCGACAGAAGCAGCCTCAACTGCTTTGCGGAGAAGTGTCAAAGACGGCGGAATGACATCTCCCATTTCGGAGGCCCACGCAAGGACAGGAATGAGAGCTACGAAGCCTTTCTTCAAGATCTGCTGATACTCAGTGCAGCGTTGTCTCACCTTTACCATGCTGCACTGCTCAAGGAAATCGACATCCCGGCGAGGACATTGAGAAGCTGTGTGTCAGATATGCCGATCGGCCATCGCATCAAGCTCAACCTTACGCGCGCAGGCCTCGCGTTTGTGAAGGAGTCGCAATCTGAGACAACATTCTGAACAGTTCGCTACAATTTACCTCTTAGTCCTAACCCCTCAATTTGATGGATGGTCATCAGAGGAATATTGAGGTTCAAGAGCCGCGCGCTCAACATTGGTTCATCTACGACTATGAGCGGCTGCACTTTCCAATTCCCTTGCGGGGAGAGCCTTAGAAGCTGAAGGGTCTCAGGCAAATGCTCTTCAATCCACTTGGTACGCGCTTGATGCTTCTGCACGATCGAGTTCTTCCCATCTTTCCCCTGCACAAATTCTTCTACTTCGTTGGCCAGCTCGTGGGGAGTGCGTGACGCGGAGAAGTCTTTGCACTCAATTACAAAAAGACGGCGGTTTTCTGCTCGCCCAACAAGGACGTCGATGTCTCCGAGATTGTCAAAGCGAAGCTTTCCAACTTTTTTAACCCGGCGTCGAACCGTCAAGTCTGTGTAGGTAGCCAGCAAATCAGCGACTCGGTCATTGAATCCTTCTCCTTGTTCATGTCGCAGCGCACCAATGAACTGGCGCATCTCCAAGCTCTGCGCCTTCAACTGGCCATTGAAGCAGAGAGACAGGAGATTATCCATTGCCATCTCCACATGGCGATTGCCCCACAATGCCTCTGTTGCGCCGTCCACAGTTCGAAGAATGATCGGACGTCTGAGGTACGCTGCTCCCCGGTTATATCTCCATGGGAAGAGGTCCACTTTCGGATATGGGGGGACGGGGGTCATGTAGGTTGAGCGTTGGGCCAGGGAGAATAGGCCGACTGCCTCAGCAACCTTTTCGTCCGGCCATTTCAAGCGCAACGCCAAAGCCTGGGACAGACGCTCAAGTGGCATCAAGGCGATTCCATGACCTTGCTTCATACCAACTTGTCTGACCGTTCTCAGAAAAGCTCCCAAGTCGGTCATTGAGAAGCCAAACTCCGCCATCGAAGCGCCATTAAGCTTCTGAACCAGCTCAGGCTCACTCCCATGCGGTTTAGTTGGGTTCGACCAATATTGGTCATATCGCGCGGCCAGGCGAGCGATTCGCTCACGAGTGATTTGCGTTACGTGCGCTTCCTGCGCCGCCCGAAATCCTTGTTCGCTGCGCCCCAAGCGACCTGAGGGAAGGATCGCGAGATCCAAATCAGTCAGGTCATAGTGCACGGCATCACTTGACATTCCGAACGTGATAATGTGCTCCACAAGAGCCCGCATTTCGTTATATGCCAGCAGGCATATTTTGCGGACACCAGAAGGGGGCTGGGCGGCTACATACTCCACAAGAAAGCGGCCGGCTAATCCCGACTGCACAACTTTTGCCATGTCCTCCTTGATTTCCTCAACGACGTCTCCCACCTCGGCAAAGCAGGCCAGACGGGTTGGCATAAGGAGTTTCTGAAGTGCGTCGGCTCTCACGGTTGCCTCATTCCGTTCGAGTAAATACTCGAGCAGTCCCACAGAACTCATGCAACGAACGTAGGATTCAAGTTGAGAAACACAGAAGTTCACAGCATCATGAAGCACACTATTGCGATCCTCTTTCCTAATAGGGCCGACCACCAGATTTCGATTACCGGTCAAGAATTCGCCAATCCGGTCCAAAACCGCGTCAATGTCGCCCTGCGGAATTGAATGGAAAGGTGGTATGTCGCGCGGATCTAAGGTGGGATTCTGGATTCCATCGATCATCAAGAACATCTTCTTTGGGCCAAGTGGCGCTCGTTGCGATATCACCTCGTCTATTTGCGATTCAGATATGTTTGATTCAAACCCGAATAACGCACGAAGGCCCATTAAAGCGGCGTGCAGCATTTGTCTTTCTCCCTCGTTGTCGGCCGTCCGAAAGATCGCGGAACATCCGGGAAGAAAATCAAGCCTGACCTCACTCCGTGTATGGTCGAGCTTTACGTCGAACCACGACTTCATTGACCCAGTGACTGCTTCGGGTGACTCCTGTCGCCACTCGTCTCTCGCGCCGAAATTCAGTTGAATCGTGACGGATCTTTTCTCAGGTACCGAACGTGAAAACTCGCTTTGTAAGAACGTCTGACACTGCCATAGCCAGTAAGCCAATGCGTTAATCAACTCCGCATACGCCCTATGCTGCTGGCTAGCGCGACTCCTTTCCGGTGCAATCACCCAAATCGGGAACGGGAGACCGTCCACAAAAGCCGCAGCTTCGTCTCCCCACAATGGATCTTGCATATAGATTGGAATGTTGCGGGTGCCGTGGAGAGTAGTCACCATCGTGGTTGTCTTGCCGTCGTAGTTTGGGACCGGATGCCAATCTCGTTTCGCAATTACCTCGCGTCTGAGGGTTCCGGAGAAGTCGGCGGCGAGAGTGATGAAATTGGGCTTCTGTTCGTCGCCCGCGTAATAGCCATAGTGATGGCTCCGATAAAATCCGAATTCATCCAAGATGCTCGGTGATTGGATGATTGTGGTTTCGCGAATTTGCGAAGAATCCCTGACAAAGCGCCACAGGCTTAAAGGGTCCCCTGCCTCAAGCATGGCGAATGTCTCGAATTCCGATGCTGGGAAGATCTGGAAGAGACAGGCAGCACCTACTGTTCCAAATCCCATAACATGGCTCTGGCCTACTCCCTGATAAATGAAGACACACAGCAAACCATTGGCCCATGGCATGCTTGAGTAGATCACACCTTCAGCCTTTGCGAATCTGGTTTCAAGAGAGCTCGCCAGTGCTTGTTGGTCGTGCACAGATCCCACAACAGTTCCAACATCGAAATGCTCCAAATTATCCGTAGCTACAATTACAAAGACGAGCTTGTCTGTATCGCAAGCATAGAGACGTTCAGATGTTCCATGAATGACTTCAGTATTTGGCGGATCCCAATCCAAGGGCATGCAGTCGAGAATCATAAGGCATTTGTCGACTGTTGCAGTAACGCCCTTGCGGTACGCGTCAGCAAGCCAATCGCCCACTCCACTCTCAATTGCAATCCTGACAATGTGATGATTGAGCGCAGAGAGCAACGCTTCAGGACAGCTGACAATGAAGGCAGAACCAGCATGGATGATTGGTGCTAACAGAAGAGGGCCCGAATCTACTTCAAACGATGAAAGTTCGAGAGAGCCTAAAGGGCAGGTAAGTATTTCCCATCGAGTCCCCCCGCCTTGAGCAATTCCATAGAACGACTCCATTTCGGCAGTTTCGAACGTCACGGCGTTCTTCAATGTCGACAGGCGGTATGCATCGGGTACGACGACAGCACCGCCTGGAGCAGATATGGGATCATCCGTACGTTTAAGGCTCGCGCGGTCCGCAATAGCATTGCTGAGTGCCAAAGTTCCCGTGATGAGCTCAAATAGATGTCCGACGATAGGCATGAAGGGATGGTGTTGCTGAAAGAAACAGTTGCAGAGAGTCTTGAATACGAATGTTGCTTCAGCGGTGAGACCCGGGAATACAGCGAAGCCACCACCGTAGAAAGCAACTTCCTCCACGAAGGGACCAGGATAGGGATCTTCGCCTTCTGCAACCATGTCCAAACCATGATCTTCGGCGAGTAAAGTTCTGAGTCGGTGAGGGCTTATGTGTGGACGTCCCGGAGCGATGGGAAGCGTTCCGCAGGTATGAGCTAGTGCTTCGAGCCTTAGGGTTCTCTCGGCGTTAATGGGCAGAAGCTGCAAACCAGCAGCAATTGCCAGGAGATCGGCCGTGTCAAACGGTGAGATCGAGTCCCGCAAATCCTGCAGGAAGTGTCTCTGTATCGGATTGTCCGCAAAGTCGTTTACCATTGGACTTGATGATGGCCGCTGGGCTTTCCCACCGCAAGACCCTCAATGAGCACGCCTCAGCCGCTTTGCTGATCTCGGTTTGATCGCGTATAGCAGTTGAGGGATTTCAGCTTGGGCACTCCGCGCCGCCCGGCCCACATTCAACCAGGAAGATGCGCCAAGAATTCAGCTGGAAAGTCCGTTTTTAGCATACGCCGTGAGATGCATTTAGTAAGGGGCACCAGCTTCGCGATTTTTCGGGTATCAAGGAGATCATCGCATGAAATCGTAAGTTCACGCCCGGCATCCTCAAATAACGCATGAGCAACATTCACTCTGAGCGGGTTTAGCAATTCCGTGATTACCTCATCCAACGATTTGCCGCGGGCCTCCTGCGGAACTGCACTATCCAAAGCCGTGAGATCCCATGCTGGTCGTGCATAGAACAGCGCATCTAGCCAAAGCCGAATTTCTCCGTAGCTTGTAGGCAACACCTCTGCCGGCAGCGTGTATTCAACACCTCTGCGCTTCGCATCTCGGAGGAGCCTCTTTCGTCTGGCTTTCAAAGCCTCAATGATCTTGAAGAGGCAAAGAAATTGGTAGACGGGACTATTAGCAGTCAATGCTTCGCGATAAAGAGATGCTACTCCGCGAAAGTCTGATTGGGTCTTCGATAGGGGCACAACGACCATTCCTACATTCGGAAATGGGACCGTGAACGTTACATGACAATTCTCAGTGAAAAGATCCTTCGTCTCAATTTGCGCGATCTCAAGCGGAGTGTCTAATTGCAGACTGAATTCGCTGAGGGATGGAGCCAAGGCTCTGAATGCCACCTCCTCTGCATGGAAGCGATTGTGAGCCTGGATAGGCCGTGACGTCAGCTTTCCCAAGAACCCTCTCTGGTTGGCGGTGCCGATGAATTCGAATTGCCCACCATCGTCTACTGACTTGATCAGAATTCGATCAACGTTTGGGCCTCCGGCCGGAGTGAACGCTGGCTGACAGATCGCTAGATGCGAATCTCCCGACAAACCACTAGAAAACGATACCTGGCGTTCGCCGACGAGTGGAATCCCCGGCCTTTTTAGCACGAATATTACTTCGTACCTCCCAGGCGCTCCGCCGGGAGGGACCACGCTGCGGGGATCGTCGCTGGGAAACTGGTTCATAACGTGAAGCTGTTGAAGCTGGCCGGGAAAGCCACCGAGCGCTGCTTTAGTTTCCGTCGCTCCTAAAGGGAGGTTGCCTGGTGATTTGGCTGGATCGACAATTGACCCATGACATCGCTTGTACTCGATTCCACTTCCGCAGGTGCAGAGAGAAGTTCCATCTTGCATATCGCTCACCGCAGATTCCTTCCAATTCTCCCAATCTTCAGTCAACCAATACTACTTCCCGGGTGCGTCTGATTGCACCCGAGGACGCACGTGCCACGACTATCGCTAGGGGTTCAAGCCCGTCGGGTGGGCCAAACCAAGTCTGGCGCGAAGCGGCAGCACATCAAAGGGCGGGAAGACGGGCAAAAACAGGTCGCGAGTCGGTTTTCAGAAGCCAAAGATTTCCATCCGACTTCGTTGCACTCGCCAATGACGTGACGAACATCTGGATTCTCGTCGCTTACGGGCGAAGTTTCTTAGCGGCCCTTCGCACGGCTTCTTCGCTCACTTTGCCAGTTTCCTTCCGCATAGTTCCGAGCTTCGCGAGAGGCGAGAACTCAGGTATTGGCCTAGAAAGGTTTTTGTTGAGTGTGTCGCTTCGCTTCTGCTGAATCTCGCCGGCCTTTGGCGGAGCCTGGTCACGATGACGTTTATCGAGTCCTGGTTCTCTCATGGGTCTACCTCCCAAGAACAAGGCTAGTCCCATGAACGAGGTTCATCAAGCCAAAAGCTCCCTCAACAGAAAACTGCACAAGCCACCAAGCCACTACTTCCCAGTGTGCAAGGTGTTTAAGCCCGTCGGGTGGGCCAAACAAGCCTGGCGCGAAGCGGCAGCACACGAAAAGGGTGGGAGGACGGGCGAAAAGGAACGGGGCCTGCTCTGGCAGACCCCGTATGCAAGGCTTGGATGTTGAGAGTTACGCGGCTTTGGTCTTCTTGACTGCCGTGGGCCGCGCTGCCGGTTTTGGCTGGACCTTCGCGGCCGTCTTCTTGGTGGCTTGCGCCTTCTCTTTCGCGGCAAACTCCGCTTTGACCTTCTGCGCGATGGCGTCGGTGTCCACCTTGTAGTGCTGGGCGGCTTCTTTGAGCGCCTTGCCGGTCTCCGATTGCGTCCGGGCTGAGTGGAGAATGACTATCTCGACAAGAAGCCTTCCGAGTTCGCCTTCCTCGGCTTTGTGAATGTAGGCGCCCATCAGCTTGGCAATTCCGTTCTGGGGGCTGTCGGATGCTTGCGCCTTTTTGATGCCGCGGCTCCGGGCGAGTACCTCGACGCGCCGCTCCTCCAACTGCGGTAGCAGACGCTCGACAATGAAAACGAAGTCGCGCTTGGTGAGGCGCACGGGCACGGCGGCGGTGACGGCGGAAAGGACGCGCAAGCCTACGGCGTTGGCAAGCGCCTCCTCGCGGCGTTGCTTCTCCTGCTCGGCCTTGATGCGCTCCTCTCCGGCTGGCCGCTGCTTCTTCGGATGGTGGACGGGGCATTCGGCGTCGGCACAGATTTTGCGGAGTTCGCCTTTCTCCGTGCCTTCGGTGACGATGGCCTCGGTCATGGATTTGCAGGTCTGGTACTCCGGCCAATCCCTGTGCTTCTTGGCGTTGGGGTCTTGCGGCTTGATCTCGATGTACTTGTTGCGGGGCAGGGCCGCGCTGCCGTTGTTGGTGGCAGGTGCCGGTCCGTATGCCGCTGAGATTTGTACCAGCTTGGGCTTGGCCGCGATGGTCTGCGCGACAAACCCGTCCAGCTTGGACTGGTAGCAAGCCGGGTCGGTGCAAGCGTCTTCGGCAATGTCGGCAAAAAGCAGCGCGTTGCCGCCGGTGCGCTTCGGGCAATCGACACAGGCTCCGGCGGCGGGGTTGACGGCAGCGTCGGTCTTTGAGAACGGCGCGTCTTTGAGAATGAGCAGGATGTTTTGCTCAATCCACTGGTGGAGATGGCGGACGGGTAGCAGGATGCGCTTGGCCTTGCCCTGGCCCCCGTTCCAATCCTCGCGGAAGCAAGCGGAGAGGGCCTGTTCCTGTTCGGCTGGCTGTAGCTTCGCCAGTAGCAGCGCGTGGCCTACGCCGATTTCGTCTTTGGCGAATGCCTCGGTGACTGCGGCGGTAAGCTCGGTCAGCTTGACGCGCTGGGCGCAATAGGCCGGGGATTTGCCGGTCTTGGCGGCGATCTGCTCAATGGAGTATTTCGGCTCGTCAAGATTGAGCAGGGCGCGGAAACCCTGCGCTTCCTCCAACGGGTGAACGTCGCGGCGCTGGAGGTTTTCGATCAGTTGCGCCTCCAATGCCTCGGCGTCGGTAAGGTTGACGATGCGGACGGGGACGGTCTCGGACTCGGCAAGCTGGGCGGCGCGGTAGCGTCTGGCTCCGGCGACAATCTCGAAGCTGCGCTCGGTCAAAGGCCGCACTAGCAGGGGCGAGAGAATGCCCTGGGTGCGGATGCTTGCGGCCAGTTCCTTGAGGGCCTCATCGTCAAAGATGCGGCGGGGGTTGGTCTTCGACTCGGTGAGGATGGACAGCGGCAGGTCGCGGTATTCGGTAGCGGTGTTTGCAATCGTCATAAATGCTCTCTCCTTGTGAGCGGATTTGGGTTAGTCGAACGGTGAGGTCTGAGTGGACAGGGCCGTTTACCCTGTCCGCAGGGCTGGCAGAGGGGAAGCAAGCGGCCTAAGCCGCTGCCTCCGTGGTGACTGTCTCCTCGGCTGCGATTTGGTCGCCTGTGGTCTCTGCCGATGTATTGCCGGATTGGTTCTGCGACTCTTCCGTGGAAGGCTCTTGCAAGACGGCAAGAATCACGGCGGATGTCTGCTGGATGACTTCAAGGCTTTCCGTCAGCAATGCAGCGTTGCCGTGGTAAAGCTGGATGTAATCGGCGGAGGCGCTGCCGCCTTCAATGCCGATGGCCTTTCCCACTACGAAGGCGATGGCCTCGGCCTCGGTCTCCCTGACTACTTTGGTTGTTGCCGTGCGCCGGTCGGCCTTGTGCAACATCTCGTGCGCCAATTCGTGAATCAGCGTAGAGAACTCCTCGGCCTCCGATTGGCCGGGCAAGAGAACGATCTTGCCGCCGTAGCTGACGCCCATTGCCGGGGCGATAGACTCCTTGTATTCAAGAGCGATGTTTTGCGCCGCAAGAAAGGAAAGCAGCCGGTCGCGGTTGCCTCCCACGTCGCCGGTAATCTTCTGCGAAAGCTCCGGCAGGTCCGCGCCTTCGGTCTGCGAAACATCGAAGACGTAGACGGCGCGGAATCCAACCAAAACCGGGGCCTTCTTCTCGGCTCCGTCCTGCTCGGCTTCCTCGTGCTTGTTGCGGCGAACGCCGATCATGGGCGCGAGAATCTGAATGCCTTTCTCGCCCTTCTTCACGCGGCGTCCAAGCTGGTTCCATGTGTACATTCCGGCAACGTTCGTTGCGGTCGGCTTCTGCCGCGCAATGGCCAGAATGTTTCCAAAGCTGTAGTTGTGAAAGTGGGCCATCGCGTCCAGATACGCGGTGAGCGCGTCGCTCTTGCCCGCTTCAAGCTGGGCAATGAGGGCTTTTACGTTCTCGGCGATTACGTCCTTTGCCGTCTGGCGCTGCTTGGATTGATAGGGGGACGGTTGAACGGGGTTGTTGACCGTGGTTGCTGTGCTGCTCATGGGTGTTATCTCCTTTGGAGTTTGGATTTGCCGTTTTTCAGCCCTGGGAGGGCTAAAAAAAGACATTCATTTCATGACTGGCGAAACGGGCGCAGAGAGGCGCTGTCAACTCCCGAAGCCCGCAGGGGCGCGGAAGCGAGCACGGCGGCTTCTATGCCGCGCGGAGCTGCACAAGCGGAGTTGACAGAAGGAGCCGAACGGAGCCTAGAGTTCGCCGGGAAATGAATGTCGAGACGGGATGACCAGCCGCAGGCTGCACCTTATAAAGGAAGGGTCGGCGTTGCGGGCAGGAACAGGCCCGCATGGATGGGGAGCGGAGAACGCCGGCTTCATCGGCGGTCGCAGTGAGGGAAGGGCGGAGCATCCTTCCCCATAATCGGGAAGAAGAATTGGCGAATGAATGTGGAGTTAAGCGTAAAGAAACGTAAGGCGTTCAACGTGAAGAACAAATGCTTCGATCTCTGCGAAACAGTTTGAAAGAATCCGCGTCTATTGGAATGTACACTGCATTACAAAAGGTGAACGATGGCAGCTATTAGCGCAGTCGAGATGAGAACCTCGCGGCACTCCATAGAAAAAAGCAGAGAAGCCGATCCTGTTGTTGCTGAAAACAGCCTGCTAAAACGCTATGGGCCTTTGATGAATCTGGTTGATCTGGCTTCCATGCTTGATCGATCTCCGGACGGACTTCGCGTAACGCTGCGTTCAACTGGTGAGTGGGTGGAAAAGATCAATGCTGCTCGTCTGCAACTTGGCCGTCGCGTCTACTTCCGCACAGCCGAAATCGCCGAAGCACTCGGTATCCGGTAGCGCGTTGCGTGGGGTCTGAACTCACCTCCGTCCGGTCGATTCTGGGCCTCAAGCCCGATGCTGCCATAGAAAATCTTCCGTCCGGCGGAATTTCATCCCGGTCCATGGCAGCATTCCCGCGCGCCCGATCTTCACGCCGGGTGATCCTGAACCAGGATCAACGAATACGGCTCGATGGTGTCGCGCTGCCGCTCACACAAAACGATCTCTGCGAAAGCGCCTATGATGCCGGTGCCATTGGCTTCATTGCCAAATTCCTCGTTCAAACCACTCTGCCGCACCGCTGCCAGCCGGGTTCCCATTACACTCGCACCGACGGCCGCTTCACGCTCCGCATCACAGATGTCGGCGGCGCGGGGCTGCCCTATGGCAGCTATCCGCGGCTGATCCTGATCTGGATGACATCGGAGGCCATTCGCACGGCGAGCCGCGAGCTGGAACTCGGCGCGTCGCTGTCGCGATTCATGGCGGAGCTTGGACTCCACGCCACAGGCGGCCACTGGGGCACGATTCCGCGCTTCCGCGACCAGATGCAGCGGCTTGTCGGAGCGGCCATCTCTGTGAGTTGGGATTCGGACGCGGAGGGGTATCATGTCGCAGCCGGCGAGAACCTGCTTCTCGCCGACCGCTTTCAGCTTTGGTGGACCCCGCAGATTCTCCCCTCCGCGTCGCCGCCAACATCTTCTATCACGCTTTCGGCGAACTTCTTCGAGCAGCTTGTCGCCGCGCCCGTTCCCCTCGATCTGCGAGCGGTACGCGTGCTCAAGCAATCGCCACTGGCGCTCGATCTCTATGCCTGGGCGACACGGCGCGTCAGCTATCTGGAGCGGCCGACGCTGATCTGCTGGGAGGCGCTGCGCCGGAGCTTCGGGGCCGGATACGCCGACACACCGCAAGGCCGTGTCAAGTTCCGCGCCAGGGTACTGGACGCTCTTGGGCGGGTTTGCCGGGTTTATTCCGCGCTGCGCATAGAGATTGAGAACAGTGGCGTGCTGCTTCTTCCTTCAGCGCCGCACATTCCCAGGCTCGCCCGCTGAGCGCCGCAGGCGCCTTTCCCCCGTGAGGGGGAGGAGGATCTCGCAGCGGCGCATCCGCCTGTGCCATTTCCACAGCGCGCGCTGCTGCTACAGGCTATCCATATAGGGTTCTCATACAGGGATATAGGGGAAAGCGCATCTGCTTCATAATCAGTATGATATGGGCGACCGGTAGACCATTTATGCGTAAATATAGACCAAATATGCGTGGAAAACCCGCCGTTGTAGACCAAATATGCGTGAACAGGTAGACCAAATATGCGTGGAAAACCGTCTGTCTGCACACGGTCTTGTGGATCGGCGCGATGGACTCTAGGTGAGCGGTCATCCTACATTGGCTGAATGGCAAAAATCAAAAGCAGTGGAGGCGATAGCGTCGGCCCAGAGGTATGGCACGTCACCCGGATCGACGCCTCGGTTCATTGCCGCCTCAGCGCCTTCTTTCGCCACTCGCCTCAGTTCCGGCCCCAACTCGGGATGGTAGGCGTCTTGCCAACTCTCGTAAGCTATGGGAGAGTCGGCGTCATGCTCGTTGAAGAGCTGAAGAGCCTCATTCGCCTTCCTGAGCCCCTGAGTTTGGGCCAAGTACAACCAGATCGTTCTCTTGTTGCAGACCCAACAGACCGTCGGATTCATCATGCAGGAGAGTTCCGAACCTACCCCGATCCTCAGATACTTCAGATTTTCTTCTCGGATCAGCTTGGGTACAGTTGAAGCATTCTCCAGCAGAGTGAACTTTCCAGCAAGACTATAAATGCGCCCTCTTGCATTGGGATTTGATTCTATAATCTTGGGTCCAAGGCCGTGTTCTGAGGCACTGTAATTCCCTGACGGGGTGGTCATACCGAGAGCCAAATAGGCGAATTCTGATACATTTTTTGCCTCGTAAAGGTCTCTGAGATTTTTGGTTTCGTTTACCCGGTTGCGGTAGTGTGCTTTTATCTCAGTCCAATTCAGATCGTGAAGAATCGACATTCGCTCGCCCCCTCCCCGACAAAGAATGGTATTAAGGTAGCCAAGAGTCCCACACCCGCTAGGGAAGCGTAGCGTTCTGTGCCTCTGCGCTCAATTAGCGGCAGCTTTGCCATCGTCTGATTCTATCGGAAGTTCGCGGGCTTGAGAGCGTCTCGCGATTTCAGTGTCTACGGTGGCGAGAATGGTATCTGGAAATTGCACAAGTACTGCACGATGGGGTCCACGGGCGCAACTGCCATGCCGCGAGGAATACCAAAGTGGAATAAAGCAGTGCCCGCGTCGGCGATTGCCGGCGCGGGCATGCCCAGCTAATACTCGCTGGGCAGGTGAATCACGTTGTTGGCGAAGTAGAGCTTCACTTCGTCAAGCGGGAAGTCCGTGAACGGAATCTCCTGCGTGTAGACGGGATTCCCATTGCCGTCGTCGCAGTACACTGTCGCGCTACGGTCGGAGTGAACTTTCAAGTTCCAAACCTGGAACTCTTCGCCGGAAACGCGAGCATCATGTTGTTGGGCGATTGCAATGATGTCGAGGAGCCAGTAAGCGCCGCCCTGGTCGGCAAGGAACTTTGCACCGTCGGTAAATAGGACTGCGCGATTGATGCCGTGGCGATACCAGTTCTCGGAGCCGGTGAATTGCCGGAGTTGCGATTCGGAGAGTGTAGCTGCGTTCGTCATATTGTGCCTCTTTCGTTGAAGTGTCCCCCGCGGCGGGGGCGAGAGCAGGCACAATGCCGCCGTATGAAGCGCGGCAGTCATAGCTTTTTGGGGGAACCGTGACGAAGGCAGGGGGGAGCCAAAAAGCGTCATTGACGGCAAGCGACGGCGCTTACAGTGCCAACTTCCCGCCGAGTGATGGGGACACACGAAAGAGGCCACGTAACGAACGTGGCCCCGCATCTCGCAATGGCGATGCTCAATCTCCAATTGGTATTGGGCACATCAATCGGATTCAAATCCGCTATTGGGCTGAAACTTCAGAGTCCGCCCATTCTCGGTGACAGTTCGGACGACATGGTCAGGAGTGCCGGCTGGCATTTCAGCTTCGATTTCAAGCGTGACAGAGACATTCGCGCCGACAAGTCCAACGAGATGGCTGATGACTTCATCGGCAATTCTCCCGGCATCACGGCCGACACGGGCTGAATCCAGCTTCACTGTGCCGTGATAACGCTTGGGACGTTTCTGGTCGGTATCGTCGGAGGGTGTCGCAGTGGGACTGGGGGTCTGCTCATCGGCTTTTTCCCCAGATCCGTTCTTCGTTGTAGCAGGCGCTTCCGGCTTAGTCTCGCTATCAATTTGTAGACGCGCAGCTTCCGGCTTGACCAGCAGCCCACTGTCGTCTTGCGTGACTGGAATGATTGCGTTTTGCCTCAGCCCACGGTATCGCCCTGCTTCTTCGTCAAAGGAGTCGGCATAAGCAAAAGAGTCCTTCTCCCATGTCAGTAGGCTTAGCCCAGAGCGAATCGCATTCAACAGGACAGCGCCATCTCGAAGGCGCGGCAAGTAAAGATAGCGACCGAAATCCTCGACCAGTTGTCGAATTGCCACGTGGTTTCCGCCGCGCCATAGTGGAACACGATCCAATTCCATTCGCAATATTGTCGGTGCAAGGCTTGATACAAGGAAATCAGGCTTAAGCTTCTTGCTTGCGCGATCTGCCAGCGCGTCTGTGCCACTCAATTTCATAGCTTGCCAAGCAATTTGGGCCTGAGGATTTTCTTGTGTCGGTACGATGAGCCACTGATACATTTCAGGCAACCGTGCATGAACAACACCGTCAGCGGCCTGTTTCTGCGTCTTGGCCTGAGTGATCTGGTGCTGTGTAAGGTTCAATTCCTCGCTTTCCTTCAGAATCGAATCCCATGCGAGGAATTTGCAGATTGCTTCTTCCAGATCTTGCACGCGGCTTTTGTCAGCAGCAAGGAAAACGAGCGAGTTGCGATATAGACGCGGAGCATTGCCGCGATTCTCAAAGATTGACCGCGCTGCAAGTTCGGCTGGATTGTTCGCTTCCTTGCTGTATGCCTGGTCGACGCTGAGCACAACGAGGCTGGCTTCCAGATTGTCTGGAACATCGCCACTCGTTGCCGGCAGCCGATGAACACGATAGAAATCGCCGACCTTGGCCAGATTGCCGCGAAGGCGAGCGTCGAGTTCGGTGACGATTTTGTCCTGGTCGCGTTTCAGTTGTTCTGCTCTGTCCTCGGCCAGCTTTGTCACGGTTGGTTGCGTTGAATACCAATAGCGGGGGCCGTCTTGATAAAGGTAGGTTGCGCGCGAAGCGAGTCGCCGCAAAGCGTCCCCAAAGACAGCCGGAGTTTCACCGGGAAACACGCTGCCGAGTTTAATGCGCCTGTCCTCAATGCCTTTGTTGGCGGCTTTATCAATCGGAGCCGATCCCAAATAGATGGCGCGCGCAACACGTCTTGTTGCTGAATACTTGCCCAAGTTCGCGATTTCGCCATCGATGCGCAAAGGAAGCGAATTGCCCCCATCGACATCTTTTTCGATGACTGGCACCCATTGATCTGACAGATACCGCGTCAACTCGAATTGCACGCGACGGTCGCTGATAGGAATGCTCGCCGGCAAAATCAGCGCACTGCGGTCTCCCTGCTCCCACAGCGAATGGATGACAGCAGCCATCAATCGCAACACACCGCGGGTGCGCTGGAATTTTACAAGCGTGGACCAATCGGAATAGAGCCGGTCGAAGATTTCCGGGTGGATGGGGTATGCTGCCTTCAGCCGCTTCTCGTATTCTCCCTCGCTGCACTCCGGCGGAAACTCCGATTTCTCTTTCCTGTACATCTCAACGAAAGCCCGCGCCACGGTATCGCGGGCGACGTAGCTGTCCGTTGAGAGCGGCTCAAACAGCCGACGCCGGACGATCTCAAAGCCTTCCTCGGCGCTGGCGGGCCGCCATGATGCTTCCACGCGCCCAACTGCATTTCGCAGCCGGTCAAGGGCTTGTCGTCCGCGAGTGCCGCCCACCTCCACATCGTCTGCGATCGCGTGTGGCGATCCGGTCGTATCCGATGCGGGCAAACTGATGACAAGCAGGCATTGCTTAGCCGCTTTGGCCGATTCCGTGAGAGCTTGAGCGAATGAGAAGTGAGTCTCGAAGTCGCCGCCTGGCAGATCTCTGTTGTCGTGCAGTTGTCGGGCGTAGGCAACCCATTCATCAATCAGAATCAACGATGGCCCGTACTGGTTCATCAGCTCGCGGAGAACGTCACCGGGACTTGTGGCAAGTTCATCGTCGGCTGCGATGCGTGAATACGCCTTCTTGGCCTCTTTGATTCCTCCACGCCCAAAGCCCAACTGCCATGCCAGCTCACCCCACAGCGTCCGTACAACGGTGCCGTCGGATTTGGTCACCGGGTTCCCCGGCGAAATCTTGTTGCCTACCAGGACGACTCGATTTACCTTGAGCGGTTTTGAGACGCCGGCTTCTGCCAGAACCTCGTCAATGCCGAGGAGTCCGTGGGCAGGCGCGTCCGAAAACAGATGAAAGAGGGCAAGCATTGAGTGCGTTTTGCCGCCGCCAAAGTTAGTTTGCAATTGCACGACGGGATCGCCGTTCTGACCTGCCAATCGCCGCACAGCTCCAACCAGCAATTCCTTCAGGCTCACGGTCAGGTACGTTCTGTGGAAGAACTCTTCCGGTTTGCGGTACTCATCCGAACCCTCGCCCAAATAGACCTGCCATAGGTCCGCTGCAAACTCCGCCTGGTTGTAGTTGCCGCTCTGCACGTCTCTATGCGGATTTACGACTTCGCGCCAAGGCTTCAGGGTCGCATCGCTCTGGCTCTCGATGGCTGTTTCGGCAGTTCTGCGTTTTTCCGAGCGCACCTGTTCATCGAAGCGAACGCGCAATAGATCGGTCTTAAGCTTCTCAAGCTCTTCGACCTGGGGAGGCGCCACCACGGCGGACAGCAATCGGGCAGCCGAGTCCAAGGCGCGGTAGGCGTCGTCGCTCGAAAATGGCTTCTGATGCGCCCACTTGTTGCGAATCTCGCGCAACTCGCTAATGAGCGAGCGCTCGGCACGGCCCAGCGTCTTCTTGAAGACAGCTTCCCACTGGTTCCACATCACGGCCAGCAAGGCAGCAGCGTCCCACTCCGGCTCACCGCCACCAGAGAAGAGGTGCGCCTGCGTTTCGGCGACGGCCGCCCGTGCCTGTTGCAACCAGAGCTGTTCATGTTGAGCCTTCATCTCCCGCTCAACGTATGGCTGCAAGCCGGTCTTCAACAACTCCAGTGCCTTTCCTACCCGGTCGTAATTGCTGATCGCCATTGTCTCTTCCTTTTGCCTTGATTAACTGAACATCGTTGTCTGGACGGGTTCCGTCGGTCTGGTCTCTCGTTCGCTAGCCAATCGCTGAATTTCCGGCCAACTTTGTACCAATGCGTTGTAGGCGATTGCTTCCTGGGCTCGCTTCTTGCGTTCGCACAAAACGTAGAGCCGGTAGGCCAACTCTCGCGCGGTATCGGCGCGACTGCCGAGCTTGGCAACCAACTCAGCTGCTCCGGTTTCGCCGCCGGTATTCAATACGCGGATCAGTTGATGCACAATCTCCCACTCGGTCAGGCGTGCGTCGGTTTCCGGGCTCCAGTCGGCCGGCAGCTCTTCGGGCCGCAAAAGGCGTACCTTGCCCGCCCCCGACTTCACGGCGCCCGCATCGACCATGCCTTGAACACTGGTGTTCTTTGCTTTGGAGAGCGTTTCAGCAAGGCCATACTCGCCCTCGCTGAACCCAACCTGTTCGAACCATGCCAGTGCCCAGCGCGTATCGGCGTCAAAGTCGCCTTCCTGTTCGGCTAGTACTGTGTCCAGTTTTTCGTTGATCAGCGCCAATGCCTGCTTAACGGTTAGCGAATTGCCTTCGGCGTCAAGCACCTTGGCATAGCGGGTATAGACGGCCATTCCAGGGCCAATCGCCGCCTGTGCTAGATCGACCGGGGCGATGTTGCCCTCTTGCAACTTGCGGAGGGCTGGAGCTAATTCGGCCTCCAATGCCTGAACGAAGTCGCGCCGTGACACAGTCGGTGCGCCAGATGAGAGCGGGCGACATACAAGAATGATGCTGGAAGCAAGAGCATTCGAGCCAATGCCTACAGAACGAGCACTGCGCTCAGTTCGCATTGGCCATGTACCGGTAATGGAGAACCCCGCTCGAATTACCGCCTCTAGGAATGTATCCCATCCTGTACTAGTTGTATCCCCGGTTCCATTGTCTTCTGTTTCTGACTGTTTGAACGCGTAGTAGATGGTGACAGGAAAAGCCGCATGTGCCTGATCTGCAAGACGGTGCATCGCTCGCGTCATCCCATTGAGAAAGAAGCCTTCGGCTTCCTCCTTGCTACCATGACGATATGGACTGGCGATCAACTCTTCGACCTTCGGAACTACAACCGTGCTGAAGAGACCGGGAAATACTTCTTTCATAGAACGGCGCAGCCAAACGTAGAAGAAGTCAGACAAGTCAGCATAGCTGATATTGTCGTAGTACGGAGGATCGGTAGATACGACACGGTCAACAGAGCTGATTCCAATCTGCGCATCCTCTTGCGTCGCAGCACCGCCAATTGCAGTCGTAGCGAATGAGATCTCGAAAACTGTCAATGCACGCTTAACTTGCTCAAAGAAATCTCCAGACGACGAAGCAAATGGATTGGCCTCTGCATAATCCCAGGACATGGGAATAGCCTGACGCGAAAAGGTATTTCTCGTGACTTCATATTTGATTCCCGGCATCCATGAACAGATAGTTGAATTATTGTCTGCTGCTTTGCTGGCAGAAAGTCCGAGGTAAACGGAAATTGCTTCGGCATATGCCCTAACATGGGAGCCGCCATTGGTCAGGGAGATTGAATCGTCCGCTAGACCGGAAGCTATCGCATCTACAACCGCCTTAAGTCGCGCCTCGCCCACCAAGTCCGAAAAAGTCGTTAGTGCCAATAACTGCCGCGAGGTGAATAGATCACCCCACGATTTCAGGCCATACGGAGTACAGTTTCCTCCGGTCATCCTTGTCGCAATGTCGCCTTCGGGACGCCATGTTGGAATTGCCGAACTTGCTATTGATTCATGATCCGGCATCGGCGCAAGATACACGCGGCCCCTGTCACCTTCTGCAACGATCGCCATTAAGCGCGAGCCCATCCGCCCGCTCTTTCCCTCTTCCTTGATGTAGTCTCCTGAAATCGGAGCGTTTGAGAGAATGCAGCGAAAGTTCGCACCACGACCGCCTATTTTGGTTCCATTTATAACCGCATCGGCGTCATCTGGTGTATCGGTCCTCACTGTGAACCGGTAATTGTTGCCCTCAATGATCGGTTGAACGTAGGCTTCCTTGCCCGGTTTGGTGGCAAGCGTGAAAGTTGAAACAAGCGGTACATCCACATCGGCGAAAGCGGGGTTCGGGCTCTTCACGGTGCGCGCCCACAGCCACGCGATCACAGTGAGTTCGCGGTTCAGATACGGCTTCAGGTCCGGGCGCGTCGTATCAGGCTTGCCTGGAAGGCCGTCGATCATCTCCTGCGTAACACGCACCTTCGGATAGAGGTGTCCTATGCGTTTCTCGGCCTCATCCCGCATCCACTTGCCGTAGTAACGCACATCCTCGGCGAGACCCTGTGCGCCTGTCCATTGGCGCAGAGTCTTCTCTCCTGCTGAAGTCCTACGCCACTCCGGATTCACCGCCGGACGGCCCGAAAACTTCGGCGGAATCTCGATCATAGCCTTATTGATGAGCACGGCAACGGGATTCAAGTCGCTTGCATAACTTTCAAGTCCAAGCCGTTGCGCCTCCAGTGGCAGAGCGCCGCCGCCCGCAAAAGGATCGTGAAAGGCGGGTAGCCTATGCCGATCAAAGAGTTCCTTGGCGCGTAGGTCGTCGGCATTTTCCGCACAAGTGCGCCGCCAGCTTGCCCAGATTTCGTTACGTACCGTTTCCAAGACTCGCTCGTTTGTGGTGTTCTCCCATAGAACCAGGTCTTCAATGATCTTGAAGAGCCGTTTGCGCTCCTTCTCCTGCGCCTTTTCGGTCGGAAAGAGATCGGGCCATGCCGATGGATCATCGACCATCTGTGCAAAAATGACGGCGCGCGCCGCGGCCAATGGGCGCCGCGCCCACCACAGGTGGAGCGTGCTCGGGTGCCCGTGTCGAATCGATTTTTCCCGCGCCGCCGCCTTGTTGATGGCCTCAAGCGGCAACGCCACTTCGATCAATTTCTTTCTCAGCTTCATGTTTCCCAATCTCCCGTTTCGTTAGCTGCGCGCAGGCGCAACCTCAAATTTCATCTTGAGGTAAGCCGCAGTGCTCTCCAGACTCGGGAACAGCGTCCTCTGATTGATGTTTAGTTGATCCAGTTCTTTTCGAATACGTTCTCTTGCAACCTTCTTGATGATGAACTTGCGAAGACGAATATCCTGACCCTTCGGAGATTCTTCGAATTTCATTCTTTCGCCGAAGAGCAAAAAAGCACCTGATTGTGCGATGATCCTCGCGTTGCTGTGCTTGCCACGAATCACCATAATGCCGTCGATATGTTCAGGCTTGATCGCGGGCTCAAAGTATGATTTCTCTTGGCAGATGAAATGAAGCAGGGGCTTTAATGCAGGGAGTTGATTGAACGCATCCTTTTGGAGTGAAGTATCCAAATCTTGTTTTTGCTTTGGCGTCAGTCTTGCAAGATTGGCCATTACGGTTGCGCGATCACTATCCGGATATTTGACATCTACAGATCTAAATTCGAAACGCACAACCTCCCCGTCTTCCGAAATGTCGGGAGTCGAGGCGAAAAACAGCGCTACGAGAGGATTTGATGTGATGTCGAGCAACCTGGTAGGAAGGCCATGATGCTGCATGCGAACAAGCTTATCTAGTGTCGAGGTATCTTCCCTGAAGCTCTCAGGATGAGTAGCAAGCAACGAATTGAAAAGGTCTTTCTCCGCTTTCCGTAGGCTTTTCGACCTGAACAATGAGGGGGCAACAGTGGGATAGACCCTATCTGTCCCACGATAAAACACCTCAACGCCATTTATGCGATTCTGCTGAACCGCAGCGATGAAGTTCTGGACACTGTCAATCTCCGAATTTACGTTTCGTGTCATTGCCTCCCCCTAAAATCGACACTGTCAGGTGCCCCAAGTGGTCACCTGGTTCTTTGACCTAAGTTCGCGTCCTTGTGAATCCATTGCGAACGGCCTCGTCTATCAATGATCGAAGGTCTGATGTTTCAACTCCAAGGGGAGCAAGAAGAGCCCATGCCTTTGCCACGGTCGCGATCATCTTCGTTTCGTCAGTAGTCCAAGAAGGTGAACCTGCGGATTGAGCTTTTTTCACAAGCTCGATTACATCCTGGGCCGTGACGTGAAAAGGTTCGAGCAGTTTCGCAGCTTGACCTATGCTGCGAAGGACCTCCCGTAATGGTTCCACCATAGAGGGCGCCGGCATCTTTTTCTTCGCAACCTCGTGGCAGGGCACGCCAAAGCTGTTGATATAGAAGTGCTTCTTTTCGACCCGCAACACAAGTGGGTTGCCCGCGGGCAGCAGGCGATTCATCTTTTGTATCCATGAAGCGTCAATAGAAACTGGCTTTGCCCATTTACCTTCCGCTGCGATTGCGAAGTCCGCTTCGCCCACGGCAATCATCAACCACCCATCGTCGAATGAGATTCGCGCAACTTTGTCTTTGGAGGTGATTGATTTGCTCAAAACAGCGAGGTACCGCAATAGCTCCTCGCGTTCAACGCGGACTTCATATTGAGAACTTCCAGCGATTCTTGGCATGGCTATTTCTTCGCCTCCTTCCGGGGTTTAAGGCGCTCGCGTCCCATTTTCTCAATCAGGTTTGCCGTCACCATCACGGCCTCCAGGCTTATGGAAGGAACCTCTGAATGATCTTTCAAATATCCCGCGAGGTACTCGTCTGAAGGATTGTCGATGCCGAGCCGTCTACAGACCAGGTAGCACACGGATTCAGCCTCAAACTCACACAGGTTCCTGTCATGATTCAGGTGCAGCCGATCCGGCCACCAATGAGGATTCGGAGACCCGATGTGCCCACAATAGAGGTGTGCCAATTCATGAACGAGCGTCGCATACTGTGCTTCCCTAGAATGAGTGCTATTCAGCAGCAGCTCATAGCGTAATGGCACCTCGATAAACTCCGGTTTCGGCTTGATTCGAGTTTGATAATGGAGAGACCTTCTGCCGGTTGCAACGCCGATTTGGCCGGCGCTCTGCGAGCCAGCGTGTTGGGGCGTAATGGCAACGCCGTCGCGAATGGCGTTCTCCATCGTCTTCTCAAGTTGATCGCCAACCTTACCTCCCCGGACCTCGAAGGGGCTTTCAACCTCTTTCGGAAGAGGAGGCGCACCTGGGAGTTCAACGGTGTCAGCGACATCGAAGACAAACATGACTGGACCCATCGGTTGAAGAATGACCAAGGGGCGCGCGCCAGGCTTGATTTGGCGTTTGAATTCATCCATCCAGCGAGTCGGTGAGCACACATACTTGGCTCCGGTCATCTGGATGTGCACCAGCATAGCGTTATAGGGAGCATAGAATCGGAAATTCGCGACAAACTTCAGCAGGTTGTTGTAGGACTGGGCAGTTCTATATTTGGCCAGTCAGACTGAAGAGTTCGTCAAGCCCACGCCGGGTTGTAGCGGCATCCAGCTCAACGTCTGGGCCGCTATCGAGAAAGAGGTCGTGCTGGCTTCCGCTTTTCATGCGCCTAGTCCTTTTGAAAAATCTTGATTCCAGCAGCCTTCTCAAATTCTCGACAGATCAGCTTCAAACGTTCGGTTCGGAATTGCTTATAGGCGGATTTCACGCCCGGCTGCCAAACGCCACTGTCGGCAGAGACTGGGATCAAATGCCTTTTCATCGCGGAGGAGAATTGCGCCTTAGCGATGGACTTGAAATCGGCGAGATAGCTACTAGGCAAGCGGCTGCCAATGCTCTGGTTGTCTTCGGCTACAAGGAAGCAAAGGTTACAAAGGCTGTTGTAGGCGGTGGCCGAAAAGCCGCACTGCCGGAGCCGTGCGCGGGGAAAAATGTGGTGTCGATGCGTTTTGCTTGCCGGAGAAAGAGCCGCGGGTCCCAATGGAATTTCATTACCGTTATCGAGGTATTTCGGCTTCAGTAGTGCAAGAAGGCAAAAGAATGCCCTCGTGCGGGCAGATTGCGCGCTGTACTGTTCCGCTTGAACGGTCAGAATTGGATCAAGGCGTTCTCTGAAAGTGAAGAGGCGGTTCTTCCCGAACGCAAGGTCTTGGAACATCCTAGCGTCCGCGACTAGATTCCGGTGGTAGCCAGCGCCAGAGTAGCGCTTGGCAACTCCAGTGACCCAAAACCACTTTCGGATCTCCCTTGCCTGGCGCCCATTGGGAGGAGAGGGGTGGTGAAAAAAGAAAACCGACAAGGTTGACAACATGTTCACTGACGGCAGGAAGCTCTCATCGTGGACTGGGAATCGCTGCCGGAGGTATTCAACAGTTCGCAGAGCCGCATCCTGATATCGGTGCCAGATCGCCTCGAACTCCTTCCGGCTTGAGTCGTCGTTCTCAATTCGTTGCGACCAGCGCCGAGCCATCCTTTCCAGCTTTGGGGGATCGCCTTCGGGTTGGAGTTCCTCAGTGACAAGGTTGAAGCCCATGAGGATAGGATCAACGCTTCCAAGCTCGAAGTTTGCTTCACGCAACTTGTACCTGAGCTCATCTGCAATCGCATGAACATCGAGCTTGCCCATTAGAGCAATCGCCCGGTCAGCGGAGGTCACTTTCATTCCAAGCGAATTGACTCGCGTGAATACCTCTCCGATCTCATCGAGCGTTGCGGATTCGATCTTCACGATAGGGAGCTTGAAGCGGAGGAGGCGCTCGCGACAATTTCGAATCTTCTTCATTACCGCAATCGGGTGTTTCCCGATGCGCCGTTTCCAATCGGGAGCGAGAATGTCACAGACTGGCACGAATTCGCGGAATACGGGTTTGCGATAGACGATTCGTTTTGCAAAGGCGTCTGCGGTGTCAGGATTGACGACAAAACATAGCCTACCAAAATCGATGTCTCGTCCGGCGTCGTTGACCTTCGCCTCACCCTGAAGGGCTTGATAAATAACAGATAGCCGTTGCTGACCGTCGATGACGAACCAGATTCTTTTATTATTCTTGGCAAACGGCGGCAGCACCGTTGCAGACTGCCGAATCAGGTGCGCTGACTTTTGCGACATTTCCCAAAGAAAGAGTGATCCAATAGGTATTTCGCGAAGAACGCTGTCGAGTAGACTAGCCGCTCTGTTACCGTCCCATACGAAATTGCGCTGGAGCTTAGGGATGGCAAAACGCTTTTCGAGCAAGTGCAAGTGAAGTTTGCGGATTGACCAAGACATCAGTTTGGCAGGTTTCATTAGCGTGTCTTCCTCGGCTGATTGCCGGCTAATTTTGTTGAGCATCTCCGAAGCCGAGAGTGACGGCTTTCCTTACTACGCTCGTTCTCGATTCGCTTTTCGTGGCTCATTCGCTCAAGACCCATTTGCTGAATTAAACCAACTGCACGGGAACCTTCTTTAGTCGCCAGCTTGCGGGAAACAACTGAATTTCTCCAAGGTCTCGCATGGTCAGTAACCGTGTCCCAACGATCTCAACGGGTTTTTCGTCAACATCCGACAGTACAACCGCGTAAATCTCAGGAGAGCTCGTGATCATGTCCCAGATGTCAGCCTCGATCTCAAGAGGTTCGCGCTCAAGGCAGTGGTCCCGCGGCCAATAGTATTGAGACACATGACCACTTGCCGTATGTCGTTCCCAAAAGCGGTTGCCGGGCGGTTTGGAGATCCAGCTCCCATCGGGATGAAAAAATCGGTCGTTACTATCCTTCCTATAGCCGTTCTGTAGCGCAAGGCGCTCCATGATGCTTGGCTTAGGTGGTTTGGCAACCTGGTGAGTGCGATGGGGCTTGACTTCGTCATCGGGCGGCTCTGTTTCAATTCGCTCGTTTTCGCCGAATTCTTGGTCTGCGTTGTCCTCCGGTTGGCGTGGCGGAGACAACGTGAGACTCTTTGGTTGGGCATCTTCTCCTTCGGGGAACTCGCTGGCCGACTGCTGCAACCTATGCTGGTCTACAACTTCCTCCGTAGCGGCGGCTTCAGATCCTGCGGCATTCGGCACAGCTTCCGTCGGTAGGTCCTTGGCAGTCAGCCGGAAGACTTCCTCCAGGTACTCGGTCACGTCTTCGGGGGATCGATTAAAGCAGTATTTGATGGCGTCTTCAATATCCGGCCGAAAAGCACGTCCAATCTCCCGTGAAACAGCCAGAGCCAGTTTCGCCATTGAGCGATTTTCAACGTAAAGTACTCGCTCAAACCAGATGGCTTCGGCGCTTCTCGGCGTACCGGCTGGAGTTCCTTCGATGTAAGGGATTAGGTGAAGATCTTGGGCTGTCTGCCACTGTGTTGTGGCCAATTCAGACGCCTTGGCCCGGACACGTGCTGTTTCAGCCTCGTCGGGGAGTTCAATTCTTTCCAGGTCCTTACCGATCTGGTTAAGCCAAGCCCGCCAAGTGGCAGGTACTGTGACGCGAGGATTGCGATCAAATCTTTCCTCAATCAGGATAGCAAGACGCGGGAGACCGGAAAAAGGCATCGTCTCAGAAATCTGCGTGGGAAGATATTGAAGGTCCGCAGTCTTTTGTTTCACTGCCTGATGTAAATGGCCCCAGCGTATCAAGGGTTGCATTGTGAGAGCATATTCGAGACTCGCCGTGGGAACCCACTCGTTTGCGAGATTCAACCAGTGTCCGCATTCCTCCCAAATACGATTTGGATGGCGTGCAAGCAATGCCCGAACTCGATTGGCATCGCTCTGTACAAGAACTCTTTCCTGCGGCAACTGATTCAACCACTGAAGGGCCATTTCTACCGAGGGTCTTTCAGCAATTCCGAGCTTTCTCCAGAGCGTGAGGTGCTGTAGGGAACCTCTAATTGTGTCTGCATCGGGGACAACATCTTCATCGCTGGACAGAAATACACCGAGGGAATTCGTCCAGATCCCGCCCTGAGTAAAGATGAGTTTTTCTGCTTTGAACGCATTCTTGATGCTGATCGAATCTGCCGTAGAGCAGGTATCCATTATTAGGTCAAGACGTTGATACCACTTTTCAACTTCATGTATCGGGGGGCGGTCTGCTTTTGCCAATGCTCGCAATCGTCCCAGAAGGCCTTCGGAGCTGAAAGGTGTATTGCGAACACCAAGTAACTGAAGAAGAGGGCGCGTCTTTTCCGTGTCCAGTCGGCCATGGACGAATGGCTCCACATCCATGAACGGCTCAGTTTCTGCCGTCCGCAGAAGGAGTTCGGCAGGCTTACGGTAGATGCCATGTTTATCGGGTAGGCACGGAAATTCTCTCAATCGAATGACCCATTTGGCAGGAATGCATTCGGCAGGTAGGATTGGCACCTTGTGGTTTGCCCTCTTGCGCCCAAATGTCCCCTCTTGGAGAAACGACGCACTTCCAGCGGTTGTCCATGAGCCTTCGGTATCACCCAAGAGTTGCTCAACTACACGCCCCCACAACTTTTCATCATCCGTTGCCAAATTCGACCAGTGCCGCCAGTGAGTCTCTTCGAAATCCCAGTCTTCGACGAGGAAAATCATTGTCAGAAAGGAATAGGAAGGGGTGGATCGACAGCCGCGTAGCCGCAATTCCGCCTCTAGTGCGCTCTCACTCCAGATGTATGATTGCTTTCGCGACAGCGGGACGAAGGCGAGCACCCCTGCTCGACCAGTCGCAATCCATCGATTCCATTCGTCAGGGTTGCACGATGTATAAGATCGACCGTAATCCGGGTACAAAAGGTGCTCAGAACGCCAAGTTTCAGGCAGTAGCTGTTCCAGTGTTCCATCCTTGTCAAAAAGAACGGCCTTATCAACTCCTCGCAGGTGCCGATCCTGAGTCACAAAGCGGAATGAGGCTCCGACTTTTGCTCCAAGCTTGGCGGCAATCTGAGCCAATCGAACACAATCGGCAATTTGAAGATTTCCTGGTGTGAAGAATTTCCAAGCTACTTGCTCAACTACATCACTCACATCCGTTGTCTCAGCTAGTCCGATAGCGTCAAAAACGGAATAGGCCGCCTCAACGTCACGTTTAGCCTCATTATCATGCCGGTCTTCAGCGCTTCGACGTTCTTCTGCAAGGAACCGTGGCCACTTCTGGTTGAGAACGATGAGATAGTGATCAAGGAATTCCCAGTCTTGGTCCGACTGAAGGAGTTTCTTTTCGCCAAGTCTAACGACTTCGACCGAAGCGTAGAGAACATCCTTGCCCTGCACAGGAATGATTCGTAACCTCGTCTTGTCGATCAATGTGCGATACGAGACCATGTCCGGCGCTATGTAGGCCCAGAGTTTAAGCAGGTGGCGCCATGTCTCAGGTTTCGGCAAATGGCTGGACTGAAGGATATTCAGGACATCTGCTTTGCCAATCTGCCCAATGTATCCGCTTCTGATCAGTGTTGTCCGGTGCTCGGCAGAAACGAAACGCGACAATGCTGGACGATCGCGATTGTCAAGGATCGCCGACGCCTGCTCGGAAGGCCACACCTCTAACAAGGCTTCTGGCAGACATATGCTTTCGTTGGCTGGTGTCAGGTCGCCATTTTCCGTTAGCAGAAATGGCAGCCCACTGATCGCTTTGTTAAAAGAGTCGCCGATGCTTCGCGCACACAGCCCTTCCAACGAGTTGTCATTTTGGTCGAAGTCTGGCAAAAGACCGTAGGCGCGCGAGCGTTCGGTGATACTGACTTCCCTTTGCCCCAACCATTGCAGCATCACGCACGCTGCGAGCCTTCCTACGCGTTCTAGAAGCCAACGATTAGTAGGGGATGTTTCAGGATCTTTGATCTTAAGACGGGCCGGGTCTTGGATAAACGGTGCATTGCACGCAAATGGCAACCCGGTTTCAACTCCAGTTGGCAACACCACATAGAGCTGTCCCTTTGCACCCAGGACAGCCTCCACTTTGCAAGGGGGAAAGTCTGCATCCTGATCGGCACTCAGCAATCGTTCTTGTCTAATCTCTTCTAACGCATCTGGTGGGAATTCTTCAGCTTCTGACCGGATTAGGAGTTTAGCCTCATCCACATTGCCATTGAGTGCCATCCACTCACTGTCCTCCACCGGGCCAGGTCCGAGGCTTTCCCAGTAAACTTCTTCGTCCCCAATCTTCATTCTGCGAATATTCTTGAAGAAAAGGAGTGAGAGCGGACTACTCAACCAATCCCTGAGGTTCTTTATCAGTTCTTGGCCCCGATGTTCGTCCGAAATGCTTACTTGGATTTGGGTTGTAGCGATATCGGCTGGGGGATGAGCGACCCACTTTGGCTGCGTGAATCTTGCTTTCCCGAATTCCACAGAGAGGGTCGGCGTGAATAGCTCGACCCGATTACCGAGACTGAAGAGGCTCTTAAACCCAACGCCTCTGAAGCCAATGGTATGCAGTGCCCGTTTATTTGAATAGCCGAATCGGCAGAGCGACTCGAAGTGTTCTTCTATAAAATCCCCTCCGTCATGAGTAAAAATGAACTGCTGTTTGTCAACGACCACAAGCGTTTCGGTGGCACCTGCATCATCAGCATTCTGGAGCATTTCCGACAGGACATGTCTTGGGCTTTGAACCTGCTTGAAAAGCTGAAGCCAGGGGCCTGAAAGATCTGGATCGCCATCAAGCTGATCCCACCTTCTTGTGGCTCGGTCCTGGATACGCTTAAAGTATGGCGGTTGGGGCATCATTGCGGTTGTGCCCCTTTTTCAATTAATTCTGCAAAATCGTAGTTGACGCTCGTAACGCCGAAATCTGGCTCACGCTTGAACGGCTGGCGAACGTAGTGAACTTTGTGCGCGTCTTCGGGCTGGAATTCGACGATGGCCAGGATAAAATCGTCAGGTTTATTTAGCGAATAGAGAATCTCGTTCTTAGTCACGGTGATAGTAGCGGCACCAGAGACTCGACCCTTTACCTCGATGAAGCGCAGCTTACCAGTGCCGGGAACGCTGCTCTCGATGTCGTATCCGAGCTTGTCGAACTCCCGATCTGTGGGTACGAAACCGAGGCTACGTTCAATCTCCATGATGATGGCCCGTGCGCGGGCCGCCGATACCTGCGTATCCATCGGGTGAAACGGTGTCGGGATACCAGAGTTTGCCATCAAGGCCAGCAGACCGGCGGGCACGACAACCAATCCGCCAAGAATAACGGGTGGCAGAGCCGAAACCTGCGCCTCAAGGTTAAGTTGGTCCATGCGCATAGCGAGACGCGCCTGAAGTTCGTCGGCACGCCGGCGGGCCTCCTGGGAATTTAGGCGTGCGTTGGTCTTACCCGCTCGCTCCTGCGCACGAAGGTCTTCTGCGCGGTGATCCCAGTAGTTGATCTCCTTACTTAGCCTGTCTTTGACAGCCGCACGGGTCTTCTCGATCCATTCCAGACGCCGCGAACGGACTTCATGGATATGCTCAGGGACCACTTTCGCGATGGAATGAGCGAGAGCTTTCTGCTCCAGGTCGCGGGTGATCCACGCGCACTCCGGGCGCGCCAGCAAGGCATCCACAGCTGGCTCGTCAGGGCGGAGCGGACGGTAATCCAGATACGGCGCATAATGCAGATGGTGAGCGGTACCTTCGGAGTCCAGCTCGACGTAAAGCATCTGCTGCGAGATTGTGCGCCGGTCGCCGTTCTTCAACCGGCTCGCATCCTGGACGGAGTGTTCCAAGTAGAACAGAATTCTGGGCGCAGTTCCAGAATCGCGTTCGTCCACGAGGACCGTACCGCGGCGAAGCAGATCGCGGTGGCGATTGAGGGTAAGGTCTAGTGTGGCATTCAAGAGCGGATGACCAGGACAGAGGAAAGCGGCAAGTGGCTGGTCTTGCGGCGCAATCAGGTCCTTCTCGAATGCAATTCGTTCGTATCGCGGCTGAACAGCTTCCCCGGACCCAATTAGCCGGTCACGATTACGAATGGTGGCCGGAACGTGCGTAACCTCGTATCTACGAGTCTCACGCTGGCGAGCAACGCCACCCAGGTTCTGAAAGGCTTCAAGAAAAAACGATTCGATATAGTGGGGCTGAAGCCGCTTTGCATCGGCGCGTTCCATGTCTTCTCGAACGCGCGCAACACGGCTCGCATCCATTGAATCATGGGCAAGAGCTCGCTCTTCAAGAAGATCTTGAAGGTGATGCCGGTCAACGGTATCCGAGATGACCTGCGTGAGGCGAGCATTTACATCGGGTCTTTCACCATATCGAATCGCCTCGACAAGAAGTTCGCGCAGAGAGCGTCCTTCAAACTGGAGTTTCCCAAGCACATCAAAGACCTGTCCGCCAAGGGACTTGCGTGCTTGTTCAAGTTTTTCGAGCAGCGTGTGGTAAACGTCTCCCTCGCGGGTCTCGCTGGCCACGAGGTTCCAGAGATGGCAGACCTCGGTTTGACCGATTCGATGAATGCGGCCAAACCGTTGTTCGATACGATTGGGATTCCACGGCAGGTCATAATTCACCATCAGGTGAGCACGTTGAAGGTTGATTCCTTCTCCTGCTGCATCGGTTGCTATGAGAACCTGTGTTTCGGGATCAAATTTGAATGCCTCTTGAGCATTGAGGCGGTCTTCACGGCCCATGCCGCCATGAATCACGACAACAGCATTGGCGCGGCCAAGTAGTCGTCCTACCTTGTCCTGCAGGTAGGTAAGTGTGTCGCGGTGCTCTGTGAAGACGACGAGCTTTTGATTGGGCGAGGATTTAACGCGGTATACATCACCGTTCTCTTCGAGGTCAGTTTTTTCGGAATTCGGTTGAGCCGCAGGCGCTGGTGAAAAGATTTGATTTAAAAGGTCGGCCAATTCACGCCACTTGCGATCCTCTCCGCTTCGGCGGACTTCTGCGGCCCTCGCTTCCAACCTGCTGAGGGTCGCAATCTCAGCCTTCAGTTCTTGGATCGTGCGCGCGGCTGTTGCCTGATCTAGGAATGCCTCCTCCGCAACTTCGACCTCAGCATCAGGCGCATCTTCCAAATCCTCAACGTCGTCTGGGTCGAGAAGCGGACCAGCGAGTCCCGTCGAATTCTGCATGCCTCCGCGCTGCAATATCTCAAACTCTCGCAGACGGCGTTGGAGACGGTCACTCCGTCTACGTAAAGATTGGTAGATGGCCTCGGGCGAAGACGCAAGCCTGCGTTGCAAGATCGTGAGTGCAAATCCTACGGTGCCAGCTTGTTTTTCGTTCGCGAGGGCCTCGGCGCGGTCGAACTCGTTTCTAACGTAATCCGTGACCTCTCTGTAAAGTTGGGCCTCGGCATCTGAGAGTTTGTAGGGCACAGTTTCCGCGATGCGCTCGGGGAAGAGTGGCTTTCCATCGAATTTGAGAAGGCTCTCCTTTACCATGCGCCGCATGAGGTCCGATACATCTACCTGGTGAACGCCGTCACGGAAACGCCCTTCAAAGCGGTCTCCGTCAAGCAGTGCGAGAAACAACTGAAAATCTTCTTCTTTGCCGTTGTGCGGCGTTGCGGTCATCAGCAGAAAATGGCGGGTGAGTCCTGAGAGAAGTTGGCCGAGGCGATAACGCTTGGTGAATTTGGCTTCCCCGCCAAAGAACGTCGCCGAGAGCTTGTGTGCTTCATCGCACACCACTAAATCCCACTGGCAGTCAGGGGCCTGCAACTTCGCTTGTACGTCCTCGTCACGGGAGAGCTTGTCGAGACGCGCAATCACGAGGTTGTTTTCCGCAAACCAATTCCCGGTGCGCGCAGCTTCTAGTTTGTCGTTCGTCATGATCTCGAACGGGAGTTGAAACCGCCTGTAAAGTTCGTCCTGCCACTGCTCTGCGAGGCTGCCTGGACATACGACGAGGCATCGCTGAAGGTCACCGCGCACGATGAGTTCCTTAATCAGCAATCCTGCCATGATCGTCTTACCAGCGCCCGGATCGTCGGCTAGTAAAAAACGAAGCGGCTGGCGCGGCAGCATCGCTTCATATACTGCGGTGATCTGGTGTGGGAGCGGATCGACAAGCGAAGTATGGACTGCCAGTACCGGGTCGAAAAGATGCGCCAGGCGGATGCGATTTGCCTCGGAAACGAGCCGGAAGAGAGCTCCATCCCCGTCAAAGCTCCAAGGGCGGCCGAACTCGACCAGCTCGATACGTGGCTCGTCGTAGCGATAGAGCAACTCGTTGGCAACTCTGCCTGACGGGTCTTTATAGGTCAATTCCAAAGCCTCAGACCCAAACCACTGCGTATTGACAACAGTGACGGTCTGGTCCGGGATGATTCCGCGGATTGCAGCGTTCGGTGTTAAGTCTTCAAGGTGTGTCATTGCATTGTTCTCTGAGAAGCCAGTTTTGGATCATCGTCCTAATTGATGTTCGCTGTTTATCGCGCCTCACTTGCTGGAACCGAAGCGGCAAATGGGCATCTGCATAAATGCAGCAGCGGGTCATTTGAGCGCATACCAAGAGCCCTTTCTGTTTCCGTAAAGTGCGAGTTGTTGGATCTCCACAAGCCTTCGAAAGTGTTCTTTGAGAGTGTTCCGGCTGGCGCCGGTTAGCCGGATCATATCCGCCATTGTCACGCGGCCGTGCTCGCGGGCATATTCGAGGATACTGACGGCCAGCTCAGGCAGCGAGGTCAGAACCAATCGCTCACGCTCCACTTTGACCGATAGCCGCCGCTTCTGTTGCTGCAAGGCTCGCAAGAAGAAGAGCAACCAAGGTTGCCAGTTTGGATTGTCGGTCTGAATGGTGGATTGCGTTTGCCGCAGCGCCAGATAGTAGCCTTCCTTGCTGTTCTCGATCACGCTTTCGAGCGAGCTGAAGGGTACGTAGGCGTAACCGGCTTTGAGCAGCAACAGCGTTGTCAGTACGCGGCTCAGACGGCCATTGCCATCCTGGAAAGGATGGATAGCGAGGAAGACGACGGTGAAGAGGGCAGCGACGAGCAAGGGGTGAAGGCGCTTTAACTCCTGCTCGGTACGAAGCCATTCAACCAATTCCGCCATACGTCTGGGCGTATCGAACGGAGTCGCCGTCTCGAAAAGAATCGCGATCTGCTTCCCGTCGTCATCGAACGCCGCGACGTTATTGGGGAGCTTCTTATACTCGCCGCGGTGGCGGTCGTCCTTCAGGCTGTACTGGAGCAGGTCGCGGTGAAGCTGCTTGATATGGTTCTCGGTAACCGGAATCTCCTGCCACGCATGGAAGATCGTTTCCATGACGGTGGCATAGCCGGCGACCTCTTGTTCATCTCGGCTGGCAAAAGACCGGATCTCCAAATTGGCTAGAAGGCGCTCAACTTCGCGGTCGGAAAGCTGACTGCCCTCGATGCGAGTGGATGAGCCAATACTCTCGATGGTCGCAACGCGGCGCAATGCGCTGAGCCGCTCAGGCGCAAGCGTACCGAGCGCCCGCCACGCTCCCTTGAACTCATCGATCTCGGCGATCAGGGAGAGAACCTCGGGCGAAATCTGGATGTTGGCTGTCTCGAACATTTTGAACCTAAATCATATATACACCCACATACACCCATATTGCCAGTGCGTTTTACAACCAAATTGTCCACCATAATCACCCATAAACCATATAGATTGTGCTTGCCGGTTTTGATCGATTAGACGCGAGATCTCGCCTGTGAAATGCTAGAGGCTTACTAGCATGGGTTCAGAAGTGTGCTTTTTGGGGAGGCAAGCGGAAGAGAAACGTTGGCCTTTCTGTTGGCCTATCAGATTGTGCTGTATTGGAAGTGATTGAATATAAATAACTTATAAAAATATATGGCTCCTCAGGTAGGACTCGAACCTACAACCCTTCGGTTAACAGCCGAATGCTCTGCCATTGAGCTACTGAGGAGT